>VFQR01000335.1_pt1 | contig 75588 bp, 69 predicted proteins | sample 3512321 | NCBI WGS metagenome assembly VFQR01 (sample SAMN10412374, study PRJNA504923) | tailings metagenome | isolation source: Relicate 3 Philex TSF1 revegetated site | place: Philippines: Tuba, Benguet | collected 2017-08-29 | reverse complement strand
AGGCGTTCGAGCCGGTGCTGATCGAGGGCAAGGCGATCCAGCTTCACCCGCTGGTGTGCGCGGCCTTCAACGCCGACTTCGATGGCGACCAGATGGCCGTTCACGTGCCGCTGAGCCTGGAGGCACAGCTGGAAGCGCGGGTGCTGATGATGAGCACCAACAACATCCTGAGCCCGTCGAACGGCAAGCCGATCATCGTGCCGTCGCAGGACATGGTGCTGGGCCTCTACTATCTCTCGATGGAGCGGCAGGAGAAGTACCCCGAGTATATCGAGCTGCCCGACGGCACGAAGCGCGAGAAGCTGCCGCTGTTTGCCGACATGTCGGAGGTGCACCAGGCGCTGACCGCAAAGGCGGTCACGCTGCACACGCGCATCGAGGCACGCGTGCCGCAGACCGACGAGACGGGCGAAGTGCGCATGAAGCGCTTCATCACCACGCCGGGCCGGATGCTGATCGGCGAATGCCTGCCGAAATCGCACAAGGTGCCGTTCGAGACGATCAACCGCCTGCTGACCAAGAAGGAGATCGGCGACGTCATCGACACCGTCTATCGCCACACCGGCCAGAAGGAGACGGTGCTGTTCGCCGATGCGATCATGGCGCTGGGTTTCCGCCACGCCTGCCAGGCGGGCATCAGCTTCGGCAAGGACGACATGGTGATCCCGGCGACGAAGGAGGCGCTCGTCGAGGAGACGCGCGCGCTCGCCAAGGATTTCGAGCAGCAGTATCAGGACGGCCTCATCACCCAGGGCGAGAAGTACAACAAGGTGGTGGACGCCTGGGCGCGCTGCGGTGACCGGGTGGCCGAGGAGATGATGAAGGAAATCTCCGCCAAGCCCGTCGACAAGGCGAGCGGTCGCGAGCGGCCGATCAACTCCATCTACATGATGGCGCATTCCGGCGCGCGCGGGTCCCAGGCGCAGATGAAGCAGCTGGCGGGGATGCGCGGCCTGATGGCCAAGCCCTCGGGCGAGATCATCGAGACGCCGATCATCTCCAACTTCAAGGAGGGGCTGACCGTCCTTGAGTATTTCAACTCCACCCACGGTGCCCGCAAGGGTCTCGCCGACACGGCGCTGAAGACGGCGAACTCGGGCTATCTCACCCGCCGCCTCGTCGATGTCAGCCAGGACTGCGTCGTGCTGGAAGACGATTGCGAGACGCATCGCGGCCTGATGATGAAGGCGATCGTCGAGGGCGGGTCGGTGATCGTGACCCTGGCCGAGCGGATCCTCGGCCGCACGGTCTGCGATGACATCGTCGATCCCAAGACGGGCGACGTGCTGTTCGCGCGCGACACGCTGCTGGACGAGAAGGCCGTGAAGGCGATCGAGGAAGCCGGGATCGTCGAGGTGAAGATCCGCTCGCCGCTGGTGTGCGAGGCGCAGCAGGGCGTGTGCGCACGCTGCTACGGCCGGGACCTCGCGCGCGGGACGCCCGTGAACATCGGCGAGGCCGTGGGCGTCATCGCCGCGCAGTCGATCGGCGAGCCGGGCACGCAGCTGACGATGCGTACCTTCCACATCGGCGGCGCGGCGCAGGTCTCGGAACAGTCGAGCCATGACGCGCCGGTCGACGGCAAGGTCGCCTATCGCAACCTGCCGGTGATCCGCGACAGCCGCGGACGGCTGATCGGCATGGCGCCGACCGGCGGCGAGCTGGTGATCGTCGACGGCGACGGCCGCGAGCGGTCGGTGCACAAGGTGCCCTTTGGCGCGATCGTGTCCGTGGCGGACGGCGCCGGCGTCGCCAAGGGCCAGCGGCTGGCCGAGTGGGATCCGTACACGCGCCCGATCATCACCGACAAGGCTGGCGTGGTGAAGTATCAGGATCTGGTCGACGGCCAGACGCTGAAGGAAGAAGTGGACGACGCGACAGGCATCGCCAACAAGGTCGTCTCGGAATGGAAGGCGAGCCGCGCCAAGGACGACCTGCGGCCGCGCATCACCCTGCTCGACGAGACCTCGGGCGAGGCCGGGCGATTCCTGCTGCCGGTGGGCGCGATCCTGTCGGTCAGCGAGGGCCAGCAGGTGGAAGCCGGCGACGTGCTGGCGCGCATGCCTCGGGAGGCAGCGAAGACGCGCGACATCACCGGCGGTCTGCCGCGGGTCGCCGAGCTGTTCGAGGCCCGGGTCCCCAAGGACAATGGCATCATCGCGCGGGTGGACGGGCGCATCGTGCTCGCCAAGGACTACAAGGCCAAGCGCCGCGTGGAACTGCACCCCGAGGACGGGTCGGAGCCGATCGTCTATCTCCTTCCCAAGAGCCGGCATCTGGCCGTGCAGGAAGGCGACATGGTCAGGAAGGGCGACTTCATCGTCGACGGGCCGGCCAACCCGCATGACATTCTCGACGTGCTGGGCGTCGAGAAGCTTGCCGAATATCTCTGCTCGGAGATCCAGGAAGTCTATCGCCTGCAGGGCGTGAAGATCAACGACAAGCATATCGAGGTGATCGTCCGCCAGATGCTGCAGAAGGTGGAAATCACCGACGAGGGCGATTCCACCTTGCTGAAGGGCGAGCAGGTCGACCGCGAGGAGATGGACGAGGTGAACGCGAAGCTGGTGGCCGAGGGCAAGCGCCCGGCCGACGGCAAGCCCGTTCTTTTGGGCATCACCAAGGCGAGCCTGCAGACGCGCAGCTTCATTTCGGCAGCCTCGTTCCAGGAAACGACCCGGGTGCTGACGGAAGCCGCCGTTCAGGGCAAGACGGACATGCTGGTGGGCCTGAAGGAGAATGTGATCGTCGGGCGCCTGATCCCGGCGGGCACGGGTGCAGCGCTGGGCCGGCTGCGGGTCGCCGCCTCTTCGCGCGACGCGGCCCTCCGGGCGCAACAGGCAGCGCTTGCAGCCGCGAGCCAGACCGTGACGGAGCGCTAGAAGCGGTTTCCGATCGATCGGAAGCGGATCGGAAACCGCCCAGACCGTCTGTTTTCTTGCGCGTGGGCCCTGCGGTGCCTGCTGGGTCCGCCAGGCAGGGAACATGCCTCCGGCGGGCGGGTTCGGCGCAGCAGGGGTCAAGCACGGGGCCTCGGCGATGAGCCGGGGCCCCATTGCATGGACGTCACACGCCCGTGCATGCGGGACCCCGATCTTGTCGCCCTGGCATCATTTATGTTTTTTATGTCGAAATTTCTTACAGTCTTGACGGTTCCTCATTGGACATCATTATATAACTTACTGAAATAACAGTTTGAAATATTCCCGATGTGACTGGCACAACATATGCATGGCTCCTGACTGACCCCATGGTCAAACAGGAGGATCTTATGACTCGATTGAAACTCGGCTTGCTTGCAGCGGCGATGCTGCTGCCGGCGGCAGCCCATGCGCAGATCGTGCGTGTGACCGAAGCGAACTTCCTGGCCGCGGCTGGCCTCATCACCTTCAGCGAATTCGCCGTGAACACCGTGAACCCCACCTATGCGCCGGGGGACTATGGCGGCGGCGTCAGCGCGCCGACCGTGACGTTCGACGGCTTCTTCAAGGGCCAGTCGCTGAGCGGCAACCCCGCCATCGACTGCCCGGGTGCAGCCGCGACGGCCTGTGTTGTCGGCAATCCGATCGGGCCGCTGGAGCTCGATCCGGCCTCGCCCGACACCTTCATCACGACGGACGGCGCCAACCCGACGTCGCCGGTGCTGAGCGGGACTCCGCGCTTCAACGGACCGATCGCCGTGCTGTTCAGCACCGACCAGTTCGGGGTCGGCTTCAGCGCGGGCTTCTTCGATGCCGCCGGCAGCACCGGGATCACGGCGTTCGCGCGGGACGGAACGCTGCTTGGAACCGTGACGAACACGGGCAGGGGTATCGAGTTCCTGGGGCTTGTGGCGACCGGTCCGAAGCTGATCGCCGGCGTGTTCCTTGATCTGGTGGGTGCCGAGCCGGCTGGCTTTGCCATCGACAACCTGCGCTTCGGCGTTCGTGGCCAGGTCGTGAACCCCGGGATTCCCGAGCCGGCGACCTGGGCGATGATGATTGCGGGCTTCGGCCTGGTGGGCTTTGCTGCCCGCCGCCGCCGGATGCTGGTGCACACCGCTGCCTGAACAACCATCCTGGAGCAGACGGGGGCTGGCGGGGCACCGCCGGCCCCCGTTTCTTCGGGTCGGGCTGCCCGGGGGCCTAAGTTGTAAATTTTATTTACGATCGCTTTTTCTGACACTTCGTCAACTGTTTGAAATCATTGTCCTGAAAGGCTGCCGCTCAATTGGCATACTGCTTGCTGTGCTCATAGGTGGGCAAATCCCATGACAGGAGGGCATTGATGAACCGACTTTCTCTTCTCGCGGCTGCGGCTGCGGTTCTGGCTGCCGGGCAGGCGCAGGCTGCCACGCAGGTGTTTGCCGGACAGGACGTGAACCCCGGCCCCGGCCTGGTGGTTGCGACGAACCCGAATGCGGATGCCGCCAATGCGGCGTTCAAGAGCTTTCTGACCGGGGTGAGCACGGAAAGCTTCGAGAGCTTCGCCGTCGGAACGACGGCGCCGCTGACGCTCGAGTTCACCGGTAGCGCCGGAACCCTGACGGCGACGCTGACCGGCTCGGGTTCGGTCCAGCGAAACCCGCGTTCCGCGCCGACGGGCACTGGCCAGTTTGCGGTCGATGGATCACAATATTATTTCGTGGACAGCGCAGCGTTCACCGTGACGTTCGCAAGCCCCATTGCAGCCTTCGGCTTCTATGGCGCTGATCTCGAGGATCTGCGCGGCATCAACATCACGCTGAACTATGCTGCGGGTGGAAATGCCGTCTATAACCTTCGCGATGTGTTCGGTGACTATCCGGGATCATTCCTTGCTTCAGGGTCGGTCCACTTCCTGGGTTTCATCGACAAGGCCAACCCGTTCAGCAGCGTCGTGTTCAGCGGCGTGGGGGCAGCAGGTGACTTCCTGTCGTTCGACCTGATGACCATCGGTGACTCGAAGCAGGTCGTGAACCCCGGGATTCCCGAGCCGGCGACCTGGGCGATGATGATTGCGGGCTTCGGCCTGGTGGGCTTTGCTGCCCGCCGCCGCCGGACTCTGGGGCACACTGCCGCCTGAGCCCGACGGATGACGGCAAGGGGGCCCGGTGGGATGCCGCCGGGCCCCTTTTCCATGTGCCGCAAGCCCGCCACGATTGGTGCCTAGCGGCGCCCCATGGCAGATCCCCCCTGGCCCGGGGCGCCCCGGGTGGCGCTGTTTTCGGGCAACTACAATTATGTGAAGGATGGTGCGAACCAGGCCCTCAATCGGCTGGTGACGCGGGCGCTTGCGCGCGGCATCGACGCGCGGATCTATTCGCCCGTGACGGCGACGCCCGCCTTCGAGCCGGCCGGCACGCTGGTGCCCGTTCCGTCCGTGCCCGTGCCGGGCCGGGGGGAGTATCGCATCGGCCTGGGCCTGCCGTCAGCGCCCCGCGCCGACCTCGAGGCCTTCGCGCCGCATCTCGTTCACCTGTCGGCTCCGGATCTGCTGGGCCATGCGGTCAAGGGCTGGGCAAGGCGGCGGGGCGTGCCCGTCGTCGCGTCGGTGCATACCCGGTTCGAGACCTATTTCGACTATTATGGCATCGGCTTTGTCCGGCGGGCGGTGGAGGCGCAGCTGAAGCGCTTCTACCGCGACCTGGATGAAATCTACGTGCCCTCGGCCGACATGGCCGACCTGCTGGCAGCCGAGGGCTGGTCGGACCGGGTTCGCCTCTGGAGCCGGGGTGTGGATCGCCACATCTTCCGGCCCGAGGCGCGGGACCTGGCCTGGCGGCGGGGGCTGGGGCTGGACGACGAGGTTCCCGTCATCGGCTTCACCGGCCGGCTGGTGCTGGAAAAGGGGCTGGATGTCGTGGCCAGCGTGATGGCCGAGCTTGCCCGCAGGGGCGCGCCGCACCGGCTGCTGGTGGTGGGGGACGGCCCGGCGCGAGCGACGTTCGAGGGGCAGGTGCCCGGTGCCCTGTTCACCGGCTTCCTGACGGGCGCCGAACTTGGACGGGCGGTGGCCAGCTACGACATGTTCCTGAACCCCAGCATCACCGAGACCTTCGGCAATGTGACCCTGGAGGCCATGGCATGTGCCGTTCCGCCCGTCGCCGCGCGGGCAAGCGGCGCGCGCTCGCTGGTGGAGGATGGCGTCTCGGGCCGGCTGGTGGAACCCGGGGACGTCGGCGCCTATGCCGACGCGCTGGTCGCCTATGGCATCGATCCGGCGCTGCGCGCCGCGCATGGCGCGGCCAGCCTGGAGAAGGCGCGCGCCCACGACTGGGATGCAATCAACGACAGCGTGATCGACCGCTGGCTGGAGCTCGCCCGGCCTGGGCTTTGATTCCGGGCGCCGCTGTGCCTATATTGCCCGGGCCGCCCTCGGGCGGAGATGGCGATGAACGATGCCGTGCAACTATGTACAGCGGACCCGGGGGCAGTACCCGGCGGCTCCACCAGGTGCGGCGAGCGGTCCCCACACGGGAAATGTGGTGGCCGAGCGCCTCAGCTGACGGGGCCGAACCAGGATAGACGTGTGCAGAACGACGGTATTTTCGCCCGGCCTGATGCAAGCCGTTAAACTGTTCAAAACCCACAAATGCCAACGACAACGAGGCATTTGCGATCGCGGCGTAACAGGAAGCCACACGGCTGAACGTTACAATGCCTGAGCAGGGTTCGGGCCGAACCCGGTAACAGAATCGGACTCCAGCGGCACCGCAGGCGCGCCGGGCAACAGAAGCGCCTGCACCTGCCTTCCCGGGCGCGCCGGGCAACAGAAGCGCCTGCACCTGCCTTCCCGGGCGCCCTCCGGCGAGGGTTGACGCCCATTCCGGCCCGGTTCAGGTGAAGGGCATGTCGGAGCCGCCCGAGAATCAGGAGCCGCCGGACAGCCTGATCCCGTACGACGAGATCGTGCAGGACAGCCTGCGCCAGGTGGTGCGCCGCGTGCTCGCGGACGTGGCGGCGGCCGGCGGCCTGCCGGGCAGCCACCATTTCTTCATCGCCTTTCGCACCCGCTATCCCGGCGTTGACATGCCGCGCCACCTGCTGGAGCGATATCCCGACGAGATGACGGTCGTTCTTCAGCATCGCTACTGGGATCTGGTGGTGGCCGACGACCATTTCGAAGTGGGGCTGACGTTCAACCAGGTGCCGGCCAAGCTTTCGATCCCCTATCGGGCGATCAGCGGCTTTGTGGATCCGGCGGTCAACTTTGCGCTGCAGTTCGCGGTCGCCGTGCCCGAGCCGCTGGACGAACCGCCGCCGCCTGTGGAAACACAGGATGGATCGAACGTGGTCAGCCTCGACTTCAAGCGCAAGAAATAGTGCGGGCCGAAAGCGACAGCCTGGGCACCATCGAGGTGCCCGACCACGCCTATTGGGGCGCGCAGACCCAGCGGTCGATCTCGAACTTTCCGATCGGCGTGCCGGAAGCCGAGCGCATGCCGATCGAGCTGGTGCATGCGCTGGCGCTGGTGAAGCAGGCGGCCGCGCGCGTGAACAGGGCGCATGGCCTCGACGCGCGGCTGGCCGATGCGATCGAGGCGGCGGCCGCAGAGGTGGCGGCCGGCGCGCTCGACGCCCATTTCCCGCTGATTGTCTGGCAGACGGGCAGCGGCACCCAGACCAACATGAACGTGAACGAGGTGATCGCCGGGCGGGCCAATGAGATGCTGACGGGCGTGCGCGGCGGCAAGGCGCCGGTTCACCCCAATGACCATGTGAACCGCGGGCAGAGCAGCAACGACAGCGTGCCCACCGCGATGCACATCGCGAGCGCCCTGGCGCTGAAGGCGCGGCTGATCCCGGCGCTTCGGGCGCTGGCCGGCGCATTCCGGGCGCATGCCCAGGCCTGGGCTGCTGTCGTGAAGATCGGGCGCACCCATCTGATGGATGCCACCCCGCTGACCCTGGGGCAGGAGGCCGGGGCCTGGGCACAGACCTGCGAGGACGGGGCGCAGCGGATCGTGGACCTGTGGCCGCGCCTGTCGCGCCTGGCGCAGGGCGGAACCGCAGTCGGCACCGGTCTCAACGCGCCGCCGGGCTTTGCGGATGCCTTCGTGGACGCACTGTCGGCGATCACCGGCGGCATCCCCTGGACGAGCGCACCCGACCGGTTCGAGGCGCTGGCCACCCATGATGCGATGGTGGAGGTGGCGGGCGTGCTGACGACGATTGCCGCGGGCCTCATGAAGATCGGCAACGATATCCGGCTGCTTGCCTCGGGCCCGCGCGCGGGGCTGGGCGAGCTCGCGCTGCCCGCCAACGAGCCGGGAAGCTCCATCATGCCGGGCAAGGTGAACCCGACGCAAGTGGAAGCGCTGACGATGGTGTGCGCGCAGGTGATCGGCAACGGCACCGCCGTGACGGTGGGGGGGATGCAGGGGCATCTGCAGCTCAACGTGTTCAAGCCGTTGATCGCGCACAACATCCTGCGCTCGATCCGGCTTCTGGCGGATGCTGCCGACAGCTTCCGGCTGCGCTGCGTGGAGGGGATGGCAGCCAATGAGGAACGCATATCCCAACTGGTCGAACAAAGCCTGATGCTGGTGACGGCGCTGGTGCCGGCGATCGGCTATGACCGGGCGGCCGAGATCGCGAAGAAGGCACATGCCGAGGGCCTGACGCTTCTGGAGGCCGCCCTGGCGCTGGGTGCCGTGACGGAAGCCGAGTTCCGCGCGCTGGTGCGCCCCGAGGCGATGACGTGACGGCGGCGACCGCGCGGCGGCGCGGGCTGATGCTGGTGCTCTCCAGCCCCTCGGGCGCGGGCAAGACGACCATGGCCAGGCGCCTGCTGGCGGGCGATCCGCAGATTTCCATGTCCGTCTCGGCCACCACGCGCCCCCCGCGCGCCGGCGAGATCGAGGGGCAGGACTATCGCTTCGTGAGCCAGGACGCCTTCGACCGGATGGTGGAAACCGGGCAGTTCCTGGAATGGGCGACGGTGTTCGGCAACCGCTATGGCACGCCGCGCGCACCGGTGGAGGCCGCGCTGGCCGAGGGGCGGGACATCTTGTTCGACATCGACTGGCAGGGGACACAACAGCTTCGCCAGAGCCAGGCGGGCGGGGACCTGGTTTCGATCTTCCTGCTGCCGCCGAGCCTCGATGAGCTGGAAAGCCGCCTGAGGAAGCGCAACGCCGACAGCGCCTCCACCATCGCGAGCCGGATGGCGCGCGCCGCCGACGAGATCAGCCACTGGGCCGAATATGACTATATTCTGGTGAACGACGACCCCGGCCAGTGCCTCTACGAGATCCGCTGCATCCTGACGGCGGAGCGGCTGCGCAAGGAGCGGCAGAAGGGCCTGGCGAGCTTCGTGCGCGGGCTGCTGGCAGGGGAGGGGTAGCGGCGGGTTGGGGGGCGAAAACCCGCCATCGCTCCACGCCTACAGGCTCCGCCCGATCAGCTCCTTCATGATTTCGCTCGTGCCGCCATAGATGCGCTGGACGCGGGCGTCGCGCCAGAGGCGGGCGATGGGGTATTCGTTCATGTAGCCGGCGCCGCCGTGGAGCTGGAGGGCGATGTCGACGACCTCCCATTGCAGTTCGGTGTGATAGAGCTTGGCGGCGGCACCCTCGACGGCGTCGAGTTCGCCTCTCATGTGGCGGGTGAGGCAATGGTCGATATGGGCCCAGCCGGCCTGGAGCCTGGCCTTCAGGTCGGCGAGCAGGAAGCGGGTGTTCTGGAAGTCGAGCACCGTCTTCCCGAAGGCCTTGCGGTCGCGCACGAAGGCCAGGGCCTCGTCGAAGGCGCGCTGGGCGCCGCCCTGGGCTGAAATCGCGATCCCCAGCCGCTCCTGCGGCAGCTGGCTCATGAGATAGATGAACCCCTTGTTCTCCTCGCCGAGGCAATTGGTGATGGGCACCCGGCAGTCCTCGAAGAAGAGTTCGGACGTGTCGGCGGAATTCTGGCCGATCTTGTCGAGGTTGCGGCCCTTGGTGAAGCCGGGCGTGCCGGCCTCGACGAGGATGAGGCTGGTGCCTTTGGCCCCCTTGTCGGGATCGGTCTTGGCCACCACGATCACCAGATCGGCGTTCTGGCCGTTGGTGATGTAAGTCTTGGAGCCGTTCAGCACATAGTGGTTGCCGTCCCGCCGGGCCGTCGTCCGGATGCCCTGGAGGTCGGAGCCGGCGCCGGGTTCGGTCATGGCGATCGCGGTGATGCAGTCGCCCGAGATCATCTTCGGCAGATAGGTGGCCTTCTGCTCCTCGGAGCCATAGTCGACGAGATAGGGTGCGACGATGTCCGATTGCAGCGTGATGCCGGCCGACGAGCCGGCATAGGCAAGCTCCTCGTCGATGACGGCATTGTAGCCGAAATCGAGGCCGAGCCCGCCATAGTGCCCGGGCACATTGGGGCAGAGCAGGCCCGCCTCTCCGCAGGCGCGCCAGAAGTCGCGGTCGACCAGCCCGTCTGCCTCCCACCGGTCGAGATGGGGGGTGAGGTGCCGGGCGAAGAACTTGCGCACCTGGTCGCGGAACTGGTGATGCTCCGCGGTGAAGGCGGTGCGGCGGCTGGTGTCGATCATGCGGGCCTCCTCGGTGGCCGCGATGCCATGGCGCGCGGCCGGTTTCACCTGCCGAGGCGGGGAGGGTGCGTCAGTCCGGCGCGGGGACAGGCCGCCAGGCAGGCTCGTTCATGAAGCGGATGGCGGGCGCGAAAAGGTGGGCGCCATCGGCCTCGACCAGAAGGCCGGCCGCGCGCACGAGGGGCTGGGAAAGCGCCTCGGCGAAATCGAGCACGGGCGCGAAGGCGACATCGCGACCCTCGAACCAGCGGACCCACTCGTCCCGGGTGCGGGTGGCGAAGGTTGCGGACAGGAATGTCATCACAGGCGCCTGGCCCGGGCCGGCGGGGCCGAGCGCGGCTTCGACCAGATCGGGGCGGGCAAGATCGCCCAGCAAGCGGCGGACGAACTTTTCCTCGCGGCCGCACAGAACGATGTGGCGATCATCCGCGGTGCGATAGACATTGTAGAAGGCGGCCCCGCCAAGCGAGCGCTGTTCCCACGAGCGGACCGGGCGGCCCTCGACCGCCGCCTCGCCGGCGATGTGCGCGGACCAGGGCAGAAGCGCGCCGAACATGGACAGGTCGACATAATCCCCCCGGCCGGTGCGCTGGCGGCCCAGCAGCGCCATCAGCACCGCGGCGCAGCCGGTGAGACCAGCGGCCAGATCGGCCGCGGGCACGCCGGGCACCACGGGCGTGCCATCGGGGCCATCGTTGACCGACAGGAAGCCGGCAAGCGCCTGGGCGCCCATGTCGTGCGCGGGGTGGTGGGCCATGGGTCCGGTCTGGCCGAAGGCGGAGATCGAGCAGTAGACGATTCCGGAGTTGCGCGCAGCGACGGCCGCATAGCCGAATCCGAGCCGTGCCATCACCCCGGGGCGGAAGCCTTCGACGAACACATCGGCGGCATCGACGAGACGCCACAGCTCGGCCCTGCCGGCTTCGTCCTTGAGATCCAGCCGGATGCTCCTTTTGCCGCGATTGAGGTTGCGGAACCAGAAGGACTGGTCGGCTTCGAAGGGGGCCATCCCGCGGGCCGGGTCGCCGGCGGGGGGCTCGACCTTGATGACCTCGGCGCCCTGGTCGGCCAGCATGGCGGTCAGCATGGGGCCGGGCAGGAAAAGCGACAGATCGACGACCTTCAGCCCCTCCAGCTTGGCCATCAGACGGCGCCCTCGGCGCGGAAGCCGGCAATCTCGTCGGGCGCGAAGCCGGCTTCGGCCAGGATCGCGTCCGTGTGGGCGCCAAGCCGGGGCGCGTGGGTGGCGGGCAGGCGTTCGCCATCGATCCGGATCGGGTTGGCGAGCATGCGCAGATCGGGCCGGTCGGGATGGGGGACGGGCTGGATCATGCTGCGGGCGTGGGTGAAGGGATTGTCGAGCGCCTGGGCGAGATCGTGAACGGGGGCAACGGGGCAGATGCCGCCGAGCCGGGCCATCCAGTAGCCGGTCGGATGGGCCATGAGGATGTCATCGAGGGTCTGCTGGAGCGCCGCGCGGTTGTGGCGACGGGCCTCGACGGTCACGAAGCGCGGATCGGCAGCCAGATGCGGGGCGCCGATGGCATCCACCAGCCGGTCCCAGAATTTGGGAAGCTGCGCCATGATGAAGATCCAGCCGTCGGCCGTGCGGAAGAGCTGGCTGGGAACCACCGAGGGATGCGCGGATCGGGTGGTGCGGCCGATGCGGTCGCCGGCGTTCAGATACCAGGTGGCGGGATAGCTGGTCTGGTGCAGCGCGGCGTCGATGAGCGACACGTCATAGTCGCGGCCCTGGCCGCTGGCGCGGGCGCCGAGGATTCCGGCGAGGGTGGCGGTTGCCAGCATCTGGCCGGTCATGAAATCCACCATGGACAGGCCGAAACGGGTCGGCGGCGCGTCGGGCTCGCCGGTGACCGACAGGAACCCCGCCTCGGCCTGCATGAGATAGTCATAGCCCGGCCAGGCGGCGCGTTCATTGTCCCGCCCGTAGGCCGAGGCGTGGACGCAGACGATCCGGGGATTGTGGGGGGCGAGCGCCCGATAGGTGAGGCCGAGCTTTTCGGGCTGGTCGCCCCGGGCATTGTTGGTGACGGCATCGGCGCCGGCGACCAGGCGCTGGAGGATGGCGCGGCCGCCCGACGTCTTGAGATCGAGGGTGAGCGAGCGCTTGTTGAGGTTGAAGCTCTGGTAGAAGAGGCTGTCATCGGGCCCGAGAAAATGCGGGCCGGTCGAGCGGCTCGAATCGCCGCCCTTCGGGGGTTCCAGCTTGATGACCTCGGCGCCGAGCTGCGCCAGCATCATCGTGCCATAGGGACCGGCGCCATATTGCTCGAGGCTGAGGATCCGGGTGCCGGCAAGCGGCAGCGGCGACGTCATGCTCCGGCACCCGGAGCGCCCAGGCCCGGGTGGCGCATCAGGCCGGGTTTCGCTTCAGCCACTGCCGTGCCACGATCATGCGCTGCATCTCGTTCGTGCCCTCGCCGATGCACATGAGGAGCGCATCGCGATAATAGCGCTCGATCTCATATTCCGTTGAATAGCTGTAGCCGCCGAAGATGCGCATGGCTTCCTCTGCATTCTTCACGGCAGCCTCGGAGGCGTAATATTTCGCCATGCCGGCCTCCATGTCGCAGCGCTCGGCGCGGTCATAGGCCTCGGCGGCGTCGAGCGTGAGCAGGCGTGCCGCACGCGCGCGCGTGACCATCTCGCCCAGTTTCAGCTGGATGGCCTGATGCTCTGCGATCGGCTTGCCGAAGGTCTTGCGGACCTGGGCATAGCCGGTCGCGAGGCGAAGCGCACCTTCGGCAAGCCCGACGCCGCGCGCCGCCACGTTGATCCGGCCGAGTTCGAGCCCGCCGGTCGCCTGGAAGAACCCCTGACCCTCCACGCCGCCGATGAGCTGGCTTGCGGGGATCCGGCAGTCCTCGAAGACGAGTTCCGCCGAATCGATGGCCTTGTAGCCGAGCTTCTCGATCTTCCGGCCCACCCGGAAGCCGGCCAGCGACTTGTCGGCGATGAACAGGCTCATGCCCCTGTAGCGCGGCTCGGCGTCGGGATCGGTCTTGACCAGGAGCGCGAAGACCGAGCCGTGGATCCCGTTCGAGATCCAGGTCTTGGTGCCGTTGACGACATAATGGTCGCCATCGCGCCGGGCGGTCATGCGGATGCCCTGAAGGTCCGTGCCGGCGTCCGGCTCGGTCAGCGCGAGTCCGCCGCGAAGCTCGCCGCTGGCCATCCTCGGCAGCCACTTCGCCTTCTGCTCGGGCGTTCCGAACTTCTCGATCGCCATGGCGCAGATGAGATGGCTGTTGAAGATGCCGGTCGGCGCCATCCAGTGGCTGGCGATCAGCGCCACGATCCGGGCATAGGTGGTGGCCGGCAGGCCAAGACCGCCCCATTCCGGCCCGATGGTGGCACCGAACAGGCCCAGGTCGACCATCTGGCGGACCGTCTCCTCGGGCCAGATGTCCCCATGGTCATGGTGCATGACCACGGGCTTCAGATCGCGCGCGATCCACTTCTCGATCGAATCGAGGAGCTGGCCCTCGAAATCGGGATCGATGCTGCGGATCTGGCTGTAGGCGGTTGCCATCCGGCCCTCCCTCAATCGTCCGCCGGGCCGTGCCCGCGCTTCCAGACGAGCATGGTTCGCTCGAACTCGCACACGACCACGCCATCCTGGTTTCGTCCGGTCGTGCGGATGGTGACAATCCCCTGGGCTGGGCGCTTGGCGCTCTCGCGCTTGTCCAGCACTTCGCTGGTTCCATAGAGGGTGTCGCCGTGAAAGACCGGCGCCGTCATGCGGATGTCGCGCCAGCCGAGGTTGGCGAGAGCCTTCTGGCTGACATCCGAGACCGACATGCCGACGAGCACGGCAACCGTCAGCGGCGAGGCGACGAGCGGGCGGCCGAACTCCGTCTTCTTCGCATATTCATGATCGAAATGGAGCGGGTGGGTGTTCATGGTCAGCAGCGTGAACCAGGTGTTGTCCGCCTCGGAGATCGTGCGGCCCGGGCGGTGTTCATAGATGTGGCCGACCTCGAATTCCTCGAAATAGCGGCCGAACGTCTCGCGGAAGCGATTGGGGCCAACCTGGATCGTGCCGGGGCGCATGCGCCTCTCCCTTCAGAGCTGAGTGCCGGCTGGCGGCTTGACGCGACCGGTATTTGTCCGGACAACTTCCCTGTCAAGCGAAAGCAGGAGCATGGGCATGGTGCGACATCTGGCGGTAGGGGTGATCGGGCTGGGCCTGTTGGCCGGACCGGCAGCAGGGCAGGGGCGTGCGCTCGATCCGGCCAATCCGGCCGATGCACAGGCGATGTGGCGCAAGATCCAGTGCGATACCCGCGACAATGTGCCTGTGGTCTATCACTGGTCGGGGCGGGTGTGGAGCCGGGTTCAGGGCGAGCCTGACCGGCATCTGTGGAATGTGGAGGGGATGAACGTTCGCCAGTGCGTGACGGTGACCGATCCGGTGCGCGGGACCGGCGTGCGGATGGTGAGCCGCGAGCTGATGTTCTATCTCGACCCCCGGACCGGCAAGGTGCTGGAGACCTGGCAGAACCCCTGGACGGGGCAAGTGAACCGGGTGTTCCATGTGCAGAATGACCCGGTGAACCAGCCCCCGGTGTTCCGCACCGGCCGCGACGGCGCGCCGATGCGCCTGCCGTTGCGATTCGATGGCGGCCGGGCCTTCTGGAACATCGAGGTGCCGCTGTTCTACACCAATCCGCTCGGCGGCGATTTCCAGACCTATGCCGGCAACCATTACCACGCGATGGAGATGTTCAACTTCATCGTGGACGAGCGGCCGCTTCGCGACCCGCGCACCACCAATGCGCGCGCCGCCGTGAGCTGGGTCAGGGTGGCGCCCTGGCTTCCGTTCATGGAAATGGGCTCGCGCCCGGGGCTGATGGTGATGAACGCGACCGGGGCGGTGGTGGCCGGGATCGATGCGCTGCCGAAGCTGCTGGTGGACCAGATCGACCGCAACTTCCCGGCCTATCGCCTGCCGCCGCCGGGTGACGATACCCGGCCCAATGCGACGACCTGGACGGAATATCGCAAGTTCATCGAGGCCGAGCGGGCGGCCGGGCGGGTGCCCGTGCCGGGGAAGGGCGGCGGCCATTGATCGGCCTTGCCCTGCCGGCAGGGGCCGTCTGCCCGGGATCGCTTCCTTCTTGATCGCGAATCAGGGCGCGACCAGTCCGGGAAAGCCGCAGATGAAGTCGGCGCCTAGTGCGCGGTGATCGCCTCGGCCTTCTCGGCAAGGATGGTCAGCCCGCGCTCGTTCACTTCGGCAAAGCCTCCTTCGATGCGGATCCGCTCGGGCACTGCGCCCTGCGTGGCATAGATGGCGATCTCGCCGGGGCGGATGCTGCTCATGAGCGGGGCATGGCCGGCGAGCACGCCGAAATCGCCCTCCGTGCCGGGCACGACGACCATGTGGACGGGGCCCGAGCGGAGGAGTCGCTCGGGCGAGACCAGTTCGAAGAAGAGGTCGGCCATCGTCAGGCCGCCTCGGCCAGCTTCTGCGCCTTCTCGACCGCCTGCTCGATGGTCCCGACCATGTAGAAGGCAGCCTCGGGCAGATGGTCGTACTCGCCGTTGACGATCGCCCTGAAGCCCTTGATCGTGTCCGCCAGCTGGACAAACACGCCGGGTGTTCCTGTAAAGACTTCAGCGACATGGAATGGTTGGCTGAGAAACCGCTGGATCTTGCGGGCGCGCGCCACCGTCAGCTTGTCCTCCTCCGACAGCTCGTCCATGCCGAGGATCGCGATGATGTCCTGCAGGCTCTTGTATTTCTGGAGGACCGATTGCACGGCGCGCGCCGTCTCATAATGTTCCTGCCCGACGACGCGCGGTTCGAGCACGCGGCTGGTCGAATCGAGCGGATCGACGGCCGGATAGATTCCGAGCTCGGCGATCTGGCGGCTGAGAACCGTCGTCGCATCGAGGTGGGCAAAGGAGGTGGCGGGCGCCGGGTCGGTGAGGTCGTCGGCGGGCACATAGATCGCCTGCACCGAGGTGATCGAGCCCTTGTTGGTGGACGTGATCCGCTCCTGCAGGGCGCCCATGTCGGTCGCGAGCGTCGGCTGGTAGCCGACGGCCGACGGGATCCGGCCGAGCAGCGCCGACACTTCCGAGCCGGCCTGGGTGAAGCGGAAGATGTTGTCCACGAAGAAGAGCACGTCCTGCCCTTCGACATCGCGGAAATATTCGGCGATCGTCAGGCCCGACAGCGCGACGCGCGCGCGGGCGCCCGGCGGTTCGTTCATCTGCCCGAAGACGAGCGCGACCTTGGAGCCTTCCGAGATGGCGTTGCCGTCGGCATCCTTGGCGATGACCCCGGCATCGAGGAACTCGTGGTAGAGGTCATTGCCCTCGCGCGTGCGCTCGCCGACCCCGGCGAATACCGAATAGCCGCCATGGCCCTTGGCGATATTGTTGATCAGCTCCTGGATGAGCACCGTCTTGCCGACGCCGGCACCACCGAACAGGCCGATCTTCCCGCCCTTCGCATAGGGCGCGAGCAGGTCCACGACCTTGATTCCGGTGACCAGGATCGAGGCATCGGTGGACTGGTCAACGAACGCCGGCGCATCGGCGTGGATCGGGGCCGTCTGGGTGGCGCCGATCGGCCCGCGCTCGTCGATGGGCTCGCCGATCACGTTCATGATCCGCCCCAGCGTCGCCGGGCCGACGGGCACGCGGATCTGCGAGCCCGTGTCCACCACTTCCTGGCCGCGGACGACCCCGTCGGTCGAGTCCATGGCGATGGTCCGGACGGTGTTCTCGCCCAGGTGCTGGGCGACTTCGAGGACGAGGCGGCGATCCTCCACCTTGGTTTCCAGCGCCGTCAGGATCTCGGGCAGCTGGTCATCGAAGGCGACGTCGACGACGGCGCCGATCACCTGCGTGATGCGGCCGATGTTGTTGCTGGTGCTGGCCATTGTGCTTCCTGCCTTTTCGTGGCTGTCAGAGCGCTTCCGCGCCCGAGATGATTTCGATGAGTTCCTTGGTGATCGCGGCCTGGCGCGTCCGGTTGTAGGTGAGCGTCAGGCGGTTGATCATGTCGCCGGCGTTGCGCGTCGCATTGTCCATCGCCGTCATGCGTGCGCCCTGTTCGGAGGCGGCATTCTCGAGGAGCGCGCGATAGAGCTGCACGGCGATGTTGCGCGGCAGCAGGTCGTTCAGGATCGCTTCCTCGTCGGGCTCATACTCGACGACGGGCGTCGCGCCGCCCGCCGGCACCGCCGCCTCGGGGACGCGGACCGGCACGATCTGCAGCGCCTGCGGTTCCTGCACGAGGGCCGAGCGGAACTCGGCATAGAAGAGGGTCGCGACATCATAGTCGCCGGCGTGGAAGCGGCCGATGAGATCGGCGGCGATGCCCTGCGCGACATCGAAGCCGACCACCTTGTGCGCCGACAGGTCGACGGATTCGACGATCGCGGCCTTGTGGGTGCGGATGAAGGCAGCACGGCCCTTGCGGCCGACGAGGAACAGCTTCACCTGCTTGCCGGCCGCTTCAAGCTCGGCGGCGTGGCGGCGCGCGGCGCGCACGATGTTGGTGTTGAAACCGCCGCACAGGCCGCGATCGGCGGTGGCGACGACGAGCATGTGCACCTGGTCGCGGCCCGTGCCGGTCAGCAGCCTGGAGGTCTGCGGGGTGGCGATCACCTTCGTGGCGAGGCTTGCGATCACGGCATCCATGCGCGCGGCATAGGGACGCCCCTGCTCGGCGCGCTCCTGCGCGCGGCGAAGCTTGGCAGCCGCCACCATCTTCATCGCCTTGGTGATCTTCTGCGTCGATTTCACCGAAGCGATTCGGACCTTCAGATCCTTGAGGCTGGGCATACGCGGGGCCTCAGGCGAAGGTGCGGGCGAAGGCGGTGACGGCGTCCTTCAGCGCTTGGCGCGTCTTGTCGGACAGATCCTTCGTTTCGCGGATGTCCGCCAGGATAGCGGCGTGGTTTGCCCTGAGGTCGGCGAGGAGGCCCGATTCGAAGCGCTGCACGGCCGCCGTCGGGATCGAGTCGAGGAAGCCGTTCACGCCCGCGAAGATCGAGGCCACCTGCTCCTCGAAGGGAAGCGGCGAGAATTGCGGCTGCTTGAGCAGCTCGGTCAGCCGCTCGCCGCGCGCCAGCAGCTTCTGGGTGGCCGCATCGAGATCGGAGCCGAACTGGGCGAAGGCGGCCATCTCGCGATACTGCGCCAGTTCCAGCTTGATGGAGCCGGCCACCTTCTTCATCGCCCTGGTCTGCGCCGCCGAGCCCACCCGGCTGACCGAGAGGCCGACGTTGATGGCCGGCCGGATGCCCTGGTAGAAGAGCGCGGATTCCAGGAAGATCTGACCGTCGGTGATCGAGATGACGTTCGTCGGGATATAGGCCGACACGTCACCGCCCTGGGTCTCGATGATGGGCAGCGCCGTCAGGGAGCCGCCGCCATTGTCGTCGTTCATCTTGGCAGCGCGTTCCAGAAGGCGGCTGTGGAGGTAAAAGACATCGCCAGGATAGGCTTCGCGGCCGGGCGGGCGACGCAGCAGCAGCGACATCTGGCGGTAGGCGACGGCCTGCTTGGAAAGGTCATCGTAGACGATGACGGCATGCATGCCATTGTCGCGGAAATATTCGCCCATCGTGCAGCCCGTGTAGGGCGCGAGGAACTGGAGCGGGGCCGGTTCCGATGCCGTGGCGGCGACGACGATGGAATAGTCCATCGCGCCATTTTCCTCGAGGGCGCGGACGATCTGCGCGACCGTCGAGCGCTTCTGACCGATGGCGACGTAGATGCAGTAGAGCTTCTTCGACTCGTCGTCGCCGGCGTTGACGCCCTTCTGGTTGATGAAGGTGTCGAGCGCGACCGCCGTCTTGCCGGTCTGCCGGTCGCCGATGATCAGCTCGCGCTGCCCGCGGCCGACGGGCACGAGCGCGTCGAGCGCCTTCAGCCCCGTCTGCACCGGTTCATGGACCGACTTCCTCGGGATGATGCCTGGCGCCTTCACCTCGACGCGGCGGCGTTCGGCGGCCTCGATCGGGCCCTTGCCGTCGATCGGATTGCCGAGCGCGTCCACGACGCGGCCGAGCAGGCCCTTGCCGACAGGCACGTCGACGATGGTGCCGGTGCGCTTGACGGTGTCGCCTTCCTTGACGCCGGTATCGGCGCCGAAGATCACCACGCCGACATTGTCGGCCTCGAGGTTCAGCGCCATGCCCTTGAGGCCGCCGGGGAATTCCACCATCTCGCCGGCCTGCACCTTGTCGAGGCCGTGGACGCGGGCGATGCCGTCGCCGACCGACAGCACCTGGCCGACTTCGGAGACTTCCGCCTCGGTGCCGAAGCTCGCGATCTGCTCGCGGATGACGCGGGAGATTTCCGCGGCGCGGATATCCATCTGTTGACTAACCTTTCATGTGCTGGGCGAGGCGCTGAAGCCGCGTCCGGATGCTGCTGTCGATCTGTTCGGAGCCGATGCGGACGACGAGCCCGCCGAGAATGGCGGGATCGACCGTCACCTCGAGCGCCATCTGCCGTCCTGTGCGGGCCTTCAGCCTGGTCTCCAGAGCCTTCTTCTGGGCGGCGGTCAGCTTGTGGGCGGTCGTCACCAGCGCCGTGTCCGTGCCCTTCCAGGCTGCGAGCATGCGAGTGTAGGCGCGGATGATGGCGGGAAGTGCTGCCAGCCGGCCGTTGGCGGCCAGCACGCCCAGAAAGCGCGTGACGAGATCGCCGAGGCCCAGTTCGGCCGCGAGCGCCGCCACCGCGCGGCCGGCAGCGTCACGGCGGACCTGCGGTGCCCCGATGAGGGCTCTGAGGTCGGCGCTGACCTCGAGGGCGGCACCAAGCGTGGCGAGATCGGCAGCGACGGGTTCGAGCGATTTGCGGGTCTCGGCAAGGTCGAACAGGGCCGCGGCGTAGCGGCCGGGAAGCCCGGCAGCCGCCACGGACACGCGCTTCAGGGAGTTGTCCACTAGACCCTCATGAACCTGTTCGCCAGCCACCGGGCGGCGATGGCCCGGAAGCGGACGGACTGTGCGGGTGCGGCGAACGACTTCGGAAGAAAGGATCGCACGCGCGCGAAAACCGTGCAGCGGACATCAGGGGATGCCCGCCGTGGGCGCGGCCGTAGCATGGGGTTTTCGCAGGTGCAAGATCACCGCAGCGGCGCCGGCGGCCGGCCCGGTCAGGCGGTCGGGCGACGCCGTTTGAGCACCAGATAGACAGCGCCGTCGCCACCGTCGCGCGGGTGGGCACGGCGCACCGCGGCGATGCGGGCGGACTGCTGCGGCTCGCCGAGCCAGCGTGGCAGATCGGCGCGAATGGCACCGCGCGCCGGTTTGCCTTCGGCAAGGTCGGCGGGCGCGGGGCCGGGCGCGGCGCCCTTGCCGGTGATGACCAGCAGCAGCCGGTCCCCCCGGCGGTCGGCCCGGTCGAGCGCGTGCAGCAGCGTTTCTCGGGCCTGCTGCCGGCTGAGCCCGTGCAGGTCGACCACGCGGTCGGGCCGGGCGTGGCCGCGCGCCAGCCGGCGATCCCAGCTGGAATCGAGCGTCTCGGCCGGGGGGCGGGGCTGGGGCGGCCGAAGGCGGGGCTCCGGGGCGGGTGCCGGCCTGGATCGGGGAAGGGCCGTGGGCGGCTGGACGGGCGGCGGTGATGATGGCGGCCGGGCCGGGTCAAGTGGCCGGACCGTGGCCGTCACTTGCTGCCACAGCGCCTGTTCATCGGGCTCGAGCCGTCGGGGCATGGTGGCCTAGGGTGCTGCCAGCCTGTTCTTCGCCGCTGACGGCAGAAGGATCAGCGCCTCGACCGGGGCGGCAAGCCCGCCGGCCTTGCGGGCCGCTTCGTCGCCGGGGCCGAAGAAGATGTCGAACCGGTTGGCCCCGCGGATGGCGCCCCCGGTGTCGGAAGCGATCAGGAGGCGCCGGAAGGTGGCGTCTTCGACCTCGGTTTCCAGCCAGACCGGGGCACCGAGCGGCAGCGTTTCGGGATCGGCCGCCACATTGGCGAGCGGAATGAGCGGCACGCCCAGCGCGCCCAGCGGGCCATCGAGGCCGGGATCGAGCGGCGCGAAGAAGACATAGCTGGGGTTCTCGCGCATCAGCGCTGCACCGGCCGTCCGGTCGGCGGCGAGATGGGCGCGGATCTCGGCCATGCCTGGTTTCGGGTGGATGCCCCGCTCGCGCATGAGGCGGCCGATGGCGACATAGGGATGGCCGTTCTGGCCGGCATAGCCGATGCGCATCCGCCGTCCGTCCGCGAAGACGAGGCTGCCCGACCCCTGGATCTGCAGGAAGAAGAGGTCGATCGGGTCTGCCGCCCAGGCGATCTCGAGGCCGTGGCCGGCAAACGCGCCCGCCTCGATTGCGGCGCGGTCGGGCGCGGGCACGACGCGGTTGCCGCTGACCAGCCCGCGGATGGTGCCGCGACGGTCGCCGGGAAAGGCGGACAGGTCGATGTCCACCAGCCCGGGCGGGCGGGCGAGGATGGGGACTGCACCTGCGCGCGGCGCATCGAAGGCCGGCACGTCGGGCTCGTAGTAGCCGGTCGCCAGCCCGCGCCCGGTGCCGAGGCGCACGGGCGTGAAATGGCGGCTGAAGAAGGCCGTTGCGTCGGATGCCGCTGCGGCTTCGGCGCAGGCCACGCGCCAGTCGGACGGCTGTGTGAGGCCGGAGGCATCGGCGCGGCGAACGAGGCGCGGACAGGCGCGGCGGAAGGCCTCCAGCGCAGCGGGCCCGGCCGTGAAGCCCGCGGGCAGCACGGCGGTCCGCACGGCGGGCGTGGCCTCCTCGGCCGCAGGTGCGGGCAGCGTTGCCTGGGGACGGGGGGCGGCGCAGGCTGCCAGCAGCAGGGCGGCAACGAGGCCGGGCGGCGCCAACCGCCCGGGCCCCGGTGTCACGCCGCCTCGTCGGTCGCGACGAGAAGCCAGGCCGGATCGGGCGAGGCGGTGTGGCGGCTGAACGTCCACAGGTCGTGCGTCTCGACCGAGGTATTGGGATCGCCGGCGATGACCCGGCCTTCGGCATCGCGCGTCACCGTCACGATCTCGGCGTCGAAGCGGACGGTGATCTCGGCCATGGTGCCGTTCATCAACGCGCCGACGATCTGCGCGCGATCCACCTGGAGCAGGCGATTTTCGATCCGTTCGCCGGACTCGGCGCGGGCATTGATGGCAGCCTGGAAGTTGGCGAACATCTCGTCGGAGACAAGATCCCTGAGCGCCTCGGTATCGCCCTTCCAGAAGGTTTCGAGGATCATGGCGTAGGCGCCCTGGGCGCCGGCGAGGAAGGCCTCGGGCGAGAAGCCGCGGTCGGCGCGCGCGATCGCCTCCAGCCCGGGCCGGACATCGGGGGCCACATCGGCCGGCAGATCGATGGCAATCGGCGTTTCGGGCTCGGCGCGGACGCGGGCCGGCGGGGCGAGCTTGTCGGGCGCGCTCGGCCGGAACGGGTCGGCGACCGGCTTCTCATGGCCGGTGCGACGGCCCAGCACATGGTAGAGCCGGAGGCCGATGAACCCGGCGAGCATCGCCAGGAAGAAGATTTCAACCCACCCGCTCTGCATCACGCTTCCTTGCCAAGCTACCGTCGCCCGTGACGGGGCGACCGACCGGGCGCTGCACCCGGATAACCTCCCGAGGGGGGGAACCTTAGGGATGCAGCCGGGCCGGAGCAACCGTCGTTATCCCTGAAATAGGGGGGCGGGCCCGACTCGCAAGGGCAGCATAGTCGCAGCGGCCGCCTTGCCCGGCGGCGGCGTCGCTGCTAGCCGCGGGGCCGTGCGAACTGAACCGGCCGGTGACGAGCCCGGCCCGACACGGAAACGGACAAGCCATGACCGAGATCAGCCCCGAAGCCGCCGAAGCGCTCGCCAATGGTGCGGACCTGACGCCGCAGGCCGGAATTCTCGCGCAGTATGTGAAGGATCTGTCCTTCGAGAATCCCAATGCTCCCAATTCGCTCCAGATGCAGGGCCAGCCCAAGATCGAGGTGAATGTGAACGTGAACGCCCGGTCGGGCGGGCAGGACATGTATGAGGTGGAGCTGAAGATCAGCGCCTCTGCGCGGGCACCCGACGACAGCCTCGGCTTCCAGGTGGAGCTGCTCTATGCCGGGCTGTTCCGGATCGTCGGCGCGCCGCAGGACGCGCTGGAGCCCTTCCTGGTGGTGGAGGCACCACGCATCCTGTTCCCGTTCGCCCGCCGGGTGATCGCGGATGCGGTGCGGGATGGTGGCTACCCGCCGCTGATGCTGGAGCCGATCGATTTCGGCGGGCTATACCTGCAGCAGCTTGACCAGCGCCAGCAGGTGGCCGGCCAGCCGGCGCAGGGCACGGCCTGAGCAGCGCCCAGACGGTACCGGCACGCCCGAGGCCGGCCGCCCCATGTCGCTGATCCGTGCTGCCACCACCGTGGGCGGGTTCACCCTGCTGTCGCGGTTCGCGGGCTTCGCGCGCGACCTGCTCATGGCGCGTTTCCTGGGCGCGGGCTTTGCCTCGGACGCATTCCTTGTCGCCTTCCGGCTGCCCAACCTGTTCCGGTCGCTGTTTGCGGAAGGGGCGTTTTCGGCAGCCTTCGTCCCCATGGTGTCGGGCAAGCTCGGGCGGCGGGACGGGAAGGTCGGCGATCCGCGGCCTGCGGTCGATTTCGCGGAGCAGGCGCTGGCCGTGCTGGCGCCGATCCTGCTGGTCTTCTCGGCGCTGTTCATGGCGGCCGCCGGCCCGATCGTGTGGGTGATGACGGGGGGATTCGCCGACGGCAGTGCGGAAAAGCTGGCGCTCACGACCGAGCTCACCCGGCTGACCTTCCCCTATCTGACGCTGATATCGATCGTGGCGCTGCTGGGCGGGCTGCTGAACGCGCTGGGGCGCTTCTGGGTAAATGCAGCGGCGCCCATCCTTCTCAACCTGTCGATGATCGCCGCGCTGCTCTTCTTCCGGGGCGAAACCGATGTGGAGACGGCCCGCGCGCTGGCCGTCGGCGTGTCGGCCGCCGGCATCGCGCAGCTGCTCTGGCTGGCGTGGGGCTGTCATCGGGCCGGGGTGCTACCGCGCCTCAGGTGGCCGGCGATGACGGGCGAGATCCGCACGCTGCTGCGGCGGATCGGGCCGGCGGCGCTGGGGGCGGGCGCAACGCAGGTCAACCTGCTCGTCTCGACGATGATTGCCGCCAGGCTGCTGCCGCAGGGCTCGGTCTCCTACCTCTACTATGCCGACCGTCTGAACCAGTTGCCGCTGGGCATGATCGGTGTGGGGATGGGGGTGGCGCTGCTGCCGACCATGTCGCGCCTGCTGGGGGCCGGGAATCCCGAGGCGGCCATCCATCAGCAGAACCGGGCGATCGAGTTCGTGCTGCTCCTGAGCCTGCCGGCCGCCTTCGCGCTGGTCGTCGTGGCCGAGCCGCTGATCTCGGCCCTGCTGCAGCAGGGCGCCTTCACGCGCACCGACACGATCGGCGCCTATACCGCGCTGCAGGCCTTTTCGCTGGGGCTGCCGGCCTATGTGCTGATCAAGGTGCTGACGCCCGGCTTTCATGCGCGCGGCGACACGCGGACGCCGATGCGCATCGCGCTGGTCGCCATCGGCGTGAACCTGGTGGGCAATCTGACGCTGATCTGGCCGTTCGGCCATGTCGGAATCGCGCTGGCGACTGCGCTGTCGGCCTGGCTGAATGCCGGGCTGCTGTGGTGGGTTCTGCGGGGGCGGGGCGACTATGTGGTCGACTCCGGCCTCAGGCGCACGGCGCCGCGGATGCTGGTGGCCGCCGTCGCCATGGCGGCGCTGCTGTGGCTGGCCGGCGATGCCCTGATGCCGTTCACGCAAGGGGGGCTGGTGCAGCGGGTCTGTGCGCTGACTGCCCTGATCGGCGGCGGCTTCATCGTCTATTTCGGTGCGGGGCTGCTGCTTCGCGCCTATGAGCCGAGGCAGCTTCTTGCGGCCTTCAAGCGGGGGTGACATGCGGATCGTTTCGGGAATCCAGCCGACCGGCAGCCTGCATCTGGGCAATTATCTGGGCGCCATCCGCAACTGGGTGCTGATGCAGGATTCGCTGCGGCCGGGGGACCGGGCCTTCTTCTTCATCGCCGACCTGCACGCCATCACCCTGTTCCAGCAGCCGGCGGAGCTGAAGCAAGCCACCCGGGAGATCGCCGCGGCGCTGATGGCGGCCGGAATCGATCCCGAAAGGGCGGTGCTGTTCAACCAGAGCCAGGTCGTGGAACATGCCGAGCTCGCCTGGGTGCTGGGCTGCACGGCGCGCGTGGGGTGGCTCAACCGGATGACGCAGTTCAAGGAAAAGTCGGGCAGGGATCGCGAGGGGGCGTCCGTCGGCCTCTATACCTATCCGGTGCTGCAGGCAGCCGACGTGCTGCTCTACAAGGCGACCCATGTGCCCGTCGGCGAGGATCAGAAGCAGCATCTGGAACTGGCGCGCGACATCGCGACCAAGTTCAACGCGGATTTCGGCGTGGATCTGTTCCCGCTACCGGAGCCGACCATCCCGCCGTCGAGCCCCAGGGTGCGTTCGCTTCGCGACGGCTCGGCCAAGATGTCCAAGTCCGACCCGTCGGACCAGAGCCGGATCAACCTGACGGACAGCGCCGAGGACATAAGCCAGAAGGTGAAGCGGGCCCGGACCGACCCCGAGCCGCTGCCCTTTGACGAGGCGGGGCTGGAGGGACGGCCGGAAGCGCGCAATCTCGTCGAGATGTTCGCGACGCTCTCGGGGCAGGCGGTGCCCGAGGTGCTGGGCCAGTTCGGCGGGCAGGGGTTCGGCGCCTTCAAGCCGGCGCTGGCCGATCTACTGGTCGCGCATCTGGCGCCGATGAACGAGCGGTTCCGGGCCCTTCTGGCCGAGCCGGCGCGCATCGACGCCGCGCTCGCCGACGGCGCGGCCCGTGCCCGCGCCGTGGCCGGGGACACGATGCGGGAGGTGCGCGCGGCGGTCGGGTTCCTGGGGGGATGATCGCGGGCCTTCGGGTTGGCCACGCCCATTGCCCGCTGGCGCGGACGGGGGTGACGGTGCTGGTGCCGGACGCGCCCGCCATCATCGCGGCCGACGTTCGCGGTGGCGGCCCGGGCACCCGCGAGACCGATGCGCTGGAGCCTTCCACGCTGGTCGAGCGCTGCCACGCGCTGGTGCTTGCCGGCGGCAGCGTGTTCGGCTTGGCGGCGGCCGACGAGGTTGCCCTGCGGCTGGCGCGCCAGGGACGGGGGATCGAGGCGGCCGGCCTCTTCGTGCCCGTGGTGCCGGCGGCCATCCTGTTCGATCTCGCCAATGGCGGGGACAAGGGCTGGGCCACCGGCGGCGGCGCAGAACCGCCCTATCGGCGGCTGGCGGCCGAGGCGCTGGACAGGCTCGGCGTGGCGCCGGCCGACGGTCCGGTCGGGGCCGGGTTCGGGGCGCGGGCCGGGAGCCGGGCAGGCGGGATCGGGATTGCAGCCGCGCGGCTGGATGGCGGCGGCCGGGTGGCAGCCCTTCTTGCCGTCAACAGCTTCGGCGAAGTGACGGACGGGGCGCCGCCCGATGACGGGCCGGTGCCCTTTCCGAAGCGGCCGACCGGAACGGAGCTGGCGGCGACCTCCACCTGCATCGGCGCAGTGGTGACCGACCTGCCGCTGACCCGCGCGGCGGCGCGGCGGGTGGCGATGATGGCGCATGATGGCCTGGCGCGCGCCATCCGGCCCATTCACACCCCCTTCGACGGCGACGCGCTGTTCGCGATCGGCCTGTCGGCCGAGACGCCGGCGCGGGTGGATCCGCTCCTTCTGGCCGAGCTGGGCACGCGCGCGGCCGACTGCGTGGCGCGCGCGGTGCGCTCGGCCGTTCACGGCGACCCCTGACTAGCGCGAGGGATGCGGCCTTCCGGCTTGCGCGGGCCATCGAGCGGGGCCAGAAGCCGGAGCCTCAGGAGAGGATCCCGATGCGCGAGATCGACCATCTGATTGCCGGCGCGGTGCCGGCCGCGACCCGGTACGGGGAGGTGTGGGACCCCAATACCGGCAGCGTGCAGGCGCGGGTGCCGCTGGGCGATGCCGCCGTGCTGGCGGTGGCCGTTGACGCGGCGCTGGCCGCCCAGCCGGGCTGGGCGGCGACCAATCCGCAGCGGCGGGCTCGGGTGATGTTCGAGTTCAGGCGACTGGTCGAAGCGAATATCGACGAGCTTGCCCGGCTGCTCAGTTCCGAGCATGGCAAGGTGCTGGCGGATGCGCGCGGCGACATCCAGCGCGGGCTGGAGGTCATCGAGTTCGCCTGCGGCATCCCGCACCTGCTGAAGGGTGAGCATACGCCCGGCGCCGGGCCGGGGATCGACGTGCTGTCGATGCGCGTGCCGCTGGGGATCGGGGCGGGGATCACGCCGTTCAACTTTCCGGCCATGATTCCGATGTGGATGTTCGGGGTGGCGATTGCCTGCGGCAACGCCTTCATCCTGAAACCCTCCGAGCGCGATCCAGCCGTGCCGGTGCGGCTTGCAGAACTGATGCTTGAAGCCGGGGCGCCGCCGGGGATCCTGCAGGTTGTCCATGGGGACAAGGCGATGGTTGACGCCATCCTCGATCATCCGGCGATCGCGGCCGTCAGCTTCGTCGGCTCGTCCGATGTCGCGCATCATGTCTATTCGCGGGGAACCGCAGCCGGCAAGCGGGTGCAGGCGATGGGCGGGGCCAAGAACCATGGCATCGTCATGCCCGACGCTGATCTCGACCAGGTGGTGAAGGATCTGGCCGGGGCCGCCTTCGGCTCGGCCGGCGAGCGCTGCATGGCGCTGCCCGTGGTGGTGCCGGTGGGAGAGCGGACAGCCGATGCGCTGCGCGAGCGGATGGTTGCGGCGATGGCCAGCCTGCGCATCGGAACCTCGACCGATCCGGAGGCCGACTATGGCCCGGTGGTGACGGCCGAGCACCGGGCGCGGATCGAGGGCTGGATCGAGACGGGTGTCCGGGAGGGGGCCGAGCTTGTCGTCGACGGCCGCGGCTTCGCGTTGCAGGGGCATGAGGCGGGCTTCTTCATCGGCCCTTCGCTGTTCGACCATGTGCGGCCTGAGATGGCGAGCTATCGTGAGGAGATCTTCGGCCCCGTGCTGCAGATGGTGCGCGCCGACAGTTTCGAGGCGGCGCTGTCGCTGCCGAGCGAGCATCAATATGGCAATGGTGTCGCCATCTTCACCCGAAGCGGCCATGTCGCCCGCGAGTTTGCAGCGCGGGTCAATGTGGGGATGGTGGGGATCAACGTGCCGATCCCGGTGCCCGTTGCCTACCACAGCTTTGGCGGCTGGAAGCGTTCGGCCTTCGGCGACCACAACCAGCATGGGCCCGAGGGCGTTCGCTTCTGGACGAAGGTCAAGACGGTGACGCAGCGCTGGCCGGATGGCGGCGCGGGCGGGGCAGGCGACACCGGCAGCGCCTTTGTGATTCCGACCATGGGATAGGACGGACAGGATGCTCTACGACGATGCCGCCTGGCACGAGGCGGCGGATGGTGCGGGCGACGAACCCCCGGCCGCCGGGGCCACCCACATCGGCCTGTTCCTGGCGTGGATGCTGCTCAATGGTCAGGGCTCGGGCGTGCGCGATGCCCATCTGGCGGAGCTGGCGCGGCGGGACATCACGCCGGGCGCCTGGTTTCGCGAACGATGCGGCTCGAAGCTGACCGATCGGGAGTTCAGCGCGCAGGGAAACCGTTTCGTGGCGAGCTATTATGTGCTGGAAGACTGGCGGGTGGAGGCGGGTGAGCCTTCCTACCTGTCCGATTACATGGGGCGGCTGGGCGTCGAGGGCGGCGCCGGTGCCGTGCCGGATGACTGGGCGAGCTATGACCGGCTGGCACCGATTCTCGCGCATCGTTTCGCGCTGTGGCGCGGACTGGATCAGGGCAGGAGCGACTGATGGCCTATGAGACACTGCTGGTCGAGACACGCGGCGCTGTCACGCTGGTGACGCTCAATCGACCGCAGGCGCTCAATGCCCTGAACAGCCAGGTTCTGGACGAGGTGATCGCGGCCTTCGCAGCCTATGAGGCCGACCCCGGGCAGCGCTGCGCCGTGCTGACCGGGGCCGGCGAGAAGGCCTTCGCCGCCGGCGCCGACATCAAGGAGATGGCGGCGATGGCAGCCGCCGACTTCTATGCGAACGACTTCTTCAGCCGCTGGACCAGCCATCTCGTGAAGGCGACCCGCAAGCCGTGGATCGCCGCCGTGAACGGCTTCGCGCTGGGCGGCGGCTGTGAGCTTGCGATGATGGCCGATCTCATCATCGCCGCCCACACCGCGAAGTTCGGCCAGCCCGAGATCAGGCTGGGTGTCGGCCCGGGCATGGGTGGATCGCAGCGGCTGACCCGGGCGGTCGGCAAGGCCAAGGCGATGGACATGTGCCTGACCGGCCGGATGATGGGGGCCGAAGAGGCCGAGCGCGCGGGTCTTGTCGCCCGGGTGGTGCCGCAGGCCAGCCTGCTCGAGGAAGCGCTGAAGCTGGCCGACGAGATCGCCGCCATGCCGCCGCTTGCCGCCATCGCCAACAAGGAAATGGTGAACGCGGCCTTCGAGACGACGCTCGACCAGGGGCTTGTGATCGAGCGGCGGATCTTCCAGGTGCTGACGGCGACCGCCGACAAGGCGGAAGGCATGGCCGCCTTCATCGAGAAGCGGCCCGGCAGGTGGACGGGCCGGTGAGCCGCATCGCCTTCATCGGGCTCGGCAACATGGGCGGCGGCATGGCCGCCAACCTGGCTGCCCGTGGCCATGACGTGCGCGCCTTCGACCTGTCGGATGAAGCGCTGGCGAGAGCGGAGGCGGCCGGCTGCACCGTCGCACCCTCGGCAGCCGAGGCGGTCAGCGGGGCGGACGCGGTCGTGACCATGCTGCCGGCCGGCGCGCATGTGGCAAGCGTGTGGCGAGGGTCGGTCTTTCCCCATGCCGCGCCGGGCACGCTGCTGATCGACTGCTCGACCATCGATGTCGCAACGGCCCGCCAGCTGGCCGACGAGGCGCTGGCCTATGGGCTCCTGGCGGTCGACGCACCGGTCTCGGGCGGCATTGCGGCAGCAAGCGCGGGCACGCTTACCTTCATGGTGGGCGGAAGCGACGACGCCTGGGAGCGGGCGCAACCGATCCTCGCGGACATGGGCAAGGCGGTGATCCACGCGGGCGCAGCCGGCGCGGGGCAGACGGCCAAGATCTGCAACAACATGCTGCTCGGCGCCTCGATGGTGGCGACCGCCGAAGCCTTCCTGCTGGCGAGCTCGCTGGGGCTCGACCCGCAGCGCTTCTACGACATTGCCAGTGTCTCGTCGGGCCAGTGCTGGTCGATGACGAGTTACTGCCCGCTGCCAGGGGTCGGGCCGGAGAGCCCGGCGGACCGCGGCTATGAAGGCGGATTTGCAGCCGCGCTGATGCTCAAGGACCTCAGGCTGGCGGCGCAGGCCGCCGCCGACGCGGGGGCGCGAACCCCGATGGGCGATCGGGCGCGACAGCTTTACGAGGAGTTTGTCGGCGGCGGGCAGGGCCATCTCGACTTTTCAGCTATTGTAATGGCGCTCAAGCGGGATTGACCGCGCGGCGCGGCGCGGCCACGGCCCGGCCATGAGTCGGGATGCCCTTCATGCCGAGTTCCGCCGCCTGCATCGTGCGCCCGAGCCGGATGTGGTGCGGCCGCTTCTGCCGGCAGCGCGGCTGGGGCCCGAGCGGGAGGCGGTGCTGGCGCGTGCCGCGGGCCTGCTGGCCGAGATCCGGGCGGCCGAGAGCGACGGCTGGGTCAACCGCTTCCTCAACCGCTACCGCCTCAACAGCAGCGAAGGCCGCGCCCTGCTGGGCCTTGCCGAGGCGTTCCTGCGCGTGCCCGACCGGGAGACAGCCGACCGGCTGATCCGCGACAAGCTGGGCGAGGGGGACTGGGGCGCCGAGGGGGCATCCGAATCGCTTCTGGTGAACTCGGCCACCTGGGGGCTGGTGGTGACGCGCGCCCTCGTCCGCGAGGAGGGGGGGGCTCTGAAGCGGCTGATCGCCCGGGCCGGCGAGCCCTTCGTTCGCACGGCCGTCGGGGCGGCGATGCGGCTGATGGCCCAGTTGTTCGTGATGGGACGCAGCATAGACGAGGCCCTGAAACGGGCCGATGCCGCCGATTACCGCGATTTCACCGCGAGCTTCGACATGCTGGGCGAAGCGGCGCGAACCCGGGCTGACGCGGATCGCTACGCGGTAGCCTATGCCCAGGCGCTGGAGGCTGTCGGCACGGGCGGCAATCCACGCGGCCACAGCATCTCGGTGAAGCTCTCGGCGCTGCATCCGCGCTACGAAACGGCGCATGCAGCAACCGTTGTGCCTTACCTCGTCGAACGGGTGGGCGCGCTGGCCGAGCGGGGCGCAGCGCTTGGCGTGCCCGTTACCATCGACGCGGAAGAGCAGGACCGGCTGATGCTGTCCCTCCAGATCATCGAGGGCATCGCGCAGCGGCCGGCACTCAGGGGCTGGGACGGGCTGGGCATGGCGATCCAGGCCTATGGCAAGCGCGCGCGGCCGCTGGTCGACTGGGCCGACATGCTGGGTCGCGAAACCGGCCGGCGCGTGCAGGTGCGGCTGGTGAAGGGCGCCTACTGGGACAGCGAGATCAAGCGCACGCAGGAGGCCGGCCTTTCGGGCTATCCGCTGTTCACGCGCAAGGCCGCGACCGATGTCGCCTACCTGGCCTGCGCACGGGCGATGCTGGCCGCGGACCATATCCATCCGGCCTTTGCCAGCCACAATGCGCTGACCGTGGCGACGATTGCCGAATGGGCGGGCGCAAGCCGCGATTTCGAGTTCCAGCGGCTGCACGGCATGGGCGAGGGCCTGTACGAGCGGATGGTGCGCGAGGAAGGCTTCCGCTGCCGGCTCTACGCTCCGGTGGGCGGGCATCGCGACCTGCTGGCCTATCTGGTGCGGCGACTGCTGGAGAATGGCGCCAATTCGAGCTTCGTTCACCAGCTTGCCGACACCAGCGTCTCGCAGGCCGAGCTGCTGGCCGACCCGGTCGAGCGGATCGAGGCCGTCGGCGGCAGCGCGCATCCAGCCATCAAGCTGCCGAAGGATATTTTCCCCGGACGTGTCAATTCATCGGGACTCGATCTGCAGGACGGTGCGGAGCTGGCGCGGCTGACGACGGCGGTCGGCCGGGCACTGTCGCAGCCGCACCGGGCCGCGCCGATCGTGGGGGGGATGGCGATGGCGGGCAGTGCGCAGCCTGTCCGGAATCCGGCCCGGCCTGACCTTGTCGTCGGCGAGGCGCTGACGGCGTCGCCGGCCGATGTCAGCCGCGCTCTGGCGCTGGCCGAGGCTGCGTCCGCCGGCTGGTCGGCCACACCGGTCGCGACGCGTGCGGCCTGCCTGGAGCGGCTGGCCGACCGGCTCGAAGCCGATCGCGACGGGTTGATCGCGCTGTTGCAGGCCGAGGCCGGCAAGACGCTGGCCGATGCGCTGGCCGACGTGCGCGAGGCGGTTGACTTCTGCCGCTACTACGCGGTCGAGGCGCGGCGGCTGTTCGAGCCACAGCTGCTGCCCGGACCTACCGGCGAGGCGAATAGCCTGCGCCTGGAGGGTCGCGGGGTGTTTGCGACCATCGCGCCCTGGAACTTCCCGCTTGCCATCTTCCTCGGCCAGACGGTCGCTGCGCTGGTCGCCGGCAACGCGGTGGTGGCGAAGCCCGCACCGCAGACGCCGCTGGTTGCTGCGCGGGCCGTCGCGCATGCCCATGCCGCCGGCGTGCCGGCCGATGTGCTGCACCTGCTGCCGGGGGGCGGTGCCGTCGGGGCGATGCTGGTGGCCGACCGGCGGGTGGCAGGCGTCGCCTTCACGGGCTCGACGGGGACAGCGCGGGCGATTGCCCGCAGCCTGCTGGCCGATGATGGCCGGCCGCTGGTTCCCCTGATCGCCGAGACCGGCGGCCTGAACGCCATGATCGTCGATTCGACGGCCCTGCCGGAACAGGTGGTCGCGGATGTCATCACCTCCGCCTTCCGGTCGGCCGGGCAGCGCTGTTCGGCGCTTCGTCTGCTGCTGGTGCAGCGCGAGGTGGCTGGGCCGATTCTCGAGATGCTGGAAGGCGCCATGGACATGCTGATGGTCGGCGATCCGGCCGATCCGGCAACCGATGTCGGCCCGGTGATCGATGCAGCGGCCCAGGCCCGGCTGAACGCGTATCTTGCCGGGCCGGCAGGGCGTATCCGCCATCAGCTGCATGTTCCGGCCAGCGGCTGGTTTGTGCCGCCCACCCTCATCGAACTCGACCGGCTTGAGGATCTGACCGAGGAGTGGTTCGGCCCGATCCTTCATGTGGCCACCTGGGAGGCGCAGGAACTGGAGCAGCTGGTCGAGCGGATCAACGCCAGCGGCTATGGCCTGACGATGGGCCTCCACAGCCGGATCGCGGCGACGGCTGCAACAGTCGAGCGGCTGGCGCGCGTGGGGAACCTCTATGTCAACCGGGCGATGATCGGCGCGGTGGTGGGTGCCCAGCCCTTCGGCGGCGAGGGGCTGTCGGGCACGGGCCCGAAGGCCGGCGGGCCGCATTACCTGCCACGCTTTGCCGTGGAGCGCGCCGTCAGTATCGACACCACGAGTTCGGGCGGGAACGCCAGCCTGCTGTCGATCGCGGACTGAGCCGCGCTTGCCTCGCGGCTCGGCGCTGGGCTATTCGCGCGGTCGGAGACACGTTCATCCCTTGCTGGCAACCGACGACCCCCGCGCGGACCCCCGCGATCCTGAAGCCGAGGTCCGTCGTGACCTGTTCGGCTGGGCCGTGGGCGTGGTCAGGCGCCGCTGGCCGGTCGTCCTGGCGGGGCTTGGGGCGGCGCTGCTGTCAGCGATCCTCTATCTGCACCTCGCGACCTATCGCTACACGGCGGAATTGCGGGTGACCGCCGTTTATTCCGCCCATCAGCTGCCATCCGGCCTGTCGGGCATCGCCTCGCTTGCGGGGATCAACCTGCCCGGCGACAAGGCAGTCACCCCGATCGCGCTCTACTCGGAAGCGATGCGCAGCCGCGACGTGGCGGCTGCGGTCGTCGCCGATCCGCTGCTGATGCGCCACATCTTCGCCGACGAGTGGGATGCGGCTGCCGGCCGGTGGCGCGATCCGGGCGGGCTTGCGCGGGGCCTTCTGGATGGCACGAAACGCCTGCTCGGGGTTCCGGTCAAGCCCTGGAGCCCGCCGGATGCCGCGGACGTCCAGCGCCATCTCGCGAAGAATCTCGCCATCATCGAGGCGCCGCGGACGAACGTGACGACGGTCGCCGTCAACGATCCCGACCCGGACATGGCCAAACGCCTGCTGGCGACGCTCAACGATGCAGCGGACCGTCACCTGCGCGAGCGCGCGCTGGCACGATCGGGCGAGTATATCGCCTATCTGGAGCGCAAGCTGCTGGAGGTGCAGGTTGCCGAATATCGCGAGAGCCTGGTGCAGGCGCTCTCGGCGCAGGAGCGGACGCGGATGATGGCCAGTTCCGATGCGCCCTATTCGGCTGAGCCGCTGGGAGCGATCACGGCGTCCGTGCGCCCGACGACGCCCAAGCCCGCCGTTGTGCTGGCGGCCGCGCTGGTTTTCGGCTTGTTGCTTGGTCTTGCTCTGGCGACCATTGCCGACTGGCGCGCCGGACGTGGCCGGGTCGAAGCACGCTGACGGCTCATGCGCCTGATTCCGGGCGGTTTGCGCCGTCCCCTGACAGGCTCTTCGCACGCGCGGCACAGCGGTCTGAACCTGTTGGGTTCGCTGGTGCCGCTTCTAGTCGGCCTGCCCTGTATCGGCATCCTTGCGCGGCTTCTGGATCCAACGGGCTTTGCACTGATGATGCTGACGCTGGCGATTGTCGGTTACGCTGGTGTGCTCGATCTGGGGCTCAGCCGCGCCGTGGTCGCGCTGGTCGCCGAGGCGCGCGAGGATGTGGAGGCCCGTCGCCGCGCCGTGTCGACGGCGCTGCTGGTCGTTGCTGCGATCGGGCCGACGGTGGCCTTGCTCCTCGGCGCGGCGGCGCAGCCTCTTGCCATTCAACTGATGCGGGTGCCCGAAGCCGCCCTGGAGGACGCGGTCAGGGGACTGAGACTGACAGCCTGGTCAATCCCGCCTCTTCTTCTGACCCTTGTCGTACAGGGGTATCTGGAGGGCGTTCAGGATTTCGTTGAATCCAATGTCCAGCGCATCCTTTCGGGTTCGCTGCCGATCCTGCTTGCGGCATGCGCGGCCGGTTTCTGGCCGTCGCTGACGGGCGCGATGGGCGGTTTTCTGGCCGGACGGCTGATCGTCGTTGCGGTCGTGCTCGGACGTCGCGCCTTCTGGCGGCTCCCCTCGCTTCAACACGTCGAACGGGCAACGCTGCGTCGTCTGGCGACCTTCGGTGGCTGGCTGACCATCTCGAGCCTGGTCGCGCCCCTGATGGGCTACCTGGATCGCTTCGTTCTTGCCTATGCGCGCGGCCCCGTGCCCGTCGGCTTCTATGCGGCGCCGGCCGAGGCCGTGTATCGCCTGCTGGTCATCCCGACCGCGATCACGCGAAGCCTGTTTCCCAAGCTCTCGGCGCGACCGTCGGACGAGGAGCGCACCAGCGTGCTGTCCGAGACACGCTGGATGATCCTGGCGACCTGCCTTCCGCCCAGCCTTGCAATCCTGTTGCTGGCGCCGTTCATCCTCGAATTCTGGCTCGGGCCCGCCTTCCGGGTGGAGTCGACTGACGCGCTGAGACTTCTGGCGCTCGGGTTCGTCCCGGCGGCGTTCGCCAACATTCCCTTCACCCGTCTGCTTGCCGCCGGCCGGCCAGATGTCGTCGCGATCATGCATCTGGCACAGCTTCTTCCCTTCCTCGCACTTGCCTATTATCTGGCAGCCGGTTTCGGTGTGACGGGGGCGGCGGCCGCCTGGGCGATCCGCAACCTCGTCGACCTGTTCCTCCTGAACCTGCTCGCCGGCCGTTACGCGAAGGCATGACCCTGTCCCTGTCCATCCTGATCCCCACCCGCAACCGGCCGGTACAATGCGCGGCGACCGTGTCGGCCGTCCTGGCGTTCGATGCCGACTTCGAGCTGATCGTCCACGACAGCAGCGAGGGCAATGATCTGGCGGCCCTGCTCCCCCCCGATTCGCGCCTGCGGCTGGCGCGTGGCGACAGCGGCCACAACATGACGCAGTGTTTCGAGGCGTCCGTCATCCACGCGTCGCGCGATTATGTGTGCATGATCGGTGACGACGATGGCGTGACACCTGAGCTGTTCAAATGGGCGGAGCGCGCCGGACAGGACGGCATCGCGTCCGTCACCTGCGATCCAGCCTGTTACGCCATGTACAACTGGCCCGATGTGCGGTCGAAATATTTCGGCGATTCCGGGTCGGGAAAGCTCTTTCTTCGTGCCGGCGGCCCCGGTTCGGTCGTGGAGGATTCGGCCCGCTCGATCGCGCGTTTCCTCGACCAGGCGGGCCAGGGCTGCCAGAGCATGCCGCGCGTGTATCACGGCCTGGTTTCGCGGCGCCTGCTCGACGCGATCCGGGCCCGCTACGGCCGCTGTTTCGATGGCGTGAGCCCTGACGTCTCCTTCGCCTATTTCGCCGCCAGTCTCGGGCAGCCGCATCATGTGGTCGAACGGCCGATGACCATCAGCGGACAGTCGGCCGGGAGCAACGCCGGGCGCAGCGCGATGCGGGAGCACAAGGGCGACCTCTGGTCGGATCCGCACATGCAGCGCTACCGAGATGTCATGTGGCCTGCGGAGCTTCCGGCCTTTTTCAGTGTCGAGACGGTGTGGGGTCAGGCGACGCTCGCCGCGCTGGAGCGGGCCGGAGGTGCCGATCTCGGTCGGTTCGATTTCCATCGGCTCTACGCACGGCTCCTGCTGGCTCACCCGGACCGGGCAGGCGAGACGCTCGCAGCCTTTCGGGCCAACGACAGGGCACAGGCGTCAGCGCTTGCCGCGGCGCTGGCCGGGGAGGCGGCGGCAACGGGCCGCACCGTCGTGCGCAAGCTGTGGCGCCGGCTGCTTCCGGACCGCGAGGTGACGATCCTCTCGGCGCCCGACATCGCAACGGCGAGCCGGCTCACGGCCGAGCGACTGGGCAGGGCATGAGCCTTCTCGTGCTCGGCGCCGGCGGCATGCTGGGCTTTGCGCTGCACCGGGTGCTGGCAGATCGCGGCCTTGTTGTCACGGGCACGGTTCGCGGCCGGGCGCCCCGACACCCATGGACCGCCGGTCTGTCGTGGATCGAAGGGGTCGACGTGCGTGACATGGCGGCCGTGCTGGCGGCCGTGCGCGAAACCGGCGCCACGACCGTGATCAACGCCGCGGGCGTGATCAAGCAGGTCGTCCGGGCTGATGCCGGGCTGCTCTACCCGGTGAACGGTGCCGTGCCGCGGCGCCTCCAGGCCCATCTGGGCCCCCTGGGCGTGCGGCTGATCCATTTCAGCACGGATTGCGTCTTCGCGGGCAGCCGGGGCGGCTACACCGAGGCCGACGTGCCCGACGCCGACGACGACTATGGCCTGTCCAAATATCTTGGCGAACCGTCCGGCGATGGCGCGCTGGTCCTTCGCACGTCCATCGTCGGGCTGGGACTGCGGCCCAATGGCTCGCTGATCGACTGGTTCCTCGGGCGGACGGGCGAGGTCGGCGCCTACACGCGGGCTGTCTTCTCGGGCCTGCCGGTCAACGTCATCGGGGAGATGCTGGCCGACCGGCTTCTGGGTGCGGGGATCGAGGGCCTCTGGCATCTATCGGCCGACCCGATCGACAAGGCCGCGCTGCTGGCGCTGGTGCGCGACCGCTGGAATCGCCCGGACATCGTGCTTCGGCCCGATCCGTCGGTCGCGATCGACCGTAGCCTCGATTCCACCCGTCTTCGCACCATCCTCGACTGGACACCGCCGCCCTGGCCCGAGCTTGTGGCCGGCATGCATGCCTTTTACGGGAAGCTGGGCCCCCGCCCGGCCTGACGCAGGAACGACAAGATGAGCCTTGCGCTGAACAACAAGCGGCTTCTGATCACCGGCGGCACCGGCAGCTTCGGCAATGCCGTGCTTCAGCGCTTCCTCGAGTCGGACATCGCCGAAGTGGTCGTCTTCTCGCGCGACGAGAAGAAGCAGGAGGACATGCGGCTGGAATTCGGCTCCTCGAAGCTCACCTTCGTGATCGGCGACATCCGCGATGCCGACAGCATCCGCCGGGCGCTTGCCGGGATCGACTATGTGTTCCATGCAGCTGCCCTGAAGCAGGTGCCGGCCTGCGAATTCTTTCCGGAACAGGCGGTGCAGACGAATGTGCAGGGCGCGCGCAACCTGATCGCGGCCGCGCGCGAGCAAAGGGTGGCGCGGGCGATCCTGCTGTCGACCGACAAGGCCGTCTATCCGATCAACGCCATGGGCATGACGAAGGCGCTGATGGAAAAGCTGGTGCAGGCCAACGCCCGCCAGGCCTCGCGCGAGAAGGGCACGACCAGCTTCTGCCTGACGCGTTACGGCAATGTGATGGCCTCGCGCGGCTCGGTCATTCCGCTGTTCGTCGAGCAGGTGCTGGCCGGCAAGCCGCTGACCATCACCGATCCCGGCATGACCCGCTTCCTCATGAGCCTCGAGGATTCGGTTGAACTGGTGCTGCATGCCTTCGAGCATGGCCATGACGGCGACCTGTTCGTGCAGAAGGCGCCGGCCGCCACGGTCGCGACGCTGGCGCAGGCGATCATGGACCTGCTGGGACGCGAGGTGCCGGTGAACATCATCGGCACGCGCCATGGCGAGAAGCAGTACGAGGTGCTGGTCTCGCGCGAGGAAATGGCAAAGGCCGATGATCTCGGCCGCTATTTCCGGGTGCCGGCCGACACCCGGTCGCTGAACTATCACCAGTATCTGGTGAGCGGCAGCCCCGAGACGACGGTGGCCGAGGAATATTCCAGCCATAATACCGAACGGCTGGACGTGGCGGACACCAAGCGGCTGCTGATGACGATCGGCTTCATGCAGGACGCCGTGAACCGCCGGGCGAGCCTCGCGGCCTGAGCGCGGCTGCTGGTTTCAATGTTCCTGAACCACATCGTCCTGTTGTTGACGGGCCTGGCGCTTGCGCTGGCACTGACGATGCGATTGGCCGCAATCTCGGGTCGCACCAGAGGCCAACACGATGAAATCGAATCAGCTGGTGTCGTTGGCGCTGGTCTTGCCTTTGCGATGGCACTGATCTTCGCGACACGTGACCTTCAATTTGGTGTCGACACCATAACCTATGCCGATCTCTTCGCTGCCTACTGCCAGGGCTATGAGTTGAGGGGCTACGGAAGAAGTTTCGAGTTCTCCCTGTCGCTCCTGAATGTGGTGATGCTGGGCGCCTGCAAATCGTCGCTCGTACCGCTGGCCTGGGCCATCGTGATGGTCGGCTTTCTCCTGCTAGTCCCAGCGCGTGCCGCCCACAAGTTCGCCTTCCTGGGACTTCTGCTCGTCTCCCTGATCGGCCTAGAACTCATCACAAACGCCATGCGCCAGAGCTTCTCGGTCGGGATGGCTGTCATTGCCGTTGCACTCAGGGAGCGCAACCGGCCCCTTGCGTTGCTGGCGGCAGCCGGCTCGATTGCCCTGCACCTCAGCGGTGCGCTGATGCTCACCTCGGCGTTTGGCGCACTGTTCAACTGGCGACTCTTCCTGGTGGGAATGTCTGCTGCCATCGGGATTATCGTCATCTCGCTCATGTTTGGCTCGATCATCTTCTTTCTGGAGCCCCTGCTCTACGAGATCGAAAAATACCTCGGTCATGAAAGCGACGAAATCTGGGTGAGGTTGCTTGCGGCGATGTGCGTCATCATTGCCCTGATATCGCCGATGGTCGCTGCTCCGCCAGGCAGCAGGCGCGTTCTGTGGTCCGATCGGTCCTACCAGGTCGCACTGCGACTGGGATTTGCCTGCATACCGTTCCTGTTCATCCCCTGGTTCGGCTATCGCTACATCTATGGAGTTTATCCCCTGATCCTGTGGCTCGTGATGGAGGCAGTCGCCCGCAGGCCGGATCTGTTCGCACGTTTCTTCGGTTGGACTCTGGCAGGCAACTTGGCGGTTCTGTTCGTCTGGAGTTACGGCTCATCCTACATGCGGCTGATACCGGTTTATGGATAGACCCGAGGCCGGCCGGCCGTTCGTCGCCGGCCTCTCCGTTGTCATTCCCTGCTACGGCCGGCCGGAGGCATTGCGCCGGGCAGTCGACTCGGTTCGTACGGCGGTGCCGGATCGAGCCGAAATCATCGTTGTTGACGATGCTTCACCTGTTCCGCTCGCCAAAGCTCTCGGACCTTCCAACGCCTCGTCCATTGCCATTCGCGTTATCAGGCTCAAGACAAATGGTGGGCCGCAGACAGCCCGCAACATGGGGATTCGGCGTGCCAAGTTCAGCCATATCGCATTTCTGGATTCGGATGATACCTTCCACCCTGAAAAGCTGGATATCGTGCTTGCACATCTCGATGAATCTGCCTTCGACATATTGTTCCACGCAGTCGAGAACATGCCACGCGAACGCCGCATCGCGTCCTTATGGAAAACGTATTTGCGCGGTATCCTGCCATTCCATTGGTTGCTGGCTTTTCTGAACCCAGTTCCAACACCAGCACTCGTCATCAGGCGTTCAGGGCGGCTTGGTGTGCCGGGCATGCGATATTGCGAGGATTATGCCTTCCTCCTGCACTACGCCCAGCGCGGCCAGCACATTCTCTATCTCGATCGAGTGTTGTCAGCCGTCGAACGCCGGCAGGGTGATCCGGGTGGGCTGTCGGCGCAGTCGTGGCAGATGCGGCGAGGCGAGTTCAGGGCGCGGCGCGTCCTGCTGCGATCCGGCCGCCAGATCGATCTGGTGCGCTGGCTCATCGGCTCGGCCATAGGGTCCCTGCGGGTCGTCTCGGATATCCTGCGCGGGCGCTACTGGCGATGACGGTTGTTCCTGAAAGCAGGCCGCGTATCGCGATCGTCGGCACATGGGGTGTGCCGGCAAAATATGGCGGGTTCGAAACGCTTGCCGAGCAACTGGCTCGGCATGTTGATCCGCATGAAGCAAGATTGACGATCTACGGCCAGCGCTCGGCCTTCACCCCAACCGAGCGTGAGGGTGATTTCGCCGGCCATTCGCGGGTGTGGTTGCCACTCTCCGCAAAGGGGCCGCAGAGCCTGCTGCATGACGCCCTGCAGGTTATGGTCGCCGTCTTTCGGGACAGGCATCATATCCTGTTGATGCTCGGCACCTCCGGAGCTTGGATCCTGCCGATTCTTCGACTGTTTCGGCCGGATGTCAGGATCGTCACCAACATCGATGGCCTGGAATGGCGGCGTGAGAAGTTCGGGCCAGTTGCGCGCGGACTGCTGAAGTTGCTCGAACGATGGGCTGTTGGAGCATCGGATGCCATCATTGCCGACAACATGGCGCTTGTTCCCATTGTCAGGGAGATACACGGCATCGACCCTGCGATGATTGCCTACGGAGGCGATCAGGGCACGCCAGCTTGTGCCAGCAGGGCGGATCCCGATGGCCCTTTCCTGACGCTGCAGCGGATCGAGCCGGAGAACAATGGTGCGATGATCCTGGAAGGCGCACGTCTGGCCGGGGCCCGCCTGCAGTTCCTCGGCAACTGGCATGGGAATGCCTATGCACGGGGGCTTCTGAAGCAGTATGGAGCGGTTCCCGGGATCGATCTTCACCCACCCGTCTATGACGCCACTGGCATCGCGGCGATCCGCGCCGGATCGTCCGCCTATGTTCATGGCCACAGTGTCGGCGGCACCAACCCTTCCCTTGTGGAAGCTCTGTTCCACACCGACCGAATTCTTGCCTTCGACTGTTCGTTCAACCGAGCGACACTGGAAGGGCAGGGGGCCTACTTCGCGGATGCGCATGCTCTCGCACGCTTGATGGCTGAGCCGAACTCCGGCCGGATTGCCGCAGACCGGCTGGAGGCTCTGCGCAACAGGTATCGCTGGCGTTCGATCGCAATTGCCTATCTCGATCTGCTCGCGCCTGCCCGGCGGGCGTGACGCGGTCGGAGTGGCATGCTAGGGAGCGCCGCCATCCAGCTTCCGGATTTGCCATGCGTTCCCTACTCCTTCTTGAACTGAACGAAATCAATTTCGATTTCCTGACTGCTTATGCGGAACGGGGTGAACTACCTAGCTTTGCCCGATTTCTTGATCGACACGGCTATACTGAAACCACTTCCGAACAGGCGTATGCGGAGCTGGAGCCTTGGATTCAGTGGGTCACCGCACACACCGGCAAGTCCTTCGCTGACCATGGCGTGTTCCGGCTGGGCGATATCGTCGGATCGGGATTGGACCAAATCTGGGAACGTCTGGAGAGGAAGGGCTACAGGGTTGGTGCCATGAGCCCGATGAACGCGGAATGCCGCGTGCGCCAGCCGGCCTTCTTCGTTCCGGATCCCTGGACCCCGACCCAGGTGAAGGCGAACCCGGCCCTTCAGCGGTTGCACGCGGCCATCGCGCAGTCGGTGAACGACAATGCGGAAGCCCGGATCAGCCCGCGTTCAGCCTATGAACTGGCGACGACGACACTTGCGACCATGCGACCCCGCACGGCGGGAACCTACGCGAAGCTGCTTCTGGACTCGAAGCGGAAGCCCTGGGTGCGCGCCATGTTCCTCGATCTGCTGCTTGCGGACCTGTTCACGCAGAAGGTCGCGCAGACGAGGCCGGATTTCGCCAGCCTGTTCCTGAATGCCGGGGCGCACATCCAGCACCATTATCTCTTTTCATCGTCATGCTACACCGGTGAACTCAGGAATCCGCAGTGGTACGTAGGGAGTGACGAGGATCCCGTGCTCGATGTGTATCGGTTGTATGACGATATCCTTGCAAGGATCATCGATCGTTTTCCGGATGCGCGCATCATGCTTGCTACGGGTCTTCATCAGGATCCATATCCGAAGATTCTGTATTATTGGAGACTGAAGAACCATTCGTCTTTTCTTCGACGAATCGGTGCTGTCTTCCAGTCTGTCGAACCCCGGATGTCACGCGATTTCCTCGTCCGTTGTCGGGACGAATCCGAAGCAGCAGCGCTGGCGCTCAGGTTGGAGCGCAGCACAGCCTGTGACGGCCGCCCTTTGTTCACAGTCGACAATCGTGGCAATGACCTGTTCGTAGAATTCGTCTATCCGGACGACATCGCCGAGGATGCAGCCTTCATTGTGGGAAACGAGCGTCACGAGGGCTTGCGCGCCGAAGTGACCTTCATCGCGATCAAGAACGGCGAGCACAACGGCATCGGCTACTTTGCGGACAGCGAAGAGAGGCTTTCGATGGCGGACCGTTTCCCCCTTGCAGCCTTACCCGCCCGGATCGAGGCGGCGATGGAAACGCTGGGTCGCATGCCGCTGGCATCTTGACTCGGCCTGCGCCGTTCATCCTGTGCCAGACCCAGTAAGGAACCCCACGACGACACGCATCTTCATCACCGGCAGTGCCGGGTTCATCGGGTTCCACCTGGCCCGGCGGCTGCTGGACGAGGGGTTCAAGGTGCATGGGTTCGATGCGCTGACCGACTATTACGACCCGGCACTCAAGCGCGCGCGGGAAGCCGAGCTTGTCGGGAAGGCCGGTTTTTCCGTCACCCACGCGCGCCTCGAGGACATGGACGCGCTCTGGGCAGCGCTGGAGGCGTTCCGGCCGGATGCGATCGTCCATCTCGCGGCGCAGGCGGGCGTTCGCTACAGCCTGGAGGCGCCGCAATCCTATCTGGACAGCAACATCGTCGGCAGTTTCAACCTGATGGAGGGGGCCCGCCGGCTTGCGGTCTCGCACCTGCTGATGGCCTCGACCTCGTCCGTCTATGGTGCCAGCCCGGACATGCCGTTTCGCGAGACCGACCGGGCCGACGGACCGCTCACCATCTATGCCGCGACCAAGAAGGCGACCGAGGCAATGGCCCACAGCTATGCCCATCTGTGGAACCTGCCGACCACCATGTTCCGCTTCTTCACCGTCTATGGCAGCTGGGGGCGGCCCGATCTTGCCTATTTCCGCTTCGCGCGCGCGATCCTCAAGGGCGAGCCGATCGACGTGTACAATTCGGGCGAGATGCACCGCGACTTCACCTTCGTGGGCGACCTCGTCGAGGCGGTGCGGCGCCTGATCGACGTGGTGCCGGTCAGACCGGCAAGCCCGGCCGACATCGCGCCCGGCGACAGCCTGAGCCCCGTCGCGCCGTTCCGCATTGTGAACATCGGCAACGGGACGCCCGTGAAGCTCACGGACTTCATCGCAGCGATCGAGTCGGCGCTTGGCGTGACGGCCGAGAAGCGCCTGCTGCCGATGCAGAAGGGGGACGTGCCGGCAACCTGGGCCGACTGCGGCCTCCTGGAACGGCTGACGGGCTATCGTCCCGCCACCGACGTGCGGGTGGGAATCCGGGAGTTCGTGGACTGGTTCCGCAGCTATGCGGGCGATGGTGCAGGCGGGTAGCGGGCGGCGAGCAGGAATTCGACATTGCCCTCGGGCCCGGTGATGGGGGAGGGCGTCAACCCCAGCAGCTTCCAGCCCCGGCTCTCGACCCACCGGGCGGCCGCCTCGCAGACCCGCTTGTGGACAGCCGGATCGCGCACGACACCGCCCTTGCCGATCTCGTGACGGGCGGCCTCGAACTGCGGCTTCACCAGCGCCACGAGATGCGCGCCTTCCGCCGCGAAGCCGAGCGGCACGTCGAGCACCTTGGCGAGGCCGATGAAGCTGGCGTCGCAGACGATCAGATCGACGAGTTCGGGAACATGCGCTGGCGTGAGGTGGCGGGCGTTCGTCTGTTCGTGGACGATGACGCGCCTGTCCTGCCTGAGCTTCCAGGCGAGCTGGTTGGTGCCGACATCGACGGCATGGACCCGCGCTGCGCCCCGGCTGAGCAGGACATCGGTGAATCCGCCGGTGGACGCGCCCACGTCGAGGCAGACGAGGCCGTCGGGGGAGATGCCGAACTGGTCGAGCGCATGGGCGAGCTTGAGGCCGCCGCGCGAAACCCAGGGATGGTCGCGGCCGCGCACGTCCAGCGCGGCGTCGGTCGCCACCAGTTCACCGGCCTTGGCGAGCTTGCGTTCCCCGACGAACACCAGCCCCGCCATGATGAGCGCCTGGGCGCGCGCCCGGCTTTCGGCGAGGCCGCGCTCGACGAGCAGCTGGTCGGCCCGCTGCTTTGGCACTGCCGGCCGGTCAGGCCCGCGCGCCGCCGACCTCCACGCTGTTGTGGCGAAGGGCCGACAGGACGGTCTTCACGATGCCCGCCGCATCCAGCCCGGCCTCGGCATATTGGCGCTCGGGCTTGTCATGGTCCTGGAAGATGTCTGGCAGGCGCATGGTGCGGATCCTGAGACCGTCATCCGTCCACCCCTCGTCGGAGGCGAGCGTCAGCACATGCGCGCCGAAGCCACCCACGGCCGCCTCCTCGATGGTGACCAGCACCTCATGGCTGGTGGCGAGCCGGCGGATCAGATCGACGTCGAGCGGCTTGGCGAAGCGGAGGTCGGCAACCGTGGTCGAAAGGCCCCTGGCGTCCAGCTCGTCGGCGGCCTTCATTGCCTCGGCAAGGCGGGTGCCGAGCGAAAGGATCGCGACCTTCTTGCCGGCGCGCACGATCCGGCCCTTGCCGATCTCGAGCCGCTGCGGCGTTTCCGGAAGCGGCACGCCCACCCCTTCGCCGCGCGGGTAGCGGAAGGCGATGGGGCCAGTGTCGTGCAGGGCCGCGGTGTGGACCATGTGCACCAGTTCCGCCTCGTCGGCGGCAGCCATCACGACGAAATTGGGCAGCGTGCACAGATAGGCCAGATCGAAGCTGCCGGCATGTGTCGCGCCATCGGCACCGACGAGCCCGGCGCGGTCCATGGCGAAGCGCACGGGCAGGTTCTGGATCGCCACATCATGGACCACCTGGTCATAGGCGCGCTGAAGGAAGGTGGAATAGATGGCGCAGAAGGGGCGCATGCCCTGGGCCGCCAGCCCGGCCGCGAAGGTGACGGCATGCTGTTCGGCGATCCCGACATCGAAGCAGCGATCGGGCAACGCCTTCGCGAAACGATCCAGACCGGTGCCCGACGGCATGGCGGCCGTGATGGCAAGGATGCGGTCGTCGCGCTTCGCCTCGGCAATCAGGCTGTCGGCGAAGACGGCGGTGTAGCTCGGCGGGCCGCCGGGCGCGGGCTTGTGCTGCCTGCCGGTGACCACGTCGAACTTGACGACGCCGTGATACTTGTCGGCCGCGGCTTCGGCCGGCGCATAGCCCTTGCCCTTCTTGGTGACGACATGGACGAGGCAGGGCCCTTCGGCGGCATCACGGATGTTCTCGAGGATCGGGACCAGATGGTCGAGATTGTGGCCGTCGATCGGGCCGACATAATAGAATCCCAGCTCCTCGAACAGGGTTCCGCCCGTGCCCAGCGTCCGGAAGAATTCGTCGGCGCGGCGCGCGGGCTCCTTCAGCTGCTTCGGCAGCGCCTTCTTCGCCAGCTGGCGAACGGCATCGCGAAACTCGAGGAAGGTGTTCGAGGAATAGGCGCGTGCCAGATAGGCGCTGAGCGCGCCGACCGGCGGCGAGATCGACATGTCATTGTCGTTGAGCACCACGACGAGCCGGTTTCCGGCCGGCCCCGCATTGTTCATCGCTTCATAGGCCATGCCGGCCGACATGGCGCCGTCACCGATGACGGCGATGGCCTTGCCTGGCGCGCCCGAGAGCTTGTTGGCGATGGCAAAGCCGAGAGCGGCCGAAATCGAGGTCGAACTGTGCGCCGCCCCGAAGGGATCATACACGGACTCGCTGCGCCTGGTGAAACCGGACAGGCCGCCGCCCTGGCGAAGGCTGCGGATCCGGTCGCGGCGGCCGGTGAGGATCTTGTGCGGATAGGCCTGGTGTCCGACATCCCAGATCAGCCGGTCATCTGGGGTGTCGAAGACATAATGGAGCGCCACCGTGAGCTCGACGACGCCGAGCCCGGCGCCGAGATGCCCCCCGGTGACGCTGACGGCATCGATGAGCTCGGCCCGGAGCTCCTCGGCCAGCTGCTTCAGCTGGTCCGGCTTCAGCCGGCGGATGTCGGCGGGAAGCTGCACGCTGTCGAGCAGCGGCGTCGCGGGCCGGCGATAGGGGTCGGCCCCGGTGGTCGCATCAGTCATGATGCAAGGTCTAGCCGGAAGCCGGCCGGGCGCAAAGCGGGTTTATGGTGCGCGCGGTTCGTCGAGGCAGCCCCGGCAGGTGCCGATCATCTCCAGCACCGGGCGTCGGGCCGCAAAGCCGCTGGCGCCTGCGCGCGCACGCAGGGATCTGGCCAAATCGTCGTCGTCGAGATGCTCGATCCCGCCGCAGCTTTCGCAGACGAGATAGATGCAGTCATGCGTGCAGTCGGGGTGGAGGTTGACGATATAGGCGTTGCGGCTTTCGATGCGGCGCGCGACGTTGTGGGCAACGAACAGGTCGAGGATGCGGTAGACGCTGTTGGCGGCGATGCGGCGGGCAGCGGTCGTCGAGACCCGCTCGGCGACATCATAGGCTGAGACAGGCCCGCCATCCCGGGCCAGCGCATCGAACACCTGGGCGCGAAGATCGGTCCACTGAACGCCCTCGTCCTCGAGATGGGCACGCGCGGCTTCCGCCAGGGCAGGCGAGCCGGCAGCCCAGTGTCGGCGTCGTTCGTGCATGATGACCGCCTCCGCCCCGGCCACGCCGACCTCAGTCCTCGCCGACCGACGCGATGAACTGCGGCTCGGTGCGAACCGGGCCGCGGGCAATGGCAGCGGCCAGCCGCTGCGCCTCGGCGCAGGGGGCCTCGCACAGCTTCTTCAGCCGCTCGAGATTGGCCTCGGCGCGGGCCTTCGCGCCGCGCTCGACCAGCGCCAGTCCCTGCCGCTCGAGCGCTTCCAGGTCGTTGGGCTCCAGATCGAGCGCCTCGCGGTAGAAGCGAACCGCCTTGCCCGGCAGGCCCTCGGCTTCGGCGGCCCGGCCCAGGCCGATGAGGGCCCTGCGGTTGCGCGGATCGGCCGCAAGCGCTGCCTCGTAGCTGTCGGTGGCCTTCTGGGGCTGGCCGGCAGCCAGATGCGAGTCGCCGAGTGCGACCAGCGCGCGCGATGCAGGCGCGAGCTGGTGGTCGGGCAGGCCGCGGGCAGGTGCGGCCGGGGCCTCGCGCGGCTTGGCGGCGACGGCGGGCAGGGGCACCAGGAGCGCCACGACGACGAGAAGGCGTGCAAAGCGGGTCAAGCCAGTCCTCCAGTCCTTGTTCCGGCAGCCGGGTTCATGCCCGATCTGTTGTCCAGCCTAGCATCGCCGGTCCAGCCGCGCGATGAAAAAGCCGTCGCAGCCGTCGGCAGCGGGCGACAGGGCTCGTGAGGCCGACAGCTCGAACCCCGGGGGCAGGCGTTCCAGCCGGCCTTCGCCCTCGGCCGGAAGCACCGAGCAGACGGCATAGACCAGCCTGCCCCCAGGTTTCACCAAGCCTGCGGCCAGCGCGATGAGCCGCGCCTGAACCGCAAGCAGCCGGTCGAGTCGGGCCGGCGAGAGGCGCCATCGCAGCTCGGGGCTGCGGCGCCAGGTGCCGCTGCCGGAACAGGGGGCATCGACGAGCACCAGGTCGGCGGTGCCGGCCAGGTCGGCGAGTGCATCCGGCTCCCGGCCGGGGTTCAGCAGGCGTGTCTCGACGAAAGCCGCCGCCCCGGCGCGCGCAAGGCGCGGCTGCATGGCCGACAGGCGCCCGCGATCGGTGTCGGTGGCGACGAGCCGGCCTTCGAGGCGCATGTCGGCCGCGAGTGCGAGCGTCTTGCCGCCGGCGCCCGCGCACAGGTCGATCACCGTTTCCAGCGGCCGGGCCTGGGCCAGCTGCACGACCTGCTGGCTGCCGGCGTCCTGAACATCGAAGCTGCCATCGAGGTAGCGGGGATGGCGGTCGAGGGGGCGGGGCGCCGGCAGGCGAAGGCCATGCGGCAACCCCGGCAGGCGCTCGGCGCCCAAGTCGGCCATGAGGTCGGCGGCGAGCGGGTCCGGATCGGCCCTGAGCGGATTGATGCGCAGGTCGAGCGGGGCCCGACCGATCAGTGCGGCTGCCTCGGCCCCGAGACCATCGCCGAACCGCTCGAGAAGGGCGGGGCCAAGCCAGGCGGGCCAGGCGGATGCCCGGGCGCGTGGCTCGCCGGCGGCAGGCGGGGCCGGCCCGTGGGGGCTGCCATCGAACAGGGTCAGCAGATCGGGGCGGGTCGCCTCGGCAAGCCCCAGCAGGGCGGCGCGGCCCGACACGGGCCGTTCGGCAGTGAAGCGGATGGCATCGAACAGGAGATCACGGACAGCAGCCCGATCCTTCGACCCGGCGTAGCGACGGCTGGCGAAATAGCGCTGTACGAGCGTATCGGCCGCAGCCCCGCCATCCCGGGCGGCGGCGACCACCTCGTCGAGGATGTCGATGGCGGCCTGAAGGCGCGCAGCCTCACGCATCAGAGGGTCGGATAGTTGGGCGCCTCGCGCGTGATCGACACGTCGTGCACATGGCTTTCGCGAAGCCCGGCGTTGGTGATCTGGATGAACTCGGCCCGGCGGCGAAGCTCGGCGAGGTTGGCAGCGCCGGTATAGCCCATGGCTGCCTTGAGGCCGCCGACCAGCTGGTGCAGCACGTCGCGGGCAGGGCCCTTGTAGGGCACCTGGCCCTCGATCCCTTCGGGCACGAGTTTCAGCTGGTCCTTGATGTCCTGCTGGAAATAGCGGTCGGCCGAGCCGCGCGCCATGGCGCCGACCGAGCCCATGCCGCGGTAGCTCTTGTAGGCGCGGCCCTGGTAGAGGAAGGTCTCGCCCGGTGCTTCCTCGGTGCCGGCCAGCAGGCTTCCGATCATGACGGCGCTTGCGCCCGCCGCCATCGCCTTGGCGATGTCGCCCGAGGTGCGAAGCCCGCCATCGGCGATGACCGGGATTCCGGCCTTCGCGCAGGCCTCGACCGTGTCCATGATCGCGGTAAGCTGCGGCACGCCGACACCGGCGACCACGCGCGTGGTGCAGATGCTGCCCGGACCGATTCCTACCTTGATGCCGTCGGCCCCGGCGTCGATCAGCGCGCGGGCGGCATCGCCGGTCGCGACATTGCCGGCGATCACCTGGGCGTGGTTGGAGCGCTTCTTGATGCGGGCAACCGCCTCGGCGACTGCCTTGGCGTGGCCATGTGCGGTATCGACGACCACCAGGTCGCATTCGGAGTCGATGAGCGCCTCGGACCGTTCGTGGCCCAGATCGCCGACGGTCGTCGCAGCCGCAACCCGGAGCCGGCCGGCGGCGTCCTTGGTCGCATCCGGGTAGGTAACGGCCTTTTCGATGTCCTTGACGGTGATCAGGCCGACGCAGCGCCCCTCGTCGTCGACGACGAGGAGCTTCTCGATCCGCCGGGCGTGGAGCAGGCGGCGCGCCTCCTCCTGCCCGACCCCGGCGCGCACCGTCGCCAGATTGTGGCGGGTCATCAGTTCGGCGACCGGCTGCGCGCGGTTCTCGGCAAAGCGCACGTCACGGTTGGTGAGGATGCCGATCAGCCGTCCCGGCTGGCCGGGCGGGGCGTCCTCGACGATGGGGATGCCGGAAATGCGGTGGCGGGCCATCAGTTCCAGCGCGTCGCCCAGTGTCTGGTCGGCCCTCATGGTGATGGGATTGACCACCATGCCCGATTCGTAGCGCTTGACCTGCCGCACGACCTCCACCTGCTCGGCGACTGTCATGTTGCGGTGGAGCACGCCCAGCCCGCCGGCCTGCGCCATGGTGATGGCCATCTGCCCTTCCGTCACCGTGTCCATCGCGGCCGACAGCATGGGGATCTGCAGGCGGATGGTGCGGGTGACAGCTGTGGAGGTATCGGCCTGCGAGGGCAGGACGGCGGACTCGGCGGGCACGAGCAGGACGTCGTCGAACGTTAGGCCAAGCCTTATCGCCATGCGGACGGCCGCTGCTTGCGGGTGCGCGACAGGGTCAGCCGGCCTGCTGGCCGAGCCAGATCAACATGAAACGCGCCAGCTGGTCGCGTGGAGCGCCGGAGACCGCCTTCAGCGCTGCTTCGGCACCGGCCTTGTCGCCGCTACGGCCCAGCGCGAGGCCGAGACGGGTGTTGGCGGTGTTGACGTCGATGCCGCCCTTCTGGATTGCAAGACGATAGAATTCGGCTGCCTTGGCGTAGTTGCCATAGCCGAGATGCGCGTCGGCGACGCCAAGCGCGAGGCGGCCATTGGCCCCACCGCGGGCTTCCTTCTCGAGGCCGGGAAGCGAGTTGCGGTCGGCCGCGATCCGCGGCGAGACCGAGGCCGTGAGCTCGCGCACGACGGCCGAACCGGGCTTCAGCGCACCCTTCGCCAGCCCCTCGTCGAGCACCGCCTTGGCTTCGCCGGGCAGGCCGCGAATCGCGGCCGTCTCGGCGAACTCGACGAAGTCGCGCTCCCCGGCAAGCGCATTGTTGACACGCATCAGACGCAGGATGTCGAGATTGCCCTGGTCGTCGAAGCGGCCGCTGTCGCGGAAGATCACCAGCACGTCGCGCCAGTTGACAGGGTTCGGATAGGCGCGGACGAGCGCCTCGCTGGTGGCCACCGTTTCGGCGGGCAGCTTGGAATCATAGGCGATGGCGAGGGCCCGGCGATACCAGCTTTCATCGGCCTTCTGGCCGTTGGCCTCGGCCACGCGGATTGCCTGCTGGAGCGTGGCGACCGCCTTCTGGTTCTGGTTCTGGCGCCGCTGGAGCTCCGCGATCTCGACCAGCAGCTGCGGATCATTGGGGTTGGCCGCGGCCAGCTGTTCGAACACGGCGGCCGCCTTGGCGTAATCGTTGCGCTGGAGGGCCATGGCACCGATGTTGCGCTGGAACTTCATCACATCCTCGGGCGGCAGCTTGCCGGACGCCACCGCGCCCTCAAGGGAGGATTCGATCAGCGCGTTGTTCTTCGTCTCCAGCGCCGAGTTCAGCGACAGCATCGAGATGATGTAGCGATCGTCGGCATTCTGGTTGGGCAGGGCGCGCGCCTGGTCGAGCAGCGCCAGCGCGCCGGCATGGTCACCGGCCTGCTGTGCCTTCTGGGCTTGGGCGACCAGCGACTGCACCGGTTTCGACAGCCGGAGCTGCGGCGCCTTCTGCTGCCCGCCCCGCTGCGCGGTCGCGGCGTCTGGCACTGCCATGATCAGGATAGCCGCCAATGCCGCGGCCGATGCGCGCCCGAGAATGCCCGTCATGCTCGTCTCCGTTCCTGTCTGCCCGCCCGGTCCTTGCCGGTACGCTGCTCGTTCCGGCGCCGTGCCCACGTCGCCGTTTCGGAAGTCTGAACGGGCTCCTCGCACCGCCGGCGCGCATGCGTCAAGAACCCTTGAAGAACCCTTGGCGGCCTCGAGGCTCGTCAAGTGGCGGACAAGGGGCTAAGGGCGCGTCGCGGACATGGAGAGGCAGGCAGATGATCGCGGCGCCGGGCGCCGGCAGCGCTCGGCCGCGCGGCTCGCCGCCGTGCAGGCGCTCTACCAGCAGGCGCTCGCCGGAACGCCCGGGCCGAAGCTGCTGAACGAGTTTCACGACCACAGGCTGGGGCGCGAGATGGACGACATGCAGCTCGTCGAGGCCGACCGACGCTTTTTCGACGAGCTGGTGACGGGAAGCCTGGCGCGCATCGACGAGCTGGACGCCCTTGTCGGCCAGTATCTCGGCCCGGGCTGGACTGTCGAGCGGCTCGATCGGCTGATGCTGCAGATCCTGCGGCTGGGCGCGTTCGAACTTGTGGCGAGAGCCGATGTGCCGCGCGCGGCGGTGGTTTCCGAATATGTGGATGTCGCCCACGCCTTCTACGAGCCGCGCGAGGCGGGCTTCGTGAACGCGCTGCTCGATCGGCTGGGCCGGGCGGTGCGCGCCGGGGACGCCTGAGCGGATGGCGGATGGCGGCCTGGAAGCCGCGCTGCTGGCACGGCTGAAGACCATCGCCACGCACCCGTCGGCGCGTGGGCTTCAGGACGATGCCGCCGTTCTCGACTGGCCGCTGGGCCTGCAACTGGTCGCCACCCACGACATGCTGGCCGAAGGCGTGCACTTCACGCCACGCTGCCCGCCAGCTGACGTCGGCTGGAAACTGGTGGCGGTGAACCTGTCGGACCTGGCTGCGATGGGTGCCCGGCCGGTCGCCGTGCTGATGGGGGCCGGGATCGGCGCCGGGCGGGACACGGCCTGGGCAGCGGCGCTGCTGGCCGGGGTCATGCAGGCGCTGACCCGGTTCACCGTGCCGCTGATCGGCGGCGACACCATCCGCACCGGCGGCACGGCCGTGCTGGCGCTCACGGCGCTCGGCTCGGTGCCGGCCGGGGCGGCGCTGGGGCGAGCGGGCGCGACCGCCGGCGACGACCTCTGGGTATCCGGCACGGTGGGGGATGCAGGCCTCGGCCTTGCCATTGCAATGGGCCGCGCCGACGCCGACCCCTGGCTTCTGAAGCGCTATCGGCGGCCCACCCCGAGGCTGGCGCTGGGACTGGCGCTGCGCGGGCTTGCGACATCGGCCATGGACGTGTCGGACGGGCTGCTGATCGACACCGCCCGGCTGGCGGCTGCAAGCGGGCTCTCGGCAAGGCTCGACAGCGGTTCGGTGCCGCTCAGCGGGCCGGCGAGGGCCACCGGGGCCGATGTTCGTGCGCTGATCGCCATGGGCGACGATTATGAACTGCTGTTCACCGCCCGCGCGTGCGAGAGAGAGGCGGTGACAGTGGCGGCGGCCGGGGCGGGAACCCCCGTCTCGCGCATCGGAATCCTGGCCGCGGGCGAGGGGCTGTTCCTCGATGGCGCGCGGATCGAGCCGGCGGGCTGGCAGCACCGCTAGGACAGGTGTCGGCCGGGGTTGCAATCGACCCCCCGCCTTGCCAAAGGCGCCGCCACAGCCGGGCGGTGCAACGCCGCCCGCGAAAACAGACATGGGTTTGGGGATACCGATGGATTATGTGCTGATCGCCATGCTGTGCGGCCTTGCGGCCGTGCTCTACGGCATTTTGACCACCCGCTCCGTGCTGGCGGCGCCGGCCGGCAACGCCCGCATGCAGGAAATCGCCGCGGCCATTCAGGAAGGCGCGCAGGCCTATCTCAACAAGCAGTATGGCACGATTGCCGTCGTCGGGGTGGTCGTTGCGGGCGTCGTGCTCTGGTTCTTCGGGGTGACGGGTGCCATCGGCTTCGTGCTGGGCGCGGTGCTCTCGGGCGTGACGGGCTACATCGGCATGAACGTGTCGGTGCGTGCCAATGTCCGCACGGCAGAAGCAGCGCGCAGCGGGCTGCAGGCCGGTCTCACGCTGGCTTTCCGCGCCGGCGCTGTCACCGGGCTGCTGGTCGCCGGCCTCGCGCTGCTGTCGATCGCCGGCTACTACTGGGTGCTGACGGTGCCGATGGGCCATGCCCCGTCCGACCGGATCGTCATCGATGGGCTGGTCTGCCTCGCGCTGGGGGGGTCGCTCATCTCCATCTTCGCGCGGCTCGGCGGCGGCATTTTCACCAAGGCAGCCGATGTCGGCGCCGACCTCGTCGGCAAGGTGGAGGCCGGCATCCCCGAGGACGACCCCCGCAACCCGGCGGTGATCGCCGACAATGTCGGCGACAATGTCGGTGACTGCGCCGGCATGGCGGCCGACCTGTTCGAGACCTATGTCGTGACCGTCGGCGCGACCATGGTGCTGACGGCCCTGCTGATCGGCGGGCCCAACCTCGAAGGGCTGATGGCGCTGCCGCTGCTGGCCGGAGGGGTGTGCATCCTTGCCTCCATCATCGCCACCTTCTTCGTGCGGCTCGGCAGCTCGAAGAACATCATGGGTGCACTCTACAAGGGGTTCTTCGGCTCGGCGCTGATCTCGGTGCCGCTGCTCTATGTGGTGACCCGGATGGTCTTCCCGGACATGTCTGCCGAACTGGGCCAGGTGGTCGGGGGCACGCGCGGCTTCACGGCCATGGACCTCTTCTGGTGCATGCTGATCGGGCTGGGTGTCACGGGGGCGATGGTGTGGATCACCGAATACTACACGGGCACCAACTATCGTCCGGTGAAGTCGATCGCTGCCGCCTCGGTCACGGGGCATGGCACCAACATCATCCAGGGGCTTGCCGTCAGCCTCGAGTCGACGGCCCTGCCGGTGATCGTGATCTGCATCGGCATGATCCTGAGCCACACGCTTGCCGGGGTGATCGGCATCGGCTTTGCGGCAACCGCCATGCTGGCGCTCGCAGGGATGGTGGTCGCGCTCGACGCCTATGGACCGGTGACCGACAATGCCGGCGGGATCGCCGAGATGGCGGGTCTCGAGGGCGAGGTTCGCGAGCGGACCGATGCGCTGGATGCGGTCGGCAACACGACCAAGGCGGTGACCAAGGGCTATGCGATCGGTTCGGCCGGTCTCGGCGCGCTGGTGCTGTTCGGCGCCTACACGACCGACCTCGAGAAATATTTCACCGACATCGTCGTCGATTTCTCGCTGTCCAACCCCTATGTGGTGGTCGGCCTGCTGCTGGGTGCGCTGCTGCCCTACATCTTCGGCGCGCTGGCCATGACGGCGGTGGGCAGGGCGGCCGGGGCCGTCGTGCAGGAAGTGCGTGAGCAGTTCCGCACAAATCCCGGCATCATGGCAGGCACCTCCAAGCCCGACTATGCGCGGACCGTCGGGCTGGTCACGCAGGCGGCCATCAGGGAAATGATCGTGCCCAGCCTGCTGCCCGTGCTGGCGCCGATCGTCGTCTATTTCCTGATCCTTGCCGTTGCCGGGCAGGCAAATGCCTTCGCCGCGGTCGGTGCGCTGCTGCTCGGCGTCATCATCTCGGGCATCTTCGTTGCCATCTCGATGACGAGCGGTGGCGGCGCCTGGGACAATGCCAAGAAATACATCGAGGACGGCAACTATGGCGGCAAGGGCTCGGACGCGCACAAGGCGGCCGTGACCGGCGACACGGTGGGCGACCCCTACAAGGACACGGCCGGCCCGGCCGTGAACCCGATGATCAAGATCACCAACATCGTGGCCCTGCTGCTGCTGGCGGCGCTTGCCGGGGCCTGACCGGGGCGATCACCGCCCCGGGACGAAAGGGCCCGCCGGGATGGTTCCGGCGGGCCTTTTCATGTGTTCATGTGTCGCCCCGGGGGCGGTTTCCGATCCGGCCGAATCGGGTCGGCCGATCCGGGTTCATGTCCTTTGCGCATGGGTTCTTGTCCATGCCGGTCAATCCGCCAGACAGGCAGCATGCTCTGGCAGATGCCTCAGGGCGGGCCCCCGCCGCCGCCGCCGGGCAGGCTGCCGACCTGGCCGATGTTCCCGAACAGGTCCTCGAGGATTCCCGTCTCGCGGCCGAGCGTCGGTGTCTTGTCGGGGTGGGGTTCGATCGCGGCGACCTTTTCCATCCCGCGCCGCTCCACCGCAGCGACCGTGCCGTCGGGCGCGAAGCGGACGATGATGATCCGCTGATCCTTCGGCCGGGGCCGCGCGAAGGCTACCTGCCGGGTCGTGCGGGAGATATAGTACCAGCTGGGATCGCCCCACTGCGACGCCATGGTCGGGCGGCCGAGCGCGCGCTGGACCGACTCGCGGTTGTCCACCCCGGGCTGGACGGACGCGACAAGTTCCTCGTCGGCGATATAGCCTTGGTTGTTCTGGATCGTCCGGGTGGCCGCGCAGCCGGACAGGGCGAGCGCCGCCAGCGGCAGAAGGAGGAGGGATCGGGTCATCTTGTCTCCATGGCGCGCCCGCGCTTGCAGGGCGTTTCGTCCCGGCCCATATGCGCCCTGGGCAAAGCCCGTGCAAGAATTGCCCCCGACGGTTCGTCGCGAACCGCCCGGCAGCCGCCCGAGAGCCCGCGCAGATGTCCCTGTTCTCACGCCTTTTTTCGCCACCCTCGCCACCGCTTGCCGACCTGTGGGCAGCGATCGTCACGGTTGCCCGCAAGCCCGACTGGTATGTGCGCCACCAGGTTCCCGACACGATCGACGGCCGCTTCGACATGGTGGCGCTCGTCACCTGCCTCGTGCTGCTGCGCCTGGAGCGCGAGGAGCGACACGCCGATCATGCCGTCCTGACGGAACGCTTCGTCGAGGACATGGACGGGTCGCTGCGCGACATCGGGATCGGCGACATGGTGATGGGCAAGCACATGGGCCGGGTGATCGGGGCGCTCGGCGGGCGGCTGGGCGCCTATCGGGCAGCGCTTGCCGAGACGGCACCGCCAGACGCGCTTGCCGAAGCGCTTGCGCGCAACGTCTATCGCGGCAATCCCCCCGCGGGCGAGCCGGATGCGCTGGCAGGCGCAGTCGGCCTGCTGGCGCGTCGGGTCGGGCAGGTGCCGCTCGACCTGCTCCGGGCCGGGCGCTTTTGATGGAAGCTCCAGAGTTCACCCATGTCGTCCCGCTCGACCGGCTGACGGCCTCGCCCCGGCGCCACCGGCTGGTGGCGGACGAGGCCGCGCGCGCGGCTCTCGCCAGGCGCTTCGACCTCGTCTCGATCGAGCGGCTGGAGGCCGACCTCGAGGTGAGTCGCGCTGGAGCGGGGGCGGTTGCCGCCGGACCGATGCGGGCGGCCGTGGTGCAGCGCTGCGTGATTTCGGGCGAGCCTGTTGGCGCCCGGATCGAGACGATGCTCGATCTTCGCTTCGAGCCCGGGTCGGATACCGAACTAGTCCTGACGGCCGACGCCCCCGACCCGCTTCCCGTCGACGAAGGCCGGATCGATCTGGGCGAAGCGCTGGCGCAGAGCCTTGCCCTTGCGCTTGACCCCTGGCCGCGCGCCGGCGAGGCACAGCTCGCCGAGGCGCGACGGCATCTGATCAGCGAAGCCCAGGCCGAGGCTGCCAGCGCGGCGATCCAGGCCGAGGTCAGCCCCTTCGCCATCCTGAAGGGCAGGCGGCGCGAGGCGCCGGACCCTTAGAGCTTACCGGGACTTGGGACGCACCGGTCTTGCGGCGCCCTTGTATTGCCGCCGCGCGCTCGTCCGCCCGTCGTGATGCGATTTCGTGCATCACCGGCTCGCAGCCTAGTTCCGGCGAGGGAAAACGCGTCGTCAGCCCTCGACCGCCCAATGCCCGAACAGGCTCAGAAGTCGGTGCAGATGCCCTTCACTTCCCAGTCGCCGTAGCGGGTGGGTTCGGGGCCGTTCCTGCCGCCAACTTCGGGCGGCGGGGCGGCCCCTTTCTTGGGTTCCTCGCGCTTTCGTGCGGTTTGCGACGTCGTCATGGACATGCCACTAGCACAGGACGGGCCGACAGGTGAGGGGGGAAGCGTCGCATGCCGTCGCTCGAGGGCAAGGTGATCGCCGTGACAGGGGCGGCCAGCGGGATCGGCCGCGCGCTGGCCCTGTCGCTGGCGCGGCGTGGTGCGACCGGCGCCTTGGCCGACCAGGACGAGGCCGGGCTTGCGGAAACGACACGCATGCTGGGCAACTATCCGCACAGCCGGCATGTGTTCGACGTGACGGACCATGATGCCTTTCGTGCCTTCATCGAGGATGCCGTGCGGCGGTTCGGTGCCCTCGACGGAATCATCAACAATGCGGGGCTGTCGGTTGTGGCCCCCTTCGCCGACTGCCCGCGGGCGGACTTCGACCGGGTGATGGCGGTGAACTTTGATGCCGTGGTGGAAGGCACGCGGCTGGCGCTGCCGCATGTGCGCGCCCGGCCCGTTGGCTGGATCGTCAACATCTCCTCGGTGTTCGGCATGATGGGCTATCCCACCCAGAGCGCCTACAATGCCTCGAAGTTCGCGGTCCGCGGCTTCACCGAGGCGCTGCACATCGAGCTGAAGATGACCGATCCGCACGTGCATGTGATCCGCGTGCACCCGGGCGGGATCCGCACGAACGTGGCGCGCAACGCCAAGGTCGTCGCGCACCTGCCGGGCACGCCTGCCGATCTCGATTCGGCAGCCGAGTTCGAGAAGGCAGCGCGCACCAGCCCCGAGGATGCAGCCGAGACGATCGTGAAGGCGATGGAAGCGGGCCGCCACCGCGTGCTGATCGGCCCGGATGCCCGCTTCATCGACTGGATGACGCGGCTGTTTCCCGTTTCCTACATGAAGCGCATCGGCCCCTTTCTGGGCGGCCGTGCCGCAGGGAATTGAAATCCGGCGGCCGCGCGCCAGATTGAGGGCATGAACCAGATTCGCACCTTCATGCTGATGGCAGCGCTCGTGGCGCTGTTCATGGGTCTCGGCTTCGTCATCGCCGGTCGCAGCGGCATGCTGATCGCCTTCGGCCTTGCGGCCGCCATGAATGTCTTTGCCTACTGGAACAGCGACAGGCTGGTCCTCAGGATGCACCGTGCCAGGGAAGTCGGACCGGATCATATGCTCTACCGGATCGTCGAGCCGCTGGCTGCCCGTGCCGGCCTGCCGATGCCCCGGGTCTATCTGGTCGATCAGGCGCAACCCAACGCCTTTGCGACTGGCCGCAACCCCGAGAATGCCGCCGTGGCCGCCACGACCGGGCTGCTGCAGATGCTGGATCGCGACGAGATCGCAGCCGTGATGGCGCACGAGCTCGCGCATGTGAAGAACCGGGACACGTTGGTCATGACGGTGACGGCAACACTGGCCGGTGCCATTTCGATGATCGGCAACTGGGCCTTGTTCCTGCGCGGCTCCAACGGCCAGTCCAACGCGTTCGTGGCCCTGATTGCGATGATCGTCGCGCCGCTGGCCGCTGCCCTGGTGCAGATGGCGATCAGCCGTACGCGCGAATATGGCGCGGACGCGGCCGGGGCCGAGATTTCGGGCCAGCCGCTGAAGCTGGCCTCGGCGCTCGCCAAGCTGCAGGCTGCGGCCCGCCGGATCCCGAACCCCGTCGCCGAAGCCAATCCGGCCGCGGCGTCGCTCTACATCGTGAGCCCGGGAATCGGGGGCGTTCGCGACAATCTGTTCAGCACCCACCCGGCGCCCGAGAACCGGATTGCCGCACTGGAGGCGATGGCTGGTTCCGGCGGCGGGGGTGGCGGCGGACGTGCATCGCCGAGCCCCTGGCCCACCCGCGAGGTGGAAGCGCCGGGTCCGGCTCGACCGAGCGCCCTGGGCCTTGGCGGCAGCGGAAGACGACCGGATCCGCGTTTCTGACGCGCCCGGGGGGCCGCGGGCCGCCGATACGGTTGCCGGGCTGGCGGCCCGGCGCGCCGCGGTGCTGCTTCTACATGGCGTAACCAGCCTGGGGCGGCCGCTCGATGGGCTGCTCGACGGAGCGCTTTCGGGGCTGTCGCCGGCGGACAGGTCGCTCGCCCGGGCACTGGCCGGCGGCGCGCTTCGCCACCTGCCCGGCCTCGACGCCCTGATCGGGGCGGCAACCCCTCGCCCGCTGCCGGCCGATGCACGGGCGCGCCAGGTGCTGCGCGTGGCACTGGCGGGCCATTTTCTGCTGGGAACCCCGGCGCACGCGACCATCGCAACGGCGCTCGGGCAGCTCACCGGTGGGCCGAGGCGGCTGGTGCATGGCGTGCTGGGCACGCTGCTTCGCGGTGGTGCATCCCTGCCGCCGCCCGCGCTTCCAGAACCCTGGGCCGAGCGCTGGGCTCGGGCCTGGGGACCTGCCGAAGCAGCGGCGGCCGCGCGCCTGCTGGGTGCAATCCCGCCCACGGATCTGACCCTGAGGGATCCCGGCTCCACCGCCGAGTGGTGCGCCCGGCTGGGCGGCATCAGCCTGTTCGCCGGGCATGTCCGGCTCCAGGGCTCGCAACCCGTGGAACAGCTCGCCGGCTTCAGCGAGGGCGCCTGGTGGGTGCAGGATGTGGCGGCATCGCTTCCAGCCAGGCTTCTGGGGGGCGTCGAGGGGCGCGACGTGCTGGACCTGTGCGCTGCGCCGGGGGGAAAGACGATGCAGCTGGCGGCCGCCGGGGCGCGGGTCACGGCGCTCGACAGCAATGGCCGGCGGTTGCGCCGGCTGCGGGCGAATCTCGAGCGGACGGGGCTGTCGGCCGATATCGTCGAGGCCGACGCGCTCCGATGGGTTCCGGATCGTCGGTTCGATGCGATCCTGCTGGACGCGCCCTGTTCGGCCAGCGGCACCTTTCGGCGGCACCCGGACCTTCTCTATCTCAAGGGCTCGCTTGATCTCGTGCCGCTGCTGGCCTTGCAGCAGGCGCTGCTGGCGCGGGCGTCGGAGTGGCTGAAACCTGGCGGACGGCTGGTCTATGCCGTCTGTTCGCTGGAACCTGCGGAGGGGGAAGGCGTGTGGGCGAAACGGCCCGCAGGCCTGTGCGAAGACGAGATCGCGGACATGGAGCTCCCCGCCGGCCTGTGGCCGGCGGGGAGCGCCGTCCGCACCCGCCCGACACTGTGGGGGGAGGCCGGCGGAGCGGACGGCTTCTTCATCGGGCGCGGCGTTCGCGCGCCCTGATCAGCGGCAGCGTGCGTTGCCGCGGTCGATCTCGCGGCCGAGGATGGCGCCCACCGTGCCGCCGATTACGCTTCCCAGGCGCTTGTCGCCCTGGGCGGCCACCATGTTTCCAAGCGTTCCGCCGGCAAGGGCACCGACGATGACGCCGGTGGTGCCATCCGAGCGGCGGCAGTAGACCTGCCCGTTCGGACCCCACCAGTAGCGGTCGTTGCCGCGCACGCTGGTGCCGCGATAGACCGGCCCCGACGACCAGCCGCCGTCGCGCCAGGCGGCATCGTTCCAGCGGCGGTCATCCCGGCGCCGGTCATCCCGGCGCCGGTCGTCCCAGCGGCTTCCGTTGTAATAGGGCTGCCAGGCGGCAGGGCCGCCTTGCCAGCCGTGGCGGTCTGCCCGCTGGCCATCACGGAAACCCTTGGCATAGGCGCGACGCTCGTCGCGTTCCCACCCATCGCCCGCGGCCACGGGTGCGGCAGGCAGGATGGCGAGGGTTGCAGCGGCAGCGACAGTGGCAAGCAAGGTCTTCATGGCGGGCATCCTTCCCTGGAAGCTTGTGCCCGATTCGTTGCATGCCGCCACTTGCCGAAGCCTGAAACCAGCGTTCATCGGCCCGACAGCCGCCGAGCGCCTGTCCATCCTTGGTGAGAGGTAGCCCGAGCCTGCCGGGAAAGTCGCCGGTCAGGCCGAGGCGGCTGCCTGCTTCCGGGCGATGTCGCGCTTCAGCCGGCGGGCACGAAGGCTCAGCTTGTCGTCGCCGGTCTTGAGCAGCCAGTTGTCGAGGCCACCGACATGCTCGACCGAGCGAAGGCCGTGCGTGGAGACGCGCAGGCGGACAGACTGGCCGAGCGCGTCCGACATCAGCGTCACGTCCTGCAGGTTGGGCAGGAAGGTGCGCTTGGTCTTGTTGTTGGCATGGCTGACATTGTGGCCGATCTGCCGGCCCTTGCCCGTAAGCTCGCACACGCGCGACATGGTCTGATCCTCGAAGCTGCCGCGTGGGCGGGCGGATGCCGCCCGGTCGCCCGACGCCTGAAATGAGCGCGCGCCCTTAGCCTTGCGCCGTTCGGGCGTCAAGGCGGCAGCCGCCATGCGCGGCGTCTCAGGCGGCTGCTGGACAGGCGCCGGCCGGGTTGCCAATGTCTTTGGCGTGCCGATCTTCGCCATCCATTGCATCGACAAGCCGATGCAGCAGTCGCTGCGCGCCAGCACGCGCTCCGAGCATCTTGCCTATCTGGAAACCGCAATCGACCGGGTGCTGGTGGCCGGCCCGCTGCTCGACGACGAGGGGTCGCCCATCGGCTCGATGATGCTGATGGATTTTCCCGACCGTCGGGCCGCGGTCGCCTTCGCGGCCGACGATCCGTACGCCAGGGCCGGCCTGTTCGCGAGTGTGGCCGTGACGGCCTGGCGGCAGGTGCTGCCCCGCAGCCCCTGATCCGCGACGGGCGCGCCCTCAGACGACCGCGGCATAGACCATCGTGCGCAACTGCCGGCGCACCGGCCAGGTGGACGAGGGGATCAGCTGCGTCAGGAACAGGACCGTCAGCTCCTCGGCGGGATCCACCCAGAAGAAGGTGGAAGCCGCGCCGCCCCAGAACCAGTCGCCACTGTTACCGGCGATCATGGTCTTGTGGATGGCGGTGGTGGTGGCGAGGCCAAGCCCGAAGCCCACGCCTTCATAGGCAGCCTCCGAGAAGGCCGAGCGTGACAGTGCCGGCAGATCCTTGCCGCCCGGCAGGTGATTGGCCGTCATGAGCGCGAGCGTGCGCGGGCCGACGAGGCGGGGACGGCCAGTCCGCAGCGCTTCAGCGAATTTCAGATAATCATCTGCGGTTGAGACAAGCCCGCCACCGCCCGAGATGAAGGCAGGCGGGCCCAGGAAGCTGGAGGTTTCCGCCTGGTCCTGCACCTCGATCCCGCCGCCCTTCGCCGGCCGGTAGCAGGTCGCCAGGCGATGGCCCTGGCCGGCGCGGACATGGAAGCCCGTATCGACCATCCCGCACGGCCTGAAGATGCGTTCGGCCAGGAAATCCTCGAAGGGCTGGCCCGAAACGACCTGCACCAGCCAGCCCACGACATCGGTTGCGACGGAGTAGTTCCAGTAGTCCCCGGGCGAGAAGTCGAGGGGGAGGGTCGCCAGCTTGTCGATCATCTGCGCGAGCGTGATCTCCCCCTTCTCGATCTCGCCGATGCCCAGCCTGCGATAGGCCGCATCGACGTTCGTGCTGTGCTGGAAGCCGTAGGTGAGGCCGGCGGTGTGGCGCATCAGATCGATCACCAGCATCGGGCGGCTGGTGGCGGTGGTCAGCCAGCCCGTCTCGAGCGTGCCACCTCGATAGACCCTGAGGTCGCGCCAGGCCGGTATGTAGCGATGCACCGGGTCGTCGAGCTGGACTTGCCCCCGTTCCACCAGCATCATCAGGGCAACCGATGCGATCGGCTTCGTCATGGAATAGATGCGGAAGATGGTGTCGGGCCTGCAGGGGCGGCCGGCCGCAATGTCGGCATGGCCCTGAACCGAATCGAGCACAGGTTCGCCCCGGTGGAGGACTCGCACCAGAGCCCCGGGCAGCTTGCCCGGCTTCAGATAGGTCTGCTCGAGGAAATCCGGTATGCGGGCGAGCAGGGCGGGGTCGAGCGGCATTGCGGCTCCATCTTTCGCGGCACGTGCGCCTCGGCTAGCAGCGATGGCAGTGAAAGGCCAACGGGCCGGGCGGTTAGCTCAGCGGCAGAGCATCTCGTTTACACCGAGAGGGTCGGGGGTTCGAAACCCTCACCGCCCACCATCCGTTCCCGCTGGCGGCGACGCGCTGTTGCTGCACTGCAACGGCTGAGGGATTCCGGCAGGGCCCGGGAAAGCTTCACCCCCTCTTCCTGATTCTGAAACAGAAATGTCACGCAGCGCAGCCAAATGCTGGGGCAGGCGGCGCCGCTTGGGGCGATCGTTGGCAGGTGTCCGGACAGGTGGAAGCCCAAGGGGGGTGCTGACGAGGCGCCGGTCACGGCTTCTTCCGGCCAAGAAGAGGGGTTCAGGTTCAATGGCATACAGGCTTCGCACCCTTGGGCTTGCGCTGCGGATCGGCGCGTCGGCTTCGGTTCTCGCGCTCGCAGCGACGAGTGCCTATGCCCAGGAAGTGACGGGCACGATCCGCGGGGACGTGCAGGACGATGCCGGCAATCCGCTGGCGGGCGCGACGGTCATCGTCACCCATGTGCCGTCGGGCACGCGGTCGGTTCAGACGACCGATGGCTCGGGCACCTTCAGCGCGCCGAACCTGCGTATCGGCGGTCCCTTCGACATCGAGGTGCAGGCCCCTGGCTTCGAGCGGGCGCAGGCCACGATCTCGACGCTTGCTGCCGGGCAGCCGCAGCGCGTCACGGTGTTCCTGGTGCCCGAGGGCCAGACGATCGAGGTCATCGCAGGCCGGATCGCGCGGTCGTCGGTTGCCTTGTCGTCGGGGCCAGCCACCATCCTGAATGCGGGCGACATCGCGGGCGTCTCGACGATCAACCGTGACGTCCGCCAGCTTGCGAACCGCGACCCCTTCGTGACGCTCGACCCGACCAACGGCACGGGCGCGATCTCGGTTGCCGGCACGAACAACCGCTTCAACCGCATCTCGGTGGATGGCATTGCCTTCGGCGACCCGTTCGGCCTCGAGGCCGGCGGGCTCGCATCGGCGCGCGGGCCGGTTCCGCTCGATGCCATCTGCGAATTCTCGGTCGAGGTGGCACCCGTCGACATCCAGCAGGGCGGCTTCCAGGGCGGGGCCGTGAACTCGGTTCTGTGCTCGGGTGACAACCGGTGGAAGTTCACGGGCTTCTACAGCTACACGGCCGACGAACTGGCCGGAAAGCGGACGCGCAGCCGCCGCGTCGAGCGGGACTTCGAATCGAAGATCTGGGGCGTGCAGGCGCGCGGACCCATCATTCCCGACAGGCTCTTCCTGGCGGTCACCTACGAGCGCACCGACAATTCCACGCCGACCGATGTCGGCATTCCCGGGGAAGGCTTTGCCAACGTCATTCCGGTGATCAGCCGGGCGCAGGTGGAAGCCGTGCGGGGTGTCGCCCAGAGCGTCTATCGCTACGATGCGCTGGATATCGCGAAAGCCGTCGAGGAAAAGGACCAGAAGCTTGCCGTCAAGCTCGACTGGAACCTGACCGACTCGCACCGGGTTGCTGCGACCTACATCTATGCCAAGGGCAACATTCTCGCGGGCCAGACGCCCCTCAGCCAGGCCTCTGTATCGACCCCCAACTTCTCCCCCGTCCTGAGCCTTCAGTCGAACAATTACGACCAGGGCTCGATCAACCACTATGGCGTGCTGCAGATCAACAGCGACTGGACAAGCAGCTTCTCGACCCAGCTTCGTGCCACCTACAACGACTACAGGCGGTTGCAGGTGCCCTTCAACGGGCGGGAGTTCGGCCAGTTCCAGGTCTGCCTGTCGCCGGGGCCGACGACGGTGCTGACCAACTGCGCCAACGGGGTTGGCCGGATCAACTTCGGTCCCGACATCTCGCGTCAGGCCAACGAGCTGTTCACGCAGACCTTCGGGCTCGAGTTCCAGGGCCGTATCCGCCAGAACAACCACGACGTGAAGATCATCGTCGAGCGGCGCGAGCGGGAATACAACAACCTGTTCGCCCAGCGCGTGTCAGGCGCCTGGCGCTTCGACAGCTTCGCGGACTTCGAGGCCCGGCGTGCGAACGAGCTGGATATCGCGATCCCGACGGCGGGGACGATCGACAGTGTCCGTGCGCTGTTCGACAACATCGTCTGGACCTTCGGCGTGCAGGACACCTGGGATGTCACGAACAGCCTGACGCTGACCTACGGCTTCCGCTATGATCTGTATCAGGCCGGGGCGACCCCGCAGTTCAACCAGGCGTTCCTGGATCGCCACGGCTTTGCCAACACGTCGACGCTCAACGGCCGTTATGCGCTGCAACCCCGCTTCAGCGCCAACTGGCGGGCAACCGACCGGCTCCAGCTGGAAGCGACGGCCGGCCTCTATGCCGGCGGGTCGCCGGACGTGTGGATATCGAACAACTATTCGAATCCGGGCCCGACCCTGAACCGGATCCAGGTGCGGCGTTCGCCCACTATCATCGGTGGCGTGCCCGTCTCGCCCTTCACCATCACCAACGTTCCCGGCCTGACACCGGCTCAGATCACCGAACTGGGAGCGCTTACCCTCAACAATGTCAGCGGCGGGCCCGGTGTGCCCCAGGCGCTGGTCAATGTCGTCCGGGCGGCGGGCTCTGCGCTCGCGCCAACGAACGCGCTCGACCCGAACTTCGAAATCCCGTCCATCTGGCGGCTGTCCGGATCGGCCGACTACACGGCCAACCTCGGGCCCCTTGGCGACGACTGGAACTTCGGCCTTGATGTCGTGTGGTCGCGCACCAAGCAGGGGCTGGACTGGACGGATATTCGCTCGGTCCGCAATGTGGTCCAGTCGGTGCTGCCGGACGGCCGGCCGCGCTATCAGGCGCAGGCGGCGAATTCCGGCAACAACTTCGACATGCTGCTGACCAACGACAGCCGCGGGTTCAGCTGGAACATCGTCGGCCGCTTCAACAAGCGGTTCGACAACGGCTTTGACATCGGAGCCGCCTACACCTGGCAGCGCGTGAAGGATGTCAACTCCGGAACCTCGTCGGTCGCTCTGTCGAACTACAACCAGACAGCGACCAACGATCCGAACTTCGCTGGTTATGGCACCTCCATCTATCAGCGGGACAATTCGCTCCGGCTCAATCTTGGCTTCCAGCGCGAATTCTTCGGAGATAACGCAACAAGGTTTGATTTCTTCTTCAACAGCATCTCCGGTCAGCGCTTCAGCTACACCATGACGGACGGCGTGCTGAATGCGGCCGGCAATGTGGTTTCACGAGACGCTGCGGTGCGTTCGGCCATCTTCGGGGTGCAGGGCCAGAACAACCGGCATCTGCTCTATGTGCCGAACGTGTCGTCGCCGACGGCCGATCCGATCGTGACCTATGCGGCCGGCTTCAATTTCGCGGCCTTCCAGAGCTTCATCCAGAACAGCGAACTGTCGCGTTACCAGGGGCGGATCGCGCCCAAGAACATCGGGCGTTCGCCGCGGTTCGAGAAGCTCGACCTCCGGATCAGCCAGGAAGTTCCGTTCGTGCTCGATGGCAAGATCCAGGTCTTTGCGGACTTCGAGAATGTCCTCAACATGCTCAACAAGAACTGGGGCTCGCTGAGACAGGTGTCCTTCCCCTATTTCGCAAGCCTCGTGCAGGTGACCTGCCCGGCACCGACGCCGACTGCGCCGAACGCGATCATCACCACGCCGGCGCAAGCCTGCACGCAATACCGGTACCAGAACTTCCAGCAGCCCAACCAGACCCTGTTCAGCAACATCTCGCTGTGGCAGGTGCGGGTGGGCGCGCGCATCAGCTTCTGATGGCCTGATCAGTCGGGAAGGGGCGGCCGGGTCCGGTCGCCCTTTTCTTTTGCCTGAAGCCTCTCTAGCTGCGTTGCAGGCTTCGTGCCCCCGTGGCGGAATTGGTAGACGCGTGCGACTCAAAAGCATATTTATATCAGCTACTTACGATATAAATCTAGTAAAATCAGTCGGTTAGTGGCAAAATAGAAAGATGGACGCCTAGCGCACATCTAGCACAATTTTGCTCACGAGGTGTCAGCCATGAAGGATACAGCCCGCCACAAGTTTCTTGACGGAAAAGTTCAGCTCTACATGCGGACCAACAGTCCGCACTGGCAATGTTCCTGCTCAATCGCAGGAAAGCAGATGCGCACATCCACGAAGGAAGAAAGCCTAGCCCGAGCAAAGGACGTCGCCCGCGACTGGTATCTCGGGCTGATGGGCAAATACCGTGCTGGCGAAATCAGGGACGGAACACCGTTCAAGAAAGCCGCCCAGCACTTCCTTCAGGAATACACCATCATCACCGAAGGCGAACGCAACGCCAAATATGTCGAAGGCCACGGCATCCGCCTCCGTGTCCATCTGCTGCCATTCTTTGGTGAGAAGATGGTGGAGGAGATCACTCCCGGCCTTGTGCAGGAGTATCGTGTCCACCGCATGACCTCGCGCCTCGACAAAGAGGGCAAGCCCAAGCGCCCATCGCGCTCGACCATCCATTCGGAAATCATCACCCTACGGCACGTCCTGAAAACAGCCCAGCGCCACGGCTGGCTTTCATACCTGCCAGACATCTCTGCTCCCTATAAGACCTCGGGCAAGATCGCGCACCGCGCGTGGTTTTCACCCGAGGAATATAAGCAGCTTTACAAAGCCACCGGCGAACGGGCGAAGAACCCGAAGAAGGAGCGGTGGCGGTCGGCCTGCGAAGACCTCCACGACTATGTGCTGTTCATGGTGAACAGCGGCCTGCGTCCCGACGAGGCCAAGCGCATCGAGGTGCGCGACGTGGAGATTGCCGCCGAAGGTCGCAAAGGCGAGAAAATCCTGCACATCTCCGTGCGCGGTAAGCGCGGTGTCGGCTATTGCAAAACCATGCCTGGGGCGGTGCTGCCATTCCAGCGCATGGTCAGCCGACATTCCCTCGGATCAAAAGACCTCATTTTCCCTAAGATACAGCGTGAGCTGTTTAACACTATCCTCGACGAACTGGGGATGAAGGAGGATCGCGAAGGCAATCCCCGCACAGCCTACAGCCTTCGGCATACGTATATCTCTTTCCGCCTGATCGAAGGGGCAGACATCTATCAAGTCGCAAAGAATTGTCGCACCAGCGTCGAAATGATCGAGAAATTCTATGCTTCCCATATCAAGGATATGATCGACGCATCGGCCATTAATACGAGGCGACCTAAACGATGACTTTGCGATATTGACGGAATCGGTGATTTGGTATCAAATCAGTATCTTCTCGGTTGACGCAGGCAACGCCACACAGCATATGCGCAACCGCTTGCCGGTGTGGTGAAATTGGTAGACGCGCTGGATTCAAAATCCTGTTCCGCAAGGAGTGTCGGTTCGAGTCCGACCACCGGCACCATCTTTTGAAAAGCAGCACCAAACGGTGCGCAAAGGGCAGATCAGCTTAACCAGCGTCTGCCCTTTTTCGCGAAGGCCCAGCCTGCACAGGCAGGGCCGGTGGCCTCTTTAGCTCCCGAACGGGAGCGGCCATCGCGCTTGCTACCCCGATGTAACGTGTGAGCGGTGCCAACCCCTATCGGAATCGCGAATGCACACGGTGTAACATCCCATCACCGCCGCACCATCGGAAAGCCGCCACGCCGTCTGCTGAATACAGGTATCGAGGTCAGCTTTCCTGTGTGGCCTGATGGTTTGAACCTTGCTGGCTTCGTCAGTCCGTTCAACAAGAACCTCGTCATGCTCTATGTCGGAGTGCTTATGCAAAAGCGTAATCCCAAAACGATCCAGTGCTCCATGTCGTTTCAGGACATCCCTTAACTCATTGATACAAGGAATGTCTTTACCGTTCATTGGTGCAACATCATCAATATGCGGAAGGTCATTGCTCCCCGCGATATCGGCAACTACCAATTGCTTCATATCCGCCACCCCTATACCATCGAAAAAGGTGACCGCGTGTTTATCACGTTCAAAGTGGGGAGGCTAGATTCATGACCTTGGGCGCAGAGTGGATCGATAAAATTGAGCCGCGCATTCAGGCGGAAGAACTGGACATCCGTGCTGTCCTGCAAAAGAATGAAGAGAAGGCAGTCGCATACTTCGATAAAATACGCGAGAGTGAGGTTGTCGATGCCATCGCTTTTTGCATGGCCGAGAACAAGCCATACATTGTCATACCGGCACCTGTCAGTATTCTTGATTCCGAAGCCTTTTCAAACTTCAAGGCGTGGGCGAGGGATCAACAGATAGAGGCGCGCATTTTTGGGATCATTACCGATCGCTTCTTTGAAAAGCAGGATGACTGCGTGGCCTTGGCATTGATGCCTAACGGTTGAGTGCCCCCTTCATCCTTCGTCGTCATCTTTCCTGATATAACGCGACCCGCGCGAACTACCGTTCACGACGGCCTGCCTTGCTGTTTCGTCATCCCATAGCAAACGCTGCGGCTTGCCGCGCAGGATGGTTTTTGCCCCGCGACGCACTTGCTCGCCCGCTTTCAGCGGGAGAATGGATTTACCGGCGAACTCGTCCTTGGTGATGGTGCAGGCTCGCACCAGCAATTTGACCCACCCATCCTTGGCGCGCTCGATCACTTCCGCCGCGACCAGACGCTCGCCCACGCGCAGAGCTTTGCCGCGCCTGCGGCGATCATAGATGCCTTCCGTCCAACGGATCACGTCAGCAGCTATAAAGTCCGTAGCGGAAACCCATTGATCCATCCGCTGCCACCCTGACAGGTTACTCCTCTCTCTATTGAAACACAGAAGCCGGATAATTTGATTGCTATTTCATGCCGCCACCTTGCGGGCCGGGCTTTATCGCTGGCGCGACCGAACCCGCAGGCGCATACGCGAATATGCGGTTTCGGCCCATACGGGTCACAATCCCTAGCGGTTGGTTTATGAGGCTGGAAGCTGCTCGCGTTCATACCAGCCCCGTGACCTTTTGACGATCCAGACCACGGACAGCATGACAGGAACCTCCACCAGCACACCAACGACCGTCGCCAGTGCTGCGCCTGATTGAAGGCCGAAAAGCGAAATTGCCGCCGCGACGGCCAGTTCAAAGAAATTGGATGCGCCGATCAGTGCGGCAGGAGCTGCGACGCACCACGCCACCTTGAAACGGCGCGACAGCCAATAGGCTAAACCCGCGTTGAAATAGACCTGTATCAGGATCGGCACCGCCAACAACGCAATGACGAGCGGCTGCGCGACGATCGCATCACCCTGAAATCCGAACAGCAGGATCAGCGTGGCCAGCAGGGACAGGAGAGAAATCGGCCCGAGGCGGTGCAGAAGACGATCAAGAGCGTCTTGTCCGCCCTTTGCGAGCAATGACCGGCGGATCACTTGAGCGATGATGACAGGCACGACGATATACAGTGCCACCGAAATCATCAGCGTATCCCACGGCACGGTCACAGCAGCGACGCCAAGGAGCAGCGCCACCAGTGGCGCAAATAGAAAGACCATCAGCACATCGTTGAGGGCGACTTGCGACAACGTAAATGTTGGCTCCCCGTCGCAGAGGTTTGACCACACAAACACCATTGCAGTGCAAGGTGCGGCGGCAAGAAGGATCAGGCCCGCGATATAAGAGGGGCCTTCGCCCGCTGGTAGCAGGGGCGCGAACAGCCAGCCGATGAAGACAGTGCCCAGCACCGCCATCGAGAATGGCTTGACTGCCCAATTGATAAACAGCGTAACGCCGACGCCTTTCCAGTGCTGGCGAACGCTGCCAAGCGCCCCGAAGTCGATCTTGAGCAGCATGGGAATAATCATCAGCCAGATCAGCACCGCGACAACGAGATTGACGCGGGCGACTTCCGCTTGCGCGATTGTCGCGAACAAGCTGGGCAGCACATGGCCGAGAGCAATCCCGGCCACGATGCACAGTGCCACCCATACAGACAGATAACGCTCGAAAAAGCTGATGCCCGGTCGCGCATCTGCGACCGCTTGTGCGGGAACCGTTGCCATTAGCCGAGACCCGGTGCTTTTGCCGCTACGGGCGGCTTGCTTGCGCCTTCCGTCTCGCCAATCTCGCGCAGCTTGTTCTTCAAGGCCATGCCCTCAAGGGAAGCGAGTGGCAGCGCTATGAACAGCTTGATACGGTTCTCGAGATAGCGCAGCGCCGTGACGAATGCGCGTTCGCGTTCAATGTCGCTCCCTTGGACGTGGGAGGGGTCTTCGATGCCCCAATGCGCCGTCATCGGATGGCCCGGCCAAATGGGGCAGGATTCACCTGCTGCACTGTCGCAAACCGTGATGATGAAGTCGAACTTAGGTCCGTCGGCCCCAGCAAATTCGTCCCACGATTTGGAACGCAGGCCATCTGTCGGATAGCCGATGCGCTTGAGCAGATTGAGTGCATCGGGATTGATCTCGCCGCGTGGCTGGCTCCCAGCCGAATAGGCGCGGAAATGATCGCCGCCGAGATGGTTCAGTGCGCTTTCCGCGAGGATGGAACGCGCGGAATTGCCTGTGCAAAGGAACAAGACATTGTAGACTCGATCAGACATGACGCCCCCTTAGGCGCAGCAACCGGATTTCACCGGAGCTGCGACCGTTTCCTTGACCGCAGGTGTGCAGCACGCGCCATCAGCCGCGTTGGCCGAGCGCAGGCTGGCGAGCGCAGGTTCGCCGCCATAGGTCGTGCCTTCGCCGGTCGTGTGGAATGCCTCCCAGACGACGCCTTGCGGATCGCTGATCCACGATTTGGTGGACTCAGCATAGCAGCAGGCCGTTGCACCTTCATTCAGGACAGGGCGATCAGCCGCTTTCAGGCGGTCGTAAACTTCCGCCAGTTCGCTTTCGCTCTCCGCCTGAATGCCAAGGTGTTCGATGCCTTTGCCTGCGTGGTGCCCCGCAGAGATTGCAAAATTGACGCGGGGATCTTCCAGCATCCACTTCGCATAGTCGTCTTTGAGAACGGTCGGCTGCGCACCGAACAGGGTGGAGTAGAAATTGACGGACTGGTTGAGGTCTTCGACCCCCACATGGACATGAAAGCGTTTCATGATTTGCTCCTTTCGAGCGTTGGTTTGATGACTTGGCCGGGGGCGCAGGCATCGCCAACCCCGCAATCTGTGCCGCCGCAGCAGTTCTCGGTCAGAAAACCCATCAGCGCGTTCATGGTGGCGTAGGCCGCCGTGTAGATCAGCGAGCGGCCATCTCGGCGTTGATCGACCAGTCCTGCGCGGTGAAGGTGCGCCAGATGAAAGGACATCGACGAAGCGGGAAGCCCCAGCGCATCGGCGATGGTGCCCGCTGGCATCCCGTCAGGACCGGCCTGCACCAGCAGGCGGAACACCGCGAGGCGATGTTCATGTGCGAGGGCAGACAGGGCCGCAAGGGCGGCGGGTGTTTCAAGATGATTTGACATTTCCAGTATTATCGAATGATTCGACTGCTTTTGTCAATTGGTCTTTCGGACCGTGGCGGTTTCAGTGCTTGCGGTGAATAGATAGGATATTCACCGCATCGAGTGCGGCGAATATCCTTGCGCTATGCGGTGAATACGGGCTATAATCGCCGCAGAAGGTGCGGTGATTATGACCTATATCCATGAACGAGCCGATTGGCCCAATCTGCGCTGGAGCGACGAGCAGCTTGCCCAGCCGCTTGCCGCCGTGCGCCACCGCCAAGGGCGACTGATCGGGCACATGGAGGCGCTTGGCTTTCCGCTGCGCGAAGAAGCCGTGCTGCAAGCCCTCACCGAAGATGTCATCAAATCAAACGAGATCGAAGGCGAGGTGCTGGATCGCGATCAGGTCCGCTCGTCCATCGCCCGACGCCTCGGGATGGACATTGGTGGTTTGGTTCCAGCGGATCGGAACGTCGAAGGCGTTGTCGAAATGATGCTCGACGCCACGCAGAACTATGCCGCGCCGCTGACCGCCGAGCGGTTGCATGACTGGCACGCCGCCCTGTTTCCGACAGGGCGCAGCGGCATGAGCAAGATCACCGTGGGCGCTTGGCGCACAGGTGCAGAAGGCCCGATGCAGGTTGTATCAGGGCCGATTGGCCGCGAGCGCGTCCATTATGAAGCGCCAGAAGCCGAGCGGCTCGACGCCGAGATGACGCGCTTTCTCGAATGGTTCGAGAGCGCGCACCCTGACCCCGTGCTGAAAGCCGGTGTCGCACACCTGTGGTTTGTGACCATCCACCCGTTTGATGATGGCAATGGCCGTATTGCCCGCGCGATAGCCGATCTTGCGCTCGCGCGCGCAGAAGGCACCGCGCAACGCTTTTACAGCATGTCCGCGCAGATCAGGACAGAGCGCAACGCCTATTACGACATGCTCGAATCCACGCAGAAGGGCGATGTGGACATCACGCCCTGGCTGCTCTGGTTCATCGGCTGTCTTGACCGTGCCTTTGATGGTGCCGAAACAATCCTCGCCAGCGTCATGCGTAAGGCGCGGTTCTGGGATTCCGTTGCAGGCCAGCCGCTCAATGATCGCCAGCGCAAGCTCCTCAACCGTTTGCTTGACGGCTTCGATGGCAAACTGACCAACGCCAAATGGGCGACCATCGCTAAAACGTCGCCCGATACTGCGCTGCGCGACATCACCGATCTCGTCCAGCGTGGCATTTTGGTCAAAGAGCCGGGGGGCGGGCGCAGCACCAGCTACGCCCTTGCACCCGACAGGATCGCATAGGCAGGGCAATCCCTCCCGCTACCTGAAAAGCAGCCGCCCGCGATTGCGGGCGGGAATCCCTTTGACCGTTATCATCCACCACGCACTGGCAAGCGGTGTCGTGCGTTTTCGATAGGTCGCCTTGACTCCTTGAGGGCAGGGGGAGGCACTCGTCTAACCATTACGGCCTCTTAATGGGTCGCTTCTGGCACAGCCCCGCCAGTCGTCAATCGCCTGCGCTTCCGCGCCTCTCGCTTTGCTTTGGCTTGTGCAGCTTGCACCTTCGGGCGGGCTTCGCCCGGCGTTGACCACCGGCTTGATGGGCCGCGCCGCCTTCTCCCCATGAGGCCGCAGATGGTCTGCGCACCTCCAATCACAAGGAGAATTACAATGGCGAATGTCGATCAAAATTCACCCGCTTTCATGCTCTGGTGCGTGGAAGGTGACGGCAAGGATGCTCGCTGGACACGCATCGGGGCCGCGTGGCTGCATCAGGACTGAGGTGGTCCCGGAAAGCTGGACAGGGTGTTAAGCTATTCCTGATCTGAAGGAC
>VFQR01000333.1_pt1 | contig 75834 bp, 74 predicted proteins | sample 3512321 | NCBI WGS metagenome assembly VFQR01 (sample SAMN10412374, study PRJNA504923) | tailings metagenome | isolation source: Relicate 3 Philex TSF1 revegetated site | place: Philippines: Tuba, Benguet | collected 2017-08-29 | reverse complement strand
GGCGGTGAGCAACCCGCCCATCGCCCGCACATCGGCGATCAGGTCGGCGGCGATCCCGCCCTCGTAGAAGTCGCGCAGGCCGTGGCGGGCCAGGCGCTCCAGCGTGTCGGGCAGCGAGCCCTGGCGGAAGAAGCCGGGCGAGCCCTGGTAGGGCGCGACGGGCGGCAGCCCGTTCGGCAGGTAGATGCGAGCGGATTCGGGATAGAGCTTCAGCGTCGAGGCCGCGTTGGCGATCTTGAGCGTCGTGAACCAGTCCTGCGCGAGGCCCCGTTTCGCCAGCGCGATCGCGGGCGCGAGCACATCGGCCACCGGCAGCCGTCCGTGAGTCTCGTGCAGCAGCGCGTAGCCGGCGACGGAGGAGGGTGTGACGAAGCTCAGCGGCCCGTGGATGTTGCGGTCGCCCTCTACCTCGGGCCAGGCGAAGAGGTCCTGCTTCATCCGGCCGGTGAGCTTGAAGGCGGAGGGATCGAGCCGGCGCGGCGCTACGGGCCCGAAATCCAGCGTCCGCGGCGCCATGCCGGGCCCGGCGAGCATGGCGAAGCCGATGCCGCCGATGCCGGAGTTCCAGGGCTCCATCGCCGCGAGCGCGAAGGCGGTGCCGACCGCGGCATCGGCGGCGTTGCCGCCGGCGTCGAGGATGGCGATGCCGGCTTCCGCCGCCGCGCGGGACTGGCTCGCCACCATGCCCCGCCGGCCGCGCGCGGCGGGTTTCGTGAGCTGCCAGTGCTGCGAGGTATGGGGGGGCGGCGTGTAGGTCAGGGGCATGCACGGTCTCCTCGCCGCCAGCATGCCCCGGCCAGGATGGGGTGTCAGCGCCGGGCGGCGTTCCGCGCGGCGATGGCGCCCTCGAAGTCGAAGGATTCGTGCCAGGCGAGGTGGCTGTGCAACTCGGCTTCCGCCGCCGCCGCGTCATGCGCCGCGAGGGCATCCAGCAGCCGGTCATGCTCGGCCAGCACGGTCTCGGCCGGCCGCACCCCCTGGCCGAGCCCCCAGACCACCGAGAGCTGCCGCGCGAGGCCGCTCCACACCCAATGCAGCGTGGCATTGCCGGAGGCGAGGCAGATCGTGCCATGCAGCGCGACATCGGCGGCCACCGTCGCGGCGCGATCGCCCTCGGCGAGCGCCGCGGCATAGGCCCGGGCCGCGATCCGGGCGCGGCCGAGCAGCGCCGGGTCCGCCTGCGCCGCGCAGAATTCGCGCACCGCCTGGGCTTCCAGCGCGGCGCGGACGCGCTTGATCTCGGCGACCTTGCGGTTGGTGATCTCCATCAGCCGCATGCCCTTGTAGGGCGTGCTGACGACGATCCCCTGGGATTCGAGCAGTCGCAGCGCTTCCCGCACCGGCACGCGGGAGATGCCAAGCTCGCGGGCGATCTCGGCCTCCACCAGGCGGTCGCCCGGCAGGAAGGTGCCGCGCGAGGCGGCAGCCACGACCGCCTCGGCCGCCTGCTCCACCATGGTGCGGGGCTGGACGGGGAGGAGGCGCCGCGCCCCAGGCTCATCGGCGCCCATCGGCGCCGTCACGATATTGGCAGGTGGCACAGCGGCCCTGATCTCCCACAAAAGTGAAGATACTTACCACAATCTGTCTCTTGCTGAACCCACAACCAGCCGCCTTGCGATGGTTTCATCATCGGGCGCGCCGACCCCTTGCCTCGGCCGCCGATTGCCCGCACACCCCGCCCGCCGCGCCGAAAGCCGCGCGGGAGACGGCGTTCAGGAGTGGGCAAGGTGGCGGGAACGGTCCGGATCGGTGGCCTCGGCGTGGCCGGGGTGCTGCGCGACTTCATCGAGAGAGAGGCGCTGCCGGGCACCGGTGTCGAGCCAGCGCGCTTCTGGTCCGGGCTGGAATCCATCCTGCGGGACTGGGCGCCGCGCAACGCCGCGCTGCTCGCGAAGCGCGACGATCTGCAGGCGAAGCTCGATGCCTGGCACCGCGCCAACCCGAAGCGGCCGGTAGACCTTGCCGCCTACACGGCGTTCCTGAAGGAGATCGGCTACCTGGTGCCGGAGCCCGAGGATTTCGCCATCGGCACCTCCGGCGTGGATGCGGAGATCGCGCAGGTGGCCGGGCCGCAGCTTGTCGTCCCCGTCTCCAATGCGCGCTACGCGCTCAACGCCGCGAATGCGCGCTGGGGCAGCCTGTATGACGCGCTCTACGGCACCGACGCGATCGGCGAGGAGGACGGCGCAACGCGCGGCAAGGGCTATAACCCGAAGCGCGGCGCCAAGGTGATCGCCTTCGCGCGCGGCGTGCTGGACAAGGCCGCGCCGCTCGCCGGCGGCGCCACCCATGCGGAGGCGACCGGCTACGCGATCGAGAACGGCGCGCTGACCGTGACGCTGAAGGATGGCCGCAAGGTCGGCCTTGCGCGTCCCGGCCAATGCGTCGGCTACCAGGGCGACCCCTGGGCGCCCTCCGCGGTGCTGCTGGTGAATCACGGTCTGCACCTGGAGATCCGGGTGGACCGCACCAGCGCGATCGGCCGCGACGACCCCGCGGGCATCAGCGACCTGGTGTTGGAATCGGCGCTGACCACCATCCAGGATTGCGAGGATTCCGTCGCCGCGGTGGATGCCGCGGACAAGGTCGCGGTCTATCGCAACTGGCTCGGCCTGATGAAGGGCGACCTGACGGCGGAGCTGGAGAAGGGCGGCAAGGTCATCACGCGCCGGCTGAGCCCCGACCGCCAGTACCGCACGCCGAATGGCGGCGCGGTGACGCTGCACGGGCGGTCCGTGATGCTGGTCCGCAATGTCGGCCACCACATGATGACGGATGCCGTCACGCTGGACGGCGCCGAGGTGCCGGAGACGGTGCTCGACGCGCTATGCACGGTGGCCATCGCGCTGCACGACATCCGCGGCAAGCGGCTGAACTCCCGCGTCGGCAGCGTCTACATCGTCAAGCCCAAGATGCACGGGCCCGAGGAGGTCGCCGCGGCGGACGCGCTCTTCGCCCGCGTCGAGGACGCGCTCGGCCTGCCGCGCGCGACGCTCAAGATGGGCATCATGGATGAGGAGCGGCGCACCACCGTCAACCTCAAGGCCTGCATCAAGGCCGCGAAGGATCGCGTGGTGTTCATCAACACCGGCTTCCTCGACCGCACCGGCGACGAGATGCACACCTCGATGGAAGCCGGTGCGATGGTGCGCAAGAACGACATGAAGGGCCTGCCCTGGATCAAGGCCTATGAGGATTGGAACGTGGATGTCGGCCTCGCCTGCGGCCTGCGCGGGCGCGCGCAGATCGGCAAGGGCATGTGGGCGATGCCGGACATGATGGCCGCGATGCTGGAGCAGAAGGTCGGCCACCCGAAGGCCGGCGCGAACACCGCCTGGGTGCCGTCGCCGACGGCCGCGACGCTGCACGCGCTCCACTATCATGAGGTGGACGTCGCCGCGCGCCAGGCGGAGATCGCCGCCGGTGGCCGCCGCGCGACGCTCGACGACATCCTGACCATCCCGCTCGCCAAGGACACCAATTGGGCACCGGCCGATGTGCAGGCGGAGCTCGACAACAACGCGCAGGGCATCCTCGGCTATGTCGTGCGCTGGGTGGATCAGGGCGTCGGCTGCTCCAAGGTGCCGGACATCAACGATGTCGGGCTGATGGAGGACCGCGCGACGCTGCGCATCTCCTCCCAGCACATCGCCAACTGGCTGCGCCACGGGATCGTGACGCGCGAGCAGGTGATGGAGACGATGCGCCGCATGGCGGCCGTCGTGGATCGCCAGAATGCCGGCGATCCCGCCTATGTCCCGATGGCGCCTGCGTTCGACGGCGTTGCCTTCAAGGCGGCCTGCGACCTGGTGTTCGAAGGCACGGCGCAGCCCAACGGCTATACCGAGTTCGTGCTGCACCGCCGCCGGCGCGAGGCGAAGGCGGCTTGAGCGGGAGGGTTCCTTCGCCTGCGCTGCCGGCGACCGAACCCGACCCCGCCGAGCGGGCCGAGCGCCTGGCGCGCGAGCTGGATGCGGCGTTTCGGGGCCGCGCCCGGCTCTATTGGCACCTGCTCGTCACGCTGACCGAGGCGCATGGCGCGGCCGAGGCGGAGCGGCTTCTCGGCCTCGCCATCCAGCGGATGGGCAGCGCCGCCGGCCGCGCGATCTTCGCGGGCCTCGCGGAGCGCACGCCGATGGCGGTCGCCGAACGCTTCCTCACCGTCGCCAGCCCCGATTGGGGCCGGCTGTTCCCGCATGAGGTCGCGCGCGACGCGGATGGCGCCGTGACCGTGCGCGTGATGCGCTGCCCCCTGAAGGATGCCTGGATCGAGGACGGCCGCAGCGAGGCGGAGATCGCGACGCTCTGCCGCATCGCCGGCCGCGCCGATCACGGCGTGTTCGGCGGGAGCGGCTGCGGCTTCGCCGCCGAAACCTGGATGCCGGGGCGCGAGGGCTGCTGCACCCTGCGCTTCGAGGTGGCTCAGCTCGCGTCGGGGTCGAACAGGTAGCCCACGCCGCGCACCGTGCGCAGCGCCATCGGGCGCGCCGGATAGCGCTCCACCTTCCGGCGCAGGCGCATGATGCGCAGATCCATCGCGCGGTCGAAGGCTTCCGGCTCCTCATCCCCGGCGCAGCGCTCCAGCAGCCAGTCGCGATGCAGCGCGCGGTTCGGATTTTCGAGGAAGATCTTGAGGAGGGTGAACTCGCTCTCGGTGAGCTGGTCGTCCTTGCCCTCCGCGGTGCGCAGCACGCCGCTGCGCAGATCGAGCACCGCGGCGCCGAAGCGCGCCTTGTGCGGCCCGAGCGGCTCGGCCGGGCCGGCGGCGGCGGTCGGCTTGCCGCCCTCCATGCCGACGCGGCGCATGACGGCGCGGATGCGCGCCAGCAGCTCGCGCGGCTCGAAGGGCTTGGTCACGTAGTCGTCGGCGCCGGATTCGAGGCCGACCACCCGGTCCACCAGGTCGCCCGCCGCGGTCAGCATGATGATGCCGACGGTGGGCGAAAGGCCGCGCAGCCAGCGGGCGAGCGCGAAGCCGTCCTCGCCGGGCAGGCCGATATCCACCAGCGCGGCATCGGGCATGGCCTGGGCCACGGCGGCGCGGAAGCCGACGCCATCCTCCACCGCCTCCACCGCGAAGCCCTGCCCGGTGAGATAGGCGGAGACGGCCTCCCGCTGGAACGGGTCGTCCTCCACAACCAGTAGTGTTGTCGTGCCGCCGGCCATCGCCCACCCCGCCTTGCGGGCGCAAAATCGCAGCGCAGCGCCGCCCCGTCAAACCGGGCGGGCGAAACACGCGAAACACGATCACGGGTGCGCGACATACGCCGACGCAAGGGGTGGGGCAGTATCCGGTGATGCTCCCGCTTTCCGACCCTGGCCTGGCTGAGGCGGACCGCGCCGCCCTGCAGGCCGAGGCCCTGGCGCAGTTCGGCGGCCCCTTCGCCCTGTTCGACCCGGAGGGCCGGCTCGTCACTGCCAACCGCCAGATCGGGCTGCTGCTGCCGCTGGAACACCCGGCGCTGGGTCGCGGCGCCACGCTGATCGGGGTGCTGACCGCGATCGGCGCCTCCGCCTCCGCCGCCAACACCGGCAGCTACCTCGAGACGCCCGAGGAGCCGGGCTATTGGCTGCCGATCGGCGATTCCACCGAGCGCGCCCGCGACTGGCTCACCGAGCAGGGCCGCTGGTTCCGCATCCGCCTGGGCCGGATGGATCGCGGCTGGGTGCTGACGGCGGCCGAGATCACCGACTTCAAGCGCCAGGAGAAGGACCTGGCCGAGGCGCGGCACCGGCTCCAGACCGTGCTCGACCACATGACCGACGGCGTCGTGATGTGGGATGCCGATTTCCGCGTGCAGTTCTTCAACAAGGAGACGCTGCGCGTCGGCGAGTTCCCGCCGGAGATGGCCTATCCCGGCGTCTCCGTGCTGGACATCATGCGCCACCAGGATCTGCGCGGGGAGTTCGGTCCGCCGCCGCGCGACGAGGCGGAGCTCGAGATGCGCGTGCAGCAGCGCGCAGCCCTGCTCTCCCGCCCGGGCGGCGTCACCTACATGCGCCAGACGCCCTCCGGCAAATGGCTGGAGGTGAAGTCCATCCCCGTCGCCTCGGGCGGGGCGGTGCTGATGTACCGCGACATCACCCAGCTCAAGGAACGCGAGCAGGAGCTGCAGGAGGCGCGCGCCACGCAGCAGCTCATCCTCGATCACATGACCGATGGCGTGGTGCTGCTGGACGAGGAGCTGGTCTTCCGGCTCGGCAACCGCGCCGCCGCGCGCTTCCACGAGATGCCGGAGGACCTCGCGAAGCCCGGCGTCTCCGCGGTGGAGGCGATGCGCTTCCGCGCCCGCCGCGGCGAGTTCGGCCCGCCGCCGGCCGACCCCGAGGACTTCGAGGCGCTGGTGATGGAGCGGCTCACCCTCGCGCTGCATCCGGGCGGCCCGCCCGAGCTGCGCCGGGCCGCGAACGGCGCCTGGATCGAGGCCTCCTCCGTCGCCACCCCGGGCGGCGGCGTGCTGGTGATCTACCGCGACGTCACCGCGCTGAAGGCGCGCGAGGACGAGCTGGCCGCCGCGCGGGCCACGGCGGAGCTGGTGCTGGCGACGATGTCGGACGGCCTCGTCCTCTCGGACGCCGACCTCAATGTGCGGCTGATGAATCCGCGCCTCGCGGAGTTCCTCGACGTGCCGCTCGAGATGACGCGCCCCGGCACCTCGCTGCGCGACGTGATCGGCACGCTGGTGCGCCGCGGCGACTATGGCGAGCCGCCGGCCGGCTCCGAGGCCGAGATCGAGGCCGGCATTGACGCGCGGCTGGCCGCGCTGCGCGCCACGATCGGCGAGCCGACGCTGATGTATTCCCCCTCCGGCCAATGGCTGGAGGTGACGCGCACCCGGCTCGAGGATGGCGGGCTGCTCTCGATCTACCGCAACATCACCCGCCTCAAGATGCGCGAGGAGGAGCTGCAGGAGGCGCGCGACGCGGCGGAGGCCGCGAACCGCGCCAAATCCGCCTTCCTCGCCGCGATGAGCCACGAGATCCGCACGCCGATGAACGGCGTGCTCGGCATGCTGGAGGTGCTGGAACGCGCGCCCCCCGGCGCGGCGCAGAGCCGCGCCATCGCGGTGATGCGCGAAAGCGCGGGGCAGCTGCTCCGCATCATCGATGACCTGCTCGACTTCTCGAAGATCGAGGCGGGGCGGCTGGAGCTGGAAAGCCTGCCCTTCTCGCTGCGCGGGCTGGTGGATGGCGCGGTGGATACGCTCGCCGTCCAGGCGCGGCAGAAGGGACTGCACCTCTTCGCCGATCCGCCCGGCATGGGCCCCGACATGGTCGCCGGCGACCCGGTGCGTGTGCGGCAGATCCTGTTCAACCTGGTCGGCAATGCCATCAAGTTCACCGCCCAGGGCTTCGTGCGCATCCGCTGCGCGACGCGCGCCGAGGGCCCGCAGGTGGCGGTGGACATCCTGGTGGAGGACAGCGGCGTCGGCATGACGGAGGAGCAGCTTGGCCGGCTGTTCCAGCCCTTCGCCCAGGCCGACAGTTCCACGACGCGGCGCTATGGCGGGACGGGATTGGGGCTTTCGATCGTCCGGCGCCTCGCGCGGCTCATGGGCGGCGACGTGACGGTGGCGAGCGAGCCGGGGCGCGGCAGCCGCTTCCGCGTGACGCTCTGGCTCGATGCCACCATCGCGCTGCCGGAGGCGGCGGTCGCCGCGCCCGCCAGCATCGCCGGACCGGAGGGCGAGACGCCGCGCATCCTGGTGGTGGACGACCATCCGGTGAACCGCGAGGTGCTGGCCCGCCAGCTCGAACTGCTCGGCTGCCAGGCCGACCTCGCGGAGGATGGCGCGCAGGGCCTTGAGATGTGGCGGGCCGGGCGGCATCGCCTCGCGCTCGTTGATCTCCACATGCCGGTGATGGACGGGCTCGACCTCGCGCGTGCGATCCGTCGGGAGGAGGCGGCCGATCCCGGCCGCGGCCGCAGCGCGCTGATCGCGGTGACCGCCAACGCGCTCAAGGGTGAGGATGAGCGCTGCTACCAGGCCGGGATGGATGGGTTCCTGCCGAAGCCGCTCGCGCTGGATCAGCTCGCCAAGGCCTTGGGGCGGCATCTGCCCGCCACCGCCGAGCCCGGCGCGCCCAACGCCGCGACGCTCTGGGACCCCGAGGCGCTGCGCGGCCTGTTCGGCCATGACCGCGCGCGGCTGGACCGGCTGCTCGCCAGCTTCCGGGAGGGTGTGCTGCGGGACGGGGAGGCTGTCCGGGCCGCGCTGGCGGCGGGTGACCTGCCGGGGGTGGTGGCCGCCGCGCACCGGCTGAAGGGCGCGGCCCGCATGGCCGGCGCCCGGCGCCTTGCCGAACAGCTCGCGGAGGTGGAAAGTGCCGCGAAGGCCGGTACGATGGACGCGGCGCGGCACGCCGCGACCGGGCTCGACACGCTGGCGGAAAGGACGCTGGCCGCCGCGGCGGCGGCCTGACTACGGGCTCCCGGCCTCCGCCTCGCACTCGCAGCCATTGGTCGGGCTGCGGTCGCCGCGGATCACATGATGGTCAACCCACTCCGCGACCAGCCGGCGCGCCTCGTCCAGCGACGCCTCGGGGTGGTGGATCCGGTAGAGCGTCGTGCAGGCGGTGAAGGCATCGAGATCGCGATTCCCGCCCTCCCGCAATTCGCGATAGGCGGTGACGACGGCCCGTTCGCAGCGGCGGGCGATATGGCTGAAATCCCGACCCATTCGATATCCCGCCTGTCGCTCAATTGCGAACCGTTCGCAAATCCTGGCCTGTTTATACGCTGTCCGGTGGCTGGCGTTCAAGGGATGGCGGCTGCTCCGCCGGCTTTTCCGCGGATGCGGGCGGGGGCGGCGCGGCCGGCGGCGGCGCGGGCTCCGCGCGGCGGCCGCCCGGGGGGCGGCGGAGGGTGCAGAGCCAGCACATCAGCGGCTTGTGAACAGCCGGGCGGAGGCGAGCCGCGCGCCCTCCGCCAGCGCGCCGAGCTTCGCCCAGACCACATCGGCCGCCACGCGGCCGCGGCCGGCCGAGGTATCGAATCCGCAATCGGTGCCGGCGAGCAGCCGCGTCGGGTCGCCGATGCTGTCGGCGATCCGCTCCAGCCGCTCGGCCACCACCTCGGGGTGCTCGACATAGTTGGTGGTGGTGTCGATCACGCCGGCGACGAGCGACTGGTCCGGGGCGAGCGGCATCGCGCGGAAGACGCGATGCTCATGCGCATGGCGCGGATTGGCGAAGGGCAGCACGAAGGCGCCGACCCGGAGCGCCCGGATCACCGGCCAGATCGCCTCGAAGGGCACGTCGGAATCATGCGGGGCCTCGTAGTTGCCCCAGCAGACATGCAGGCGGATGCGCTGCTTCGGCAGGCCCTCGATGGCGCGGTTGATCGCCTCCACGACCTCCGCGGTGAAGGCCAGGAAGTCGTGCAGCGACCGGTCCTGCCAGGCCCCGTGCCGTTCCAGTGCAAGGTCCGGGCAATCGATCTGCAGGGTGAAGCCGGCCGCCAGGATCGCCTCGTATTCATGCCGCAGCGCGGCGGCGAGGGCCGCGAGATAGTCGGCATCGGTGGCGTAATGCCGGTTCTGCACGATCGCGGCGACGATGCCGGGGGAGGGCGCGGCCATGAAGGCCTCGCCGGCATCACCGAGTGCTGCGCGGAACTCGGCGCATTCCGCCGCGATCGCCTGATGCCCGACATAGCGCACCTCGCCGGTGGCGGCGGGGAGGTTGGTGGTGACGCTCGCGGCCTCCTTGGTCGCGAGGCCCTCCAGCATCTGCGCCTTGAACTCGGGATAGGCCTCGATGTCGGCGAAGCCGCCGCGGGCGCTGGCGCCGCCGAGGCCGGTCAGCCGGTCGCGCAGGTAGAGCACGAAGGATTCGCGGCCCTGCTCGCCATCGTTCGGGATGTCCACGCCGGCCGTGCGTTGCTTCGGCACGATGGCCTGCACCGCGGCGCGGGAGGCGGCGGCGAGCTCGGCGAGATCCACCGCCTCGCCGCGCGCGCGCTTGGCATGCAGCCGCGTCAGCGCGCGGGGGCGGGGGAGGGAGCCGGTATGGGTGGTTCTGATCCGGTTCATGCGCGTGGTCTTAGCCCATCGGCGACGAGCGTGCAGCCGGCGACGGCGAGCAGGATGGCGAGCCCGGGCCAGACGGCCGCCCAGGGCGCGCTGAACACCAGATCCTGCGCGTTGGAGAGCATGTTGCCCCAACTCGCCGCCGGCGGCGCGATGCCGAGCCCCAGGAAGGAGAGCGTGCTCTCCGCCAGGATCGCGCCGGCGACGGCGAAGGCGGTCGCGACGGCCACCGGCGTCAGGATGTTGGGCAGGACATGGCGGGTGAGCACGCGAAGCTCGCCGGCGCCGAGCGCGCGCGCCGCGCGGACGTAGTCGCGCGCGAGCACGGAGAGCGCGGCCGCGCGCGCCAGCCGCGCCACGCCGATCCAGCCGAAGATCGTCAGGATCGCGACGATGCGCAGGATGTCCGAGAGCGCCTCGCCGCGCGGCAGGCCGATGCGCCCGGTATCGGCGGCCGCGAGCACCACGAGGACGGGCAGCGCGGGCAGCGCGAGCATGCCGTCCGCGAGCCGCATCAGCACCGCGTCCAGCACGCCGCCGCGCCAGGCCGCGAGCAGGCCGATGGCGGTCCCGAGCAGCGTGGCCGCAAGCGCGGTCGCGATGCCGACGGCAAGCGAGATGCGCGCGCCGTGCAGCAGGCGCAGCAGCAGGTCGCGGCCGAGTTCGTCGGTGCCGAGCGGGTGTTCGGCCGAGGCGGGCGCATGGCGCTTGAAGAGATCGGGTGTGAAGGGGTCATGGCCGAGCCACGCATCGGCCAGCGGCGCGAGGAGGGCGCCGAGGGCGAGGAGGGCCAGAAGCACGACGCCGAAGGCGAGCCTCATGCGTCGCGCAGCCTGGGATCCAGCGCGCGCTGCGCCAGATCCGCCGCCAGCGTCGCCAGCATCGTCACCAGCGCAACCAGCAGCAGCGCGATCAGCGCGAGGTTGGTGTCGTTGCCCATCACCGCGTCGTAGATCAGCTTGCCCATGCCTGGCCGGGCGAACAGCGTCTCGGTGATCAGCGCGCCGCCGACCAGAGCGCCGGCATCCAGCGCCGCGATCTGCAGGATCGGCACCGCGGCGTTCGGGAAGGCGTGGCGCAGCAGCACGCGTCCCTCGCCATTCCCGCGCGCGCGCGCGGCCGTGATCCACGGCTCCCGCAGCACGGACCGCACGGAGGTGGCGCCATGGCGCGCGTAGGAGGCCAGGTGCGCGATGGCGAGCGTGGTCACCGGCAGGATGAGGAAGCGCAGCTGGTCGAGGCCGCCCGCCTCGCTCTGCCCGCCCGCCGGCAGCCAGCCCAGCGTGACGGCGAACAGGATGATGAGCAGGATGCCGAGCCAGAAGGACGGCGCGGATTGCCCGAGAATGGCGATCGCATCCACGGCCGGCCGCGCGCGCGGCCGGGCCGCGGCGAGCAGCCCGAGCGCGAGCCCGATCCCCGCCGCGACCAGCAGCGCCGCGCCCAACAGCACCAGCGTGGAGACCAGCGCCGGCCCGATGATGGCGGCGACCGGCTGCGCGAACAGCCGCGAATGCCCGAACCGGCCCTCCAGCAGCGCGCCGGCCCATGCGGCGTAGCGTGCGAGCAGGGGCTGGTCGAGCCCATGCAGCGCCCGCATGCGCTGCGCGTCCTCGGCCGAGAGCCGCGGATCGCCGGCGATGGCGAGATCAATGGGATCGCCCGGCATCAGCCCGATCAGGAGAAACATGGCGAAGGAGAGGATCGCCATGGTGACGGCGATCTGTACCAGGCGCGCGGCGATCAGGCGGATCATGTCGCCGGCGCGCGGTGATGCACCGCCTCCACCCTGTTCCCATCGGGATCGAGCAGGAACGCCGCGTAGTAGTGCGCATGGTAGTCCGGGCGCAGCCCCGGCGCGCCGTCATCGCGCCCGCCATGCGCGAGTCCGGTCGCGTGGAACGCGTCCACCGCGGCGCGGCTCGGCGCCCGAAAACACCAATGCCGGCGGTCTGCAACGACGGCCTTGGCCGCGCGGATGCTAAGATAGCTGTGCCCGTCATCCTCGGGTCCGTTGCGCAGGCCATAGCCGATCGCGGCCGCCGAACGGTTGACGCAGGGCACGCCGAGCGCGGCCATCACCGCATCGTAGAAGCGCGCTGCGCGCGGCAGGTCGCTGACCGTGATCGAGACATGATCCAGCATCAGCGCACCCGCCACTCCTCCGCCCAGAGAGTCGAGGACGCGAGATGCCCCGTCGGCCGCACGCCATCGAGCCAGATCGGCCAGACATGCGCATCGGCGCGGAACCAGAGCGGCACGGCCGGCAGCTCCTCCGCATAGATCGCCTGCAGTCGATGCCACAGGCCGCGGCGCCTCTCGCGGTCCAGCTCGATCGGGACCGCCTCCACCAGAGCATCCACCTCGGCGTTGCGGAAGCCGGTGTAGTTCTGGCCGGAGAAGTTGCGCTCGGCGCGGGGGATCTCGTCGGAATGCAGCGTGGTGCGGGGGACGGATTCCGGCGCGCTGATCCAGGCGAACATCACGGCGCCGGTGAAGCGGCGGCGGTTCAGCGTCTCGCCGAACAGCACGCGCGGCGGCTCGTTGCGGATGCGCGCCTCGATGCCGGCGCCGCGCCACATGCCCTGGATCACCTGCTGCACCGCCTCGCGGGACCGGTTGCCGGCGGTGGTCATCAGCTCGATGGTGAGCCGCTCGCCCGCGGCGTTGCGGCGGATGCCGTCCGGGCCAGGGCGCCAGCCGGCCTCCTCCAGCAGGGCGCGGGCGCGGGCGGGATCGTGCGGCCATTGGCGCACGCCTTCGTCATGCACCCAGTCGAGCGGGTTGACGTTGGTGTGCGCCACCGTGAAGCGCGCGTCGAACAGCCGCTGCACGATCTGCGCGCGATCGAGCGCGAGGATCAGCGCCTGCCGCACGCGGCGGTCGGCGAGCAGCGGCGTCTCGAGGTTCAGGTCGAGATGCTCGTAGACAAGGCCGGGCTTGTAGAGGAAGCGGAAGCGATTGCCGGCGCGGCGTTCCAGCGCCACTGCCTGGTCGGCCGAAAGCCCGAGCTCGCCGGCGATCATGTCGAGCTGCCCTGCGAGAAGCTGCGCCTCCAGCGCCGTCGTGTTCTCCACTGTCCGCACGGCGATGCGCCGGAAAGCGGGGGCAGCGCCGTTCCAGGCGGTGTTGCGCTCCAGCGTGATGCCGGCGCCCGGCTGCACGGCGCTGATGCGGTAGGGGCCATTCCACAGGCCGGGATTGGCGGGCTCCGTCTCATAGGCGCTGCGGCTGCGGTAGCTCCGCGGCTCCTGCTCCCAGCGCGCGCGCTCGATATGAGCGGGCAGCGGTTCCCAGGAGCCTGTCGCGGCGAAGTCGAAGGTGACGCGGTCGAAGCGCAGTGCGATGGTGCGCGCGTCCACGACGATCGCCTCATAGGCGCTGCGGTAGAACTCGCTGCCGCCGAAGCCCGTGGCGAAATCGCGCCCGGCCTGCCAGGCGAAGAGCGCATCCTCCGCCGTCACCGGCGTGCCATCGCCCCAGCGCCAGCCCTCGCGCAGCCGCCAGGTCACGCGGATGCCGGGGCGGCCATCGGGAGTCGTCTCCCGCACTGCCATGCCGTTCTCGAGCGTCGGCACGGTGTCGCAGCCGAGGCAGGCGAGCGACCAATCCTGGTCGTAGCTGGTCAGCGGCCGGCGTGCGAAGCCGAGCACGTAGGATTTGGCCGCCATCGCATCAATGTTGGGATGCAGCGTGGAGGGATACTGCGTGATGCCGATGGTGAGTTGGTCACGCGCGGCGGGCTGCTGGGCGAGGGCGGGGAGGGTGACAGCGGCGCATGCGAGCAGGCTTCCCAAGAGGCGATGCATCATGCGCTGGCTCCTGACACCACGACCCGCCCACTGCCGCGCACCAGAATGACACTCCAAGCCATCGAAGTTGCGGCGTCGAGCGCAGCCAGGGCGTCGCGCAGGATCTCGCGTGCGTCGTGGTCCGTGACAAACAGCCCGGCATTCGTTTGATCATGGAGCAGCATGCAGCGGTGCTGTGCACCAGCTGCGTTTCTCCAGAAATGGTCCGCGCTCTTGGTTGCGAGGGCCCTTGCAATGTCCGCGGCAAAGGCTCGCTCAGGCGCGTCTCCGACCCAGCCATCGTTGCCGGGACTGGGGATCAGGCTGGCTCCAGCCTGCTTCTCGGTTCGACGGAGCCATTCCTGAAAGGCTTGCTCGCCAGCATCCGTGTGTTCGATCGCAAGCATCGCGGTACCATCGGGCGCTTCCAGAAGGAAATCGGGAGCCTCCTGGCGAATGAGGGTCGCCGGGAACAGGCCGGGATGCGTCTCGCCCAGCCATCGAAGGGCGGCTTGGATGCAGTGGCCCTCGCGATGTGGCGTCAGTCTTCTTTCCGTGCGTGACGGTACCTTGAACGCCGTACCATCCAGGAGCGAGGGCAACTCCGCCGCCGCCGGCAATGCCGTGCGTGTTTCGGTTGGCCAGAACGGCGGTATCGGGGCTCGTGCCATCACGGCGGATCGCCGCCGCCGGCTTCCGCCCGGGCGCCATGCCAGACGCGGAGGATGACGATGGTGGTCTCGCGCCTCGCATCGCCGCTGGCGCAAGGCCGCCCGAGGGTTGTCAACGCTGATGTAGGCGACTGCCTCCGCCAGGTCGCGCCGCGCCGCCAGCGAGAAGACAAGCCTCACTCGTCCCGCCGCTTACCGGCCGCGGTAATGATGGCGTCGAGGTCCGCAAAGACCTCCTCGGCCGGCACGATGCGCCCGGCTGCGACGTCCGCCTCGCCCTCCGCAATCCAGGCGTTGAACGCCGCGCGATCGGCGGCAAAACGTTCGATGGCGTCCTGCGGCTCGAGATAGGCTGACAGCGCGGAAACCAGAATCGCGTCGCGGGATGATTGCATCTCCGTTGCCGCCCGGCCGAGCGCCTCGGCCAGTTCGTCGGGAAGCTCCACGCTGATCCTGACCATCGCCGCCTCCTACTCGGGGTCCTTCGGCTTTGCCTCCGCCAGGCTGCCGATCCCGCCATGCGCCTTGGACCAGCCCACGGGGTCCTCGAGGAACTTCCGCACCGCGGCCAGCGCGCTTTCCTCGAAATAGGGGCGTTCGCGGCAGACCTCCAGCACGTCCCACCAGGTGCAGAGATGGTGCAGGTTCAGCCCCATCGCCTTCATCTGCTCGAAGCTGCCGGGGAACACGCCGTAGTAGAACACCACGAAGGTGTGGTTGCAGATCGCGCCGGCCTCACGCAGCGCGTTGGCGAACCGGATCTTGCTCGCGCCGTCCGTCGTCAGGTCCTCGACCAGCAGGGTCTGCTTGCCCACCGGCACCTCGCCCTCGATCTGGGCGTTGCGGCCGAAGCCCTTGGGCTTCTTGCGAACGTAAGCCATCGGCGCCAGCATCCGGTCCGCGATCCAGGCGCCGAAGGGGATGCCGGCGGTCTCGCCGCCGACCACCGCCTCGATCGTCTCGTAGCCGACATGGCGGCCGATCTTCTCGACGCCGAGGTCGCAGATTCGGTTGCGCGCGCGGGGGAAGGAGATGATCTTCCGGCAATCGATATAGACCGGCGATTTCCAGCCGGAGGTGAAGGTGTAGGGCTCCTCGGGCCGGAAGTTCACGGCCTTGATCTCGAGCAGGATACGCGCGGTGGTCAGGGCGGCGTCCCGGTCCCAGTCGGAGGCGTGGGTGGCGGCCATCGGGGTCTGTCCTGTAAGCGGGCGTGTGTGACCTTCGTTCGTAACCGTCCTGCCGGCGCCCGTCCATGACACCCATCCGATCGGCGGAGGGCGGAAGCCCCGAAGGGGCTGAGCGCGGGAGCCGTGAATCGGATGGGCAGGCCCGCATCTGGGTGCTGGCCGATCCCCGGGCCGGCACCGCGGCGCAGGCGCTCGGCATCGCGGAGCGGCTCGGCCGGCCCTTCCGGACCCTGACGCTGGACTGGGCCCCGCTCGCGAAGCTGCCGCTGCCCTGGCCGAGCCTCGCGGGGCTCACCGCCGAAGCCCGTCGCGCCTTCGCGCCCGCCTGGCCGGCGCTGTCCATCTCGGCCGGCCGCCGCGCGGCGCCCCTGGCGCGCTGGCTGCACCGGCGCGGTGTCAGGACCGTTCATTGCATGCGCGCCTGGCCCGCCACCGGGCTGGACCTGATGGTCATCGGCCGGCACGATTCGCCACCCGATGCGCCCGGAATCCTGCCGATCCTGGGTGCCGCGCATCGCGTCTCGCCCGCGCGCCTGGCCGCTGCGCGCGCCGAATGGTCCGCTTTCGGCACGTTGCCTGAGCCACGCGTCGGGCTGCTGCTCGGCGGGCCGATCCGTGGCGAGGGGCTGGATCCTGCCGTCGCGGCAGCCCTCGGCGATCGGATCACCCGCTTCGCCGGCAGCGTCCTCGCCACGGCCAGCCGCCGCACCGGCGCCGCCGCGACCGAGGCGCTGGGGAAAAGCCTGGCCGGGGTGCCGCACAGGCTGCGGCGCTGGAGCGACACTGGGCCGAATCCGCTCCTTGGCATCATGGCCTGGGCTAACCTTCTGGTTGTCTCCGGCGATTCCGTCTCCATGATCTCCGAAGCACTGGTCACCGACGTCCCTCTCTTCATCGCCCCCCTCGGCCATGAGGGGCCGCGCCATCGGGCGCTGCACGAGAGCCTCTATGCCGCCGGCCAGGCCCGCCCGCTCTCGGCCGCGCCGGCCCCCTTCACCCGCGGTCCGCTCGACGAGACCGCGCGGATCGTCGCCGAGATCCATGCGAGGCAGCTTCTGGCATGAGCACCGCCACGACCCCGCCGCGCCGCATCTCCTGGCCCTGGCGCGACCGCGCCGGCCGCTTCTCGCCGCTGCGGCTCTCGATCCTGATCGGGCTCGCCACGCCGGGTCTGGTTCTGCTGTGGCTCCTCGTCTCGGACCAGATGGGGCCCGAGCCTTGGAAGCAGGCGACGCGCCAGGCGGGCAGCCATGCCGTGCACATCCTGCTGCTGAGCCTGCTGGTGACGCCGTTGCGCTTCATCGCGGATTGGCCGAGGGCCGCGACGCTGCGCCGCATGGTGGGGCTGGCCGCGCTGGCCTATGGCCTCGCGCATCTCGTGCTCTATGCCGGGCATCTCGCCTGGAACCTGCCGGAGCTGGTCTCGGAAATCGCGCTGCGCTTCTACCTCACCCTCGGCTTCGCCGTGCTGGTCGGGCTCGCGGTGCTCGGCTGGACCTCCACCGATGGCGCGCAGCGCCGGATGGGGCCGCGCTGGAAGACGCTGCATCGCTGGGTCTACCTGCTCGCGGCCGGCGCCGTGTTCCATGCCTTCCTCCAGTCGCGGCTCGGTGCGGACAAGGCCACGATGCTGGCCGGCTTCTTCGTCTGGCTGATGCTGTGGCGGCTGCTGCCAGGGCGCTTTCGGGCGGATCCACCGGCGCTGATGGGGCTCGCGGTCGTCGCCGCGCTGGGCTGCGTCGCGATCGAGTATCTCTGGTTCGCGCTCGCCACGCCCTTCCCGGCGGCGCGCGTGGTGGTCGCCAATCTCGATCTCGACATGGCGCGCGGCCTGCGGCCGGCCCAGATCACGCTGGTCGCCGGGCTGGGGCTCGCGCTGCTGCCCTGGCTGCGGCGGCTGCGATGGTCCAGACAGGGGCGTGATGAGACGCTCCCGACTCCGCCGCTGGGTGCTGCTGGCCACGCTGATTCTCGGCGCGCTCGGCGTCGCGGGGCTGGATCCGGGCCGGCTGCCGCTGCCCTGGAGCCGGCCGGACCTGACGCCGCCGGCCCGCGCTGATTTCGCCGGCGTCGCGCTGGTGCATGACGCCGATACGCTGACCATCGCCGGCCGGCGCGTGCGGCTCGATGGCGTGGACGCGCCGGAAACGCGGCAGAGCTGCGAGCGCAGCGGCTTCACCTGGCCCTGCGGCGTGGATGCGACCCTCGCGCTGCAGGGCTTCGTGCGCGGCCAGCCGCTGCGCTGCACCGACAATGGCCGCGACCAGTATGACCGTGTGCTCGCCCATTGCTGGGTGGGCGAGCAGGATGTGGGCGCCTGGCTGGTGCGCGAGGGCTGGGCCGTTGCCTACAGGCGCTATTCCGACCGCTATGTCGCGCAGGAGAACGCCGCGCGGCGCGACGGGCGCGGCCTTTGGGGCGGGCGGTTCGAGATGCCGGAGGACTGGCGGCGCCGGAACCCGCGCTGACCCCTCTGGCAAACTGCGCCGAGCCATGCGAGTCCGCTGGTGACGGTCTGGAGGACGGCAGCATGGCAACCCGGAAGACGCATCGCATCGCCGTCATTCCCGGCGATGGCATCGGCAAGGAAACCACGCCGGAGGGCCTGCGCGTGCTGGACGCCGCCGCGCGGCGCTTCGGCTTCGATCTGGAACTCTCGCATTTCGACTGGTCCTGCGAGACCTATGCCCAGACCGGGCGGATGATGCCGGAGGACGGGCTCGACCGGCTGCGCGACAGCGATTCGATCTTCCTCGGCGCGGTCGGCTGGCCCGGCGTGCCGGACCATATCTCGCTCTGGGGCCTCCTGATCCCGATCCGGCGCGGCTTCGACCAGTATGTGAACCTCCGCCCCTGCAAGCTGATGCCCGGCGCGCGCACGCCGCTGGCGGACCGCACGCCGGCCGAGATCGATTTCTACGTCGTGCGCGAGAACACGGAGGGCGAGTACAGCTCCGTCGGCGGCCGCATGTTCGAGGGCACGGAACGCGAATTCGTCAGCCAGCAGAGCGTGCTGACGCGCATCGGCACCGACCGTATCCTGCGCTACGCCTTCGAACTCGCGATGACCCGGCCGCGCCGGAAGGTGACGAGCGCCACCAAATCCAACGGCATCACCTTCACCATGCCCTATTGGGACGAACGCTTCGCCGCGATGGCGAGGCAGTACCCGCAGGTCACGACCGACCAGTTCCACATCGACATCCTCTGCGCCCATTTCGTGCAGCATCCGGACTGGTTCGACGTGGTCGTCGGCTCCAACCTGTTCGGCGACATTCTCTCCGACCTCGGCCCCGCGGTCGCGGGTTCGATCGGCATCGCGCCGAGCGCGAACATCAATCCGGAGAAGACGCATCCCTCGATGTTCGAGCCGGTGCATGGCTCGGCGCCGGACATCGCGGGGAAGTGGATCTGCAACCCGATCGGCCAGATCTGGTCCGGCGCGATGATGCTCGAGCATCTGGGGGAGAAGGCGGCCGCGGATGCGATCGTGAAGGCGATCGAGACGCTGCTGGCGGAAGGCGGCCCGCGCACCCGCGATATGGGCGGCAATGCGGGGACGGTGGATGTGGGGAAGGCGCTGGCGGAGGCGGTCGCGAGAAGCTGACCCCGGGCGATGCGCGGCCGGCCGGCGCCGGCCGCGGTCGGGTGACGATCAGACGCGCTCCAGCACCATCGCGATGCCCTGGCCGACGCCGATGCACATGGTGACGAGCGCGTAGCGCTGCTGGCGGTGGTGCAGTTCGGCGACGGCCGTCTGCACCAGCCGCGCCCCGCTCATGCCCAGCGGATGGCCGAGCGCGATGGCGCCGCCATTCGGGTTCACATGCTCCGCGTCGTCCGGCAGGCCGAGATCGCGCGTGACGGCGAGCGCCTGGGCGGCGAAGGCCTCGTTCAACTCGATCACCGCGATGTCCGAGAGTTTCAGGCCCGCCTTCTCCAGCACCTTCCGCGTCGCCGGGGCGGGGCCGAAGCCCATGATGCGCGGCGCGACGCCGGCCGTCGCGGTCGCCACCACCCGCGCCCGCGGCGTGAGCCCGTTCGCCTTCGCCGCGGCCTCGCTCGCCACCAGGATCGCGCAGGCGCCGTCATTGACGCCCGAGGCATTGCCCGCCGTCACCGTGCCGCCTTCCTTGCGGAAGGGGGTGCCAAGCTTCGCCAGCGCTTCCAGCGTGGTGTCGGGGCGCGGATGCTCGTCGGTGTCCACGACCATCGGGTCGCCCTTGCGGCGGGGGATCGTGACGGGGACGATCTCCTCCGCGAAGCGGCCCGACGCCATCGCCTTGCCGGCGCGCTGCTGGGAGCGCCAGGCGAAGGCGTCCTGATCGGCGCGGTTGACCTGGAAATCCTGCGCGACGTTCTCCGCCGTCTCCGGCATGCTGTCGATGCCATACTGCTTCTTCATCAGCGGGTTGACGAAGCGCCAGCCGATCGTGGTGTCGTAGACCTCGGCGGTTCGGCCGAAGGCTTCGGCCGACTTGCCCATCACGAAGGGCGCGCGCGTCATGCTCTCGACGCCGCCGGCGAGCATGAGCGCCGCCTCGCCCGCCTTGATCGCGCGCGCGGCGATGCCGACGGCATCCATCCCGGACCCGCAGAGCCGGTTCACCGTGGCCCCGGGGATCGTCTCCGGCAGGCCGGCCAGCAGCAGCGACATGCGCGCGACGTTGCGGTTGTCCTCGCCGGCCTGGTTGGCGCAGCCGAAGATCACATCCTCCACCTGCGCCCAGTCCACGCCCGGGTTGCGCGCCATCAGCGCCTTGATCGGGATGGCGCCGAGATCATCCGGCCGCACCTCCTTCAGCGCGCCGGCGTAGCGGGCGATGGGGGTGCGGGCGGCGTCGCAAATGAAGGCATCGGCCATGGCGGGGTCCTCCGTGTCGGCCGGTGTTTCCCCCCGAGGCCGCGCCGCGTCAACTCAGCAGCCGCACGAGCCACAGCGAGAGGACGGGGAAGGCCATAAGCAGGCCAAGCCGGATGATGTCGGTCGCCAGGAAGGGCAGCACGCCCTTGTAGGTCTGCGTGATCGGCACGTCCCGCGCGAGGCTGGAGATGACGAAGACGTTGAGCCCGATCGGCGGCGCCGTCAGCCCGATGCCGACCACGACCAGCACCAGGATGCCGAACCAGATCGCCGTCTCCTCCGTCGTCAAGCCGAAATCCAGCGCCGTGACGACCGGGAAGAACACCGGCAGCGTCAGCAGGATCATCGCGAGCTCGTCCATCACGGCGCCGAGCACGATGTAGGCCAGCAGCAGCAGGGCCAGCACGCCATAGGGCGGAAAATCCTGCTCGCTGATCCACAGCGCGAGCAGGTCCGGCGCCTGGGAGAGAGCGAGGAAGGCGTTGAACACCTCCGCGCCGAGCAGGATCACGAAGATCATCGCCGTGGTCTCGGCGGTGGCGAACAGGCTTTCGCGCACATGCCGCGCGCGCAGCGTGCCGCGCGCGAGCCCGACACCCAGCGTCGCGATGCAGCCGATCGCGGCACTCTCGGTGGGCGTGAAGACGCCGCCATAGATGCCGCCCACCACCACGACCGCGATCAGCAGCACCGGGATGACGTTGCGGAACGCTTGCCGCCTCTCGGGCCCCGTCGGCGCCTCCCCGGGCGGGCCGAGATGCGGGCGCAGCCGCACCATCACGGCGATGGCGATCACGTAGAACGCGGCGGCGATCAGCCCGGGGACCAGCGCGGCCATGAAGAGCTTGGCGATGTTCTGCTCGGTGCTGATCGCATAGACGACGAGGATGACGCTGGGTGGGACGAGGATGCCGAGCGTGCCGCCGACCGCGATGGTGCCGGTGGAGAAGCCGGGGTCGTAGTTGTAGCGGCGCAGCTCCGGCAGGGCGGCGCGGCCGAAGGTCGCGGTGGTGGCGACGGAACTGCCGCAGACCGCGCCGAAGCAGGCGCAGGCGCCGATCACGCCCATCGCCATCCCGCCGGGCTTGCGGCCGATCAGCGCATTCGCCGCGGCGAAGAGATCCCGCGCGAGGCCGCCGCGCTCCGCCAGCGCGCCCATCAGGATGAACAGCGGGATGACCGAGAGGGTGTAGTTGGAGAACAGGTGATAGGGCGTGGATTTCAGGTAGTTGGAGAGCGCGTTCCAGTCGAGGATGTGGACATAGCCGCCGATGCCCACCAGCAGCATCGCGAGGCCGACCGGCGCGCGCAGCGCGATGAGCGCGAGCATCACGGCGAAGCCGGTGGCGGCGAGGAAAAATTCGGGCGCCATTCAGCCGCGGCTTCGCAGCAGCCGCGGGATCCACCACAGCGCGGCGAGCGCGGTGATCGCGAAGCAGAGCGCGCCGAAGCCGATCGCCCACCAATAGGGCAGGGCCGCGAGCCCGATGGTCCGCGTGCCGCTGCGCCAGTTCTCATAGGCGCCGATGGTCATGCGCTCCGCGAGCCAGAGCGCGAAGGCCGCCCAGACGAGCAGCCAGAAGGCGTCCACCGCATCGGTCAGCCGCTGCGGCAGCCAGGTGGTAAAGCTGTCCACCAGGATGTTCGTGCGCATCAGGGTGCCATAGGCGAGGAAGCCGAGCACGCCGACGCCCGCGGCGATCGAGACGATCTCGAAATCGCCGCGCAGGGGCTGGCTCGTCGTCCAGCGCAGCAGGACGGAGGTGGTGGTGACGCAGCCCGCGACGAGCAGCGCCACGCCGCCGAGCAGCGCGAGCGCGCGGGCGAGCGTGGCGATCAGGCCGGTGGGGGCGGCCGGCGCGTTCAGGCGACGCCGCCGCTGTGCTTCGTGATCAGCGCGCGCGCCGCTTCCAGCAGCGCCGCGCCGTCGAAGCCGCGCTCGCGGCCGCTCGCGATCCAGGCCTCGACCACAGGGCGGCAGGCGGCGGCCCAGCGGTCGCGCTCCTCCGTGGTGATCTGGATGATCTGGTTGTCGCGCCGGCGCTCCACCATCGCGCGCACCACCGGCCCCTGCTCGTCCCAGACCTTGCCGGCCATCTCGGCCGCGACCTGGCCGGAATTGGCATCCAGCACGCGCTTCAGCTCGGCCGGCAGGCCGGCATACTTCGCCGTGTTCATCGCCAGGATGAAGCTTGCGGCATAGAGCGTCGGCGTGCCCGGGATCTCCGTGTGGTGGCGCACCAGCTCCTGCAGGCGGATCGAGGGCACGACCTCCCACGGCACCACGGCGCCATCGATCACGCGCTGGCTCAGCGCCTCCGGCACCTGCGGGATCGGCATGCCGATCGGCGCGGCGCCGAGCGCGCGCAGCGCCTCGCCGGCCTGGCGCGTCGGGAAGCGCAGCTTGAGGCCGCGCAGGTCCTCCATCCGCCGCACTTCCTTGTTGGCGTGGATGCTGCCGCCGTCATGCGTCCAGACGGTGATCGGGTGCACCTCGCGGAACTCCTCGCGCAGATGCGTCTCGGAGAATTCCTGCGTCGCCTTCGCGTTGGGCACGCCGAGGCGGTGCGCGACGAAGGGCAGCTCGAACACCTCGATCCGCGGGAAGCGGCCGGGCGTGTTGCCGGGCAGCGTCCAGACAATGTCGGCCACGCCGTCTCGCGCCTGGTCGAAGAGCTGGGGCGGCGCGCCGCCGAGCTGCATCGAGGGGAAGATCTGGATGCGCAGGTTGTTCTGGCTCTCGGTCGCGATCTTCTGCGCCCAGGGGGCGAGGAAGTGGCGATGCACGTTGGAGACCGCCGGCAGGAAGTGGTGCAGGCGGAGCGTCACGGCCTGCGCGGCGGCCGGGCGGACGAGCGCCGGCGCGGCAAGGCCGGCGAGCAGCAGGGAACGGCGGGCGAGCATGATCCTGGAACCTCCCGTGTTTCGGTGTTGCGTCCGTCCTAGAGGCGCCGGGGCCCGCGTTCAAGCGTTTGCGAGCGCCGCGACCAGGGCCCGCGCTTTGGCCGCCACCGCCGCCGGGCGGTCGCCCGGCTTGTAGATCGCGCTGCCGATCCCGAAGCCGGCCGAGCCCGCCGCGCGCCACGGGGCGAGGTTGCCCGCCTCGATCCCGCCCACCGGCAACACCGGCACATCCCGGGGCAGCACCGCGCGCAGCGCCTTGAGCACGGCAGGCGAGGCCGCCTCGGCCGGGAACAGCTTGAGCCCGTCGGCGCCGGCCTTGAGCAGCGCGAAGGCCTCCCCCGGCGTGAGGAAGCCTGGCACGGCGAGCATCCCGCAGGCCTTGGCGGCGCGCACCACCAGCGGATCGGCATGCGGCGTGACGACCAGGCGGCAGCCCACGGATTCCAGCCGCGGGCAGTCGTCAGGGTCGATCACCGTGCCGGCACCGATCAGCGCGCGGTCGCCGCAGGCCTGCGCCAGGCGCTGTATGCTGTGGAAAGGCTTCGGCGAGTTCAGCGGCACCTCGATGATCGCGATGCCCTCCGCGATCAGCGCCTCCCCGATCGCCACGGCGTCGTCTGGCTCGACGCCGCGCAGGATGGCGACGAGGGGGCAGCGCGCCAGCCAATCCTTCAGGCCCATCCGAGGCTCCCTGCGATGCGGATCAGTCCGTCCGCGACGAGATCGGGGTCGTGCAGCCGCACCGTGACGCCCGCCTGCTCCAGCGCCTGGCGATAGAGCGTCGCGAGCGAGGCCGCTCCGGCCAGATGCACCTCCCGCGCGCCGGTGCCGGCGAGCGCGGCCGCGACCTCATGCCCGATCAGCAGGCCGGAGAGGTAGCTGCGCGTCTCGCGCGGCGCCATGCCGTCCACCAGATGCAGCGTGCGCGCGCCGAACAGGTGATGCAGCAGCCCGCCGGCATCCCGCGCCCGCACCGCGCCGCGGGCGAAGGCGGCGGGATCATCGGGCGCGTCCTCGCTGGTGCGGGCGAGGATGGTGTGCTGCGACAGCGCGGCGAAGGCCTCGCCGGTCATGTGCGTGGTGAAGCCGGCGATGCGGCCACCCTCCAGCCGCGCCCATTTGCTGTGCGTGCCGGGCAGGCAGACCAGCGCGTCGCGAAGCGTGCCGGCCAGCGCGACGAGCTTGGTCTCCTCGCCGCGCATCACATCGGGCACGCCATCCGCGTCGCGGGTGGTGAGGCCGGGGACCAGGCGGAGTTCCGCGCCCTCGAAGGCGATCGGCACGGTGGCGGCGGCGATCTCGTCCGGCCCGGCGGGGCAGGGGAGGTAGGGGGCTTCCACCCAGCCCTGCCGGCTGCCGACCATGCCGCAGAGCAGCACGCGCCTCTCGCCATCCGCGAGCCAGGGGCCGATGGCGTCGCGCAGCGCCGCCGGGAAACCGCCTTCCGGCACCGTCAGGATTCCGCCGGGCTTGTCCAACCGATCACGCACGGCGCCGTCAGGCCCGATACGGTAGGCGCGCAGGCTGCTGGTGCCCCAGTCGAGTGCGATCATGGCGCGGAAACTGGCCCTTGGGGTCTCAGCCGTCCAGCGTCAGCCCCAGTTCTCGGATCAGCGGCGCCCAGGTCGCGGTCTCGCTTTCCGCCAGCGCCCGCAGCTCCGCGCCGGTGCCGGGCCAAGGGTCGAGGCTGATGCCCTTCAATCTGTTGGCGACCTCCTCGGTGCGCAGGGCGCGCGCGACCTCGGCCTCGATGCGCTGCGCGGCGGCGTCCGGCGTGGCGGCCGGCGCGACGAGGCCCTGCCAGGAATAGATGTCGGCGCCGGTGATGCCCTGCTCGGCCAGCGTCGGCACATCCGGCAGCAGGGCAAGCCGCTGCGGCGCGGTGCTCGCGATGGCGCGGACCTGGCCGCTCGCGATCGGGCCGGCGCCGGTGGCGTAGTCGATGAACATCGCCTGCACCTGGCCCGCGAGCAGGTCCTGCACCGCCGGCGCGCCGCCGCGATAGGGGACATGCGTCACCTCGACGCCGACGCGGCGGGCAAAGCGCTCGGTGGCGAGATGGCTCGGCGAGCCGGCGCCGGGCGAGCCGAAATTCAGCCGCCCCGGCTGCGCCTCGCCAGCGCGATGAGCTCCGGCACGGTGCGCGCCTGCACGGAGGGGTGGACGACCAGCGTGAACAGGAAGCGTGCGGTGGGGGCGATGAAGCGGAAATCGCGGAAGGGCTGGTAGGGCAGCCGGTTCGACATGGCGGGATTGATCACCAGCGCCGTGAGATCCGCCGAGAGCACCGTGTAGCCATCCGCCGGCGCACGCGCGACGAGCTCGGAGGCCGGGATGGTCGCGCCGCCCGGGCGGTTGTCGATGATCACCTGCTGGCCGAGCGGCCCGGCGATCGCCGCGCCCACGGTCCGCGCGAGAAAATCGGAGCCGCCGCCGGGCGCATAGGGCACGACCCAGCGGATCGGCCGGTTCGGCCAGGGCGCCTGGGCGAGGGCGGGCAGGGGCAGCAGCGCGGCGGCCATCACGCCGAGGCGGCGGCGGGGCAGGCGGATCATGGGGGCTCCTTCGGGAAGACCGGTCAGGCCAGAATACCCGCCTCGCGCAGGAAGGCATCCACCAGGCGCGCGAATTCCTCGGGGCTGTCCTGGGTGAGCCGGTGATTGGCGCCCGCCAGCGTGGCGAAGCGGGCCTGGGGGATGTTTCGGCGGGCGCGGCGCATCGCCCCAGCCTCGATCACCGTGCAATGCTCGCCGTGGAACAGCAGCGTCGGCTGCCGCACCGCGATGCGCGGCCAGAGATCGGCGGTGAGCGCGCGCTGCGTCGCGACGATGCTCGGCGTGTGGTAGCGCCAGCGATGCAGCCCGTCCGCGTCGCGGCGAAGCGCGGTGGCGAGCCAATGCGCGGCGACATCAGCGCGCCATTCGGCGCGGAACGGCGTCTCGGCGAGGGCCTCCGCCGGCGTGGCGAAGCCCCGGTCGTGCCGGGCGACCTGCTCCAGGAACAGCTCGAACACATCGGCGCGCAGCGAGACGGCGGCATCGCCGGCGGCGAGCGCCACGACCCGATCCGGCAGGCGCGAGGCCAGCATGAGCGCAAGCGTCGCCCCGGTCGCCTGCCCGACGATCGCGAAGCAGTCCCAGCCCAGCGCATCCACCAGATCCTCGAGATCGTCCAGATGGTCGTCGAGGTCGCGCGCGGCAGGCGCCTCGCCGCTTTCGCCGAGGCCGCGATAGTCCGGCACGCAGACAGGGTTCGGCGGGTCCATCGCGGCGAGGACGAAGTCGAAGATGCGGCGCGTGGTGCGGTTGGCGGTGAGGAAAAGCAGCGGCAGCCCGGCGCCGGCGCGCCAGGTGAAGGCGATTTCGGCGCCGCTGCCGAGACGCAGGCGCCGCATCGCCCAGGTGCCATCGAGCGGCGGGATGATCGGCAGGCCCTCGAAGCTGTGGCCGGGCAGCGCTTCCGCGAGGCTCATGGCGGCAAGCCTATCCCGTGCCGCCCTGCCTCGCCAGCCGGATCGCCGCCTGCGCCATCGCGTCCAGCGCGTTGAGGAAGCGGCTGCGGTCAGCCTGCGCCATCGGCGGCGGACCGCCCCCCATGCCCATCTCCCGCAGGTGGCGCGACAGCTCGCGGCCGGCGAGCGCGCTGCCGATGTTGCTCTCCGTCCAGGGATGGCCCTTGAAGGAAAGGCAGAAGGCCCGCTTTTCCAGGCAGCGCTTCGCCAGCGGGATGTCGCTGGTCAGGCAGATATCGGTCGGCGTTGCCTGCTCCGCGATCCAGTCATCCGCCTTGTCGGCGCCGTCGGTGACGATGACGATGCGCGTGTTGCCGCCGGGCGGGCGGATCGGGCGGGAGCCGTTGGTGACCAGGATTGTCTCGAAGCCGAGCCGGCCCGCGACGCGCAGGATTTCCTCGCGCACCGGGCAGGCATCGGCATCCACGAGAAACCGCGGTGTGTTCATGGCAACTCCACCGCATACGACTCCAACGGCGGGACCCGGGCGATCATCCGCCGGCTCGCCAGCAGCCGCGCCATGCGCTCGTAGCGGTTGCGGTCGAGCGCGGCGGGGTTCAGCGCGAAGCGCGTGATGGTGCTCGCGAAGGCGCGCTTGTTCAGCTCGTTGTCCAGCTCGCGGCGCGGGCCGGCGATGAACATGCGCCAGGAGTCCTCGGGGTTGTTCACCATGAAGGTGGTGGCGGCCTCCACCGCGTCCATGAACTTCCGCAGGTTCGGATCGCGCGCGCGGTCGCGATGGGCGATCCAGATCAGCTCGTCATAGATCGGCATGCCATGCTGCTCGGGGAAGAAGGCGCGGCCGGGGCGGCCCTCGATATCGAGCTGGTGCAGCTCGAAATTGCGGAAGCCGCCGAGGATCGCATCCACCTGGCCGGACATCAGCGCCGAGGCCAGCGCGAAGTTCACGTTGATGAGCTGCACGTCGGTGAGCCGAAGGCCGGCGCTTTCGAGCATCAGGCCCATCACCACCTCCTCGAAGCCGGCGACGGAATAGCCGATGCGCTTGCCGCGAAGATCGGCGATGCTGCGGATGGGGCCGTCGCGCAGCACGGTCAGCGTGGAGAGCGGCGTCGCGACCAGCGTGCCGACGCGGATCAGCGGCAGGCCCTGGTCCACCGCGAGGTGCAGGTTCTTCTGGTAGAACACGCCAAGATCGCCGCGTCGCGCCGCAACGAGGCGCGGCGGATCGTTCGGATCGGCGGGCGCGACAAGCCGCACATCGAGGCCGGCACGGGCGAAATGCCCGGCTTCCTGCGCGACGATGACCGGCACGTGGTCGGGGTTGATGAACCAGTCCAGCAGCACCGTGAGCTCGGTGCGCGGCTGCGCGCGGGCGATGGCGGGCAGGGCAAGCAACGGCAGCGCGAAGGTTGCGCGGCGAGAGATCATCGGTCGTTCTCCAGCAGGGAATCGGGTTGCCACGGGATGGCGCGGCGCAGCAGGCGGTCCACCGTGAACCACAGCGCGAGCGCCATCAGCGCGAGCACGAAGAGGGCCGCGAACATCACATCCGTCTGGCTGCGCCCATTGGCGTGCAGCATGAGGTAGCCGAGGCCCGCACTCGCTCCGACCCATTCGCCGACGACCGCGCCGATTGGCGCCACGCCAGCCGCGACGCGCAGGCCGGAGGCGAGCGCCGGCAGCGCATGCGGCACGCGCAGCCGCCACAGCACCGCGCCTTGCGTCGCGCCCATCGTGGCGGCGAGGTCGAGCAGCCCAGGCTCGGTGCGGCGCAGCCCGTCATGGAAGGCGGTCGCGACGGGAAAGACGATGATGATGGTCGCCATCGCGACCTTGCTCGCAAGCCCGAAGCCGAGCCAGAGCGTCAGCAGCGGCGCGATGGCGAAGACCGGGATCGCCTGCGAGATCAGCAGCAGCGGCAGCAGCCATCGCCGTCCGCCGCGCCAGGCGGTGAGCGTGAGCGCGATCGCGCCGCCAAGCAGCGCGCCGAGCGCCAGGCCGAGCAGGATTTCCGCGCCGGTGACGAGCGCATGCCCGGCGATGATGTCCCACCGCGAAGCCAGCGCCTGCGCGACGCGCAGCGGCGACGGCAGGAGGAAGGGCGGGACGTCCGACAGCCAGATGAAGAACTGCCAGAGGAGGATGAGGCCGGCGGCGGCGATGAGGGCGCGGATCATGCGGGCGGTCCCTCTTCCGCCACCGCCAGCCGCTCCAGCAGCGCGGCCTGCGCGGCCAGCAGCGCCGGGCTCGCCGCCCTCGGCGTCGCGCCCTCCGGCACCGGCAACTCCACCGCGCTCGCCGGCGTGCCGGCCAGCAGCACGATCCGGTCCGCGAGCCGCAGCGCCTCCAGCGGGTCATGCGTCACAAGCAGCACGGTCCGCCCCGCCAGCAGCCGCGCCGCCAGTTCCTGCAGCCGGTGCCGCGTCGGCGCGTCCACCGCGCTGAACGGCTCGTCCATCAGCACGACGGGCCGCTCCTCCATCAGCGTGCGCGCGAGCGCCACGCGCTGGCGCATTCCGCCCGAGAGTTGCGCTGGCCGCTTCGCCGCATCGGCCGGCGTCAGACCCACCGCCGCCAGCATCGCCATCGCCCGCGCGCGGTCCGGCCGCTCACGGCGCAGATGCGCGCCGAGCAGCACATTGCCCAGCGCGTCGCGCCAGGGCACCAGCAGATCCTGCTGCGCCATCCAGGCGACTTGGCCGGCAAGCCGCGCGCCCCGCACGGCATCGGAGGGGATCAGCCCCGCCGCCAGCCGCAGCAGCGTGGATTTCCCGACACCCGACGCCCCCAGGAGCGCCGTGACGCGCCCGCCCGGCACCTCCAGCGCCACCGGCCCGAGCACGGCGGCGCCGCCGAGCGAGAGCCCCTGCGGCAAGACGATACGGAAGCCCGGTGCGGGCGAGTCCAACGACGGCAACACCGTTCCCTTCGCCGGCATGACCCGGATCAGGTTCGTGGGGTCGCGGTCGCCCGCCTCTCAGCCCCCGATGGGCTCCCCCCGATGCGTGGCAACCTCATGCCGCAAGCGGCGTTCCGGGGCAAGGGCGGGGTGGACGGCACGCAGGCCCTGCGCTGGACTGCGCCCGGGAGGACCGTGGATGATCAGGTTGCTGCTGCTTGCCCTGCTGCTGGCGTCACCGGCCATCGCCCAGCCCCCTCCCCAGATCGCCGCCGAACTCCAGCGCATGGGCCGCGTCATCGCGCCGCCGCCGACCGCCGCTCTCTACGCGCCGCTGCATCCGCAGACCCTGCCGGAGGGCGTGCGCGTGACGCGCGATGCCTTCTACGGCAGCGATGCGCGCCACCGGCTGGATGTCTTCGCCGCCGCGCCGGCCGAGCAGCCGCGCCGCGTGCTCGTCTTCATCCATGGCGGCGGCTTCGTCGCCGGTGACAAGCGCATGGCCGGCCAGCCCGCCTTCTACGACAACATCGCGCTGTGGGCCGTGCGCAACGGCATGGTGGCGGTGAACATCACCTACCGGCTCGCCCCCGCGAACCCCTATCCGGCCGTGCAGGAGGACATCGCCGCCGCGCTCTCCTGGATCGCCCGCAACATCTCGATCTATGGCGGCGATCCACGCCAGGTCTTCGTCATGGGGCATTCGGCCGGCGCGATCCATGCCGCGCTCTACGCCGCCAATCCGCGCTTCCAGCCGACGGGGCTCGCGCCGCCGCGCGGCTACGTCCTCGTCTCCGGCCTCTACAGCTTCGGCGACGAAGCCGCGCCGCGCAACGAGCGCGCCTATTTCGGCGAGGATATCGCGCAGCGCCGCGAACGTTCGCCGGCCGAGGCGCTGGTGCAGCAGCGCACGCCCATCATGCTCGCCTTCGCGGAGCTGAACCCGGAGCGCTTCAACACCCAATCGGAGGCGCTGGCCAAGGCGCTGCGCGAGGCGGGGCGGGAGCCGGTGGTGGTGCCGCTGCCAGGGCACAGCCACATCTCCGAAATCCTCTCGATCGGGACGGAGGACACCTCGCTCTCGGCGGCGCTGCTGGAATTCCTGCGCCGTTGACGCGGCGCGGGCGCAGCGCATATCGGGAGCGATGCGCCCGGTCCTGATCGGCTCCGAAATCTATCGCGGCTCGACCTACGGCGCGAAGCATCCGCTGGCGATTCCGCGCGTCTCCACCACGCTCGACCTGATCCGCGCGATGGGTTGGATGGCGCCCGAGCAGTATGTGGACAGCCCGCGCGCCACGCCCGAGCAGCTCATCCGCTTCCACGCGCCGGACTATATCGCGGCGCTGATGCGCACCGAGGCCGCGCAGCAGGTCAGCGCCGAGGATCGTGCCCGCTACCACATCGGCGCGCATGGCAACCCCGTCTATCGCGAGGTGTTCCGGCGCCCCGCCACCAGCGCCGGCGGCGTTCTGCTGGCCGCCGAGCTGACGCGACACGGCGGCATCGTGCACGTCCCCGGCGGGGGGACGCATCACGGCATGCCCGATCGCGCCAGCGGCTTCTGCTACCTGAACGATGCCGTTCTCGGCCTGCTTGCCTGGTGCGACCAGGGACTGACGAAGATCCTCTACCTCGACCTCGACGCGCATCACGGAGACGGGGTGGAGTTCGCCTTCCGCGACGATCCCCGCGTCTTCACGGTGAGCATCCACGAGGCCGGGCGCTGGCCGCATACCGGCCTGCTGGAGGACCGCGCCGGCGGCCATGCGCGGAACCTGCCGGTGCCCGAAGGCTTTTCCGACTCCGAGATGGACTGGCTGCTGCGTCACGCGATCCTGCCGCTCATCCGGCATCTCCGCCCGCAAGCCATCATGATCCAATGCGGGGCGGACGCGATCGAGGAGGACCCGCTCTCGCGCCTCGCGCTGACCAACGCCGCGCATCGCGCCGTGGTGGCGGCGGTGGCGCCGCTCGCCCCGCGGCTGATCCTGCTGGGCGGCGGCGGCTACAACCCGTGGTCGGTGGCGCGCTGCTGGGCCGGCATCTGGGCGACGGTGAACGGCCTGCCGATCCCCGCCCGCCTGCCGCAACCCGCCGAGGCCGTGCTGCGCGGCCTCACCTGGTCCCGCGCCGCCGGGCGCAACCCGCCGGAGCATTGGTTCACCACGCTCGCCGACGCGCCCCGGCCGGGTCTTGTCCGCCCTGTGATCCGGGAGATCGCCGCGGCGACGCTGCGCGATCTTCCGGCCCCCGCCTCCGCCATGGCAGTCTCCCCCGCATGACCTTCCGCCGCCCGCTGCTCGCCAGCATCGCCGCCCTGATCGCGGACCCCGCCTTCGCCCAGCCGGGCGTGGACCGGCCGCAACCGCGCCTCCCGACCGAGCGCATGGTGATCCTGACGCGCGACGGCCGCCGGCTCGGCTTCACCGTGGAGATGGCGCTGACGCCGGAGCAGCAGACCATCGGCCTGATGTTCCGCCCGGAGGTGAAGGCGGATGAGGGCATGATCTTCGACTGGGGCCAGCCGCGCGAGAGCAGCATGTGGATGCGCAACACGCTGGCGCCGCTCGACATGGTGTTCATCGCCGCCGATGGCCGCATCCACCGCATCGCGGAACGGACCGTGCCGCTGAGCCTGACCCCGGTGGACAGCCGCGGCCCGGTGCGGGCGACGCTGGAGTTGCAGGGCGGCATCACGGAGAAGCTCGACATCCGCGTCGGCGACCGCGTGCTGCACCGGATGTTCGGGAGCCAGCCCTGATGCTTGCCGATACCCGGCCGGGCGCCTAGGTTCCGCCCGGTTACGGAGCGTGGCGCAGCCTGGTAGCGCGCCTGTTTTGGGTACAGGAGGTCGTGGGTTCGAGTCCCGCCGCTCCGATTGACCTACCCCTTCGCCTTCCAAGCAGCATACCGCGCCTTGGTCGCGGCATCCGGCGGATAGAGGTCCTCCAGCCTGCCGCCGGCGGCGATCTTCGCCTGGATCCAGTCTTCCAGCGCGAGCTGTTCCTCGGCCTCCGTCGCGATGGCCTCGGCGATGTCGCGCGGGATGCAGACGACGCCGTTGGCGTCGCCGACCATGACGTCGCCCGAAAACACCGCGACGCCGGCCACGCCGACCGGCACGTCGTGATCCACCACCATCACCAGCGCCCCCGAGGGCACCGGCGCCGAGCCGCCGGCGTGAAAAACCGGCAGCCCGATCCCGGCCACCGCGGGCAGGTCGGCCACCCCGGTATCGGTCACCACGCCCGCCACGCCGCGCTTCAGCAGCGCCGCCGCGATGATGTCGCCGAGCAGCGAGACCCGCGCCGCGCCGCCGGTGGCACAGACCACCACGCTGCCCGAAGGCGCCGCGCCGAAGGCGAGCCGGTGCGGGTTCGGCACCGCGCCGCGCGCCACGGCATCGCGGAGGTCCTCGCGCACCGGGATCGCCCGCACGGTGAAAGCCAGCCCGACCATCCGCGGCGCATCCGGCGCGGCCGGCGCGATGCCGTGCAGGAAGCGGCTGCGCAGGCCGCGCGCATAGAGCACCGCCGAGAGCGTCGGCACGGGGATCGCGGCGAGCCGCGCGCGCAGCGCCTCGGGCAATGCCGTCATGGGTATTGCAGCACCACCTCGCGGCCGATCGCGTCGGCCTGCGCCTCGGCGCGCGCGCGCCAGGCGCGCATCAGCGGGCTGTTCATTTGCGCGGCGATGAACGCCATCGTATCCGCGGCCAGCTCCACGCCATAGGTCACGTAGCGGCTGCACATCGGCGCCATCACCGCATCCGCGAAGCAGAAGCGCTCGCCCGTCAGATACGGTCCGCCGAAGCGCGCCTTCGCCTCGCGCCACATCGCCTCCATCCGCTCCGTGCCCGCGCGCACGCCGGGGCGGTTCATCAGCTTGACGTTGGAGGGCAGGCCATCTTTCACCGGCCAGCGCTTGATGAGGTTCATCGGCAGGCCGTTGCGCACATCGTCGAAATGGCTGTGCACCTCGGCGGCGAGGCAGCGCGCATAGGCGCGCGCCGCTTCATCCTGCGGCCAGATGGCGCAGCCGTGATCACGCTCCCACAGCCATTCCGCGATCGCCAGGCTGTCCCACAGCACCGTGCCATCCGCCAGGTGCAGCGCCGGCACGCGGCCCGAGGGGCTGATCGCCTTCAGCTTCGCCGGGCTGTCGGGGCGCGAGAGGAAGATCGTGCGCTCCTCCACCTCCAGCGCGCCCAGCTGGCACGCCATCCAGCCCACGACGGACCAGGAGGAGGACCAGGCACTGCCGATATACAATACGGGTTTCGTCATCGAGCCGATCCGCTGCGCCGTGGCATGTTGCACGGCACAATCGCCTGCGTGCAACATCGCGCCGTCATCAACGAAAGAGAGGCTTCCGATGCTCACGCGCCGCGCAGTGCTGGCCCTGTCCAGCGCGGTCCTCGCTGCGCCCTCCGTCCAGGCGCAGGGCAATTTCCCCACCCGGCCGATCCGCTTCGTCGTGCCCTGGCCGCCGGGCGGCTCCACCGGCAACATCGCGAAGATTGCCGGCGACGCGATGGCGCCGATCCTCGGCCAACCCATCGTGCTGGATCACAAGCCCGGCGCCGGCGGCGCGATCGGCTCGGAGAACGTCGCGAAGTCGCCGCCGGATGGCTATTCCATCCTGATCGCCGGTGCGGCGACCTTCTACCGCCCCGTGCTGGAACGCGACACGCCCTGGGACCCGGCGAAGGATTTCAGCTTCGTCGGGCTGATCGGCCAGGGGCCCTTCTCGCTCGTCATCCGCAACGGGCTGCCGAACACCCTCGCCGGGTTCATCGCGCATGCGAAGGCCAATCCTGGGCGGCTCAACTTCATGTCCTCCGGCCAGGGCTCGACCAGCCACCTGACGGCGGAGGCCTTCAACCGCGCGGCGGGAATCGAGGCGACGCATGTGCCCTATCGCGGCTCCGCGCAGGGCATGGCGGACCTCATCTCGGGCCGCGTGGACTACTATTTCGACGCGCTGAGCGCGGTGCGCGAGCACACGCGCGAGGGCCGCATCCAGATGCTCGGGGTGACCACGGCGGCGCGCGCGCCGCAGGCGCCCGACATCCCGACCCTCGCGGAGGCTGGCCTGCAGGGCTTCTCCGTCGCGCCCTGGTGGGGCGTCGTGGCCCCGGCGGGCGTGCCGGCGCCGATCCTCGCGCGCCTCTCGGACGCGCTCGGCCGCGCCATCACGCAGCCGGCCGTCTCGCAGGCGATCATCAACCAGGGCTGCATCACGGGCTTCCTGCCGAGCGGACCCTTCGAGGCGTTCGTGCGCGCGGAGGATGCGAAGTGGATCCGCGTGATCGAGGCGGCGGGGCTGCGCGTCGCCTGATCCCGCGGTGATGCACGGGCAAGGGCTGTTTGCCGACCTGCGGCGCTTCTTCGCGCCGCGGCGTGCCGCGCTGGTGGGCGCGACCGAGGATCTCGCGAAGTTCGGCGGGCGCTGCCTGAAACAGGCGCTCGATTTCGGGTTTCGGGGCGATCTCTTCCCGGTCAATCCGAACCGCCGCGAGGTCTTCGGCCGGCCCTGTTTTCGCTCGCTCGCCGCGCTGCCGGCGGTGCCCGACCATGTGGGCATCGTGCTGCCGGCGCGGGCCTGCATCGCCGCCGTCGCGGAATGCGGCCGGCTGGGCGTGCCCTTCGCCACCGTCTTCTCCGCCGGTTTCTCCGAAACGGGCACCGAGGCCGGCGCGGGTTTGCAGGCGGACCTGGTGCGTGTGGCGCGCGAAGGCGGCGTGCGGCTGATGGGCCCGAACTGCAACGGCCTGATCAATTTCGTGGACGGCTTCGCGCTGACCTCCACCGCCACGATCACCGGGCCGCGCCGGACGGCCGGCGATATCGGCATCGTTGGGCAGAGCGGCGGCGCTGCGCAGGTCAACGTGATGTGGCGTGCGCAGCAGGAAGGGCTCGATTGCAGCTACCAGGTCAGCTCCGGCAACGACGCCGATCTCGACCTGCTCGACTACATGGCCTTCATGCTGGAGGATTCTCGTACGCGCGTGGTGCTGGCGCTGGCGGAGCGCATCGGCGATGGCGCGCGGCTTCGCGCGCTCGCCGCGCGCGCGGCGGAACTGCGGAAGCCGATCGCGCTGATCAAGTTCGGCCGCACCGAGGCCGGTTCGCGCGCCGCGGCGTCGCATACCGGCGCGGTGACGGGCGCGGATGCCGTGTTCGACGCGGCCGCGCGGCAACTCGGCCTGATCCGCGTCGCCGATGCTGCGGAACTCTACCAGGTCGCGATGCTGCTGCGGCAGGGCAGGCGCCCGGCGGGGCATCGCGCGGCAGCGCTCTCGGTCTCCGGCGGCAACCTGGTGCTGCTGGCCGATCTCGCGGCAGCGCAGGGGATCGCCTTTCCCGACTACGCGGAGGAGACCACGGCGCGGCTGCGCCGGCTCGTGCCGGGCTTCATGGCAGTGCACAACCCGACCGACATGAGCGCCGGCGCCATCGGCAGCCCTGACATCTACGGCCAGGCCGCGCGCATACTGCTGGAGGATCCGAGTGTGGATGCGGCGGTGCCGGTCATCACCATCGCGCCGAAGGCGGATATCCGCGCCATCGCCGATCTGGCGGCCACCTCACCGAAGCCGGTCGCGATCCTTTGGACCGGGCGCAGCGCCGATGATCCCGCGCTGACGCCGGCGAGCCTGGTGGCGGAGGGGCTCGCGGTCTATCGCGATGCGCTGCCCTGCGCGCAGGCGCTGGCGCGGACGATGGACTGGGCCGCCTTCCTGCGCCGCGCGGCCGGACCGCCACCGGCAAGGCCCGGGGATTGCGACGCGGCCGCCGCGCGGCGCCTGCTGGAAGAGGCCGGCGCCAGGCCCACCGAGCCGCAGGCGCGCGCCGTGCTCGCCTGCTACGGCCTGCACGGCCCGAAGGAAGCGCTGTCGCGCAGCGCGAAGGAGGCCGCCGATCTCGCGCCTCGCTTCGCCGGTACCCTCGTGCTGAAGATCGTCTCGCCGGATATCGCCCACAAGACCGAGGCGGGCGGCGTGCGGCTCGGCGTGAAGGCCGCCGAGGCGCCGCGCGTCGCGGCCGAGATCCTGACAAGCGCCGCGCGCCACGCGCCGGCCGCGCGCCTCGATGGCGTGCTGCTGCAGGAGATGGTCGCGGGCGGGCAGGAGCTGCTGCTCGGCATGGCGCGCGATGCGACCTTCGGTCCGGTGATGATCCTCGGCTTCGGCGGCGTGCATGTGGAAGTCTTGCGGGATGTCACATTCCGCCTGCCGCCAATCAGCCTTGAGGAAGCCTCGCGCATGGTGGCGGAGTTACGCCTCGCACCGCTGCTCCGCGGTGTGCGCGGCGCCCCGGCCGCCGATACGGCGGCGCTCGTGGACGCCGTCGCGCGGTTCTCCTGGTTCCTCGCCGAGTGCGGCGACCTGCTGGACGAGGTGGACGTCAACCCGCTCGCGGTCCTGCCGGACGGGCAGGGGGTACGCGTGCTCGATGCGCTGCTGGTGCCGCGCGCATGAGCCTGATCGTCGAAAACCTCGGCGAGGGCGTTTGGCGCCTGACCTTCGATCGCCCGAAGGCCGCGAATGCGCTGGACCGCGCGACGCATGAGGCGCTGGTCGCCGCGCTGGAGGAGGCCGCGCGGGACGGTGCGGTGCGCGCGCTGCTGCTCACCGGCGCCGGCGGCCGCGTGTTCAGCGCCGGCGCCGACCTGCGCGAGGACCTGGGCCCGGAGACCCGCAGCCTGCGCCGTGCGCTGCTGATGCGCTCACTCCTCGCGGTGCTCGACTTCCCGAAGCCGCTGCTGGCGGTGGTGCGCGGCAAGGCGGTGGGCGGCGGCGCCATGCTCGCGCTGCTGGCCGACGAGGTGGTGATGGAAGCCGGCGCCAGCCTCTCGATGCCCGAACTTGGCTTCGGCCTGCCCTCGCCGATCGGCGCGGCGATCATTGCCGCGCGCGGCGGCCGGCGGATGGCGCATGCGCTGGTGCAGGCGGGCGAGGCGATCGGCGCGGAGGCCGCGCTTGCCGCCGGCCTTGCCGAATCCGTCCGGCCGGATGCGGAGTTGGACGCCTGGGCGCTGGCGCGCGCGCAGCTTCTTGGCGGCGCGCCGCTGGCGGCCTTCGCGGTCAACAAGGCCTGGATGAACGCCGCGCTGCGCGAGGCGCTGCACCGCGCCGAGGCGGCCGCCGCGGCGGCGCATCGGGCGGATTGAGGCGCCCCGCCACGGCTTGACGCAAGTCGGTTCCGGGATGCGGAATGCGCGCTGAAGCGGGCCGACCGCCCGCCCGTGCGGTGCTAGCCATTCCGCCGGACGGAACCGAGGAAAGCCAGGGCATGCGGGTGATCGAGTATCGGGGCGCCGGCGGCCCCGAGGTGATCGCGCTGGCGGGGCGGCCGAGGCCCGCGATCGGGCCCGGCGAGGTCCTGCTGCGCGTCGCCGCCGCCGGCGTGAACCGGCCGGATGTGCAGCAGCGCAAGGGGCTCTACCCGCCGCCGCCAGGCGTCACCGACATCCCCGGCCTCGACGTCGCCGGCGTGGTGGAGGAGGTCGCGCCCGATGTGGCCTGGCCGCGCGTGGGCGATCCGGTCTGCGCGCTGGTCTCGGGCGGCGGCTATGCCGAGTTCTGCCCGGTCCCCGCGCCGCAATGCATGCCGGTGCCGAAGGGCTTCAGCTTCATCCAGGCCGCGACCCTGCCCGAGGTGTTCTTCACCGCCTGGAACAACGTGATCTGGCTCGGCCGCCTCGCCGAGGGCGAGACGCTGCTGGTCCAGGGCGGCACCAGCGGCGTCGGCCTCGCGGCGATGCAGATCGCGAAGCATCTTCGGAGTGCGACGGTGCTCGCCACCAGCAGCTCCGCGGAGAAGCAGGCGATCTGCCGCGCGCACGGCGCCAATGGCGTGGTGGATTATCGTGATGCCGACTGGGCGGAGCAGGTCCGCGCCCAGACCGGCGGCCGCGGTTGCGACGTGATTCTGGACTCGCAGGGCGGCGACTACACGCCCGTGGAAATGTCGCTGCTCGCGCCCGATGGCCGCCTTGTGCTGATCGCGAGCCACCGCGCCCCGAAAGCCGAGATCAGCACGCGCGAGATCTACATCCGCCGCCTCACTATCACCGGCTCCACGCTTCGCTCCCGCCCTGCCGGCTACAAGGGCCGCATTGCGCGCGAGCTGGTCGAGCAGGTCTGGCCGCTGCTCGAGGATGGCCGGATCCGGACGCATATCTGCGGCATCCACCCCTTCGAGGATGTGGCGAAGGCGCAGGCCGTGCTCGACGCCAATGCGCAGATCGGCAAGCTCGTGCTCACCCTCTCGCCGCTGGCGGAGCAGCGCCCGGGATGACCGAGCCGCCGGTCCAATCGGTGCTGCGCGCCCTCGCGCTGCTGCGCGAACTGAACCGGCAGCGCACCACCACCGTGGACCAGCTCCACCGCGCCACCGGCCTGCCCAAGCCCACCATCATGCGCCTCGTCGGCACGCTGGTGGCGGATGGGCTGGTGACCAAGGTGGAACGGGGCCTCGGCTATCGCGTGACATCGCAGGTGGGCCGGCTCAGCGCCGGCTTCCATGGTGGGCCGCTGGTGGCGGAGGCGGGGCGTGCCTGGGCGACGGAACTCACGCGGAAGTTGCGCTGGCCCGCCGCGATCGCGGTGCTCGACGAGATGCAGATGACGATCGCGGTCAGCACGCTCGCGGACAGCAATGTCTCACCCTTCCACGGCTCGCTCGGCGTGCGCTTCAGCCTGGTGAGCCGCGCGCTCGGCCGCGCCTATCTTGCCTTCTGCCCTGAGGCGGAGCGGCAGATCCTGCTGCGGATGCTCGCGACCTCGCCGGACCCGGAGGACAACCCGCCCAACCTCGAACGCGTGGTCGCCGCGATGGTCGCGACGGTGCGCCGCCAGGGCTACGCGCTGCGTGACCCGAAGGTGGAGCCGCGCGGTTCCAACACCGTCGCCGTGCCGATCCTGCTGGGCGATGGCGTCGCGGGCACGATCGGCCTCAGCTACTTCCGCTCCGCCGTCACGCATGCCGCGCTGGTGGGGGAGCTGGTGCCCGCCTTGCAGGAGGCGAGCCGGCAGATCACCGCGGCGATGGAGAAGCTTCAGCCGCCGCGGGCCTGATCTCGGCCGCGCCCGTCGCGTGCCGGCCGAGCGCCAGCAGCCGCCCGCCGATCTGATACTTCCCCGTCCCCGGCGGCTGCACCACATAGCCGCCGGCGATCAGCGAGCGCAGATGCCGGTGCATGCGGCTCTTCGTCGTCTGCATGTCGCGCGCGAGTTCCGTCACGCCTTGCGCGCCGCGCCGCGCCGCCAGGTGTTCCAGGATCTGCAGCGCCATGCCGACCGCCTGCACGCCTTCGCCGCGCGGGGGCCCTCCGATCCTCGGCATGGCGCTACCGCGGCACCAGCCGGTCGAGGACCGGCGCGACATCGGGGCAGGACTCCAGCCCGAGGATCTCCTCGATCGCCCGCTCCGCCTGGTCGTCCGGCACCACGCCCCGCGCATTGGCGCGGAACTTCGCGACGATGTCAGCCCGCGTCATCGGATTGGCGACCGTGCCCCGCATGTCCTCGATGCGGTGGGAGAGCACGCGGCCGTCGCGCAGCGTGACGATCACCTCGCCGCCGGAGCGGTGCGCGACGGTGGTGGGATCATCCTCATGCATGACGAGATCGGCGAGGCGGTTGATCACGGGGTCGCGGATCGCCTCCTCCGAATAGGCCGTCTTGTCCATCCGGCCGCGCACCAGCGCCTCCGCCACCGTGTGCTGGAGGCTGATGCGGCCATGCCAGCTCGTCGCGGGACGACGCTTGTCCTCGACCGGCTCGCACACCGTCTTGAAGGACCGCCTGCCGATGCGCGCGGTGATCGCGACCACATCCTCCGGGCGGATGGCGTGGGTCTCCTTCAGGACGATGGCGCATTCGATATGCGGCAGCATGGTGAAGGCGCAGGGATAGACCTTGGAGGCGATCGCCAGCACTTCCCAGCGCTCGCCGAGCGCCTCCAGCAGCCGGTGCCAGCGATGGTCCTCGCGGTTCTGCACATGGGTGCGGAAGAAGCCGAAGCGCCCCTCGAAGACCGGGCGCGGCCCCGAGATGCCGGCCTCGGCGAGCGCCATCGCGCGCAGCGCCCCGGTCGCCGCCATGCCGATATGCATCATCTTGGTGGAACTGCCATCCTCGAAGGAGGCGTTGATCCCCGCCGCCAGGCTGCCCGCCGCGCCGAGCGCGTCCAGCGTCGTGGCCTGGTCGTGCCCGCGCAGGTGGGAAAGCGCGAAGACACCGCCGAAGCCGCCGAACACCGCCGTCGGGTGGTAGCCGATCTCGTGCAGCCGCGTCGGCGGGACCAGCCCGAGCCGGCAGGTGAGCTCCATCCCCGTCGCCACCGCGGCCAGCAGCGCGCGCCCGCCCAGCCGGCGCATCCGCGCTTCCGGGAAGGCCACCGCGACCACGGGTGCGGTCGGGTGGATGAAGCTCTCGATATGCGTGTCGTCGAATTCCAGCACCGCGGAGCGGACACCGTTCACGAAGGCGGCCGTCATCAGCGAGACGTCGTCCGGATCGCCGATGATCCGCGCGCCGCCGCCCGGCGTCAGCGCCAGCGCCGCGCGCTTGGCCTGCGCGACCAGCGGCAGCGGCCCGGCCGCCAGCATCACGCCGATGGAATCGAGGATGCGGAGCTTGATGCACTCCACGACCTCGGCGGGCAGCGTCTCGAAGGTGACGCCCGCCGCCCATGCCGTCGCGCGTTCGACGAGCAGGGTCATTCCGCGGTGATCGCGGCGGCGCGGATCATCGCGCCGAATTGCCGGTGATCCTCGATCAGGTCCTCACGCAGCTGGGCGGGCCCACGGAAACTCGGCACCACGCCGACGCGGGCGAGGCGGTCGAGGAAGGCGGGCTCGCGCAGCAGGGTCTCGACATGGCCGGCGATGATGTTGACCACCTGCGCCGGCATGCCGGGCGGCCCCATCAGCGCCTGCCAGCCGGAGGTGCGCACGCCCGGATAGCCCTGCTCCGCGAGCGTCGGCAGGTCCGGGAACTGCGCGATGCGCCGCTCGCCGACCGCGGCGAGGCCGCGCAGCCTTCCCTGCGCCACATGCGGGATGACGGTGGTGTCGATCGTGAAGTCCACATCGCCGCGCAGCAGTGCCTGGACGGAGGGGGCGGAGCCGCGGAAGGGCACGTGCACCGCCTCGAACCCCGCCTCCCGCTTCAGCATCTCCAGCATGATGTGCAGCGTGGAGCCGATGCCGGAGCTGCCGTAGTTCAGCTTGCCTGGATTGGCCTTCGCGTAGGCGACGAATTCCGCGAGCGTCTGCGCCGGCAGCGTGTTGCGCACCGCGAGCATGCGGTTGGATTCGCTGATGTTGACGATGGCGGTGAAGCCGTCGATCGGGTCGTAGCCGACATTCGGCGTGATGTGCGGCTGGATCGCGAAGATCGCATTGCCCGCGAGCATGAAGGTGTAGCCATCCGGCGTGGCGCGCGTGATGGCGCGGGCGGCGATCGAGCCGTTGGCACCGCCCTGGTTGTCCGCCACCACCGGCACGCCGAGCCGCTGCTGAAGGAATTCGCCGACCAGCCGGCCGACCAGGTCGCCGGTGCCACCGGGCGGATAGCCGATGACGAGCCGGATCGGCCGCTCCGGCCAGGCGGCCAGCGCCGGCCTCGCGAGGCCGATCAGCGCGGCGCCGAGCAGCGCGCGGCGCGCGAGAACTCCCTGGTGCGACGGCATGGCGCGTTCCTCCCGGGCGGGCTTGTCGTGGCGCGACCCTATCAGCGCGGCCGGCGGGCTGCGCCTTGCTTGTCGCGACTTTCCGGCAGGCGGAATTGACGAACAGGCCGCGCCGCGCCGCGCGGCTTTCGCGCTAGACCTGCGGCGCGAAGCTCTCGCGGAGGAAACATGCCCATCACCCGTCGTCCGCTGCTGCTGGCCGGCGCGCTTGCCGCCTCGCGCGGTGCCTGGGCGCAGGATTTCCCGACGCGCCCGGTGCGCATCATCGTCCCCAACGCCGCCGGGGGCACGGAGATCTACATCCGCGTCGTGCAGCAGGAATTCTCCCAGGCGCTCGGCCAGCCGGTGCTGATCGAATCCATCCCCGGCGCCGGTGGCGCGGTCGGCGCCAACCGCGTGCGGCAGAGCGCGCCGGATGGCTACACCATCCTGTTCAGCTCCCACGCCGCGATCAGCCTGGTGCCGCGCATCCAGAAGCTCGGCTGGAACGCGACGGATTTCGCGCCGATCTGCAACCTCATGGCGATCCCGATCGTCCTCGCCGCGCGGCGCGGCGCGCCGTTCCGCACCATCCAGGAGATGGTGGCGCAGGCGAAGGCGCGGCCCGAGGGCATCAGCCTCGCGACACCCGGCGTCGGCAGCACGCCGCATCTGGCGGGCGAGCTGATGCAGCGCGCGGCGGGGATCCGCATGATGCACGTGCCCTATCCCGGCATCGCCCGCGCGCTGACCGGGGTGGTCGCCGGCGAGGTGGACACCATCATCGGCGCGCCCGGCGTCTTCATGCCGGCGGTGCAGTCGCAGGGGCTTTCGCTTCTGGCGGCGACCGGCGCGCGCCGCGTCGCGGCCCTGCCCGATCTCACCACGCTGCAGGAGATCGGCCTGGAGATCGACATCGCGGCGCGCTTCGGCTTCTTCGCGCCCAAGGGCACGCCGGAGCCAATCCTGGATCGCCTGGCCCGCGCCATCCTCGCCGTCGGCGGCACACCGGCCTACGCCGAGCAGATGCTGCGCGGCTACAACGAGGTCATGCTGATGGACCGCGCCCAACTCACCGCCGCGATGGCGACGGAGGAGCGCGTCAACGAAAGGCTGGTGCAGGATCTCGGCCTGACCGCGGGTTGAGCCGCGGAGTCGCGGGCCGCGGTGTCGGAATGATTGACGGGCTGCGCGGGCCGGGCGGCCCGTCGCCGCAAGTTTCCAGCAAAATCACGAGTTTGTCATTGGCGGCATGAACCTTGCTCCGCACTGCGCGGAGGGGTGATCATGCGGTTCCACTGCTGGCTTCCGTTCGGGCTTGCGGTGATGGCGGCTGGGTCGGCCGGGGCCTGGCCGATGCGGTCTGGGGTGGACATGGTCATCCCGATCCACCCCGATTCCGAGCTGGTCGCGGAGCCGATTCCGGTCCCCGCGCTGAGCCTTGCCGCCGCGACCGAGCCAGACCCGGCGGAGGCGCTCGGCCTGCCGGCCGGGAGCACCGTCCCCATGCACGGCGCCGACCTGGTCCTGGCGCTCGCCCCGCCGGGGCAGGCGGATGACCGCTTCGGCCTGGCGCGCCCCGAGGTCGCCTCGGCCAGCACGGCGGGTGCCGGCCCGCACCGCGTGCATCCCGGTACGCCCTGCCAGTATCTGCGCTGCCTGTTCCAGGTGGGGGAGGTGCCGGCCGAGGAACCGCTGCCGACCTTCGCCGACGCGTCCCGCGCCATCACGGTGCGCGCGGCGGCGATGGCGGATGACGCGGAGCCGAGCCGCGGCAAGCCGAATGAGCGGCTGCCGCTCGCCTTCCTGCCGGACCTGCACGAACTCGCGTTGATCGGCTTCGTGCTGATGGTGCTGGCGGGCCTCGCGAAGCGGCGGGGCTGAGCGCCGCGTCAGCGCCCGAGCGTCTCCGCGGCGAGGCGGAGATGGATCGCGGCATGCGGGGTCGGCGCTTCCGCCACCTCGGCCCTGCCCGGGGCCTGGACGGTGATGATCCGCGCGCCGACCGGACGGTTGTAGATGAAGCCATGCGTCGGATAGGTGCGGCCGAAGCTCTCGGCGCTGTGGCCGACCTGGACCCGGACCGAGGTCCAGTCATTGCGGTCGGAGACATCGACCACGACGGCGCCTCGAATCACCTGGCCGCGCCGGATGCCGGGACCGCCCCAGTTGGAATGATCCAGCAGGATGGTGCGCGCATTCACCACGCGAGAGACCACGCCGACATGGCCGCGGGACATGCCACCCGAGGCCATGAAGGCAAGCACCGCGCCGCGCTCCGGCACCTGGCCGCGGGCATAGGTTCCGGCCGCGTTGGCCCACCAATGCCGGGCATCGCCGCTGATCGCCATGCCGGTCGCCATGCGGGCGAAGGGTACGCAGGACAGGCCGCCGGTGGCGGCGACGGGCAGGATGGGCGTGCCGATGTTCACGCCGATCGGCGCGGCAACCGGTGTTGCGAGCGCGGCGAATGCCTGCTCCTGCGGCGGGATGGCGTAGCGGACCTGGACGGATCGGACGGGGGCGGATCGGCGCACGGTGCGTGCGGCGGGGCGATTGCTCGTGGTCCGGGCCGGCGTCGCGGCGCGGGTAGACACCTGGCGCGCGGGGGACGCGGCGGGGGCGGGGTTGCGTGCTTGCTGCCGCTGCGAGGCTTCGGTCACAGCCGGCCATGCCGTCGCTGTCCCGATCATCACGAAGACCGCGAGAAGCGCGCTTCCTGCCCGCATGCATGAACCCCCTGCAAGAAACCCCCGAAACGGGTTCTTTGCGGCCCGTGTGCAAGGCGGTATCCGCGGCGGGTTGCCATGCCAACCCTGTGAGGTTGATACACGGCGAAATTGGGCGTGATTCGTCGAATACGCGCCTGACGTGCATCGGGTTTTCGGGAAATCGTCCTAGCGCGAAACGCGCAACACGCCGACGACACAGTGTTGCGGCGCAGATGCAACACGCGAAACCGAAGAAACAGACTCCGGCTGCGCTGGCAGCATGGCCGTCATGCTTGTTCGTCAACCAATCTCACGGGGCCGTGTTGGCGCACCCGGTCGCCGGCGGCCGGCCCTCCGCGGGAGGCCGCCGGCGCCACGGCCTATTTGCAGGCCGTGACCATGATCTCCACCAGGTGGCGCGGATCCGCCATGTTCGCCTGCACGCAGGCACGCGCCGGCCGGCCCGCATCGCCGAGCCACTCCACCCACACCTTGTTCATGGCGTCGCGGTCGCGGATGTCCTTCAGCCAGATCTGCGCCTGCAGCATCCGCGTGTTGTCGGTGCCGTTGGCCTCCAGCCCCGCGGTGATCTTGGCGAGCACCTGCCGCGTCTGGCCGGTGATGTCCTGCGAGAGGTCGTCGGCGGTCATGCCGGCGAGATAGACGAAGTTGTGGTACTCGACCGAGGACGAGAGGATCTGGTTGCTGCCCTGGCGGGTGATCTTGGACATGCGCGTCTCCTGCAATGCTGCGAGGGTTTTCTAGATCAGCCACCGGCCCAGGGGAACCGAGGCGGCCACTATGCCCGCCGCCGGAACACCCCCAGCAGCCTTGGCAGCAGCCCGGGGATGGACCACAGCGCCGCCAGCACCGTCAGCGCGCAGAGTCCCGCGCTGATCGGCCGGGTGAAGAAGGGCGAGAGATCGCCGCCCGAGAGCGTGAGCCCGCGCAGCAGGTTCTTGTCGAGCAGGTCGCCCAGCACGATGCCGAGCACCAGCGGCGCCATCGGGAAGCGCAGCTCGCGCAGGATGAAGCCGACGAGCCCCGCGCCCAGCATCACCCAGATGTCGAACAGCCGCGAGGTGATGGCGAAGGCGCCGACGGTGCAGAGCACGAAGACCACCGGCATCAGCCGCGCGCGCGGGATCAGCAGCACCCACAGCAGCGGCCGCACCAGCACGAGGCCATAGACCAGCTTCACCATGTCGGCGATCACCAGCATCGCGACGATCTGGTAGATGAACTCCGGCGCGGTGATCGCGAGCATCGGTCCCGGATTGAGCCCGTGGATCATCATCGCCGCCATCAGCACCGCCGCCGGCGCGCTGCCGGGCACCGCGAGCGTCAGGACGGGGATGATCGCGCCGGGGACGCAGGCGCTCTCGCCCGTCTCGGCGGCCATCAGCCCCTCGACGCTGCCCTTGCCGTATTTCTCGCGCTCGACGCTGGCGCGCTTCGCCGCGGCGTAGCTGGTCCAGGCGGCGATGTCCTCGCCGAGGCCGGGCATCGCGCCGATGAAGGTGCCGAGCGCGCCGGATCGCAGGATGGTGCGCCAGTACTGCGCCACGTCCCGCACGCGCGGGATGATGCTGTCGAGCTTCGAGCTGACGGCCTTCACCGCCGGCCCGCGCATGGCGTTCAGCACCTCCGCCACGCCGAACACGCCGACCAGTACCGGCAGCAGCCCGAGCCCGCCGGCGAGATCGGTGTTGCCGAAGGCGAAGCGCGGATAGGCGTGGTTCGCCTCCTGCCCGATGGTCGCGACCAGCAGGCCGAGGAAGCCGGCGATGTAGCCCTTCAGCGGATCGCCGCCGGAGAGCGACCCCGCGATGACAATGCCGAACACCGCCACCCAGAACATCTCGTAGCTGCCGAATTGCAGCGCGAATTCCCCGAAGGTCGGCGCGAAAAGAGCGAGGATCAGCGTGCCGAACAGCGTGCCGAGCCAGGAGCCGAGGGTGGAGATGCCCATCGCCCGCCCCGCCAGCCCCTGCCGCGCCAGCGGGAAGCCATCCAGCGTGGAGGCGGCGGAGGCCGGGGTGCCCGGGATGTTCAGCAGGATGGCGGAGCGGCTGCCGCCATAGATCGCGCCGACATAGACGCAGACGAGCACCAGCATCGCCGCGTTCGGGCCCATGGTGAAGGTCAGCGTGGTGAGCAGCGCGACGCCCATCGTCGCGGTCAGTCCCGGCAGCGCGCCGATGACGATGCCGATCAGCACCGCCCAGAGAGCGTGGAAGATCGCCCCGCCCTGCAGCACATGGGCGAAGCCGTCGCCCAGCATCGCGAGCGGGTTGGTCAAGGCAGGCGCACCAGGAACAGCTTCTCGAAGACCAGCATCACCACGATCCCCGTGCCGAGCCCGAGCAGCGCTGCCTCGGCCAGGCGTCGGATGCGGCGCTCCGGCCCGAGTTCCCATTCGAAGGCGGCGGCGAAGGCGAAGACGAACAGCGCGCTCGCCGCCCAGAAGGGCAGCCGCCCCACCATCACCCCCGCATAGAGCACGCCGAGGATTGCCGCCGTCAGCAGGCGGCGGCCATCCCCGTGCTCGAGCGCACGGCCCTGCGCGGCGCGGTGCAGCGCGCCGCGGCGCAGGGCGCGCAGGCCGAGCAGGATCGCGAGGATCGAGATGACGGTGGCGTGGAAGCCGGGCACGATCCCGGGCGCGGTGAGCCCGGTATGCGACTGCTCGACGAAGGTCGGCATGCGCCAGGCGAGCGCCATCACGCCGAGCCCGAAGCAGAGCAGCACCGCCGCGGTGTAGAGATCAACCCGCGGCGGCAGCGGCGCGCGATCGCCGGCGAAGGGGCTTGGAGCCCCTTCGCCGTTCATTCTCTGCCCTCAGACGCGTCGTGCCGAGGGCACGCCTTCGGCGTGACGCGGCCGCTCCGCGGCCTTGGCTTCGCGCCGGGTACTGCCGCGATTGGGGGGATGGCAGTCTGGCCGCGGGCCGCGTTCGCGGCCTCGGCGCGCGGCGAAGGGGCCGCGCGCCGCCCTTCCGTACGCGTCAAAGTCGCTGGATCCCGACCGTATCGGGGCTGACGCGGGCGGTGCCGCCATCGAAATAGAGCCACGCCGTCTGGCGCACCATCTTCCACGCCTCGTCATGTGCGTTCTGGCCGTGGAGCGGCGCGAAGACCGCGGCGCGCTGCGCGGCGTAGTCCTTGAGGCGCTGGCTGTTGGCGATCTTGTCCCGCCAAACCGCCGTCACGGCGTCCACCACCGGCTGCGGCACCCCCTTCGGGCACCAGATGCCGAAATAGTTCAGCGGCGCCGGGATGTTCGGCAGCCAGCGCGTGATGGACGGGATCTCGCCCACGCCCTGCAGCGTCACCGGCTGCTCCGCCTGCACCGCGAGCGGGATCAGGCGACGCGCGCGGATCATCTCGGCGGCTTCCACCAGCAGCACCGCCCCCATCGGCGTCTCGCCCGAGACGGTCGCGATCATCGCGGGGTTGCCGCCATCATAGGTGGCATGGCGGTACTGGATATTCGTGTTGGCGCGGATCGCCGACATCATGTTGTGGCCGGCCGAGCTGACGCCGGCCGTCGCCACCGCGAGATTCGCGCCGCGGCTGCGGAACGCTTCCATCGCCGCGCCGAAATCGCGGATGCCGGCCTGCGGGTTGGCGACCAGGATATTCACGTTGGCGACGGCGAAGAACAGGTTCCAGTCGGCCAGCATCGTATCCAGCAGGCCGAGCACCTTGTAGCAGCCGACATCCACCGCCGCGCCGGCGGCCCAGGTATAGCCATCCTTCGCCGCTTCCAGCGCGTTGCGCGTGCCGATCGAGCCCGAGGCGCCGGGCTGGTTCACCACCACGAAACGCTGGCCGAGGGCGGCTTCCAGCTCAGTCGAGACCAGGCGCGCCATCTGGTCGGTCGAGCCGCCCGCGGCCCAGGGCACGATGATCGTCACCGGCCGATCCGGCCGCCATCCAGCCTGCGCCGTGGCCAGACGCGGCATGGCGAGCGCGGCGGCGCCGGCCGCGATCAGCGTTCTCCGAGGTGTCGTCATCACGTGATCCCCTCCCTTGGTGGCGGTAACCGCCCGGTTCGGCGATGGTGCGGAAGCGGGGCCGGAGCGTCAACCGAACACTCAGCCGAACGCTCAGCCAAACTCCGGGCCCGCCATCGCAAACAGCGCTGCCGGATCGCCGGGCAGCGTCCTGCCGCGCGTCATGCGGGTGAAGGGGCGAAGCCGCTCGCCCTGCGCGGAGTCCAGCGCGGCGGCGATCGCGGTCGCGTCGTCATGCAGGTCGAGCAGGCAGGGGCCGATCGCCGCGCGCGCCGCGGCGACCAGCGCGAGCGCGGTGCCGGCGTCGCGCGCGACGACGGGGCCGATCTGCGGGAGGCGCAGCCCGTCGCGGCCGAGCGCGAAGCTGCCATCTTCCGCGATCCAGGCGGCGGCAGGCAGGCGCCGCGCGAAATCGCGCAGCAGGGATTCCCGCGATGCGCCGAAGGCGCGTGCGTCGCGTTCGAGCAGCGTAGGCCAGTCGGCCTCCCGCAGTGGCCGCACGCTCCGCGTCGGCGCCGCGGGCACGCCAGCCAGCCGCCAGCGCGTGAAGCCGAACACATCCTCGAAGCCGAGCCGCCGATAGACCTCCCGCCCCGCCGGCGTCGCATCCAGCGCGGCGCGTGGGGCGGCCTCGATCACCCAGCGCATGAGGTCGGTGGCGAGCCCCTCGCGGCGCCGATCGGGGCGCACCAGCACCATCGAGATCCAGGCGATGTCACCGCCGAAGGGCAGCACCGCGGCGGTCGCGGCGAGGCAGGCAGGGTCATCATCATCCAGCGCCCGCGTCGCGCCGTGATCGAGGAAGAAGCGCCAATCCGCGTGGTTCTGGTTCCACCCGACCAGCGCGGAGAGCGCGCCGGCGCGCGGCAGGTCTGCTTCGGACAATTCCCTCATCGCGCGAAGGCTCGGGCGGGGCGCTGGCGGGGTCAAGCTTGACCGGCGCCCGCCGCTCCCCTTCGCTGGGCGCATGCGCGTGCTGCTGATCGGGTGCGGGGCCTTCGGGCGTGTGCATGCGGAAGCCTTGGCGACACTCGGCGCGGAGGCGGTCGGCTTCGACCCCGATCCCGCCACGCGCCGCCTGCCACTGCGCTTCGTGGACCGGCTGGAGGAGGGGCTCGCGGCCTGCGATGCCGCGATCGTCGCGACGCCCCCGGCGACGCATGTCGCGCTGTCGGAGACCCTGCTGCGCGCAGGCCGCGACCTGTTCCTCGAAAAGCCGGCGACGCCGACGGCGGCCGAGAGCGCGGCATTGGCGCGGCTGGCGGAATCGCAGGGGCGGATCGTGCAGGTCGGGCTCTATTTCCGATTCCATCCCAAGGCGCAGGCGCTCCGGGCGATGATCAACAGGGGAACGTTCGGCCGGCTGCATCATCTCTCCGCGCGGATGTCCGGGCTGAAGCGGGCGCGCGGCGATTCGGGCGCGCTGCTCAACGACGCCGTGCACATGGCCGACCTGCCGCCCTGGCTCGCCGGCGAGGCGCCCGCGCGCGTCTTCGCCACGACCGCCGATCCGCTCGGGCGCGGTCGGGAGGACCTCGCGCTGATCCACCTGATGTTCCCCTCGGGCCTCACCGGCTTCATCGAAGCCGGCTGCGTGCTGCCCGGCGAACACGCCGACGCCGTGGTGCCCGGCGCCGAAACGCGAAAACTCGTTGCCGTCGCCGGACGCGACGCGCTGGCGGAACTGGATTTTGCGATCGAGCGACTCGCCATACGCCGCGGCCGGCACGAGCCCGGCGCGAACGGCGCCTGGCTGCCGCATCATGCGCCGCGCGAGATCCTGGACATCCCCGCGCGCGAACCGCTGGCGGTCGTGACCGCGGAGCTCGACGCCTTCCTCCGCGCCGTGGCCACGCGCACGCCGCAGGGCCCCGGCCTGGTCGAGGGCGGCGTCGCGCCGCTGGCCATCCTGGACGCGGCGCGGCGTTCCGCGCATGAAGGCCGCGTCGTGGAGATCGAGGGCTGATGCGCATCGCGCTGTGCAACGAGGTCGTGGCGGGGCTGGATTTCGCCGCGCAGGCGAAGCTGGCGGCGCAGCTCGGCTATGCCGGGCTGGAAGTCGCGCCCTTCACCCTGGATGCGGAGGCGCCGCATCTGCTGCCCGCCTCGCGCCGCGCCGAGCTGCGCCGGATCGCGGAAGGGGAGGGCGCGCCGATCACCTCGCTGCATTGGCTGCTGGTGGCGCCCGCGGGCCTCTCCATCACCGATGCGGCGCTGCATGCGAAGACGCTGGATGTGATGCAGCGGCTGATCGGTCTCGCCGCCGATCTCGGCGCGACGCTGCTGGTGCATGGCTCGCCGAAGCAGCGCATGGTGGCGGCCGATGGCGACGCGGCGCGCGCCGAGGCCGCGATGGCGAAGGCGGGCGAATGGGCCGCGCGGCACGGGCTCACCTATTGCCTGGAGCCGCTCGATCCCGCGCAGACGAACTGGGCGACCTCGGTCGAGGACGCCGCCGGCATCGTCGCGCGCATCGGCAACCCGGCGCTGCGGACGATGCTGGATGTCAGCGCCGCCGGGAATGGCGAGCGCGAGCCGGTGGAGACGCTGCTGCGCCGCTTCATCCCCGGCGGCGCGATCGCGCATGTGCATCTGAACGACCGCAACCGGCGTGGCCCCGGCCAGGGCAGCGACCGCTTCGTGCCCGTGTTCCGCGCGCTGCGGGAGACGGGCTATGCCGGCTTCTGCGCCGTCGAGCCCTTCGACTACCACCCGGACGGCCCGACCAGCGCCGCGCGCGCGATCGGCTATCTCAGGGGCGTGCTGGAGTGCGACAGATGAAATTCACGCTCGTCGAGACGCAGCGCTTCGAATGGCCGTTCCGGCTGCGCCTGCCCTTCCGCTTCGGCGTGATCACCGTGACGCATGGCCGCCAGGCCGTGATCCGCGCGCGCATCCGGCTGGAGAACGGCACGGAGCAATGGGGCATCGCGGCGGAGACGCTCGCGGCCAAATGGTTCGACAAGAACCCCGCGCTGAGCGACGCGCAGAACGAGCACCAGCTGCGGCGCGCGCTGGAATTGTCCGAAGAGGCGACGCGGGCTGCAGGGGCCAACACCGCGTTCGGGCACTTCGCCGACACCTATGCCGATGTCACCGCGGCCGCGGCGCGGGAAAACCTGAACCCGCTCGTCGCGAGCTATGGCCGCGCGCTGCTCGACCGCGCCATGCTGGATGCGTTGCTGAAGGCCAAAGGCGTGTCGATCTGGGCGGGGATGCGGGCGAATATCGGCGGCATGGCGCCGCATGCCGTGGCGCCGGACCTGCACGGATTCGATTTCGCCGCGTTCCTGCGCGGCCAGGATCCGCTGCGCCGGCTGCATGCGCGGCACACCGTCGGCCTCGTCGACCCGATCACCGCCGCCGACCAGTCCGAGCGCGTGGAGGACGGGCTGCCGGAGACGCTGGAGGAGGTCGTCGGCACCTACCGCCACCGCTACTGGAAACTCAAGGTCGGCGGCAACGTCGCAGCCGATGTCGAGCGCCTGTCGCGCATCGCGTCGGTGCTGGACCGGCTGCATGGCGGCTACCATGCGAGCCTCGACGGCAATGAGCAGTATGAGGACGCGGAGGGCGCGCTGGCGCTATGGCGTGCAATGCAGGCGGAGCCGCGCCTGAAGACGCTGTGTGCGTCCATCCTCTACATCGAGCAGCCGGTGAAGCGCGCCCGCGCGCTGGAGACAGGCATGCAGGCGCTTGGCGCGGAGCGCCCGGTGATCATCGACGAAAGTGACGGGCCGCTCGACGCCTTCTTGACGGGACGCGCGCTGGGCTATGCCGGCGTGTCCTCCAAGGCGTGCAAGGGCGTGTGGCGGTCGCTGATCAACCTGGCCCGCTGCCGCGCCTGGAACGCGGCGGAGGGGCGCGAGCGCTTCTTCATGTCGGCCGAGGACCTGACGACGCTCGCCGGCGTCTGCGTGCAGCAGGATCTGGCGCTGGTCGCGCTGCTGGGCCTGCCGCATGTGGAGCGCAACGGGCACCATTTCGTGGATGGATTCAGCGGAAGGCCGAAGGCGGAAGCCGTGCGCTTCATGGAAGCGCATCCCGACCTCTACGCCGACACGCCGCGCGGCCCGCGGCTGGCGATCCGGGAGGGCGCGCTGGAGATCGGCTCGCTGGAGGTGCCGGGGCTCGGCGCGGCGCTGGAGCCCGATACGGCCGCGATGGAACCCATGCCGAAGGCGGCCTGGCCGTAGGACCACCGGCCCGCGTCAACGAATCCTTCATCCTCGGCGCCGCAATCTGGCCGGCGCCAGCGGAGGATTCGCCATGACCCAGACCCTGCTCGTCGCGCTGACCCCGGCCGGATGGCTCGCCGCGGGGCTTGGGATCGGGCTCGTCGGCCTCGTGGTGCTGCGCCATATCCGGGCGCAGCGCGAGGCGAATGAATGGGACCCCTATTGAGCGGCCGTCAGTAGCGCCGCAGCAACCCGATGAGCCTTCCCTGCACCCGCACCCGGTCCGGGCCGAAGATGCGGGTCTCGTAGCTGCGGTTCGCCGGTTCCAGCGCCACCGAATTGCCGCGCCGGCGCAGCCGCTTCAGCGTGACTTCCTGCTCGTCCACCAGCGCCACCACGATCGCGCCGTTCTCGGCCGTGTCGCCACGGCGGATGATGACGGTGTCGCCATCCAGAATGCCGGCCTCGATCATCGAATCGCCGGAGACTTCCAGCGCGTAGTGATCGCCGCCCGCCAGCATGGCGGCCGGAACCTCCACGGAGGCACCGGAATCGCGCAGCGCCTCGATCGGCAGACCGGCGGCGATGCGGCCATAGAGGGGGAGGTGCACGGCCGGCGCCTCGTTGGCGGGCTTGGGCACGCCCGGGAGGTTCGTCGCGAAATTCCCGCGGATGACATTCGGCGCGAAGGCAGGCTGAGGCGCCGGGGCGGCGGCGGGCGCGCGGGCGGCGGCCAGGTTCTCCGGCAGGCGGATCACCTCCAGCGCCCGCGCCCGGTGGGCCCTGCGGCGGAGGAAGCCGCGCTCCTCCAGCGCGGTGATCAGGCGATGGATGCCGGACTTCGACTTGAGGCGCAGCGCCTCCTTCATCTCCTCGAAGGAGGGCGAGAAGCCGGTCTCACGCAGGTGCTTGTCGATGTAGATCAGCAACTCATGCTGCTTCCGCGTGAGCATGGAACCTCCTCAGAGCCGCGCCGACGCCCCGAACAAAGCGGGAATCGGTGCGCATGTTCTAGGTAGGTTCTCGGCGTCGCGTCAAATCTTTTCCACAGCTTCGCGGGAAAACAGGCTCAAATGCCGAACTGTCCGAGCGGGATGGCCTCCACCTCCGCGCCTTCCGGCAGCGCCGGCGCGTAGGGCGCGCGCAGGATCAGCGCCTCGGCCCGGGCCAGCGTCGCCAGCATCGAACTGTCCTGCACGGGGAAGGGCGTCGCGACGGGACGGCCGTCCCGGTCGGTCCCAAGGCTCGATCGCAGATGGTCGAACCGCTTGTCGTTGGCGGCCAGATCGGCGCCGGCGCGCACCAGCATGGTCGGCGGCGGGCCGCCGGGCAGGCCGGAGAGCACGGCGATGGCGGGCACCAGGAACTGCACCGCGCAGACCAGGGCCGAGACGGGGTTGCCGGGCAGCCCCAGCACGGGCGTCTGACCGAGCCTGCCCCAGATCAGCGGCTTCCCCGGGCGCATCGCGATCTGCCAGAAATCCAGCGCGAAGCCTTCCGGCCCCAGCGCCTTCTGCACCAGGTCGTGGTCGCCGACGCTGGCGCCGCCGGTGGTCACCAGCATGTCGCAGATGCGGGCGGCCGCGGCGGCCTCGGCGATGGCGTCGGTGTCGTCGGGGGCGATGGGCAGCACCACCGGCTCGCCGCCGGCGGCGCGGACCAGCGCGGCGAGCGCATGCGCGTTGGAGCTCACGATGCCGCCCGGGGGGATGGGTTCGCCCGGCAGCGCGATCTCGTCGCCGGTGGCGAGGATGCCGAGGCGCGGGCGGCGATGCACCGTCACCCAGGGATTGTTGCCGGCGGCCGCCAGGCCGACATCGCGGGCAGTGAGCTTGCGGCCGACCGGCAGCAGGGTTTCTCCGGCTTTGAAATCAAGGCCCTGGCGCCTGATCCAGCGGCCGTGCCGCACCGTCTCCCGCACGGTGACGCTATCGGCCTCGGCCGTCGCGTCCTCCTGCAGCAGGATGCCGTCGGCGCCAAGCGGCACGAGGCTGCCGGTGAAGAGGCGCACCGCCTGGCCAGCGCCGACCTCGCCCTCGAAGGGGTGGCCCGCCGGCGCGCTGCCGATGACGGCGAGCCGCGCGCCCTCCACCGCATCCGCCGCGCGCACGGCGTAGCCATCCATCGCCGAGACATCCGCCGGCGGCTGGGTGAGTCGCGCGACGACCGGGCGCGCCAAGACGCGGTTCCAGGCCTCGGCGAGCGCGACGGTCTCGGCCGGGGTGGCGGCGAGGGCGCCAAGGATGCGGCTGCGCGCCTCTTCAACCGAGAGCATCACGCCCCCTCATAGGTGCCGGATTTTCCACCGGATTTATGCACCAGCCGCACCGCCTCGATCCGCATCCCGCGATCGGCGGCCTTGCACATGTCATAGATTGTGAGGGCCGCCACGGTGACGGCGGTCAGCGCCTCCATCTCCACCCCCGTCTGGCCGCTGAGCTTGACCATCGCCTCGATCTCGATGGCGTCGGGGGGCGCGGGGGTGAGGTCCACCGTCACCTTGCTGATCAGCAGGGGATGGCAGAGCGGGATCAGCTCGGATGTCTTCTTCGCCGCCATGATCCCGGCGATCCGGGCGACGCCGAGCACATCCCCCTTGCCGACCTGCCCCGCCTGGATCAGCGCCAGCGTCGCCGGCGCCATCACGATGCGCCCGCGCGCGATGGCGGTGCGGCTGGTCTCCGCCTTGGCCGAGACATCCACCATGGCGGCGCGGCCCTGGTCGTCGAAATGGGTGAGGGGGCCGGACATGGCGCCCGCCTCAGCTTGGCAGGGCGTGGATCAGCGCGCTCGCCGCCGCCGTCACGTCCGGCTGGCGCAGCAGATGCTCGCCCACCAGGATGCAGCGCGCCCCGGCGCGGGACATGCGGCGGACATCCTCGGGGGTGCGGATGCCGCTTTCGGCGACGGGGATGCGCTCGGCGGGGATCTGGGGGACCAGCTCCTCGCTCGTGGAAAGGTCGGTCACCAAGGTCTTGAGATTGCGGTTGTTCACGCCGACCAGCAGGGTCTGAAGCGCCAGTGCGCGTTCCAGTTCGCGCTGGTCGTGCACCTCGGCGATCACGGCCATGTCGAGGGAGCGGGCGATGTCCTCCAGCTCATTGGCCTGCTCGTCGGACAGCGCGGCCATGATCAGCAGGATGGCATCCGCGCCCATCGCCCGGGATTCGAACACCTGCCAGGGGTGGATCATGAAGTCTTTTCGCAGCACGGGCAGCTCGCAGGCGGCGCGGGCGGCGATCAGGTCATCCGGGGAGCCACCGAAATAGGGCGCATCTGTCAGCACGGAGAGGCAGGCGGCGCCGGCGGCCGCATAGGCCTCGGCGAGCATCGGGGCGCTGAAATCCGGCCGGATCAGCCCGCCCGAGGGCGAGGACCGCTTGATCTCCGCGATCAGCCCGACGCGGCCCTCGGCGACAGCCGAGCAGAGCGCGCCGGTGAAGTCGCGCGGCTTCGGCGCCGCCGCGGCCTGGCGCTCGATCTCGGCGAGCGGCGTCGCGGCGGAGCGCTCGCGCACCTCCTCCGCCTTGTCGGCGAGGATCTTGGCCAGCGTGTCGGAAAGCACGGCGGTTTCGGCGTTCATGGGGGACTCAAGTGTCGGAGGGCGCCGCGGTTGCGGCGGCGGCGCGGAGCTTGTCGAGCACGCCGCGTGCGGCGCCTGAATTGATGCTCTCGGCGGCGCGCTCAACCCCCGCTTTCAGGGTATCAGCCCTGCCCGCGACGATGAGCGAGGCGGCGGCGTTGAGCAGGACGCAATCGCGATAGGGGCCTGGCGCGCCCTCCAGCAGGGCGAGCAGGGCGGCGGCGTTCTCGGCGGGCTCGCCGCCGCGCAGCGCGGTCGCGGGGGCGCGCGGCAGGCCGGCATCCTCGGGCGTCACCTCGAAGCTGCGCAGCCCGCCCTGGTGCAGTTCCACCACCTGGGAGGGACCGGCGAGCGTCAGCTCATCGAGGCCCATGCCGTGCACCAGCCAGGCGCGCTCGGTGCCGAGGCGCGCCAGCGTCTCGGCCATCGGGCGCAGCCATTCGGCGGAGAAGGCGCCGGTCATCTGGCGCTTCACCCGGGCCGGGTTCGCCAGTGGGCCGAGCAGATTGAAGATGGTGCGCGTGCCGAGCTCCATTCGCGGCCCGGCGGCGTGGCGAAGGGCCGCGTGGTGGCGCGGCGCCATCAGGAAGCACATGCCGGCCTCCGCGAGGATCGCGGGCAGGCGGTCGAGCGGCGTCTCCATCACGGGGATGCCCAGCGCGGTCAGCGCATCCGCCGCGCCGGATTTCGAGGACAGCGCCCGGTTGCCGTGCTTGGCCACCTTCACGCCGCAGCCGGCGACGACGAGCGCCGTGGCCGTCGAGATGTTGAGCGTGCCCGCCGCGTCGCCGCCGGTGCCGACGATGTCCATGGCGTCGGGCGGCGCTTCCACGGCGATCATCCGGGCGCGCATGGCCCGCACCGCGCCGGTCATCTCGGCCACCGTTTCGCCGCGGACGCGCATGGCCATGAGCAGGCCGGCGATCTGCGCGGGCGTCGCCTCGCCGGCCATGATCATGCCGAAGGCGGCCTCGGCCTCGCTCTCCGCGAGCTTCTCGCCGGCGGCGAGGCGGGCGAGGATTCCTTTCATGCTGCCGCTGTCCGGGCGGTGAAGGTGTCTCTGCCAGACCGCAGGTCGCGCTGGGCGGGGCGGTGGATGCTGCTCACGCCGCCACCGCGTTCCGCGCGGTCCGCACGCCGCCGAGCGACAGAAAATTCCGCAGCATGTCGTGGCCGTGCTCGGAGGCGATGCTCTCGGGATGGAACTGCACGCCCCAGATCGGCAGGTCCCGATGCGCGAGGCCCATCACCAGCCCATCCTCGGTCCGCGCGGTCGGGGTCAGCGTCTCGGGCAGGTCCTCGACGACGAGGGAATGGTAGCGCGTGGCGCGGAAGGGCGAGGGCAGGCCGGCGAAGATGTCGGTGCCACCGTGCGTGACCTCCCACACCTTGCCATGCACCGGCACCGGCGCGCGCACGACCTTCGCCCCGAAGGCCTGGCCGATCGCCTGGTGGCCGAGGCACACGCCGAGCAGCGGGATGCGGCGCGCGGCGGCCGCCCCGATCAGCGCCAGCGAGATCCCGGCCTCGTTCGGCGTACAGGGCCCGGGCGAGAGCACGATCGCCTCCGGCTGGAGGGCGAGGGCCTGCTCCACGGTCAGCGCATCATTGCGCCGAACCTCCACCACCGCCCCAAGATCGCCGAGGAAGTGGTAGAGATTGAAGGTGAAGCTGTCGTAGTTGTCGAGAAGCAGGATCATGACGCCGCGACTCTCGGGCCGGAGCGCAGGGGAATCAAGCGGCGGCGAAAACTGTCGAAATCGGTTTCGGACAAATTCGCCGGGCCGCGATTGGCGCCGCGGGTTCGGGCAGGCGGGGGGAGGGTGATCATGTGCGGCATGGCGCCATGATATAGGAAAAAATGTCTCATTGGGAGATGAATCCGCGTCCCCGGTAGGGGTGCCACTGGGTCGGCATGGCCTTGCCTGCCATGTGAAATCTGCTATGGCAGTACTGTGCCTGACGACAGCCCCCTTCGCCCCTTCGCGGAGACCGACCTCCAATCCCTCGCCAGCCGCGCCCATGAGCGCATCCGCGAGGCGATCGTCGCCGGCACCCTCGCCCCCGGCCAGCGCATCTCCGAACGCGGGCTTGCCCAGGCACTCGACATCTCCGCCCAGCCGGTGCGGGAGGCGCTGCGCCGGCTCGAAGCCGAGGGGATGGTCGAAAGCCGGCCGCGCTCCGGCACCTATGTCGCGGACCTCTCGCCGGCCAGGCTGATCGAGATCGGCCTGATCCGCGCCGTGCTGGAGGGGCTGGCCGCGGCGCTCGCCGCGCGCCGCGCCACGGCGGCCGACCGGGAGGCGCTGCGCCGCCGCCTCGCCGCGATCGGGGCGGCGACCGCGGGCGGCGACCAGGCGGGGCTGGCCGCCGCCAACGCCGCGCTGCATGAGACGGTGCATGCGGTGGCCGGCAGCGCCGACATCCAGCGTCTCCGCGCGGGGCTGCGCGCCTATGAGCATGTGACACGCGCCCGGATCCTGGCCGCCGAGGATGAGCCGGCCCGCGCGCTCGATGACCATGCCGCCATCGTCAACGCCATCCTCGCCGGCGACGCCGCGGCGGCCGAGGCGGCGATGCGCGCGCACACCGTCCGATCCCTGATCGTCGCGCTGCCCGAGGCGGCCGATCCCTTCCGCCACTGGACCCCGCCCGCATGACCGAGACCCTCCCGCAGGCCAGCTTCGTCCCCGACCGCGTCGCCAGGGCGCTGACGGGTGTCTCCGGCATCCTGGTGACGCCCTTCGACCTGGACGACCGGCCGCAGCCGGACCGCCTCAGGCCGATCATCGCGCGCGCCGTCACGGCGGGGATCGGCGCGCTGACGGTGAATGGCAACACCTCGGAATTCTATGGCCTCACCTTCGAGGAGGCGCGCCGGATGCAGGGCGCTGTGCCGGGGCTGGTCGAGGGCCGCGCGGTGGTGGTCGCCGGCGTCGGCCGCAGCGTCAAGGAAGCCGCCGCCCTGGCGCGGGCGGCGCGATCCGATGGCTGCGACGCCATCATGATCCACCAGCCGCCCGATCCCTTCCGCGCGCCGCGCGGGGTCGCTGCCTATGTGCGGCAGGTGGCGGAGGCGGCGGATGGCCTGCCGCTGCTGCTCTATCTCCGCGACGACAGCGGCGGGATGGAGGCGATCGCGCAGCTTTGCGCCATCCCGGGCGTGGCGGGCGTGAAATGGGCGACGCCGAACCTGATGACCCTCGCCGCCGCGCGGCGCGCCGCGCCGCATCTCGCCTGGATCTGCGGTTTGGCCGAGCCCTGGGCGCCGCCGATGACGGCGGTGGGCGCGCGCGGCTTCACCTCGGGCGTGATCAATGTCGCGCCGCATCTCTCGATGGCGGTGCTGCGGGCGCTGGAGGCGGGCGATTTTCCCGCCGCGCAGGCGGCGATCGCGGCGATCGAGCCCTTCGAGAAGCTGCGCGCCGCCGAGGGCAACGGTGCGAATGTCTCGGTGGTGAAGGCGGCGCTGGCGCTGGCCGGCGAGGATGTCGGCGCGGCGCGCCCGCCGGCCGCGTGGCCGCTGGGCGAGACGGCGATGGCGACGCTGAAGGACGTGCTCGCGGGGTGGAGGCGGGCGTAGCGGGCGCAACGGCCCCCCGCCCCGAGCCTCCCCCGCGAGGGGGGAGGGAGACGACGCGACCAGAAGAATGAGAGGAGACGTTTCCATGCGTAGAGTCCTGCTGGCCCTCGCGCTGGCCTGCGCCGCGACGGCCGCCTTGGCGCAAGGCATTCCCGACAGGCCCATCCGCCTGATCATCCCAGCGCCACCCGGCGGCACCTCGGACATCATGGCGCGCGTGCTTGCGGAGGCCGTGGCGCCGCATCTCCCGCGCGGCGCGGTCGTCGAGAATCGCGGCGGCGCCGGCGGCAACATCGCCGCCGCCGAGGCCGCGCGCGCCGCGCCGGACGGCACGACGCTGCTGCAATGCTCCTTCGGCCCCTGCGGGGCGAATCCCTCGCTCTATGCCAATCCCGGCTATGACCTGCTCAACGACTTCGCCGGCGTGATCCTGACCGGCGCCGTGCGCAACGTGATGTCGGTGCGCAAGGACCTGCCGGCGCAGAATGTCCAGGAACTCCTCGCGCTCGCGCGGTCGCGGCCGGGGCAGCTCAGCTTCGGCTCCTCGGGTGTCGGCGCGTCCAACCATATCGGGCCGGAGCTGCTGCGGGTGATCACCGGCGTGGACATGATCCATGTGCCCTATCGCGGCTCGGGACCGGCGATCACCGATCTCGTCGCGGGGCGCATCGACATCTTCTTCGACAACCTCCCCTCGATCCTGCCGCATATCCGCGCCGGCGCGGTGCGGCCGATGGCGGCCGTTTCCGCGCAGCGCCTGCCGGAACTCCCGGACCTGCCGACCTTTGCCGAGCAGGGCGTCGAGGGCATGGCCATCGACAGCTGGTTCGGCTTCCTCGCCCCCGCCCGCACGCCGCGCGCGACGATCACCGCGCTCAACGCGGCCTTCGGCAAGGCGCTGGAGAATGAGGCGGTGCGCCAGCGCATGGTGCAGCTCGGCGTCGTGCCGCTCGGCGGCACGCCGGAGGAGATGGATCGCTTCATGCGCGGCGAGGTCGAGCGATGGACCAATGTGGTCCGCCAGCGCGGGATCCGCGCGGAATGAGCACGATCAGGCTCGTCCGTACGCTGCGCGTGCCGGAGCGCGCGAACATCTGCTGGGTCGAGATCGAGACCGCCGAGGGCCTGACCGGCCTCGGCGAGGCCTTTCGGGGCTCCGCGGCCGTCGAGGCGCAGATCCACGACCTCGTCGCCCCCTACCTCCTCGGCCAGGATTCGCGCGAGATCGAGCGGCACCATCGCTGGCTGATGACGCCTTATGTCGGGTTCGGCTCGTCCTCCGCCGAAATCCGCGCCGCCTCGGCCGTTGATGTCGCGCTCTGGGACCTGATGGGCCAGCGGCTCGGCGTGCCGGTGCACGAGGCGCTGGGCGGTCTCTCGCGCCCGAAAATCCGCGCCTACAACACCTGCGCGGGCTACGACTACAACTCCCGCCAGATCCGGCGCGAGGTGGGCGGGCAGGAGAACGCGACCGGCCCCTATGACGACCAGATCGCCTTCATGCGGGCGGCCGACGAACTCGCGCATTCGCTGCTCGAGGAAGGTTTTTGCGCGATGAAGATCTGGCCCTTCGACGTGCATGCGGCGGAGTCGGGCGGGCAGATGATCAGCCTGGACGCGCTGAAGAAGGGCATGGAGCCGTTCGAGAAGATCAGGGCCGCGGTGGGCGACCGGATGGAGGTGATGGCGGAGCTGCACTCGCTCTGGTCCATGCCGGCCGCGGCGCGCATCTGCAACGCCTTGGCCCCGATCAAGCCCTTCTGGGTCGAGGACCCGATCGCCAAGATGGACGACATGCTGAGCCTGGCGGAGCTGCGCCGCGCCGCGCCCGGCGTGCCGATCTGCGCCAGCGAGACCCTTGGGGGCAAGGTCGCTTTCCGCGACCTGCTGGTGCATGGCGGCACCGATGTGGTGATGCTCGACCTGACCTGGTGCGGCGGGCTGACCGAGGCCCGGAAAATCGCGGCGATGGCGGAAGCCTGGGCGCGGCCGGTCGCGCCGCATGACTGCACCGGGCCGGTCACGCTCGTCGCCAGCCTGCATTTCGCCCTGCATGCTGCGACCGCGATCTTCCAGGAGGTGGTGCGGGCGACGCTCGCCACATGGTACCGCGACCTGGTGACGGTGCTGCCCGTGATCGAGCGGGGCTTCGTGCTGCCGATGGCGGGCCCGGGGCTCGGGACGGCGCTGCAGCCGGAGACGCGCAAGCGGGCCAGCGTGAAGGAGAGCCGCGCGTGATGCGCGGCCTTGATGCGCCGCGCGCCTGCAAGGGAACGTAACCAGCGCGGCTATCGCAACTGCCGGTTGTTCGTGCATGATCCCCGCCAGAACACGAACGACCCCTCTGGCCGGGAGCAGGGACCATGCCGGTGCGGCGCTTTGGGACGAACGGCGCTGACTATTTCAGCAATGCTCCCGGGGCGCCGCCCGGGGCGATCGGCTTCGACAATGGCGACACGCTGCTGGGCGGGCTCGGGGACGACACCTACCACCTCTATTTCGCCCCGGGGGTGACCCCGACGGTCGTTGTGCGCGAGGCCGCCAATGCGGGCTTCGACGTCGTCGTCTTCGACTATGCGGCGCAGCCGCCGGGCACGCTCCAGACCTATGTCGTGCCGGCGGCCGTCGAGACGGCGGTGGCCGGACCCAGCGTCGCCGACGGCTGGTACACCATCACCGGCAACGCCCTCGACAACCGCATCAGCGTCTCCAGCCCGCAGGACGTCGCCTGGCGCAACACGGGCAGCGGCGGCGCCGGCAATGACCTCGTCTGGGCCGGGTCCGGCCGGACCAGGCTGGAGGGCGGCAGCGGCAACGACATCCTCACCATGGATGTGAGCATGGCGCCCGGCTCGACGTCGGATGTGGAGGCGGTGGGGGGCAGCGGGTTCGACATCCTGCTGGTCCGCTCGAACGAACTGCATCCGGGCGTGTCACTCTCCCTGGCGAAGCAGGGTGTGGCGCAGGCGCTGCCGGGCGGCACCGTCACCTTCACCCAGATGGAGCATCTCTGGATGGCGACCGCGTCCAGCGGGGCGGAGGCGGCGGACACGCTGATCGGGAACGGCGGGGCCAACCTGCTGCTCGCGAGTTCCGGCCATGACAGCCTGAACGGCGGCAATGGCAACGATACGCTCTATGGCGACACCGCCGGCGATATCGGCCTGCTGCCGAGCGCCTGGCTGGACCAGGCGCATGGCTTCTTCGTCTACGGCTTCGCCTGGACGCCCGGGAACGACACGCTGGCCGGCGGCGCCGGTGACGATTTTCTCTCGGGCGGGGGGGCGCAGGATTCGCTGCTGGGCGGCACCGGCAACGACACGCTGCTGGGCTGGCTGCCGCCGCCCGATCCGCTGCTGCCGGACCGCTGGACCAGCGCCGAGGATGTCGCCCAGGCCGTGGCGACCTACCAGCCCGATGGCGCGGATACGCTATATGGCCAGGACGGCAATGACCGCATCGAGGGCGGCGCTGGGAATGACCGGTTGCATGGCGGCAACGGCAACGACACGCTGATCGGCGGCGCCGGCAAGGACACGATCACCACCGACGCCGGGGCGGATGTGGTCCGCATCCTCGCGCCAGCCGAGGGCTATGACCGCATCTCCGCCTTCACGCCGGGCGAGGACCTGCTGGAGATCTCCGCCGCGGGCTTCGGCGCCGGGCTTGTCGCCGGCGAGGATCTTGGCGCGCGCTACTTCACCTCGGCGCTGCCGCCCGGCACGGCGCCGGGCGCGCTGCTCTACACGGCGGGGAATGGCCGGCTGACCTGGGACGCCAATGGCTCCGCCGCGGGCGGTGGCGTGCTCATCGCGATCTTCAATGCGGGGCTCGCCCTGACGGCAGCGGATATCAGCGTGATCGCCTAGCCCGGACTTCTCACCAGACCAGCCGATGATCGCGAAGGACCTGGTGGTGCCTGGGTCGTTGCGGAGCGAGGCCAAGACGGACTGTCTTGGCGAGCGACGCGGCGGCCCAGGCGTCGCCAGGGACAAGCGAGGGCGGCTGCAACTGGTGAGAAGTCCGGGCTAGGGCCGAAACCCGGTCAGCAGGCCCGGCGCTGACCGGGTTTCGGCCCTCACCCTTCGCAGCGTCGGCCGCCTGCGGCAGCATGCGGGCGATGCCGCAGAACGAACCGTCGGGCCAGCTCACCGGCATCCTCCTCGTCCTCGTCTCCTGCGCGGCCTTCGCGCTGTCTCCCACCGCCGCGCGCTTCGCCTTCGACGACGGCGCCAACACGCTGACGGTCGCGACGCTGCGGGCGGCGGTCGGCGTGCTGATGCTCGTCGGGCTGATCGCGGTGACGCGGGACAGTTTCCGGCTGCCACGCGAGGCGTGGCGGCCGAGCCTGGCGGCGGGCGCGCTCAGCGCGGTGGTGGGCTATGGCTTCGTCGGCGCGGTCGCCTTCATCCCCGTGGGGCTGGCGCTGCTGGTCTTCTTCACCCATCCGCTGCTGATCGCGGCGCTGTGGCATCTCCAGGGGCGGGAGCGGATCACGCCGCGCAAGCTGGTGCTGGCGCTGGTGGTCCTGGTCGGGCTCGGGCTCGCGATCGGCACCGCCTTCGAGGGGCTCGATCCGCGCGGGATCGCGCTGGCGGCGCTGGCCTCGGTGGCGGTGACCGCGATGATCAGCTTTTCCGCCCGCGCGCGGCAGATCGCCGGAAGCGCCCAGATCAACCTGCTGGTCGCCGTCGTGAGCGTGGGGCTGACCGGCGGGGTGACGACGGCGCTCGGGATGTGGGCGCTGCCGGCGGGGGCGGCGGGGTGGCTCGGCGTGGTGGGCGCGGGGCTCGGCACGACGCTCGGGCTGCTGACCTTCCTCGCCTCCTTCCGCTACGTGAGCCCGGTGCGCGCGACCATGCTGAGCAACATGGAGCCGCTGTTCGGCATCCTCTTCGCCATGGTGCTGCTGGGGGAGATGCTGGCGGCGGCGCAATGGCTCGGTGTCGCGATGGTCGTGGCGGGGCTGGTGCTGTTCGAGAAGCCGGAGAAGAGTGGGTGACATGGCGTTTCCCCACCTCTTCTCGCCGATCACGCTGGCCGGGCGCGTGCTGCCGAACCGGATCGGTTTCGCGGCGCTGTCCACGCGGTTCTCGGATCCGGGGCGGGTCAGCGCGCGGCTGATCGCGCATCTGGAGGGGCGCGCCCGCGGCGGCGCGGCGATCGTCATCACGGAGGCGCTCTGCGCCGCGCCGAGCGCGACGACGCCGGTGCGTCCCTGGGCCTTCGACGAGGGCGCGCTGCCCGGTTTCGCGCAGCTCGCCGAGGCGGTCGGGCGGCATGGCGCGGCGCTGGTCGGCCAGCTCTGGCATGGCGGCTCGGCGCATCACGGGCCGCGCGGGCTGGATGCGGTCGGGCCCTCCGCCGTGCCCGATGGCATGTCCTGGACGGTGCCGCGCATCCTCTCGGATGGCGAGATCGAGGGGCTGGTGGGCGACTACGCCGAGAGCGCGCATCGGCTCCAGCGCGCCGGCTTTGCCGGCGTCGAGGTCTCGGCAGCGCATGGCTTCCTTCCGTTGCAGTTCCTCTCGCCGGTCACCAATCGCCGCACCGATCGCTGGGGCGGTGACGCGGAAGGACGCAGCCGCTTCGTGCGCGCGATCCTGGGGGCGATCCGCGCGCGCTGCGGGGCGGGCTTCCTGATCGGGCTCAAGCTGCCGGCCGATGATGGCGTGCCGGGCGGCGTCAGGCCGGAGGAGGCGGCCGCGCTCACGCGACACATCGTCGGCGACGCGCCGCCCGACTGGCTCTGCTTCAGCCAGGGCAGCCATGGCTGGTCGCTGCATCGGCATTCGCCCGACATGCACACGCCGCCCTTGCCCTATCGCGACCTGTGGCGGGCGATGCGCGCGGCGGCCGGGGCGGTGCCGATCGCGGCGATCGGGCGGATCGGCTCGCCGGCGAACGCCGAGGCGGCGCTGGCCGCCGGCGAGGCGGACCTCGTGATGCTCGCCCGCCCGCTGCTCGCCGACCCCGACTGGCCGCGCAAGGCGCGGGAGGGGCGCGCGGAGGCGATCACCCCCTGCATCGCCTGCAATGCCTGCTGGGGCGAGATCCATCGCGGCGTGGCGACCGGCTGTGCGGTGAACCCGCATGTCGGCACGCCGCGCGATGGCCTGCCGCCGGCCCCCGCGACGCCGAAGCGCATCGTGGTGGTCGGCGCCGGGATGGCCGGCCTCCAGGCCGCGACGGCGGCGGCCGAGCGCGGCCATGCCGTCACGCTGTTCGGCCGCGGCCTGGGCGGCGCCGCGGCGCTGCAGGCGCGGCTGCCCGGCTGCCACGCGATCGCGCCGGCCATCGCGCATCTCGCGGCGCGCGCGCGGCGCGCGGGGGTGGCGTTCCGGCTCGGCACCGAGGCGGGGCTGCCCGAGATCCTCGCGGAGCGGCCCGACCGGGTGATCCTCGCGACCGGCGCGGCGATGGCGCCGCCCGCCTTCGCCGCCGATCTGCGCGCGGTGGCGGCCGCGCTGCTGGACGATGCGGGGCGCGGCGGCACGCATGCGGTGCTGCTCGACCTCGATGCGACGCCGGCGACCTATGACGCGGCCGAGCTGCTGGCGCAGCGTTTCGGCCGCGTCACGCTGGTGACGCCGCGCGACGGCTTCGCGCGCGACGCGCCGCTGATCGTGGCGCAGGGCATCCTGCACCGGCTTGCGTCGGCCGGCGTCGCCATGCTCCCGTGCCATATGGTCGAGGGCTTCGCGGCGGGCGTGGTCGCGTTGCGCAACGTGCTGACAGGTGCGCCGGGCACGCTGGAGGGCGTGGACCTCCTCGCCTGCGCGGCGCCGCGCGTGCCGCGGGATGGCCTCGCCGCCGGGCTGGCGGCAGCTGGTGTCGGGCATCGCCTGGTCGGCGACGCGCTGGCCCCGCGACTGATGGTATCGGCCGTCCGGGAAGGGCAGGCCGCCGGAGACTCGGCATGACGGTTCTGGTGGCCGGCGCGGGGGCGGCCGGCATGGTCGCCGCGCTCGCCGCCGCGGCGCGCGGCGGGCGGGTGGTGCTGCTGGAGCGCGACCTCACCGCGCCCTCGACGCTGGCGCTCTCGGGCGGGCTGATCGCGGCCGGTGGGACGCGCTGGCAGCGCGCCGCGGGCATCGAGGACGATGCGGCGCGTTTCGCGGCCGATGTCGCGGCCTTCGCCGGGGGTTCCTCGCACCCGGTGCTGCTCGCCATCGTCGCGGGCACCGTCGCGCGGGCGGTGGAGTTCCTGGCCGATGTCGGCCGGATCCCGCTGCATCTGCACACCGCGAGCCGCTGGCCCGGCCACAGCGTGCCGCGGCTGCACGCCACCCCCGCCGAGAGCGGGCTGGAACTCGCCAAGCTGCTGCGCGCGGCGGTGGTGCGGGAGCCGCTGATCGCGATCGAGGATGGCGCCGAACTCACCGGGCTGGTGCCCGGCGGGGCGGAAGTGCTGCAGGCCGGCGCGACCCGGGTGGTCCCGGCGCGCGCGGTGGTGCTCGCGACCGGCGGGTTCTCCGCCGCGCCGGACCTGGTCGCCGAGCATATCCCGGGCGCCGCCGCGGCGGTGAACGTCGGTGGGCGCCATGCCATCGGCACCGCGCTGCGGATCGGGCTCGCGGCCGGGGCGGCGACGGCCTGCCTCGATTCCTGGCAGGGCCAGCCGCATGTCTCGCCCTTCACGATGGAGGGCGTGCGGCCGCGCTTCGGCGCCTCCCTCCCGGCGCTCGGGGCCATCCTGGTGAACGCCGAGGGGCACCGCTTCGCGGCGGAGGATATGGGCCCGTCGGAGCTTACCGCGCATCTGCTCGCGCAGCCTGCCGGCCGGGCGGTGGAGATCTGGGGGCCCGCGGCGCAGGACGCGGCGATGGCCGGCGGGCCGTTCCGGCGCGCCGTCGCGATGGGCGCGGTCTGGCAGGGCACGGGGGTCGCGGCCCTCGCCGCCCGCTTCGGCCTGCCCGAGGCGCCGCTCGCCAAGACGCTGGCCGAGGCGGCCCGCTTCGCCCGCGGCGAGGCGGAGGACCCGCTCGGGCGCACCCGCTGGGGCGAGGTGCCGGGCGAGACCTTCTTCGCCGCCCGCGTCACCGGCGCGCTTGCCCATACCCAGGGCGGGCTGGTGGTGGATGCGGAAGCACGCGTGCTGCGGCCGGACGGGTCGCCGATTCCCGGCCTCTTCGCCGCCGGCGGCGCGGCCTGCGGCATCTCCGGCCACGGCTCGGCAGGCTACCTGCCAGGGAACGGGCTGGCGCAATCCTTCGCGCTCGGCCTGCTGGCGGGCGAGGCGGCGGCGCGGGTATGAAGCCGCCCGCGTAAACCGGCGCGTGTGGCAGGCGCGCCGAGTCGCGCGCGCCGCGACGCCGCGATCGCGCGGCGCGCGACACGAATGGATCGTATGCAACAACAAGATGACCGGTTTCTCGGCAGTCGCGTGGCCCGCGTGCCGTGCACAAGCCAATGTGCCATGCACCTGCTGTCTTTCGTGGCATGGCAATCCGCCGCGGTGATACCATCTGCACTTGGCCGGGTTGGGGGGCTCGGAGGCATCAGCGGGGCGACCACCCCGCGCCCCCTCCGCTGTCCCGTCCGCTCGCCCGGCGCTGTTGGAGCGGCCGATGCAGAGCACCCTTGACGTCTTCGCGGGCTATGCGAGTGCCTATGAGTCGCGGCGCGATGCCGAGATGTCCCTGCAGGATTATCTCGAAGCCTGCCGCGACGACCAACGTCTCTATGCCTCCGCCCCCGAACGCATATTGCGCGCGATCGGCGAGCCGGAGCTGGTGGACACCGCGAAGGACAGCCGGCTCGGCCGGATCTTCCTGAACCGCACGATCCGCCGCTACCCCGCCTTCGCCGAGTTCCATGGCATGGAGGAGACGATCGAGCGCATCGTCGGCTTCTTCCGCCACGCGGCGCAGGGCCTCGAGGAGCGCAAGCAGATCCTCTACCTGCTCGGGCCGGTGGGCGGCGGCAAATCCTCGCTCGCGGAGCGGCTCAAGGCGCTGATGGAGGCGGAGCCGATCTACGTTCTCAAGGCCGGCGACCAGGTGAGCCCGGTCTTCGAATCGCCGCTCGGCCTGTTCGATCCGGAACGCCATGGCGCGCTGCTGGAGGACCGCTACGGCATTCCGCGCCGGCGCTTCGGCGGCACGATGAGCCCCTGGGCGCTGAAGCGACTCGACGAGTTCAAGGGCGACATCTCCCGCTTCAAGGTGGTCCGGCTGAACCCCTCGCGGCTGCGCCAGATCGGCATCGCGAAGACCGAGCCGGGCGACGAGAACAACCAGGACATCTCGGCGCTTGTCGGCAAGGTGGATATCCGCCGGCTGGAGACGCATGCGCAGAACGACCCGGACGCCTACGGATTCTCGGGCGGGCTGAACCGCGCGAACCAGGGGCTTCTCGAATTCGTCGAGATGTTCAAGGCGCCGATCAAGATGCTGCACCCGCTGCTCACCGCGACGCAGGAGGGCAGCTATGTCGGCACCGAGAACATCGGCGGCATCCCGTTCAGCGGCATCATCATGGCGCACAGCAACGAGGCCGAGTGGCAGACCTTCCGCAACAACCGCAACAACGAGGCCTTCATTGACCGCATCTACGTCATCAAGGTGCCCTACTGCCTCCGCGTGACGGAGGAGCGGAAGATCTACGACAAGCTGGTGCGCGGCTCCGAACTCGCCTCGGCGCCTTGCGCGCCGGGGACGCTCGACATGCTGGCGCGGTTCAGCGTGCTCTCGCGGCTGAAGAAGCACGAGAATTCCAACCTCTACTCGAAGCTCCGCGTCTATGACGGCGAGAGCCTGAAGGAGACCGATCCGCGCGCGCGGTCCCTGCAGGAATACCGCGACGCCGCCGGCGCCGACGAGGGGATGGACGGCATCTCGACGCGCTTCGCCTTCAAGGTGCTGGCCGCCGCCTTCAACCACGACACCTCCGAGATCGCGGCCGACCCGGTGCACCTCATGTATGTGCTGGAACAGGCGATCCGCCGCGAGCAGTTCGGCGACGAGCAGGAGAAGCGCTACCTGGAGTTCATCAAGGGCGAGCTCGCGCCGCGCTACGCCGAGTTCATCGGCAACGAGATCCAGAAGGCCTATCTCGAAAGCTATTCCGACTACGGGCAGAACCTGTTCGACCGCTACGTCGCCTATGCCGATGCCTGGATCGAGGATCTCGACTTCAAGGATCCCGACACCGGCCAGTTGCTGAACCGCGAGGCGCTGAACCAGGAGCTGACCAAGATCGAGAAGCCCGCGGGCATCGCCAACCCCAAGGATTTCCGCAACGAGGTCGTGAAGTTCTCGCTGCGCGCGCGGGCTTCCAATGCCGGGCGCAACCCCGCCTGGACCAGCTACGAGAAGATCCGCGAGGTGATCGAGAAGCGGATGTTCGGCCAGGTGGAGGAACTGCTGCCGGTGATCAGCTTCGGCTCCAAGAAGGACCAGGAGAGCGAGCGCAAGCACGACGAGTTCGTGCGGCGGATGACGGACCGGGGCTACACGGAACGCCAGGTGCGACGGCTGGTGGAGTGGTACATGCGGGTGAAGCAGAGCGGGTGAGTGCGGTGCGGACGACCTCCCTCGCCCCGCGCCTCCCTCCCCCGCTTGCGGGGAAGGGCCGGGGTGGGGGTTCCCGGCACACGCGCGCGCTGATCCTCCAACCCCCGCCCTCTCCCTCCCCCGCTCGCGGGGGAGGGAAGCCTTCGAGCGGCCGAGGGGGTCTCTCTTCGGCGAAAGTCCTTCCGTGACCCAGATCGTGGACCGCCGCCTGAACCCCGGCGGCAAATCCCTCGCGAACCGGCAGCGCTTCCTCCGCCGCGCGCGCGACATGGTGCGCGAGGCGGTGCGCGATGCGGCCGGCGAACGCCGGATCGGCGAGATCGAGCAGGGAGCGGAGATCACCATCCCCTCCTCGGGCATCCGCGAACCGCGCCTGCGCCATGCCGGCGGCGGGCTCAACGAGCATGTGCTGCCCGGCAACAAGGAATACCTCGAAGGCGACACCATCCCCCGCCCGCGCGGCGGCAAGGGCGGCGGCGGCAGCGAAGGCAGCCCTGATGGCGAGGGCGAGGATGCCTTCCGCTTCGCGCTGACCCGCGAGGAGTTCCTCGACCTGTTCCTCGAGGACCTCGAACTGCCGGACATGGCGCGCAAGCGCCTGGTGGAGGGCGACGGCTTCAGCATGCGCCGCGCCGGCTTCGCCACCGAAGGCGCGCCGGCCAACCTCGCGCTGGGGCGCACCATGCGCAACGCGCTGTCGCGCCGCCTCGCGCTGCGCCGGCCGCGCGCGGCGGAGGTGGAGGAGCTGGAAGAGGCCGCCGAGCAGGAGACCGACCCGGACGAAGCCGCCGCGCTGCGCGAACGCATCGCGCGGCTGCGCGCGCGGTCGCTGCGCATCCCCTATGTGGATCCGCTCGATGTCCGCTACCGCCGCTTCCAGCCGGAACCGAAGCCCGTCGCGCGCGCGGTGATGTTCTGCCTGATGGATGTCTCGGGCAGCATGACCGAGGGGATGAAGGACCTCGCCAAGCGCTTCTATCTGCTGCTGCACCTGTTCCTGACGCGACGGTACAAGCATGTCGAGGTCGTCTTCATCCGGCACACGCACGAAGCCAAGGTGGTGGACGAAGACACCTTCTTCCGCTCGCCCGAGACCGGCGGCACCGTCGTCTCCACCGCCTTCGAGGAGATGATCAAGGTGATGGCGGCGCGCTACAGCCCGGCCGACTGGAACATCTACGCGGCCCAGGCCTCGGACGGCGACAACATCACCGCCGACAACCAGCACACCGCGGAACTGCTCGCGAGCCGCGTGCTGCCGGCCTGCCAGTACTTCGCCTATCTCGAGGTCGGGCGCGAGGATGATGGCGGGCCGATCGGCTTCATGCCGCGCGAGACCGAGCTCTGGCGCACCTATGGCAAGCTGCGCGAGGCCGATCCGCGGCTCGCCATGCGCAAGGTGCGCCACCGGCGCGACATCTATCCGGTGTTCCGCGACCTGTTCCGCAAGGGCGCGATGGAAGAGGGCGCGCGATGATCCGCGCGACGGAAGAGGGCGCTCGATGAACGCGGTGGATCCGAAGCTCCTCGCGCGCGGGTCGGAATGGGATTTCGACACGCTGCGGCGGATGCACGATGCCTGCCAAGACATCGCCGTGCAGGAACTCGGCCTCTCGATGTACCCGACGCGCATCGAGGTGATCTCGGCCGAGCAGATGCTCGACGCCTACGCCGCCAACGGCATGCCCGTGCTCTACCGCCACTGGTCCTTCGGCAAGCGCTTCGCGCGGCACGAGACGCTCTATCGCAAGGGCTTCCAGGGGCTGGCCTACGAGATCGTCATCAACTCCGACCCGTGCCTCTGCTACGTGATGGAGGAGAACACCGCGACGATGCAGGCGCTGGTGATCGCGCATGCCGCCTGCGGGCACAACCACTTCTTCCGCAACAACAACATGTTCCTGGAGTGGACGGATGCCCACGGCATCCTCGACTACCTGGAATTCGCCCGCAGCTACATCCTGAACTGCGAGGACAAGTACGGGGAGGTCGCGGTGGAGCGCGTGCTGGATGCCGCGCATGCGCTCTCCGCCCAGGGCGTGTTCCGCGTGCCGCGCCGCCGCATCCCCGACCTCGCCAGCGAGGAGAAGCGCGAGCGCGAACGGCGCCAGCACGAGGAGGCGATCTACAACGACCTCTGGCGCACCCTGCCGGGCCCGCGCAACGCGCCGGCCGCGCGCGCGGAAGAGGCCCGCCGCCGCGCGCTGCTGCAACTGCCGCAGGAGAACATCCTCTACTTCCTGGAGAAGACGGCGCCGCGCCTCGCCCCCTGGCAGCGCGAGGTGCTCCGCATCGTCCGCCACGTGGAGCAGTATTTCTACCCGCAGCGCCAGACCAAGGTGATGAACGAGGGCTGCGCCACCTGGGTGCACCACCGCATCATGACGCGGCTGCACGAGCAGGGGCGGCTCTCCGACGGGCAATACCTGGAGTTCCTGCACAGCCACACCAACGTCGTGTTCCAGCCGGAATTCGACGATCCGCGCTACGGCGGCCTCAACCCCTACGCGCTCGGCTTCGCGATGATGGAGGACCTCGCCCGCATCGCGACCGCGCCCGACGACGAGGACCGCGAATGGTTCCCCGACATCGCCGGAAGCGGCGACCCCGAGGGGCTGCTGCGCGAGGCCTGGGCGAACCACCGCGACGACAGCTTCGTCGCGCAATTCCTCTCGCCGCGGCTGATGCGCAAGCTCAAGCTGTTCCACCTGGTGGACAACGACCAGGCGGAGGAACTCGCCGTCGGCGCTATCCATGACGAGCGCGGCTACCGCCGCCTGCGCCGCGCGCTCGCCCGCGGCTACGACATCGGACGCCAGGACCCGGACATCCAGATCGAGGACGTGGACCTGGCCGGCGACCGCCGCCTGGTGCTGCACCACCGCGTGCTGGACCGCCGGCTGCTGGAACCCGAGGAAGCCCGCAACGTGCTCCAGCACCTCGCAGACCTGTGGGGCTACGCCGTTCTGCTCAAGGAAATCGACCCCACCGACGGCGCGGTGCTGCGCGAGCACCACGCGAATGCTCGGACGGGGATCGTGGGGTGATTCCTGGGGAGGGCGCTGCCCTCCCCAGACCCCACCCGCCAAAGGGAAGCGGCCCTTTGGAAACCCGTTTGCTTATTGGCTGATCGGGGAGGGGGCAAAGCCCCCTCCAGAAAACGCACCCTACGCCCCGCCGAACTTCACCTGCTGCTGGTCGTTCTGGCCGCGTGTGGCCCAGCCGGTGGTGCGGTTTTCGATCGTGACGGCGGCGACGTACATCACGACGCCCATCACGGCGGTGACCATCAGGCCGGCGAAGACCAGTGGCACGTCGAAGCGGGAGCTGGCGAGGATCATCAGGTGGCCGATGCCTTTGTTGGCAGCGACCGTCTCGGCGATGATGGAGCCGACGAAGGCGACGGTGATGGCGATCTTCAGCGAGGCGAAGAAGTAGGGCATCGCGCGGGGCAGTCCGACCTTGCGGATGATGTCCACGTGGCGTGCGCCGAGGGCGCGGAGCACGTCGCGCAGTTCGGGCTCGACGGTGGCGATGCCGGTCGCGACGTTCACCACGATGGGGAAGAAGCTGATCAGGAAGGCCGTGATCACGGCGGGCACGGTGCCGATGCCGAACCAGATCACGAGGATCGGGACGACCGCGACCTTCGGGATCGAGTTGAACCCGATCAGCAGCGGGTAGAGCCCGTGGTAGAGCAGCGTGGAGCTGCCGATCGCGATGCCGAGCAGCAGGCCGAAGACGATCGCCAGGCCGAAGCCGATCAGCGTCGTCATCAGCGTCTGCCAGGAATTGTCGAGCAGCGGCACCCACCACTTCACCATGCTGGCGTAGATGTCGGTGGGCGCCGGCAGCACGAATTGCGGGACGTTGAACGCCTTCACGCAGAGTTCCCAGATCGCGAACATGCCGATGATCACGAGCCAGGGGAGTGCGGCCTGCAGGCGGCGCCGGCGGCGGGCCGCGGCGGCCATTGCTTCGAGGCGGCGCAGCGCTTCCGGCGACATGCCCTCGGCGTCGGCGAGGGCGCCCCGCCGCAGGCTCAGATCGTCAGGCATGGGCGACCTCCTCGCCCTTGCGGGCGGCGCTGATGTACTCGCGCAGGTCGTGCACGAGCGAGACGAAGTCGGGCTGGAAAGTGGTCTCCAGCGTGCGCGGCCGCGGCAGGTCCACCACCCGCTCTGCGATGATGCGCCCTGGGCGGGCGGACATCACCAGCACGCGGTCGGCGAGGAAGGCGGCCTCGCGCAGGTCGTGGGTGACGAGGATCACGGTCGGCTTGCGCGCCAGCCACACATCCTGCAGCACGGACCACAGATCCTCGCGCGTGAACACGTCGAGCGCGGCGAAGGGTTCGTCCAGCATCAGCAGCGCGGGCTCGTGGATCAGCGCGCGGCAGAGGCTGGCGCGCTGCTGCATGCCGCCGGAGAGCTGCCAGGGGAATTTCTGCTCGAAGCCGTCGAGGCCGACGAGCTTCAGGATATCCTTGGCGCGCGCCTCGTACTTCGCGCGCTCGCGCGAGAGCTGGCGGCGGTGCGGCTCCACGACTTCAAGCGGCAGCATCACGTTGTCGAGGATGTTGCGCCAGGGCAGCAGGGTGGGGTTCTGGAAGGCCATGCCGGCGATGGAGAGCGGGCCGTCCACCTCCTTGCCGGCGACCAGCACGCTGCCAGCGGTGGCGGGCCAGAGCCCGGTGACCAGGCGCATCAGCGTGGATTTGCCGCAGCCGG
>VFQR01000332.1_pt1 | contig 76103 bp, 67 predicted proteins | sample 3512321 | NCBI WGS metagenome assembly VFQR01 (sample SAMN10412374, study PRJNA504923) | tailings metagenome | isolation source: Relicate 3 Philex TSF1 revegetated site | place: Philippines: Tuba, Benguet | collected 2017-08-29 | reverse complement strand
GACGACGCGGTGAAGTCCATCCGCATCGTGGTCGACGCGATTCTCGAGGCCGTCCAGCGCGGTCTCAGTCAGCGCGAGTCCCGCCGTTCCTCCCGCCAGCAGGCGGATCTGAAGGCCGCCTCCGCAGCGGTCGCAGCCGCGGCGGGCGTGACCGCCGATGGCGAGATCGACCTCAGCAAGGTGGAACTTCCGGCCGACATTCCCTCGACGGACACCGAGCCGGCGGTCATCAAGCCGAAGGTTGCCCGCAAGAAGATCGCCGCTCCGAAGTCGGAGTAACCGGCCGATCCTGTCTTTGACGAACCCCGCCCCTGCGGGGTTCGTCTCTTTATTCCCACCTCTATTCGTTTTCCTACTCAATGAGCACCACCATCTCCGCCCAAATGGTCAACGACCTCCGCGCCCAGACCGGCGCTGGTCTCATGGATTGCAAGCGCGCCCTCGTCGAGACGAAGGGCAACGTCGAGGAGGCCATCACCCTCCTGCGCAAGAAGGGCGCGGCCTCCGCCGCCAAGAAGGCCGACCGTCTCGCCAAAGAGGGCGTGATCGAGAGCTACATTCACCTCGGCGGCAAAGTCGGCGTCATGATCGAGGTCAACTGCGAGACGGACTTCGTGGCCCGCAATGACGAGTTCCGCGCGTTTGTGAAGGACCTCTGCCTGCACATCGCCGCGGCCAGCCCGTTGTATGTGAGCCGCGACCAAGTGCCGGAAGCCGATCTCGCCTCGGAGCGCGACATCGCCGCCGCCCAGGTGGCCGGCAAGCCGCCGGCGGCGATCCAGAAGATCGTCGAGGGCAAGCTCGAGAAGTTCTACTCGACCGTCGTGCTGCTCGACCAGCCCTTCGTCAAGGTGCCGGAAAAGACGATCAAGGAGATCATCACCGAGCAGATCGCGAAGACCGGCGAGAATATCCAAGTCCGTCGCTTCGTCCGCTTCCAGCTCGGCGCCTGAGTCGCCGCCGTCGCGTCGCTTTCAAGGCGCCCCGTCCAAGACGGGGCGCCTTTTTTGTGCCGGCCCGGGTCGTGTTTTGCCGTGTCATCGTGGGGCCCCGGCCTACGATACCCGACGTCATGAGCATGAAGGTTACGCGGGTACAGATCATCAGCCGCGGTCTCACCAACCGCTGCCCCAATTGTGGAGGGCGCACGCTCTTCAAACCCGGCACGCTGTTTGAAGTGAACGAGGCCTGCAGCCAGTGCGGCCTTCGCATCGAGCGGGATGAAGGCGGGTTCCTGGGCGCCCTTTCGCTCAACTACGGCGTGACGTTGGTCTGTTTCCTCGTGCCGGTGATGCTGCTTGGGGTCTATCACGTGATCAGTTACACCACGGCGGCGGTCGTCGCTGCCGTCGGGGCACTGGTTTTCCCGGCGCTGTTCTACCGCTCTTCCCGCAGCTGGTGGCTGATGAACTACTACCTGGTGCTGCCCCACCACCTGCCCACCAACCTCGAGCGCCGGGAGGGTGAGGACGAGAATCTCTGATCGTGGACGGCCTTTGGCACGGTCCGTCCCGCTTCGGTTGCGGATCAAAATGGGGCGGCCAACGGGATTCGAACCCGCGACCCCAAGAATCACAATCTTGTGCTCTAACCAACTGAGCTATGGCCGCCGTGAGAGTCGGGGAAATTCGCGGTCGCGCGCAGGCCTGTCAATCCCTTCTTCGGTGCGATTCCGATCGCGAACGCCGGCGGGTCCGGGTGGCCCGGTGACGGCCTTTCCCTTGCGGCGCGGAGGGCGGTCTGCTGTGCTGTGCGGGCGATGCGGTTGAGGCTGGTCACCTTCAATATTGCCCACGGCCGCGGGCTGACGCCGATCCAGGGCTTTACCTCGGCGAGGAAGCTGCGCAGCAACCTGCACCGTATTGCCAAGCTGATCGACCGGCTGGAACCGGACGTGGTGGCGTTGCAGGAGATCGACGAATGTTCGCGGTGGGCGGGCAACTTCGATCAGCTCGCCTACCTGCGCGACCTCACCAATTTCCCGTTTGCGGTCTTCGGCATCAACAACCGGCGCGCCGGTCTGCTGAACCTGAATTACGGCAACGCCTTGCTCTCGCGCCACCCGATTGCGGTCTCGGAGAACATCGTCTTCGGCCGCAGCCGGGTGGGGGAGAAAGGCTTCCTGTACGCGGAGATCGATGCGGGCGGTCGCTGTCTGCCGGTGGTGAACCTGCACTTTCATTACCGGTCCCGGCATCACCGGCTGGTCCAACTCGACCGCATGCTGGCGTACCTGCGGGTCAAGCAACGTCACCAGTCGCAGCATTGGGCGGTCCTGCCGGTGGTCTGCGGCGATTTCAACACACCCGGCAACCGATCGGACGCCACGGCATCGCTGCTCAGCCACCTTTGTGATTTCGGTGACTACGTGCTGCATCCTTCACGGGGGAAGACCTTTCCTTCGCCCCTGCCGACGAGGCTGCTCGACTTTGTCTTCCTGCCGCCGGGCTGCCTGGATCCGCGCAGTCGGGTGGTGCCGAGCGTGTTGTCCGACCATCGGCCGGTGATGGTCGACTTCACCCTGGCGTAAAGGGGCCTGCCGGCGCCTTGCTGCTGCAGTTTGCTCTCGCCAGCCCGGGCCGGGCCTTGGCAATCCTTGGGTTCCATGGATCGAATCGCCCTCGCCTTTGAACGCGCCCGTGCCGCCCACCGCGCCGCCTTCGTCGCCTATCTTTGCGCCGGCGATCCCGACTTTAACACCTCGCTCGCAGCGTGCCGTGCCCTGCTCAAGGGAGGCGTCGACGTTCTCGAGCTGGGCGTTCCGTTCTCGGATCCTCTGGCGGACGGGCTCACGAACCAGCTCGCCGCCCAGCGCGCCCTCGAGAGCGGTATGACAGCTGCCCGCGTCTTCGATCTGGTGCGGGAACTCCGCCGCGAGTTTCCGGAGGCGCCCATCATTTTCTACACCTACTACAACCTCGTGTTTGCCAACGGCGTCGACGCCTACGTGCGGGCGGCCCGCGAGGCCGGTGTCGACGGCATGCTGACGCTCGACTTGCCGCCTGAGGAGGCGGCCGATGTGGCGGCCGCCTGCAAGACGCATGGCGTGCGGACGGTCTTCATCGTGGCTCCGACCACTCCTGAATCCCGCCTGCCGGTCATCGCGCGGGCGGCTACCGGATTCATCTATTACGTGTCACGCGAAGGTGTGACGGGGGTGCGGGATGCAGTCGCGGCCAACGTGCCCGAGGCGGTGGCCCGCATCAAGGCCCACACCTCCCTGCCGGTCGTGGTCGGCTTCGGGATCGCCCGCCGCGAGCATGTCGCGACCATCGCCGCCTGCGCCGATGGCGTCGTGGTGGGCAGCGCGCTCGTCAACACCATCCGGGAAAACCTCACAGACCGTGCCCGCATTGTTCCGGCCATGGCCGCCCGCCTGGCCGACCTGATCGAGGGCACGAAGCGGACCTGATCCTCAGGTCGCCAGCGCCTGCCGGATGGCTGGTGGCACCTCCGCCTCGGCGGTCTCGCCCGGAAAGTCGAGCACCTCCGCCGCCGCGTCATCCTCCATTGGATACAGGGCGCGGAAGCGGTTGAAATCCATCAGCTCGAAGCGCCCATCGTCGTGTTCGAGGATGGCGGTGAGCGACTCGACCCAGTCGCCGCTATTGAGGTAGTGCACGTCGCCGATCATGCGGTCCGCTGGCGTATGGATGTGTCCGCACATGACGCCGACGCAGCCCCGGCTGCGGGCGAGCTGGGCAATGTGGGTCTCAAAGTTGGAGACGTGGCTGACCGCGCGTTTGACGCGGGCCTTCACCGCCTTGCTCAGCGAATAGTACTCCTTGCCCCGCCAGACGCGCCAGCGGTTGTAGACCCGGTTCACCTTCATCAGTGCGCGGTAGCCCCAGTCGCCGGCATAGGCGAGGAAGACAAAGTTGCGTGTGATCGTGTCGAAGACGTCGCCGTGCAGCACGAAGTAGCGCCCCCGCGGCGTCTCGTGCACGTAGTCCTCCACGATGCGCAGGTTCTCGAACTCGATCGGCAGGAACTTGGCCAGCACGTCGTCGTGATTGCCGCGCAGGTAGATCACCTCGATGTTCTTCTTCTCAAGTTTCTTCAGGATAAGGCGGATGAAGCGCGTGTGGGCCTTGGTCCAGTTGCCCGTCTGGCGCAGCCTCCAGCCGTCGATGATGTCGCCGTTGAGGATCAGCTTCTCGCAGCGGGTGTATTTGAGGAAATGATTCACCTCCCGGATCTTGCAGTCGAAGGTGCCGAGGTGGACGTCCGAAATGATGATCGTTTTGACCCTGAGCGGCTTGAGTTCCATCCGGGCGGCAGCGTACCAGATCGCCGCCGACGCGCCTAGGGGGCGGGGCGAAACGTCACCCGAATGTCACCCGACTGCGGCAGGCACGAGCACGTGCAGGCTGCGTGGCCGGACCGCGACTTCGAGCACAGCGCCGGTCTCGTGGGTTTCACCGTCGGTGTGGACCAGACCCGGCGCGGTGCGGACGATGGAGAAGCGTGCTCCGCGCAGCCGGCGGACACTGCGGCTGCCGTCGATCCGGCCGGCAAAGAGGCGGGGCAGCAGGGGCAGGGCCCCGAGCAGGCCGGGCGGATTCAGCACGGTGAGGTCCAGCAGGCCGTCGTCGACCGAGGCTCCAGGGGCGATGAAGCAGTCGTTGCCGTACTGGTCCGAATTGGCGACGGCGACGATGAAGGCCCGTGTATCCAAACGGGTATGACAGTTGGAAATGGAATAGGTCGCGGGACGGTAGCCAAACACCATGCGGCAGGTGGTGCCGATGTAGGCGGGCAGGCCGCGGCGCGTGAGCTCGTTGAAGCGGGCGCTCAAGTCGGCGTCGAAACCCACCCCCATGGCGTTGAAGAACGGGAGCCCGTTGACGGTGCCAGTGTCGATCGTGCGCACCCGGCCCTCGAGCAAGGTCCGGAAGGCGCCCCGACCCGGGCCGGGAATGCCGAGGTGCCGGCCGAGTCCGTTGCCGGAACCGCAGGGGATGAGGCCGAGTGCGGCCGGCGTGCCGACCAAGGCGGCGGCCGTCTCGTTCAGGGTGCCGTCGCCGCCGATGGCCACGACCAGCCGGCAGCCCTCGTCGACGGCCCGGCGGGCGAGGTCGGTGGCATGGCGGGGCCGCTCCGTCAGCACCACCGTCGCGTCGAGCCGGTGCTCGGTGATGAACGAGCGGGCGCGGTCCAGCAATTGGGGATTGCGTGCGTTGTGGCCGGACCGGGGATTGAAGATGAACCGCGTCTTCACCGCACGCAGCATGGCAGGCGGTGCCAGGAGTTCGACCCTTTCTGCGCTCATAGGGCGGTCACGGGATTCGGTGCGGGTGCGACCGCGGCCGTTCGGCCGGCGATCTCGAGCAAGTCCCTTTCGAAGCCATCGATCACGCGGTCCCATGAGATGGTCAGGGCCGTGGCGCGGGCGGATTCGCCGAGGCGGCGGCGAAGGGCGGCGTCCTGAGCGACGGCGACGGAGGCGGTGACGAAGGCAGCGGCATCGCCCAGCGGCACGTGCCAACCGTTCTCGGCATGACGGATGTAACGAGCGGCGGCCGCGTAGTTGAACGCCACAACGGGCAGACCGCTGGCCATTGCCTCGGTGACCACGTTGCCAAAGGTCTCGGTCAGGCTGGGGTAGAGAAAAAGGTCACCTGAGGCGTAGCAGCGGGCGAGATCCTCGCGGTTGAGGAAGCCGGTAAAGATGGCCGAGGGAATCTGGCGCTGCAGCTTGCGGCGCATCGGACCGTCGCTGGCGATGACCAGGCGCACGCCCGGCCGGGCGGCGGCGACGGCGCGGTAGGCTTCGATGAGCAGCGAGTAGTTCTTCTCCGCGGCGAGGCGGCTGACGTGGACGATCACGAGGTCGTCCGGTCCGGCGCCCCAGGATTCGCGCAGCGCCGGTGAACGCACCGACGGGGTGAAGACCCGGGTGTTTACCCCCCGCGAAAGCAGCCGCAAGTTCTGAAAACCATCGCGTGCCAGCTCGGCGTTGAGTTCGGCGGTGGGCGAGAGCGTCACCCGGGTCCGATTGTGAAAGTGACGCAGGTAGGCGAGGGCCGGACGGGTGAGGAAAGCCGCGCCGTAGTGGCGGCTGTAGTGGTGGAAATTGGTGTGGAAGGTCGAGCTGACCGGCAGTCCCAGGCGATTCGCGGCGGACAGGGCGGCGTAGCCAAGCGGACCCTCGGTGGCAATGTGCACGAGATCGGGCCGATCGTCGCGCCAGCGGCGGAGCAGCCGGCGGCGCACGGGCAGACCGAGTCGCAGGAAAGGGTAGCCGGGAATGGGCAGTCCGGGGCAGAGGTTCTCGGCGTAGAGTCCGTCGGCCCGGGGTGTATCCGGTCTGGCCTGACGCGGTCGCACCACGGTCATCGCATGACCCCGGTGCGCGAGACCCTCGACGAGATGGCTGAGGGTCATGGCCACCCCGTTGATTTCCGGCGGGAAGGTTTCGGTGACGAGGGTGATCTTCACGATGCCGCAACGAACCAGCCGTCGGGCAACGGCGGAGCGAGCGCAATGTGGCCCGGGCGGCGCGAAATCACCTGACCGTAACAGAAAGGCTTTTACAACCCCGCGAACCCGGTCGCAATGGGGCCATGGTCCGTCGACTTCACGTGCTCACGGGTGTCACCGCCGCCGGTAAGACCGAGCTCGCGCTGCGCTGGGCGGAACGGCATGGCGCCGAGATCGTTTCCTGCGACTCGCTGCTGTTCTACCGCGGCATGGACATCGGCACCGCGAAACCGACCGAGGCGGAGCGGGCCCGGGTGCCCCACCATCTGATCGATGTCCTGGCGCTGAACGAGCGGGCTGACGTGACGTGGTACGTGAGCCGGGCGCGCGAGGCGATCGCGAGCATCGAAGCGCGGGGCCATCCGGTGTTGGTGACGGGGGGCAGCGGCTTCTACCTGAAGGCCTTCTTTGCTCCGGTCGCCGATGACGTGGCGGTGCCCCCTGCCTTAAGGGCGGACGTTGAACGGATGCGGATCAACGAAGGACTGGAGGGCTTGGTGAACAGGCTGCGTGCGCTCAACCCGGATGGTCTGGGATCCCTGGACGTGGCCAATCCCCGGCGGGTGACACGGGCGCTGGAGCGGTGCCTCGCCTCCGGGCGCAGCCTGCGCGCGTTGGCGGATGCCTTTGCGCGTCAGCCCGGTCCCTTTGCGGATTGGGAAGTCCGGTGCACGCGACTGGAGCGCGAGCCTGCGGAGCTCGATGCACGAATTGAGGCGCGGGTGCGCCAGATGGTGCTCGACGGACTGGAAGCGGAGGTGGTGGCTCTCCGGGCGCAGGGACTGGAAAACAACCCGAGTGCCGCTGGCGCGATCGGTTACCGTGAGACGCTGGCAATGTTGGCGGGGACGCTGCCTCGCACCGAGTGGGCTTCAGCGATCGTGGCCAACACCCGCGCGTTGGTGAAGAAGCAGCGGACGTGGTTTCGGACCCAGTTGCCGGCCCATCGCGTGTTGCCGGCAGCGTCGGCTGCGGTGGACGAGCTCTTTCCCTGAATCCGGGGCGAACAGATCAGGCCTGGGAAGGAGCATCCTCGGCCCGGGTGGCCTCCGCCAGCAATTGAGCCACGCCTGGCGGGAGAGAAAGGTGCTGCGCGGCGAGGCGCGCGGCCGGGCTGAGTTTGCGCCACGTCTTGCGCAGGATATCGACAAACTTGGCCGGCGGATAGTCGGCGTGGGCCGCGGCGAACGATTCGATTTCGTTCTCCAGGAATACAAGGACCGCGGCGTCCTCCAGCGCCTGTGTGCCCGGGTTGGATTTGAGGCCGCTCTTGGAGACCCACGCATGAACCTCGGCGGCTTCCGTCGCGGGCACCCCGGCGGTCAGCAGGAGCTCGCGGGCACGGTCGGCTTGTTTGGTGTACAGCGACTTTCGCCAGGCGAGGTAGCCGGGTTTTCCCTCGGGGTAAGTCGAGCGCGGCACAAGCCAGCGTTCCAGATGCTGGCAACGCGCGCCGAGCCGAAGGAGCGGCGAGGCGTCGGGTACGAGCCGGCTAACCCAGGCCTCGACGCGATCCGCGTAGACCAGCTCCGCGGCACGGCCGTCCGACTGACGGGTCGGATCGGCGTTGTGGGCGGCGTCGATCAAAGCGCGGGCCCGCGCGTAGGGAGGCAATTCGCTCATGTTGCCTCGATCGTTGCGCGGGTACGCCCGAGGCGCAACGCCGTCCTGACGGGCCACGGTCGCGCCGGGCGGCCCCGGTGGGGCTCAGGGCGCGACGTTGATCTTGTAGCGTTCGAGCGAGCTGGCCTCGAGACGGGCGAGGTCGGCGAGGGCGATGCGCAGCGCGATGCGCGCCTGCAGCTCGGCCACGCGTGCGTTGTCGAGGTCTTCCTGGGATTCCTGAACGCGGCGGAAGGTGCTGATGCCGGCGTCAAAGCGCGCCTTTTCGAGGTCGAACTGACGCTGACTGAGCTCGGTGGCCTTGCGGGAGATCTCCACGCTCTCGATGTTGATTTCGACGGCACGCACCGCACTGCGCACCTGAACGAGCAGACTTTGCTCGAGTTGCTCGAGGCGTTTCTCTTCGCGGCTCAGGCCGATCACGGCCTGCCGGTACCGGGCTTTCTCGGCCTTGAAGCCGATCGGCACGTTAAGGGTAAGGTCGATGGTCCAGTTGTAGCCGTCGCCGCTCCAGAGCTCCTCGGCGGCGTTGCTGGCGGAGGCCTGGCGGGCGTTGTAGCCGCCGGTGGCTCCGACCGACAGCCCGGGCAGGCGGTCCCGCTTGGCCGTGTGCAAATCGATCTTCAGCTGTTCGATCGCCAGCTTGGCTGACGCGAAGCTGGGCGATTGTTCGCGCGCGACCTGGTAGGAGCGCTCCATCGAGACCGCGGGCGTTTCGAGATCCGACAGGGTGACGGCTCCGAGCGGCGTGTTGAATTCGAATTGGCCGATCAAATTGAGCAGCGCATCTTCGCGATCACGCACGGCCTGCTGGGCCTGGATGAGGGCGCGGCGGGCATTGGCGACTCCGACTTCGGCCTGGAGCACTTCGAGGTCGGTGGCGATGCCGGTGTTGCGGCGGGTCTGGTTTTCCTCGAGCAGGCGTTCCGCGAGTTCGAGGCTGAAGCGGCGGACCTGTTCCTGTTCGCGCGCGAAGCCCAGGTTGTAGTAGGCGGCCTCGACGTTGCGTACCACCGTGAGGACGGTGTCTTTGAACTCGAGGTTGGAACGGGTGACGCCGATGGTCGCCCGGTCTACGGCGGCCCGGGTGTAGGCAATGCCGGCCCCCTGTAGCAGCGGCTGGCGGACGGTGAGCGAAAAGTCGCTGTTGTACGACGGGTTGAGAATGGTGTTCGCCGAGTTGTTGCTCGACCGGTTCAAATTGGTGCTGGCCGTGACGGTTGCGCCGGTGACGATGCGCTGGGTGGCGGAGATACGGTTGTTGTAGGACGAGTTGCGCGGCTGCGAGGTGCCATCGAGCACACTGCTGGCCACCGCCGACTGGCTTTCCGACCGGCTGGTCGTGTAGGTCAGGTCCGGCTCAAATGTGGCTTCCGCAATATTCAGCGCAGCTTCGGCATTCTCCCGCGCGAAGGTCTGGATTTGCAGGTCAAAGTTCTTGGCCAGCGCCCGTGCGATCGCCTCTTCGATCGTCAATGCCTGCGGCGCCGTAGCCGGCGCCGGGGCTTCCTGGCCTTGCGAGGCGACAACAGGCACCAGAAGGGCCCAGGCGGAGACGGTCAAAAGGCGTCGAATCATGAGAGAGGAAAAACCGGATGATGCGAAGAACACGGGACAGGCCAAAAAGTTACGAGCTATGCGGGAAAGTCGATGCCAGGCTTGCGCCGCAGGCGGGTGGCGTCGTCAATCCGGGCTCGGTGGGGGAAGACGAGCCGCATCCGCAAAAGTTTCATGGCGCCGGTTTTTCGTCCGACAAAGCCGGTCCCAGGGGCACGATTCACCCACCAGAAAACAAAAACGGACCGCGGTTAGGCGGTCCGTGCAAGCGAAAGGCGACTTGGGTGCGCCTTAGGGGGAGACCGGAGCCGTTTTGGCGAGCTCAGTCTCCACCAACTCGCGCAGGTAAGCCGTGGCGTTGCGGGACCCGTTGAATTGGGCGATCTGCGTACGGATCAAGCTATACTGCGGATTGGCTTCGGAGGTGTCGGGCAGCTGCTTGCCGGCGGCGTGGACCAGAAGGCCCGCGCTTCCGCTCAGGATCAGGTCCGAGATGTCACCTTGCTGAAGGCTCTCGAGGCTGCCGAAGACGGCTTGATTCAAATCGGCGGGTGGATTCTGCAGGGTAAAGGCGGCGATGGACTTCGTTTCCACCTTCAGACCGGCGGTGGCGGCGGCCGCGGAGGCAGCCTGGTCGAACGCTTCACCCGCCTTGACGCGCAGGGCGATGTTTTCGCGCAAGGTCCGGCCCAAGGCCATGAACTGCTTGCGTTTCTCGTCGGCCACGAAATCCGCGCGAACGCGATCAACCACCTCGGTGAAGGCGGGGGCGCGGGACGGAATGCTCTCGTGCCAGAAAAGGATGGCGGCTCCGGTCGGGGTGGGCAGAGCGTCCGAGAAGTGGCGCTGGGCGTTGAGGCGCAAGGCTTCGGCACCGATCTGCGGATTGCCGCCGAGTTCGGCCGGGACGTTGTTGGTGCCGAAAGGGGGGAGGGGCTTGAGCGCGAGATTGCGCTGGGCGAGGAAATCCGTGACGCCGGCCTGGGCGACCTTGCCCTCAAAGAGAGCGAGGCTGAGATCGCTGGCGGCGGTGACGGCCTGCTGCCGGGCGCGATTGAGGCGGAGCTCGGCTTCCACCTGAGGACGTACGGCTTGGAAATCGGCCTCGGTGGTTTCGCCGGGCGCGACCGTCGGGCTGGCCGGGGTGGCATTCGGCTTCGGAAAACGGAACGAGTTGGCCTGGTAGTAGGAACGGACCTCGTCGTCGGTCAGCTTGACCGATCCGATGAAGTCCGACGCGGGGACCTCAACGTAGCTGGCGCGGACCTGCGGCGGCACCTGGTAGCGGAAGGCGTTGGTTTCAAAGAACGCGGTGAGCTGGGCATCGCTGGCCGACACGGTCGGGTTGTAGCCGGCGTAGTCGAACTGGGCGACCCCGAGGGTCCAAGACGTCTCGGCGCGCGTCAGTTCGGATTTCACCTCGGACGGCAGGACGTAGCCCGGGCCGGCGAGCAGCCGCTGTACGCGCTGATAGCGCAGGTCGTCGGCGAGCACGCGGCTGATGTCACCTTCCGAAACCTGCGGATTGGTCTTCAGGTTGTCGCGGAATTGCTGATACCGCGTGGCGTCGAACTCACCCTGCGGACCGGCGAAGGCGCCGAGGCCGCGGATGAATTCGGTCAGCTCGGAATCGGTGGGATTCGGGAGATTCATCTCCCGGGCGAGATGCAGACCGGCGTGGCGCATGAGCGCGTATTCCTGCATGCGTTCCTCGTCGAGCGCGGGGTAACCGGCCTGGAGGAACACGCTCAGACTCGCGTCGCCGAAGACCCGCGAGCTCTCCTCCTCTGAGCTCAGATTGACGCCGAAGAAGGGCCGAGGCTGGGCCCGGGGCGTGGTCCCCATACCGAGGCCCATGCCCGGTGCGAAATAAATGACGAAGGAGACGATAATGAACACCAGCAGCACTGCGAACATCACACGGAAGTGCTTCTGGAACGTGATCTGAATCCAGGAAATCATAGAGGTAAACCGGCGACCCTAGGTCGTCGAAGGGGGGTGTCAATGGCAGGGTGAGTGGGGCGGGCACGACCCGGATGACCGGCGCCGCGGCCCCGGGGCGGCCGGGAGGTCAGGCTTACGAGCGCCGCTCTCCGAGTGCAAACGGCGGGCGCGAGGAATCGATCGGGTGTTCCTTGAACAGGGTTTCGATCGATTTCTGGAAGAAGTCCCCGCGAACCAACGTACCCGTTTCGGCGTCGTAGCGCGAGACGATGGGGTCGATCTCCGCGAGCGTCGGGCCGTCCGGGTCTTCACCGAAATCGTCGTCGAGGCGTTTAAAGTCGGCGAGGGTGATCCGACCCAGCGGACGCGAGGGCTGATAGCGGAAATCGGTGGCGGCTTCGCCGCTCGCCGGGGGCACGGGGGTGAGAAGGTTCATGCTCACGAGCCGGTTCAGGCACTCATTCAACACCTGGGCGGGCACGGTGAGCATGCGCCCGAGCTGCGACGCGGTGCACGGTGGAAGGCAGTCGTTAAAGCGCCGGCAGATGGTCAGCAGAACGATGAGGGAAAGACGTTCCCGCATGGACTCGGCGAGGGTCGTCCAGGCGGCTTGGGAGTTGCGGAAATTCACATTCTGCACGGCGTAGCTCACCTGACCGCCCAGCAGGACGAAGAACCAAAAGATGTAGAGCCCGAACATCATGATCGGGAGAATACCGAGCGAACCGTACAGGCTGGTGTTGAGCACGACACGCCGCACGTAGAGGAACGCGAGGAAGTTGTTCAGCACGATGAGCAGGGTCACCACGAGTGCGCCGATGAAGGCGGCCCGCCAGAGTACGCGGGTGTTGGGAATCGTGCGGTAAAAGACGGTGAGGACGCCGACGAGCAGTACGAGGGAGCCGGCCGGCAGCATGAGCTTCAGCAGTTGGCTGACCTCCGAACCGAAGGGGATCTTCGCTTCCAGGGCACCGAGCACGGCACTGGCGGACAGGCCGGTCACCGCGGCGAAGAAAAGCACGGCGCCGAGCGTCAGCACGGTCCAGTAGAACACGATCCGCATGAGCCACGAGCGGCCCCGCCGTACGCCCCAGATCTCGTTGAACGCCGTCTCCACCGACGTGAACAGTTGCAGCACGATGATGATCAGGGTCAGCGCACCGATGGCACCGACGGCGCTGTTGCTGGCATTGTCCACGAACCCGTCGATCAGCTTCACGAGCTCGGGATTGACCTCGACCACCTCGCCCTCGCGCGCAGCCGGCGGCGCCGGTTGCGGCGTGTTCAACGTGGTCGCGGTGAGAATGTCGGACGGGGGCTGACTGCCGGACGCGGGCGGCGCCTTCAGCTGCTCGTATTGGGTAATCTGAGGCGCAACGAACTTGATCAGGTTGTTCAGGGTCTTGACCGCGAGGTCGTCGTCCTGGCGGTCGATCGCGAAGCCCGCCACCAGCATCGCAATGGCGACGAGGGGGCCGAGGCCAAGCAACGAGCTGAAGCTGAGGGCGGCGGCGCGGCTGAGGGCATTGTTCTCACCGATACCCGTCCAAGTGATGGATACGATGCGCAGCAACGCGTGCAACCGTCCGCGCGGCGACTTGTCGCCCAAAGCCGAGGGCCGCCAGATCTCGTATTGAAACAGGCGCTGCAGCGTCCGCCAGTGTTGCACAATCCGAGGCATACGCGCGTTGCCGGACAGGCCGCCGTCAGGTGGCCCGGGTGAGCATCAAGTAGGCGAAGCCGCCCATGCCGCCGACCGCGAGCAGGGCGGCGAGGAGCACGCTGGCCATGCGGGTAAAGACGGTGCAGAAGTAAAGGCCGACCGAACCGGCGGCCACGGCGAGGAAGAGATTGGACTCCATCTGCGTCCAGAACAGGAAGCCGAGGAATCCGAAACCCAAGGCGGCGCGGAAGCGCAGGAAAGGATAAATCGCCGCGGTCTGCAGGACGAGGAGGAGGAACAGCACGAGGTCGAGCGCGCCGAGCAGGGCGAACGGCTGGAGGAGCAGCTTCGCGTAGTCGCCGCTGGAGATCAGATCGATGGACGGGAGCAGGAGCCCCACGGCGCTGGCGGCCAGGGCGAGGGTGGCGGCGTACATGCCCATCTTGGCGGCACGGGCGAAGGCTTCGATGGGGTCCGATTTATCCTTGGTATCTGCGGTGCGGCCTTCCGCGGCGGCCAGCATATCGTTGACCTCGATCGGCTTCGCGTCATCGCGCTGAACGTTCAAAGCCGCGATGGTTTCCTTGGGCTTGATCTTGAGCGGCTTCTTTTCCGGGAAGAGCGCCGCCATGAGCGCGGCATTGTCTCCGACGGCAACCCACTGCTCCGTGGACGCCTCGTAGTACAGGGTCGATCCGTCCACTTGGCCGGCTTCGGCCAGGGAAATCAGCTGTTCTTGATTAAACGGACCGCGCGCGTCGGTCTCGGTCGCACTGCGGATATAAAATTCCTGCGTGGCCATTCGCCGGGGAGGGTGCGGAGCGGGGGACGGTGCGGCAAGCTGTTTTCCGCCGCCTTACATCCGTTCCAGGGTCCGGAGTCCGAGCAACCGGAGCCCCGTTTCCAGCACCAGCAGGGTGCGGGAGCACAGCAGGAGGCGGCGGGCGCGCACCGCCGCTTCGTCGACGATGACCTTGTCGGCCGCGTAGAAGGAGCTGAACTCGCCGGCGAGCTCGTACAGGTAGGTGCAGAGAAAGTGCGGACGCAACTGGCCGGTGGTCAGATTCAGCGCACTGGCGAAGGCCGTGAGTTTGCGGGCGAGCGCGATCTCGGACGCGGTCTCCGGTGCCGTCGCTCCGGCGGTGGCCGTTGGGTCCAGGGGGTCGAGGCCGGCCTTGCGGAAGATGGAACGGATCCGCGTGACGGCGTACAGGAGGTACGGGGCGGTATTGCCCTCGAAGGCGAGAATCTTGTCCCAACTGAAGATGTAGTCGCTGCTACGGTTCTGGGCCAGGTCGGCGTAGCGGACGGCGCCGATGCCCACGGCGGCGGCGATCTCCCGGCGCTCTTCGGCCGGCAGTTCGGGCGCTTTTTCGGTGACCAGGGCGAAGGCGCGTTCCTCGGCTTCGGCAAGGAGGGCCTTGAGTTTGATCGGATCGCCGGAGCGTGTCTTGATCGCCTTGCCGTCTTCCCCCAGGATCGAACCGAAGGTGACGTGTTCGAAGGCGGGCAGCGGCCGGCCGGTCTTGGCAAACCACTTCTGCGTGGTGAGCCAGAGTTGTTCGAAGTGGTCGCTCTGCCGCGTGTCGGTCAGAACGGCGATCGCATCGGCTTTGAAATGCTCCACGCGGTAGAGCATGGTGGCGAGATCCGTCGAGGCGTAGTTGGCCGCGCCGTCGGATTTGCGGATGATGAAGGGCTGGGTCTTGAAGCGCGGGTGCTCCGGATGGAAAACCACCAGGGCGCCCTGCGAGACCTCGGCCAGCCCGGTCTGCGTCAGCTCGTCGTAGACGCGCTGCAACTTGTCGTTGTAGAAACTCTCGCCCAGCTCGTGGTCAAAGTGGATGTCCAGCTTGCGGTAGATCTCCTGGAAGGCGCCGGAGCTGATGGCGTTGATCTTTTCCCACAGGGCTCGGTTTTCGGCATCGCCGGACTGGAGCTTGACCAGTTCGGCCCGGGCGCCGTCGAGGGCGGCGGGATCGGCCTTCGTTGCAGCGTCGGCGGCCTTGTAGATCCGTTCGAGTTCTTCGAGCGGATCGGATGCGAGGGCGGCGTCATTTCGCAGGTGCCGGTAACCCCAGATCAGCTTGCCGAACTGGGTGCCCCAATCGCCGATGTGATTGTCGCGAATGACCTCGGCCCCGCAGAATGCGAGGAGGCGGCAGATGGCTTCTCCGATGACCATGCCGCGCACATGCCCCACGTGCAATTGTTTGGCGGTGTTGGGTGAGCTGAAATCAACCACGTACCGCTTGTTGTGGTAAAGCGACGCGGCTCCGGATTTGAGATGCGCTTCCGAATCGTAAGCGATCAGCCAGCCCAACAAGGCGGCAGGTTTGAGGGAAAAATTGAGGAATCCGGGGCCGGCAATCGCAACGTCGCACGCGGCCTTCACCTCCGCGGGCAGAGCTTGGACGACGGACTCGGCGACGGCGCGCGGGTTCAGTTTCGCTTGTTTGGCGTAAGGCAGCACCCCGTTTGCCTGGAAATCGCCGTGCTTCGGATCGGCGGCGCGCACGTCCGGATTGAACCGCGCCGCGTCCAAGCCTGCCGACGCGGCGGCACGGCGAAGGGCGGCGTCCAGATCGGCGGCAAAGTTGAAGGAAACGTCCATCCCTTCACTCAACGCGCCAGCTTGTCCCGCGTGCAAGCGAGGAGTTCGTTTCTACCGGTGAACCCCTGCGGACCGGCACGCCTTGACCGGCTGCGGAAGAGGGTTCGTGCGGTTGGGTTTAAATTGTTTTAAATGATTGATTGATAGAGGTATGCAATCGAGTCGCTCGCTATAAGCAGGGGTAATTTTGACTCGACAACCCAAGATTTGGCCGTATAACCGTAATCTTTTACGGGCCAACAGGCCTCTGGAGATATTCACAGCATACACATGACGAAACGCACTCTGCCTCCTCGTAGGTTCATTAAGCCGACGTTCGAGTTTCTGATCGAGAAGAAGCGCGACGGCGGCGAATTCACCCAGGAAGAAATTCGCTACATCATCGATAGCACCCTCGATGGGGAGATGCCGGAGCACCAGCTCTCCGCGTTGTTGATGGCGATTTATTTCCAGCAGATGTCCGCCCAGGAGACGGCGGAGCTGACCGAGGAGATGATGCTTTCCGGCGAGGTGATCGACCTGTCGAGCATCGCGAAGCCCAAGATCGATAAGTACTCGACGGGCGGCGTGGGCGACAAGACTTCCCTCGTGCTGGTTCCTCTCGCGATGGCGAGCGGGGTAGTCGTGCCGATGATGTCCGGCTTGGAGCACGATTACGTGATCAACACGCTCGACAAGTTGGCGGCGTTTCCGGGCTTCAAGGGGCATCTGTCGATCGACCAGTTCACGAGCCAGCTCTCGCGGATCGGTGGCGCCATTGTGGCGCAGGATGAAAAACTGGCCCCCGCGGACGCTAAGTTTTACGAGGTGCGCAAGGCCACCGGCACGATCCCGAGCCTGCCGCTGATCACGGGTTCGGTCTTGTCCAAGAAGCTCGCCGAAGGTTCCGAGGGCTTGGTCATCGACGTGAAGTGGGGCAATGGTTCCTTCATCAAGGATCTGGAGCAGGCCAAGCAACTGGCCCGTTCGATGACCCGCGTTGGCCGCTCGATGAAGCGCCGCTGCGTGGCGCTGGTGACGGACATGAATCAGCCCTTGGGCGACACCGTGGGCACGTCGTTGGAGATCAAGGAGGCCATCCAGCTGCTGAAGGGCGAGGGACCGGAAGACATGAAGGAACTCGTGCTCAAGCTCGGTATGGAAATCGTTCGTCTGGCCGGCGTCGCGGGATCGACCTTGTCGGCCAAGCAGACGGTCCAGCGCCATCTCACCGATGGTTCGGCCCTCGAAAAGTTCAAGGAACTGGTGAAGGCGCAGGGTGGTGACACCACCTTCATCGACCACCCGGAAAAGTTCCCGCAGGCGAAGCACATTCGGAAGCTGCCCGCCCCGAAGCGCGGCTACGTCCACACGATCAATGCCGCCATGATTGCCCGGGGCGTGCACCTCCTCGGCGCGGGCCGCGACGACAACCACGGGAAGATCGATCACGCCGTGGGCGTTTCCGAGATCCGCAAGGTGGGTACGCAGGTCAAGCAGGGCGAGCCGTTGATGATGATCCATTACAACGACGAGTCGAAGCTCGAGCAGGCCTTGGAGTACTTCAAGAACGCCTACCGCCTCGCGCCGAAGCGCCCGACGCCGCCGCCGCTGGTGGTGGAACGCGTCGCGTAACGGCATTCGCTTAGCCGACGAGAGCCTTTCGAGCCGACCGGTGTTGCCGGTCGGCTCTTTTTTTGTCCACGCTGCACCATGTCCGATCTGCCGCCCTCCGAACCTGTTGAACCGCCGGGCAAGGCGCCGCCGGTGTATGACCGCGCCACCTGGGTGCGGCCGTGGGCGCAGCTGAAGTATTTCACCTTCCAGCCGGCCATCTTTCCGCGGCTCTTGGGCCAGGTTTCGCCCGACGCGCGGCCGGGGGACTTCGTCAACGTCTATGACAAGAACGGCCAGCTGGCCGGGGGCGGTCTCTACAATCCCCGCGCCAAGATTCCCTTGCGGGTCGTCTGCCACTCCACTGAACCGGTCACCGAGGCGTACTTTGAGACCGCCCTGCGCCGCGCGGTTGCGCTGCGTCGCGAGCTCTTCAAGCTCGACGAGGTCACCGATGCGTACCGGCTGATCAATTCGGACGGTGATGGCCTGAGCGGGCTGACGATTGACCGCTATGGCGAGACGCTGCTCTGCGAAGTGACCTCGCTCGGGGTGGCACAACGTCTTCCGGGCTGGCTGCCGCTCTTGCACGCACTGACGGGAACCCGATTTGCCCGGGTGCACGTCGACCACGATCTCGGCAGCCTCGAAGGCATCCGTCCTTCCGTGTTCAACGAGACCAACGCCGCTGCACCGACCAAGGTGAAGATTCGCGAACACGGGATTCGTTTCGAAGTGGATTTTGCAGAGGGGCACAAGACGGGCTTTTTCTGCGATCAGCGGGACAACCGCCGGGCCTTTGCTCGGTTTACCCGCGACGCGCGTGTGCTCGATCTCTGTTCGTACACCGGCGGCTTTTCGCTGAACGCCAAGGTGACCGGGGGTGCCGCGGACGTCACGGCGGTCGACCTCGACGAAGCCGCCATCGCCCAGGCCAAGCGCAACGCGAACCTGAACCAGGCACGCATCAAGTTCGTTCACGCCGACGCCTTCGCCTACGCGCGGCAGATGCAGCAGAACGGAGAGACGTGGGATGTGGTGATGCTGGACCCGCCGAAGTTCATCTTCACCCGCGACGAGCACGGTAACTGGGAGGGGCGACAGAAATACGAGGATCTCAATCTGCTCGCCATCTCGCTCGTCAAACCAGGAGGGATCTTTGTCACGTGCTCATGCTCCGGACTGCTCAGTCTGGAGGATTTTGAAGCGCACGTGATCAAGGCCGCACACCGCCAGCATCGACGGCTGCAGTTCTTTGATCGCACTGGCCCCGGCCCCGACCATCCGGTGTTTTCGAACTGCCTCGAGAGCCGTTACCTCAAGGTGCTTTGGTCGCGGGTCCTGTGAGCGCCGGGCCTTCGGGCCAATTCAGCGTACGAAAGAGAATCCTGCCCGCACGGTTTCTGACCGCGTTTCGTAGGAGCGCAGGCTTTCGCCGTATCCATTGAAGTATTGCACCAGGAAGAAGGTGGCGAAATCCAAGAGGCGAAACTGTACCGGCACGGAGAGATCGAGCTGGGTGGTGAAACGGTCGAAGTCGCGTCCAGCGCGGCCCGTGTAGGTGAGGCGGGCGCCGTCACCGTGGGCGATTCCCACCTGCCAGTCGCCATAGCCCCGGTAGTCGGTCAAATCGGGATTGTCCGACAGGCCCCCGACATACCCGTAGGCCCGGAGCAGGGCGGTTGCGTGCCAGCCGTCGAGGCGGCCGGCGGTGAATCCGCTGCGAACGAACAGGGTGTTCAGACTGCGCGAGTCCGGGCCGTCGCGGCCGTTGGATTCATGCTGGTAGCCGCTTTGCAGGCCGAGCCATGCGATCCCGCCGCCGCGGCCGGGCGCCGTGGGCGTGTGTTCGTAGAAAACCGCGGGCATGTACGACGTGTCGTAGAACGGACTGGAAGCCGCATCGATATCCCAGAGCGAGCGTTGGGTGTAGGCGAACTGAAGGCGGCTGCCGGGATTGCGGAGCAGGCGTCCGGCCGACAGGAGCCGGTACTTGAAGCTGAACTGGAACTTCGCCCCCGGTGTATCCGGTCCGTAGATGAAGTAGATCGACTCGTGCGGGGCGAAACGGCCCGCGAACGTGCGCTGGGTCGCGGCGAGATCGGCCGGGGCGAGCGGTGGCGGGGTGAGCGCCGAAGGCCCGGATTCATCGGTCGGCGGCAGGGCCGCGGCCAGTCGGATGACGGCGCGCAACTCGGTTTGTCCATCCACGGTGAAACTCAGGATCGCCTCGCTTCGCACTTCGTCCGGCACGGTTAGGCGATAGGGTACGCGGACAAAGCCACCGGCGGGAACGGTGCGGTCCACTGCGCTCTGCGCGCGAAGCAGGACCGAGGAGCGGGTGTCGGCCGTCGAGAGCGTGGCGCGCAGCTCCGCCGGCAGCCCCAGGGGCTGCGCGTCGGCGCGATCGTTGAGCACGACCAGCTCGACCTCGAGATCCCGCCCTGGCGCTTCGGCGGCTTCGGGAACCATCACCGCGGTCGGTAGGTACTGGGCGGTTGCGACGGCATGGAACGCACAGAGCGCAAGGAGAAGGATCAGGGACCGCATGGGTGGCGCGGAACGTTGGGGGATTGCGTCGACTATGTCCAACGTGGTCCGGACCAAGATTCGGGGTGGACATCCGTCAGGCCATCCGAAAGGTGGGGCGTCCCATGGAGACCTTGAGCCACCTGTTTGACCAAAACCGGGCTTGGGCGGAGAGCATCCGGAAACGGGACCCGGAGTTTTTTGAGAAGCTCTCACGCCAGCAAACCCCGCAGTACCTCTGGATCGGATGTTCGGACAGCCGAGTGCCGGCCAATGAGATCATCGGCCTGCTGCCCGGAGAAGTGTTTGTGCACCGCAACATTGCGAACGTCGTGGTGCACACGGACCTTAATTTCCTGTCGGTGCGTCAGTACGCGGTCGATGTGCTGCGGGTGAAGCACGTCATGGTCGTGGGCCACTACGGCTGCGGTGGTGTGCAGGCGGCCCTGCGATGCCAGCGGGTGGGGCTCGCCGACAACTGGCTGCGGCATGTGCAGGACGTGAAGGAAAAACACCATGGGTGCCTCTGCGGGCTTCCGGACGACGGTGCCCGCAGCGCCCGCCTATGCGAACTGAACGTGATCGAGCAGGTCATCAACGTGACCCGGGCGACCGTGGTGCAGGATGCGTGGGCGCGCGGTCAGGAGTTGCGCGTTCACGGCTGGATTTACGGACTCCATGACGGTCACATCAAGGACCTCGACTGTTCTGCCAGCAGTCCGGTCGAGGCGCAGCACCGCTACCTGAGCGCAGTGGCTGGCCTGAGCTAGGAGGCTGGGCGCAAACAAGCCCGCTGCCGGAGGGCGGCGGGCTAGGACGGTACCGGTTGCGCCTGATCAGACGCGGCCGAGGTACGTGCCGTCCGCGGTGCTGATGCGGATGAGCTCACCCTCCTTGATGAAGAGGGGAACCTGCACCACGAGACCGGTTTCGAGCGTAGCCGGCTTTTGGACGTTGCTGGCCGTGTCGCCTTTGACGCCCTCGGCGGACTCCACAACTTTCAGGTTCACGGCAGACGGGAGTTCGATCGTGAGCGGTTTGTCGTCGACGAAGAGCACATCCACCTTGCCGTTAGCCGTAAGGTAATTCTTGGCGTCGCCAATCAGCGTGGCGGGAAGTTCGACGGTTTCGAAGGACTCCGGGTCCATGAACGCGAACGTGTCGCGATCGGCGTAGCTGAACTCCAGCGACTTCTTTTCCGTGGGCAACACCTCGATCGAATCGGTGGACGCGAAGCGCTGGTCGAGCGACTTGCCGTAGCGCAAATTACGCATCTTCATCTGCACGAAGGCGCGCAGGTTGCCCGGCGTACGATGCTGGGTCTCCATGATGAGGTGGGGCTCACCATTGTACTTAATGACTTGTCCCTTGCGGATATCGTTGGCGGAAGGCATGGCGTTCGGCGGGTTTGGAAGGTGCTAAAGGGTGGGGAATAACGGGCGGCCTCCGGTGGTGTCAAGGCCTCGTACCCGTCGGTCCGCGCGCAATTTGCGAAACGGAGGCGCCCATCTCGGGACTTGCCCTCACCGGTCTGTTCCCGACACTCCGCCTCAAATCCCATGAAACAACGCACCCTCGCGCGCGAGGTCTCGATTCAAGGCCAGGCGCTGCACACCGGCGAGACTGTGACGCTGACGATGAAACCGGCTGCGGTTAACCACGGCATCGTGTTCAAGCGCGTCGACTTGGCGGGGCAGCCGGAGATCAAGCCGCGGGTGGATCTGGTCACGGACCTGGTGCGGGCAACGACGATTCAGTCCGGCCACGCCAAGATCCACACCGTCGAGCACGTGCTCAGTGCCTTGCACGGCTGCGGCATCGACAACGTGGTCATCGAGATGAACGCCTCGGAACCGCCGATCATGGACGGTTCGGCCAAGCCGTTTGTGAACCTGATCCTGCAGGCGGAGCCGGTGGAGCAGGACAAGGACCGGGAGTATTTCGTGCTGGAAGAGCCGGTGTCCGTGACGCGGGGCAACTCCACCATCATCGCCCTGCCCAGCGATACCTTCAAAATCTCGTGCACCTCGGCGGACGATCGCGGCATCCACACCCAGCACCTTTCGCTGACGATCGATCCCGACACCTACATGACCCAGGTGGCGGCGGCGCGGACGTTCACCATCTACGAGGACATCGAGGAGCTGATCAAACTCGGCAAGATCAAGGGCGGTTCGCTGGACTGCGCCGTGGTGATCAAGGGCGACAAGATCATCTCCAAGGAACCGCTTCGTTTCAAAGACGAGTTTGTCCGCCACAAGATCCTCGATATCGTGGGTGACGTGGTGCTGCTCGGCCAGCCGATCAGAGCGCACCTGATCGCCACCCGCCCGGGCCACGCCATCAATGCGGAGCTGACCAAGGCATTGCTCGCCAAGCTCGAAGAGAAACGCAAAGGCCCGAAAAAGAAGCCCAGGCCCGCCACCGTGCTGGCGACGGAGACGTCACTCGATATCCGGCGCATCCTGGAAACGATCCCGCACCGCTACCCCTTCGTCATGATCGACCGGGTGGTCGAGTTCATCGGCACCGAGGAGCTCGTCGCGATCAAGAACGTCACCATCAACGAACCGTATTTCAACGGCCATTTCCCAGGCAATCCGGTCATGCCGGGCGTGCTGCAACTCGAGGCGATGGCCCAGGCGGCCGGCATCGTCATGCTGCGGAAGACGGCCAACGAGGGCAAAACGGCGTTCTTCATGAGCGCGGACAAGGTGAAGTTCCGCAAGCCGGTCCGTCCGGGCGACCAGATCATCATCAATGCGCGCATCACCAAGATGCGCGGCGACAAACTGGCGGCGGCGGAGTGCAACTGTACGGTGGACGGACAGGTGGTCTCCTCGGCGGAGCTGATGTTTGCCCTCGTGGACGAAGGCGACGAATAAGCCATGCCCACGCGCATTCACCCGACGGCGATTGTTGAACCCACGGTCGAGCTTGGTGCCGACGTGGAAATCGGACCGTTCGCCTACGTGGGGGGCGCCGTACGGATGGGGGCAGGCACCCGCATCCATCATCATGCCTCGGTTGAGGGGAACACGGAGCTTGGCGCCGGTTGCGAGGTGTTTCCCTACGCGAGCATCGGTGCGAAGACCCAGGATCTGAAGTATCAGGGGGGCACGCCCGGAGTCCGCATTGGCGACCGAAATGTGTTTCGCGAGTACGTCAGCGTGCACGCGGCGACGCGCGACGGTGACTTCACCACGATCGGGGACGACAACACCATTCTGGCTTACAGCCACGTGGCGCACGACTGCCGTCTGGGCAGCCACATCGTCACGAGCAACTCCGTCATGATCGCGGGCCACGTCACGATCGAAGACCACGTCACCATCGGCGGCGTCGCCGGCATCCATCAATTCTGCCGCATCGGTGCCTACGCCATGATCAGCGCCTACGCCAAGGTCGTGCAGGATATCGCCCCTTTCTTCATCGCCGACGGTCAACCGGCTGTGATCCGTGCAATCAACAAGGTCGGCCTGGAACGCAAAGGCTTCACCGCCGAGCAGCTGGAGCGGGTGAAGCAGATCCATCGCACGCTCTTCCGTGAAGGGTTGAACCGCACGCAGGCCTTGGAGAAACTCGGCCAGCATGCGCAGGCGGACAGCGCCGAGATTCGCCGGGTGCTGACGTTCGCCGGACAGAGCGAACGCGGACTCGCTCCCGGCGGTTCGGTCTGAACCTAGCGTTCTCGGGTTTGGCCCCGGGATGGCGGTGCGGCCATTGGAATAGGCGGAAGCCCAGGTCCGCCCGCCGCCTCAGTGCTTGTGCTGCTGGTAGTGCTCGCGCAGCAGGTCGCGGCCAAAGTCTCCCTCGAAGTCGCGGAACGTGGTGTGGATGTGATTCGCGCGATTCTGCACGTTGTCGAACTCGATCAGGAACGTCGGACCTTGGATCCGGTAGTAGTTTCCGTCCCCGCGTTCGAGGCCTCCGGCCCAGGCGAAGGTGAGCCGGTCGAGACCGGCGGCGGTGATCTTGGCGAAGGTCTCCGCTGCGAGTTCGGGGCGCCACCGGCCGATGTAGAGTTTGACCAAGGCGATGAGGGCGTCGCGCTGCGGCGGCGTGAGTTCGGTGAACGGCAAGCCGGGCGGCTCGAGGGCCGCGACCTTCTTCTGGTTGGTCGTGAAGATCTCCGCCGGAGCCTTCGTGCTGAGCAGGGCGATCTTTTGCTGTGCCGGGGAGAGCGACTTCATGAAGGCGCGGCCAAGATCGTCCTCCTCGGCAAGCACGCGTTCGCCCTTGCGCGGTCCGATCGGAACCTCCGCCGGATTGCTGCCGATGAAGGACGGGGCAAAGGCCACATGATGCCCGTCTACGACCGTGAAGTTGAAGGACAGATGGTGGCCCTCGAAGCGCCAGCCCCACGATTGGGAGTCGGACGGCTGGCCGAAAATCGTGACGTAGTAGAGGGTCGGATCGCGCCGGGCGGCACCGCCCTCGAGTTCCTTGAGCACGAGTTCGAGCGAGATCGTCTCTTCGGCACGACGGTAGCCGGCGTGACTCAGGCCGGTCCGTAGGAACGCCAGCGCGAGGGCGTGCTGCGTGGTGTTCATGGCCTTCAACGGCAGGCCTTGGCGGGCGAGCGGCACGAAGTGCCAGTTTTCCCGCTCGGCATCGTTCAGCGCAAAGACGGCCTGGGCGCGCTGATCGGTCGAGAGCGAATCGAGGAAAGCCACGGCGGCCTTGCGCATGTCCTCCGCCACGACCTCATGGGCGCGAAGGAGGGGAGCGCAGGCGAAAACAAGCACACAAAGCAGGACACGCGGGGTTCGGGTCATGAAAAGAATCATGCAGCCGCGGCCGGCCCGGAGCAAGGGGGGAAACGTCTCACGAATCGGACGAGGGCGGGCCCACCGGGCACAAAAAAAGGCGCAGACGCGAACGTCTGCGCCTCGAGAAAATGACAGCGAGCGGTCAGCTCAGGGTCACGCCGCGCGCCTTGGCGGCCCGGATCAGCGCGTCAGCCATGTCGGACGGCGTCTCCGCCACTTCGATACCGCATTCCTTGAAGACCTTGATCTTCGCGGCCGCGGTGTCCTCGGCCCCGCCGACGATCGCGCCGGCATGGCCCATGCGGCGTCCGGCCGGAGCGGTGGCCCCGGCGATGAAGCCCGCCACGGGCTTCTTGCAGTTCGCCTTGATCCAGCGGGCGGCTTCGACCTCGGCGTTGCCGCCGATCTCGCCGATAAGGATGATGCCGTGCGTGTCGGGATCTTCGTTGAACAGCTTGATCACATCGAGGTGGGACGTGCCGTTGACCGGATCGCCGCCGATGCCGACGGACGTCGACTGGCCGATGCCCTTGGACGTGAGCTGAAACACCGCTTCGTAGGTGAGCGTGCCGGAACGTGAGACGACGCCCACGTGTCCCTTCTTGTGAATGTAGCCCGGGGCGATGCCAATGCGGAAACCGCCCTTGGAGCCTTCGCCCGTGCCGGGGGTGACGAGACCGGGGAAGTTGGGGCCGATCAGACGGGTGGCTTTGCCGGCGATGGCACGCTTCACGCGGATCATGTCCTTGATCGGAATGCCCTCGGTGATTGCGACGACGAGGTCGAGTCCGGCATCCACGCCCTCGAGAATGGCGTCACCGGCGAACGGCGGCGGAACGAAGACCACGGAGACGGTGGCGCCGGTGGCGGCCTTGGCCTCGTGGACCGAATTAAAGATCGGGACCTTGTGCGCGCCGTGTTCGAAGAACTGTCCCCCCTTGCCCGGGGTCACGCCGGCAACGAGACGGGTGCCGTAATCCAGCGAGAGTTTGGCATGGCGGCCGCCGAAGTCGCCGGTGATGCCCTGGACGAGGATCTTGGTCTCGGGAGAAATGAGAATGCTCATGGAAAGGTAGGATCGATGATTTCGGAGTGGTGATTTCCTGAGCGTTCAGGCCACGAGTTTGACGATCTTCTGGGCGGCGTCGGCCATGGTGTCGCCGCTGACAATGGTGAGTCCCGACTCGGCCAGGGTCTTCTTGCCCGCGGCGACGTTGTTGCCCTCGAGGCGCACGACGAGGGGCAGTTTGAGGCCGACCTCGCGCACGGCTTCGACGATGCCGGTGGCGATCACGTTGCAGTCCATGATGCCGCCGAAGATGTTGACGAAGATACCCTTCACGTTGGGGTCGCCGAGGATGATCTTGAACGCGGCGATGACCTGATCCTTCGAGGCGCCGCCGCCGACGTCGAGGAAGTTGGCCGGGTTGCCGCCGAAGTGCTTGATGATGTCCATCGTGCTCATCGCAAGGCCGGCGCCGTTGACGAGGCAGGCGATGTTTCCGTCGAGCGCGATGTAGGAAAGGTTGAACTTCGAGGCCTCGATCTCCTTCGGGTCCTCTTCGTTGAGGTCGCGCAGGGCGACGATCTCGGGGTGCCGGTAGAGTGCGTTGGAGTCGAACGACACCTTGGCGTCGAGGGCGAGCACGTCGCCGGTCGGCGTGGTGATGAGGGGGTTGACCTCGATCATGGCCGCATCGGTTTCCCAGAATGCAGTGTACAGGTTGCGGATGAGTTTCGCGGCGTTCTTCGCCTCATTGCCGGCGAAGCCCAGCTTCGTGATCAGCTCGCGCACCTGGAAGTCGGCGAGTCCGTAGGCTGGGTCGACGAGGACCTTGTGGATTTTCTCCGGGGTGTGGTGAGCGACGGTTTCGATTTCGACGCCGCCTTCAGTGGAGGCGACGATGACCGGTTTGGAGGAAGCGCGGTCAAGCAGGATGGCGAGGTAGTACTCCTTCTTGATGTCGCTCGCGACGGTGAAGTAGACGGTCTGCACTTTGCGGCCGGCGGGGCCGGTCTGAAGCGTCACGAGGGTGTTGCCGAGCATCTTGCCGGCGAGCTCCTTGGCCTCGGCCTTGGTCTTGCAGAACTTGACGCCGCCCTTGAAGCCGTCGGTGAACGTGCCTTTGCCGCGTCCGCCCGCGTGGATCTGGGACTTCACCATGGTCGGTCCCTCGGGCAGTTGGGCCAGGGCGGTGTCGAACTCCGCGACTGACTTGGCGGCGGCACCCTTGGGTACGGGAACACCGAATTTCTCGAAGAGGGCTTTGGCTTGGTACTCGTGGATGTTCATGAACGTCCCGGGTTATTGCCACACGCAGGGCGGACATGGCACGCCCAAAAGAGGCGTTGCGGTCAGATCGTGGTGCAGACGGTGCGAAGGGTTGCCAACCAGGGCCCGGGACCGTCACGATCGCCGTCATGCAATCCCACGAGTTGCTGAAAGACGTACTCAAGAAGACCAGCGCCAAGCAAATCGCCGCCGAGCTTGGGCTGTCGTTGTCTCTCATCTACAAGTGGGCGGAGCCGCCGGCGGGCGATGATGGCAGCGGGGCGAACAACCCGCTCGACCGCATCGAGCAATTGCTGGCGATCACCCAGGACCGCCGCATCGCGCAATGGGTGTGCGAGCGGGCCGGCGGTTTCTTCATCACCAATCCTGAGGCGAAGGCGCACCCTTACCAACTGATCCCCGCCACCAACGACATCGTGCAGGAGTTCGCCGACATGCTGCAGGTCATCGCGACCGCGGCTGGCGACCAGACGATCACTCCGGAGGAGGCGCGCAAGATTCGCAGCCGCTGGGAGGACCTGAAATCGGTGACCGAGGGCTTCGTCCGCTCAGCGGAACGCGGAAACTTCGGTACCCTGGCGCAGAACCTTCAATCGAAGCCCGGGTCCTGACCGCCGGTGAGGGCGGCCGGGTACGTTCAGGCCGCTGACGAAGACCGGCGTTCGACCGGGAACCGCTTGGCGAGGAACGCGCCGCTGAACGGTTTCTCGCGCTGCCACTGTTGCGGCGAGGCGAGGGTGGGCGCACGGAAGATCGGTCGACACCATTGCACGTCGTGACGCGGCACCACGAGTTCATGGGGCGTGCGTTCAACGGGAGGATGCTCTGGGGTCGGAGGAAGAAACATGGCAGGGGGTAAAGACTGCGATCGAAGGGAAATGTTTCCCGTGCGGTGGGGCTTTAAGAAAAAGAATGCGGTGTCCGGCGGAGTTCAAACCCGGATTCGCCAAAATGCACCGCGCTGACCGCCTGGGACGATCTTTGACGCCGTTTTGACGGCGCGGCGCCGTCCGGTCGTTCGCGAGGCGCGCGAGGCGTGGTCGCGAAGACCGGACGTCGTCTCAGGCCACGCGGCGATGACGAAGGGTTCCGGGCACGACATCGGTGGCCCGCTTGGGCAACCGAAGCGTGAGCACGCCGTCGTGGATCTCCGCGTCAAGGTGTTCGTACGCCAAGCCGCGACCCAGCCTCAGGCTGAGGTGGTAGTCGCGCTGGGCGGGTTCGAGGTGCAAAGCCTGCCAGTTCACCCGCACGAGGTGGGTCTTGCGGGCCGTGACTGTGAGGTCGGGCCCCTGCGTGGTGATCTCCACGCCGGCGGCGTCGACCCCCGGCACGTACAGCGTGAGGGTGAGAGCGTCGGTCGATTCCGCGCAGTCGAAGTGCGGCTTGCGGAAGAGAGCGGGGGGCTCGGCTTCCGTGCGGCGCGCACGACGGGCGGACTTCAGCGGGCGGATGATGGTGTGCATGACAGAGGGATACGTGAGGTTGGAACCTCGGGGCCTTGGGCCTCCGGGCTTCGTCAGGTGGGCTAAACGAGGTTCCGTTGAACGGAAGGTTTAGGCCTGGAAGCCCGCGTCGGCTTGGACGGTATTCCAACGTTTGGCGACGACCGGACGCATCGAGACGCAGCAGGAGGCGTCGGCCTTCGTAAACGAAGTACCGGCGGAGCCGCGTTGATGGTTTTGAGTCCGGGTCATTGGAACAGATTACGGATATGCCAATGCAGACCGCGTGCCAAGTGCATTCTCGATTTTCACGAAGGCATTGATCCGCAGCGATCCACCCGGCAGGGTCCGGGCATGGGCAAATTCCTCTCCGCCATCACCAATGCGTTTCCCCTTTGGGTGGTGGCAGGAGGTGCGCTGGCCCTGCACGAGCCGCGCTGGTTCACCTGGTTCAGCGGACCGTGGATCGTTTGGGGTCTTGCGGTGATCATGCTGGGCATGGGCGTGACCCTGACGATGGACGATTTTCGCCGCGTGGCCGTCATGCCCAAACCGGTCGCCCTCGGCTTTGTCGCGCAGTACAGCATCATGCCGCTGTTGGGGTGGGGCATCGGCCACCTTTTGGGGCTCAATACGGCGTTTGCGGTGGGGCTGATCCTGGTGGCGTGCTGCCCCGGGGGCACGGCCTCCAATGTCGTCACCTTCATCGCCCGCGCGGACGTGGCGCTTTCGGTCGTGATGACGGCAGTGTCGACGCTTGCCGCGGTGGTGATGACGCCCTTGCTGACGACCTGGCTGGCGGGTTCCCGGGTCGAAGTCGATGCGTGGGGACTCTTCACCAGCACCTTGCAGGTGGTCATTCTGCCGGTGGCGCTGGGCGTAGCGATCAACCGCTACGTGCCGCGTGCGGTGGCTGCGGTGCTGCCGGTTGCCCCACTGATCTCCGTTCTGACCATCGCCTTGATCTGCGCGAGCATCATCGGACAGAACGCCGCGGCGATCCGGGAAGGGGCCTGGCATCTCATGTCAGCGGTGTTTCTTTTGCACGCCGGCGGCTTCGCGCTCGGTTACCTCGTGAGCCGGGTGCTCGGCCAGCCGATGCGCACGGCGCGCACCGTGTCGATCGAAGTCGGCATGCAGAACTCGGGTCTGGGCGTGGTTCTCGCCCGGAAGCATTTTGCCGATCCGTTGACCGCGGTACCTTCCGCGATCTCCAGTGTCTTCCATTCCGTCATCGGCAGTTTTCTCGCGGCGTGGTGGCGCTGGCGGGATCGCAATCCGCCGCGCACCTCCTGATTTCCCCATGCTCAACGACGCCGACACGACCCTGGCCGAACTGAAGACGCGCATCCTCGCCTTTGCCCGGGAGAGGGACTGGGAGCAGTTTCACGCGCCGAAGAACCTGAGTATGGCCCTCGCCGCGGAGGCCGGTGAACTGATGGAGCACTACCTCTGGGCAACGCCGGAGGCCTCCCACGCCATCTCCTCCGATCTGGCGAAGCGCCGCCGCATCGAGGAGGAACTGGCCGACGTCGTGATCTACGCGCTCGAATTTGCCAACATCACCGGCATCGACGTCGCCGCGGCGATCGAAGCCAAGATGGCCGCCAATGCCGCCAAGTATCCCGTGGAAAAGGCGAAAGGGCGCTCCAACAAATACACAGAACTCTGAGCCCCTGCGCCGTGGCCGGCGGGTCACCCGGACCTAGAGCGTGTCGCCCTTCCAGCCCCACATGCTGTGGTTCACGTCGATGAACTTCACGTAGACGCGGTCCTTGGCGATGCCGAGGTGATCTTCGATCATGGTACAGAGCACCGCGCTGAGTTTTTTGGTTTTTCTCGCCGGCAGGCCGATGGCCTTGAGTTCGAGAAAGGCGACGGGCTCGTCGGAGCCGGCAAAGAGCATCGCGGTGTCCGGCTGGAGGGCGACCATCACGAATTCCTCCGGCTTGTCGAGTTCGTGCGCGACGAGGGCGGAGGCTTCCTTGAGCACGGTCCGGCGGGCTTTGCGCGTGACCGGGAGGTTCGTCTGGATCTTCAGATACGGCATGGCGGGGAGGGGTTGAGGTTGAGACGCGTCCGCGACTGACGCGATCAGCCTGCAAGTTTCAGCCGGCGTTGTCCAACGCTTGCTGAGGCTCGCGCGTCAAGGGGCACGACGCCTCGCCCGGTGCTGTTCTCTTACGCGCCCTTGGGGCGAAACGCCGCCATCACCTCGGTGCGCGTTTCCAAGCGCGGCCCGCCAATCAGGTCGATGCAGTAGGGGATGGCGGGAAACACGGCCTCGAGGTTCTCGCGAATCGCCTTCGGCCGGCCGGGCAGGTTCACGATCAAGGTCGAGCCGCGAATGCCGGCCGTCTGGCGAGAAAGGATCGCGGTGGGCACAAACTGGAGCGACACGGCCCGCATGCGTTCGCCGAAGCCTGGCATCATCTTGTGACAGACTGCGGCGGTAGCTTCGGGGGTGACGTCGCGCGGAGCGGGGCCGGTGCCGCCCGTGGTCACGACGAGGGCGCACCCGACGTCGTCCGCGAGGCGGATGAGCTCGCGCTCGATCACGGCCTGCTCGTCCGGCACAACCTTGTAGTCCAGTTCGAAGGGCGTGACCAGCCACTCGCGCAGCAGGGCTGCGCACGCCTGTCCCGGCGTGTCCGCGTAGATGCCCGCGCTGGCCCGGTCCGAGATGTTGAGCACACCGATTTTTGCCGTCATGGGACTTCGGAAGCGAACCTGGCCACGATCTCGGCGGGAGTCACGCCCTGTTCGCGCAACGCGCGCAGACTGAGGGCATCGTGCCGTTTGGCGAGGCGTTCGCCGCGCTCATCGGTCATGAGGGGCGCGTGATAGAAGGCGGGGACCGACCAGCCGAGCGCATGAAACAAAAGGATCTGCCGGAAGGTGGACATGACCAAGTCGGCGCCGCGTACCACCTCGGTGATGGCGAGCTCATGGTCATCGACGACGCTGGCGAGCTGATAGCTGGGCAAATCGTCGCGGCGCCACACGAGAAAGTCGCCGAAATCCCGGCCGGCAATGGCGCGCTGCTCGCCGAGGCGTTGATCGTGGAATCGCAGCTCTTCCCCGTCGGGCACGCGGAAGCGCCAGTTCACCGCGACGGGTGAGGTGAGGGGCGGCAGAGGCTGGCCAGGAGGCGGACGAAAGGCCGGGGGATAGACCGGCTCGTCGGCCGCGCCGCCCTCGTGGGGCGCCGCTGCGGCTTCCAGTACATCTTTGCGCGACCGGGTGCAGGGAAAGATCCATCCGCCGGCATGCAGACGACCCAGCGCTGCACGGTAGCGGTCAAGGCGCTGGCTCTGGTCGTGGCGCGGGCCGCTCCAACGCAGGCCCAGCCAGTGCAAGTCCTCCTCCATGGCGGTGACGAACTCCGGCCGGCAACGGGCGCGGTCGAGGTCGTCGTTGCGCAAGAGCAGTTCGCCGGCGGCGGCCTGGGCCCGCTGGGACGCGATCCAGAAGGTGCGGGCGTGACCGAGATGAAGCAGCCCGGTGGGCGAAGGGGCGAGGCGGCCCCGGTAGACGGCGGACATGGCAACCCCGATGCAGGCGCGACCGTGGTTGAATTTTAAGCCCTAAATGATCTCTTTCCGGACACCCTCCGACCGCCATGACCAAACTGCTCTGCGTTTACTGCTCTTCGAGCGGAAAGCTTGACCCGAAGTACTACGACGCGGGTGAGCGCCTCGGCCGGGCCTTGGTCGAGCGTGGATGGGGTCTCGTGTATGGCGGGGGCAATGCCGGACTCATGGGCACCGTTGCCCGGGCGGTGAAAGGCGCCGGCGGCCACGTCGTGGGCATCATCCCCGATTTCATGATCGAGCGCGAACTGGCCTTTCATGCGGCGGACGAGCTCATCACGGTCACGACCATGCGCGAGCGCAAGCGGCTCATGGCCGAGCGGGCGGATGCGTTCGTCACGCTCCCCGGCGGTATCGGCACCCTGGAGGAGTTCACGGAGATCATGACCGAGCGGTACCTGAACCTGACCCGCAAGCCTGTGGTGTTGGTCAATCAGGACGGTTTCTACGACGACCTCATCCGGTTCTTCGATCGCATGGTGCACGAACGCTTCAAGTCACCCGGACTCACCGATCTGTTCACCGTGGCCGACCACGTCGACCGGGTCTGGCCCTTGATCGAGAATCCCCGGCCGTTCACGGCGGACGCGATCTGGCAGGAGCGGCGCTGACGCTCATGCATCGCGCTGGCGTCCTTGCCCTGCTCGACGCGCATGCGCGTCTGTCCCTCGAGCCGCATGAAGCCGCGATGGTACGCCGCACGCGTGCCTTCGTCGAGGCCCATGCCGATTGCCTGCAACGGACCTGCGTGCCGGGGCACTTGACCGGCTCGGCGTGGGTGGTGGATCCGGCGCGGCAGCGGGTGTTGCTCACCCATCATCGCAAACTCGGCAAGTGGCTCCAATTGGGCGGCCACGCCGATGGTGAACCGGATCTGCTGGCAGTGGCGCTGCAGGAAGCCCGCGAGGAGAGTGGCCTTCGGCACGTGCGGGTGGTCAGCCCGGCGTTGTTCGACGTCGACTGCCATCTCATTCCCGCCCGGCTGAACGAGCCGGAGCATGTGCACTACGATCTTCGGTTCCTCTTCGAGGCCGATCCGGCGGAGCCGCTTCAGGTCAGTGCCGAGTCCAAGGCGCTGGCGTGGGTGGAACTGGCGTCCTTGGCGGAGCTCAATCCGGAGGAGTCCATGCTGCGCATGGTCCGCAAGACCGTGGCTTAGCGGTAAAGCCGGACTACGTCCTCGTTGCGCACCCAGCCGGTCTGGCCGTCGGGAAAGGCGAGGCGGATCCAGCCGAGAAAACGTCGATCGATCACGGCCATCGAACCGGGGGCAAGCGGACTCGTCTTCTGGGCCGTGTCTGCCTCGGTCGGGATCGAACGCAAGGTGGTCGCATGCCAGACCACCGCGGCCCGGGCGTCGGTGGCGAGGCCGTAGCGTTGAAGGCTCAGGGCGGCGGCCACGCTTGCGACGATGGCCGTGATGACAAACAGGCCGGCGGCGAGAGGCAGCAGGCGGCTGCGGTGACCGTAGGCCACGAGCAATCCGCAGGCGCCGGCAGCGCCCAGCAAGGCCATGGCGCCAAGGAGCACCCGCTCCCATTCCGCTGGGGACAACCATCGGGCGATATGATGCAACGGACCGGGGCGGGCGAAGGCCACGAGGTCGGCCGGAGCATAGCCGGCGCGGGTCAGGGCGAGCTCGAAATGCCAGCGTACCGAAGGATGGCCTGGGTTCTGGACGAAGGCGGCAGTGGCGTGGCCGGCCGCTTCGTTCCAGCGGTCCTGCTGGGCGAGCGCGAGGGCGAGATTGTGGTGGGCGATCCAGTCCGTCGGGCGCCGGGTGAGCGCCTCGCGCCAGATCTGCTCGGCCGCGGCAAACTCACTGCGTCCATATGCGGCGGCGCCCGCGTCGGCCGCTTCGGCGCGCGGGAGCGCCGCGAACAGCACCACCGCCACAAATGGCAGCAGGTGACGCGGGGAAAACAGGCTCAGCCAGGAAAAGGCCGGCACCCGATGTTGGTTCAGCGCCGCTTCGGCCCGGGCGATCCAGTCCTCCGGCAGCGCCGAAGCACTGCCGTAGAGACTGCGCTCCGCCTCGTCCCACAACCGCGTCCATTCGGGCGACGACGAGAAGTGCCGGGCGGTCGGCACGGCGCGGGCGAGCCCCCAGAGCCGCGCGGACTCCTGTTGCCAGGTCCGAAGGCCGGCGAACCGCGCGTGCGCGTTTGTAGCCGAACGCAGTGCCGCGAGCGTCTGGCCGAGGCGGCGTCTCGCGTCGCGCCGTTCCTTCCACGGGTCGTGGCGGCGGGCATGGCGCCAGGCGAGGCCGAGCCAGACCAACGGCAGCCAGGCGAGGGCTGCGCCCATCGCAACGGCGAGGCCGGTGCGGGAGAAGGGCGTGGGGGCCTCGGCCATGCCGGCGATCGGGTCCAGCGGGATGGCGGCGGGCGGAGCCGGCGGTCCGGGCAAGGTGGCACCGGGCGTCGGGATCGCGTCGGGCAGCGTGACCGCAGGAGCAGTCGTTGCGACTGGATCGGAGGCAGGGGCCTCGACCGTCACGCTGACCCGCTCGGTCGTGAGCGTCTTGTAGGTACCGCTCTTGGGATCGAAATAGGTCCAGATCACCGGTCCCAGCGTGTAGGTGCCCGGCTTGGTCGGAATCAGCACGACGTCCTCGCTCAACGTGGCCTCGAACAAGGATCCCTGGGCCTGCGTGCGTTTGGCCTGGGGCTGAACGACGCGAAAATCGCGCGAGGCCTCGCGCGCCGGCATGCCGGCGATGTCGGGCCAGTTGCCCACGCCGGCCAGTTCGAGGGTCCAGGTGATCGGCTCGCTGGTCACTGCCTTCTGCGGCACGACCTTGGAGACGAGGGTGAACTCGCCGACGGCGCCGGCGAAGTTGGCCGGGGCGGGCTGGGGCAGCGGCCGGACCACGATGGAAGGCCGGTTGCTGGTGATGTTGAATTGCTCGGCCTGGAACGACTGGAAGATGCTGAACCCACTGGTCGGCACGCGCAGGTTCACGAGCTGGGTGACCGCCCCCAGGGTGTAGCTGCCGGGTTCGCGGATGTATCCACGCGCCTTGTACAGCACGTTGTTGCGGTTGTCGCCGTTGACCACGCTGTTGAACGGCTCCGGCTGCGCCCATTCTTCATGGACGAGCGGTGCGGGGTCCCAGTTGGGGTTACTGCCGATGTTGGCGGGGAAACGGTTGGTCACGCTCAACGTGTAGTTGACCGGGATGACCTCGCCCGTCCAGACCGGTCCGTCGGCGAGGGCGAGGCGGGAGTTCGCGGCGGCGTCGAGCGGCATCGAGGAACCGACGGTGGCGTCGCCCACCTGGAAGCTGACGCCGGCCACGCGCTGAGGCCCCTTGTCGGTCTGAACCGTGAAGGCCGGGATCTCGATCGGCGCCTTGGCCGAGGGCATGGCGGAGTAGGTGAGAAACACCGTGCGGGTGCGGCTCGACTGGCCGTTGACGATGTTGAACGAGCTTTGCTCGCCCCGGCTGGGCCGGCCGAGGGACAGATTGGGCAGTGCCGGCAAGGTGACCTCGCCCGTCGGCTCGCAGTCGACGAAGATCAGGCTCAGCTCGGTGGTCTGACCGACGGCGAGCGTGCCGCCGGCCGGCTCCCACCGCACGCTCTGGGCGGCGGCAGGCCCGGCCAAGACTGAACACAGGAGAAGGAGGAAAGGCAGGAAACGTCGTCGCATGTTACCAATCGCGCCCTTTCTCGGCGGGCTTTCCTTTCTGATCTTGCATGAGCTGATAGAGACGGGCGGGGGAGTCCTGATTGCGCAGCTGCTCCAGCTTCTGAAGCGGAATGGCGAGTTCCGGCCGGGTGGCGGCTTCATTGGTACGTTCCGGCTGGCCGCCGATCTGCTGGGTTTCGCCCGAAGGTGGGGGCGGGGGCGTTTGCTCGGGCATCTCGCCGAAGGCGGACTGGCCGGCTTGGGGCGGGGGCGGCGTATTCTCTGCGCCGGATTGATCCTGTTCCGGTGAGGACGGCTGACCAGACGACGACTGCTCCTGCTTGGATTTCTCCTTTTGGTCCTCGCCGGATTTCCCCTCACCGCCTTCGCCGGGATTCTTCTGCGAGTCCTGATTCTCTTGATTCTCCGGAGGCTGATTCTGGTTCTGCGGTGGCTGGGGCGGTCGGGTAAGCAAGGCTTCGAGTTCGGCGCGCAACGCTGGCCAGTCCGCGGCCTTGGCATCGAGCGACTCCCCGGCCGTGACGGCCTCCAACGCATCGCGCACCGGGCCCTCCGGCACCGGTTGCCCGGCCTGCTTGACGCGCTGGCCGAAGGTGGCCGTGGTGCGCGCGAGGTCGGCGTAGTCGCGGGCGGCGAGCGCGGAACGTTCGGCCAGCTGGCCGACCAAGGCGGAGAGCGGGCCGGCCAGCGTCTCAACCGCGGGCGGCGTCGGGTCGGACTCGGCCGCACCGGCCGGCTGCGGCAGGGCAGCGAGCAATCCGGCCAGCGCGATGACGCCCACGGTGGTTCCGGCGACCGCCGGAGAACGGGAGGGAGTGGGGGTGAGTTTCACGGTTTTGGCGCGAGGATGAACGGGGAACTCCCGCAGGTAACTCCAAAGGAGCAGGAGCACGGCCGGGGCCAGCACCCACTGGAAACGTTCGGCGAGGCGGACGCGGCCTTCCTCACGAAACTCGCCAGCGCGGCCGGCCTCCACGGTTTGACTGATCACCTTGGCGAGGTCGACCCACTGGCTGGCATCGGTGTAGACGCCCTGCGTCCGCTGGGCGAGGTCGCGGAGTGTTCCGCCTTGCAGGCGGGTCATGACGACGGCGCCGCGTTCGTCCTTCACGAACGAACCCTCGCCATCGGGAATCATGGCGCCGGGCTCGGTCCCGATGCCGAGGCTGACGACGCGGACACCGCGCTCGACCAGTTGCGGCACGAGCGCCTGCCAGTCGTCGTTCTGTGACTCGCCGTCGCTCAGCACAATCAGGTACCGGTCGGCCGTCCCGCTCGAAGCGAAGGCGGACAAGGAAGTTTCGAGCAGGGCTTTGAAATTGGTGCCGCCTTCGGGCAGGTAGCCCGGATCGAGGGCGGGCAGGAACTCGCGCAGGATCTCGTAGTCAGCGCTCAGCGGACTTTGGAGAAAGGACGTGCCGGCGAAGACGACGAGACCGACCCGCTCGCCTTCGAGCCGTTCGAGCAGGCTGGTGATGAGCAGCTTGGCGCGCTCGAGGCGGGACGGCTTTACGTCCTCGGCCAGCATCGAACGCGAAAGGTCGACCGCGATCAGGATCTCGCGCGCCTGGTCGAAGACGGGCTCTTCGATCCGTCCCCACTGCGGCCGGGCCAGGGCGAGCACGGTCAACGCGAGTCCAAGCGCGAGGCGCCAGCGCACCCGCCGTATCGGTCGGACCTCATGGGCGGCGTCGGCGAGCACGAGGGTGCGGTGATCCGCTTCGGCGCGCAGGATTTTTGGGCGGGACGCGGCAGCAGCGCGGCGCCGGACGAAGACGTCGAGCGCGACGAGCGCGAGGGGCACGGCGAGAAACCAAAGGGCGTGGGGCCAGTAAACGCTCATGTCCGGCCCTCCGTGGGGGTGCGCAGGCGCGCAGTCAGCGCGCCTAGGCAAAGCAGGGCGCTTCCCGGAATGGCAAACCAGCCGAACAACTCCGACGCGATCAGGTAGGACTTGGCCTGGAATTCGATCTTCTTGGCCTGGTCGATGGCGTTGAACGCTTCGGTGACGGTCTGTTCGTCGTCGGCGCGGAAGTAGCGCCCGCCGGTCTGTCGTGCGATGTCACGCAGGGCGCCTTCGTCGAGGTCAGACTGCATGCGGCTGTACGTGATGATGCGGCCGTTGTCGTCGAACACCGGAAACGGCACGAGGCCATCGCGGCCGGCGCCGATGGTGTAGACCGGCACACCCCGACTCCGGGCAATCTCGGTCGCCTGCACCGGCGTGAGCGAGCCGCGGTTGTTTGCCCCGTCGGTGAGCAGGATGACGAAGCCGCCTTTGCGGCCAGTGGCGGCGTCACGTTCCGCCTGGGTGAGGCGCGTGAGCGCGACACCGAGACCGTCACCGATGGCGGTGCCTTCCTCGATGAGGCCGATCTTCAGGCGGTCCACCTGGCGTCGCAGCCAGTCGTGATCGAAGGTGAGCGGCGCCAGGGTGTAGGCGCGACCGGAGAACACGACGATGCCGATGCGATCGTTGGGTCGGTTGGTGATGAAGGCCTGGATCACCGGCTTGATCGCCTGCAGGCGGTTCATCCGCTTGCCGTCGCGTTCGTAATCCTCCGCCAGCATTGATCCGGACAAGTCGATCGAGAGCAGGATGTCGTAGCCCTCCGAGCGTACCTCGCGTCGGTCCTGAACATGTTGCGGACGGGCGAGGCTGACGATCAGAAGGACAAGACCGGCGCCGGCAAGGAACGCGGGCCAGCGCGAGGCCTGGGCGAGGCTGGGCCGGTGCCAGGCCGCGGCAAACGGGACGAGCAACACCGGCACGCGGCGCCGGCTGCGCAACCAGACGATCAGCGGAATGATCGCCAGCAGCAGGAACCAGAGCGGATCTTTGAACGCGTACGGGCCCATGGCTCAGTGCGGCGCGCGCATGCGCTGGTGAAAGAAACGCACGAGGGCATCGAGTCGATTCTCGTCGGTTCCCACGTGCAGGCGGCTGAACGGATCGGGGAACAACTCGTGCCACGCGCGAGCCCGTTCGTCGCGCAAAGCGGCATGCGCGGCGCGCTCGGCTGGCGAGCCTTCGAGGGTGACGAGACGGCCGGCCAGCGGATCGTACGCGGCGAAGCGGCCGCCCGACGGCAGCTCCCGTTCCCACGGGTCCTCCACACGAAAGCCCATGGTCTGGTAGCGGCGTCGCATCACCGCCCAGCCGTCCGGCGCGGGTCTTGGCGCAAAATCGCCCAGCCAGATCAGAATACTGTGTTTGGGTGCCGCCTTGGCAAGCAACCGCCAGGGGATCTCCGCTGCGGCGGTGCCTTGCGCGGTCAACGCCGGTGCCGGCTGGGCCAGCAAGGAGGCCGCGGCGTGCATGATTTGCCCCCGGCCCCGCACCGGCTCGCGGAAGGTGTAGCCGCCCGGGGCCGCGTGCACAAAGCCGACCCGGTCCCGGTTGACGGCGCCCAGCATCATGACGAGACCGCCGAGTTCGAGCAGCGCCTCGCGTTTCGAGATCGCGCCGGAGCCGAACTGCAGGCTGGGCGTGTCTTCGAACAGAACGAGAAACGTGATCTCTCGCTCCTCGACGAACTTCTTGCGGAAGGGTTCGCCGAGCCGGGCGGTCACATTCCAATCGATGTCACGGATGTCGTCGCCGAACTCGTACTTGACCACCTGGTCGAACTCCATGCCCCGTCCGCGGAATGCCGACCGGTACTCACCGCTCAGCACGTTCTCAACGGCATGACGCACGCGCCACTCCAGCTGGCGCAGGATCGACAGCGACGAGGAGGTGGCGAGGACAGCGGGGCGGGTCACGGACGTTAACGGAGGCGGCAGGCGTTGCGGCGGGCGCTCAGGCGCCGGCGGGGACAGGCGTCTTTTCCAGGACCTGGCCGATGATCGAATCCGCGGTCTGGGCGGCCGCCTCGGCTTCGTAGGTGAGTCCAATGCGATGGCGCAGGACATCGGTGGCGACGTCCTGAAGCACGGCCGGGCTGACGAAGTCGAAACCGCGCAACCACGCGAGGGCACGCCCGGCCTGGTACAGGGCAAGCGACGCACGGGGCGACGCACCGAAGTTGAGCAGCTTGTAACCCTTGCTGTCGGGCGTGGTAAGTGCGCGGGTGCCGCGCACGAGCGCGATGATGTAGGCCTCCATCGCCGGGGAGAGATGGATGCGGTCGACCTCATGGCGCAGGCCAAGCAACTCCTCGCCTGAGGAGACGGGCGCCAGGGCAGGGGCTTTGGTGACCTGACCCCAGCGCTGCATCATCAGCGCCTCCTCGTCCATCGACGGATAGTCGACGAGCAACTTGAACAGGAAGCGGTCGACCTGCGCCTCGGGCAGTGGGTAGGTGCCTTCCTGCTCGACGGGGTTCTGCGTGGCCATGACGAAGAACGGCTTCGGCAGCGGATGGGTCTGGCCGCCGATCGTCACCTGCCGCTCCTGCATGGCCTCAAGCAGGGCGCTCTGCACCTTGGCAGGCGCGCGGTTGATTTCGTCGGCAAGGACCAGGTTGGCGAAGATCGGTCCGCGATGGGACGTGAACTCGCCGGTCTTGGGCTGGAAGATCATGGTGCCGACCACGTCGCTGGGCAGGAGGTCAGGCGTAAACTGGATGCGCTCGAACTGCACCCCGAGGGCGGTGCCCAGGGACTTGATCAGGAGCGTCTTCGCCAGTCCGGGCATGCCCTCGAGCAGCACATGGCCATTGGCCAGCAACGCCACCAACAGGCGTTCGATGACGTCGTCCTGGCCGATGACGGCCTTGCCGATTTCGTCGCGGAGTTTTTGGGACCAGGCGGGACCAGTGATCATGCGGGAGGAAAGGGTGGTGGGAACCGGGGCGGCGGAGGAATGACTCACTTGCGGGGAAAGTGTTTCGCTGAGAGAAGGGCGTGCAACATGGATTTACCAACCGAAATCGGCCAGCGACTGGCCGCCCTCGGCATCCGGGCGGAGGAGGTGACCGAACGCTTCGTGCGCGGTTCCGGTCCCGGCGGACAGAAGGTGAACAAGACTTCGTCCACCGTGTGGCTCCGTCATGCGGCCTCGGGCACCGAGGTGCGCTGCCAGCGCGAACGGTCGCAGGCGGTCAACCGGGCCGTCGCCTGGGCCGAATTGTGCGACCGCCTCGAATCCCGCCAGCGCCTTGCGCAAGCCGAGCGAATCGACGCCCAGGAACGGGAGCGCCGGCGCAACCGCAAGCGCAGCGCCCGGCAAAAGGCTCGTCTCGTTGCGGGCAAACGCCACCGGTCGGCCGTGAAGGAGCGGCGAGGGCGAGTCAGGGATTGAGTCCGGGGTCTTCAACCGATGAAGCTGATCGGGCACATGGAACGGTACGTTGCGGTCTGGGCGCTGCTGGCGCTGGCGGGATGCGCCAGCGTGGCTCCGCGCTCTGCAGGCCCTGTGCCGGACCGTGGGGGGCATGAAAAGGTTGCGTCCGTGACCACCGAGACGCCGTCAACCGCGCCGGCGTCGGAACCGTCTCGGGCTGCATCGGTTCCGGCACCCGTTCAGCCGGAGTCGTCGGCGGCGGGTCCGGCTCCGGCCGTATTGCCTGCGCCGGTAGCGCCGGAGACCCGACCGGCTGACGGTGACCTCCGGGTGCTGATCGAGTCGCAACCGTCGGGTGCCACCGTCGTGATCAACGGGCGCACGGCGGGTCGCACCCCCTACACGATGACGGTGGCGGGGACCGGCCGGGGCTTTTTCCGCGAGGAGCAGGCCGTCCGGGTCCGTTTTATTGCCACCCAGGCGTCGGAGGTGTCCGCGACGGTGGAGGAGGTCTTCGCTCCCACGGACCGGGTGCCCGTCCGGGTCGTCTTCACGCCGGAGGGAGCGCGGCGATTCTGGTGACCGCCCTTGCGCGGCGGGCGCGCCGCGGCAACGTGAACTCCATGCCGATAAACGTCGTGACTGCGCGCAAGGCAGGCTTGATCGGGCTGGTGCTGGCGCTCGCGGTAGGAGCGTGGGCAAGCGAGCGGCCGGTGCCTACGTACGAACTGGACCGGCCTGGCACCGTGGTGGTGTTGCGCCATGCTTTGGCGCCGGGCGTGGGTGATCCGGAGGGTTTCGATCTGAACGACTGCGCCACGCAACGAAACCTGAGCGACGCCGGCCGGGCCCAGGCGCGAACGATCGGAGCACGCCTGCGCCAGCAAGGGGCTAAGACCGCGAAAGTCTACACCAGCGCTTGGTGTCGCTGCCGCGAGACGGCGACCCTGCTCGGCTTTGGCGAGCCGGAGGTGCTCCCGGCGTTGAACTCGTTCTTCGCCGACGCATCGCTGCGCGAACCGACCATGCGGGCGCTGCAGGAGTTTCTGCAGAACCTGCCGGTGGACGGCGGGCTCGTCATTTTGGTGACCCATCAGGTCAACATCACCGAACTCACCCGGAGCTATCCTGCCTCCGGGGATGGCGTGATCCTTCGCCTGAACGGCACGGAGAAACCGCGGATCGACGGCTTCCTGCGCGAGCCACGCGAACCGTGACTCAACGGCGTCGCCGCCGCTTTCGCCAAGCCATCGCGCCGGCGGCTCCGCTCCCGAGCAGCAGCAAGCTGATCGTGCTGGGCTCCGGCACGGCGGCGAACGACACAAAGTTGGAAAGCAGATCGTAGTTCTCGGCGGTCGCCCAGGTGTTGTGGAACACGTTCGCATCCGCCACCACCAGCACCGCGCCGGACCCGACCTTGAGATCGTTGGAGGCGAAGTAACCGGCGGCGATCTGCCCGCCGCTGAACTGCGCGAGCGGTTTGAAAGCGTCGGGCAGCCCGGTCAATCCGCCCTGCGCGATGCCCGCGAGCGAGGTGACAGTGCCGAACGGGCCGTTCGAGATCGGGTTCCCCGTCGGGTTGATCACGCTCAAGGTGGACTGCTGATAAGTGCCGGCGGTGTTGAGCCCGAAGGGAGAGAGGAAGCTTCGATTGGCCGACGCAAGCGCGTCGAGTGTGTTGTTATCCGTCAGCAGGACGGCGAACCCGCCGCGGTCCACGAACGCGCGCAGTGCGTCCTGTTCGGCGATCGTCAGGGCGTTGATGGCGGTGACGTTGCTGGACGGCGACATCAGCACCACGCCGGCGGCCGACGAGAAGACGGCATCGCTGAGACTCGAGGTGAAGGAGAAGGTGGCGTTGGGCAGCGCGTCGACAATCGCAGTGCGGACGCCCGATTGCGCGGCGAGGTTGTAGCTGCCACCCCGATCGGTGTCGAAACCCACGATCACCTGGCCCAGCGCGCAGGCTGCGGTTGAGAGAAACAGGAAGAGTCCGATTGGTTTCATAGGCGCAGCATCCGCTTTCGGACGTTCGGACAGTAACGTTCGGTACGAGGAGATACGAGCCTGAAATGCCCGGTGGCTCAGGCGCTGAGTATCACGAGGTAGCGGACCGGTGCCGGGCTGTGGTTGCGCAGCCCGTGGAGCTGGCTCGGATTGAAGACCGCACCTTCGCCCGCCTTCAGAACCTGCTGTGCCTCGCCCAGTTCAAGCGTGAGCTCGCCTTCGAGTACGTGCACCGCTTCGCAGCCTCCGTGCTGATGAGGCGGGTGCGACCGCTGGCCGCCCGCCACCTCGGAAATGTGGTATCGCAGCGGTTCGCCGGTGAGATTTGAGTCCACAAAGCAGCGCGAGACGCCTTTAACTGGTTTTCCGGTTGTGAGCATGCATGCGGCATACGTCTGCGCCCGGGCCCCTTCAATGGAAACTCCACGTTCTCCCCTCGTGCTAGATCCCGCCGTGGTGTCTGCTGATGTCGTCGCGCGGCACCTTGGCCTCGAGCCGCTTGACCAGGAGGGCGGCTGGTTTCGCCGGACGTACGTCTCGGACCTGGCCTGGCCACCGGGTACGTTGCCGGCGATCTACGAAGGCCGGCGGCAGGCGGCCTCGGCGATCTATGCGTTGTTCACTCCGGACGGCTTTTCGGCGATGCACCGTCTGATTACCGACGAGATCTGGTGCTTCCATGCGGGCGATCCACTCGAGTCGCTCCGTCTCCATCCCGACGGAGCGTTCGAATGGGTTCGTCTCGGCCTCGCGGTGGGGGAGGGACAACGTCCGCAGGACGTGGTGATGGGCCATGTCTGGCAGGGCACGCGCCTGGCGGCCGGGGGAAGATGGGCCCTTGTGTCCTGTGTGATGGCGCCAGAGTTTGCTTGGGCTGACTTCGAGTTGGGCGATCGGGCGGCCCTCATCGGCAGGTTTCCCGAGGCCGCGGAGGGCATTGCGGCGCTGACGCGCGACGTTCCTCCGGTGGGCCAGCGCTGACGGTGCGGCGGTCGGGCTGATTTTTGAGCTCTGTTTTTGGCGTGAGCCCGGCATGGTGAGGTCATGGAAAAACGTCGTTTTGCCGAACTGGGGTTGTCGCCGGAGCTGCTCAAGGCTGTGGACAAGATGGGCTTTGAGGAGGCTTCGCCGATTCAGACCGCGGTGATTCCCGCCCTTTTGGCGGGGCGCGACGTCGTCGGCCAGTCCGCCACCGGATCCGGCAAGACCGCCGCCTTCGGTTTGCCCGCGATCGAGAAGGTCGACCCGCAACTGCGTGCGGTGCAGGTGTTGATCCTGTGCCCGACGCGCGAACTGGCGGTCCAGGTGGCGGAGGAGATGGCGAAACTCGCGTTCTTCAAACGCGGCGTCCACGCGGTGCCGATCTACGGCGGCCAGTCCTACGAACGGCAGTTTCGCGCGCTGGCGGCCGGCACGCAGGTCGTGATTGGTACGCCGGGTCGCGTGATGGACCACATGGAACGCGGCACGTTGAAGCTGGACCGGCTCAGCATGGTCGTGCTCGACGAAGCGGACCGCATGCTCGACATGGGCTTCCGCGACGACATCGAACGGATCCTGTCCGCCGTGCCGGAACAGCGCCAGCTGCTCTTCTTCTCGGCGACGATGCCGCGGGTGATCCAGGACCTGATCAAGCGGTACAGCCGCGATCCGGAGTGGATCAAGATCGAGGCCCAGGCGCAGAACGCGCCGCAGGTCGACCAAGTCTACTTCGAAGTCGAGCGGCGGTCGAAGATCGAGGTGCTCACGCGCCTGATCGACATCCACGATTTCCGTTACGGCATCATTTTCTGCAGCACGAAGGTGATGGTGGACGAACTCGACGAACATCTGCATGCGCGGGGTTACTCGGTGGACCGTTTGCACGGCGACATCACCCAGGCGCAACGCACCCGGGTGATGGACAAGTTTCGCCGGCGCGGCTTCGAGTTCCTGATCGCAACGGACGTGGCGGCGCGCGGACTCGATGTCGACGACCTTGAGGTAGTCTTCAACTTCGACCTGCCGAACGACGCCGAGGATTACACCCACCGCATCGGACGCACGGGGCGCGCCGGCAAATCGGGGCGGGCGTACACCTTCGTTTCGGGCCGCGAGTTGTACAAGCTGCAGTCGATGGTGCGATTCGCGAAGCTGAAGATTCGCCGGGAGAACGTGCCCTCGCTCGACCAGGTCGAAGAGGCGCGGGAGAATGTCTTTTTCGAACGCCTGCGCGCGACGCTGGAGGCGGGCGAGTTTCGGCGTCAGGACCGCATCGTGGATCGCCTGCTCGAGCAGGGCCATGCCAGCACCGACATCATTTCGGCGCTCATCCATCTCATGCAGGGTCCAGCCCCCGCACCTGCTCCGGTACCCGAACCGCCGGCCCGGCGTTCTGCGGCTCCGGCGTGGGTCGAGTCCCGTACTCAGCCGTCGTCACCGGCACCCACCGGCCCGGCGGGTGATGAGGACGCTTCGCCATCGGGACCCCGCAAGGGCAAGTTCGAGCGCCCGGGGCGGACCGGCCGCGAGCCGGGCTTCACCACGCTGTTCTTCAATGTCGGCCGCAAGCAGTTGGTGACTCCGGCTGACTTGGTGGGCAAGATCGCCGGCGTCACGCGGCTTCCGGCCCAGGTGGTCGGTGCGATCGACCTTCATCAGCGTCACGCATTGGTGGACGTGGAGAGCAGCCACGCGGAACGCATCCTCGCCAAATTGGCGGGCGTGCGTGTGAAGGGCGTCTCGCTGGAACCCGCCATCGCCACCGACGCCCAGCGCGAGGCGGAGTAGGCGCTGGGCACGGCCTGCCACGGGTTTGTCACGGTCCGCCACTTGACACGTCTCCATCGCGCGGCTACGTCGAAGCCCCGAATGGAGGCCGTGCTAGATCAACCCGTGCTGGTCCTCAACCGCCTCTGGCAGGCGGTCAATGTGATCGGCGCCCGACGGGCCTTCGCGCTGCTGGCGCGGGGACAGGCCGCCGTTGTCCATCATCAGAAGGATGACTTCCGGGTCTTCTCGCTGATGGACTGGATGGATTTCTCGCGCAACAACCCGCCCTTGGACGAGTTGGAAGCGGTTCACACTCCGCGTACCGTCATCCGGCTGCCGCGGGTGATCCTGCTCACGTGGTTCGACAAGTTGCCTTGCAAGGAGCTCAAGCTCACCCGCAGCAACGTGTTCGAGCGCGACAAGGACACCTGCCAGTATTGCGGCCGGGCCTTTGAGCGCGAGGACCTCAACCTCGATCACGTCATCCCCCGCGACCGGGGCGGGAAGACCACGTGGGAGAACATCGTCTGCTCCTGCATCCGTTGCAATTCGCGCAAGGCCAACCGGCTGCCGCATGAGGCCAACATGCGCCTGATCCGCAAACCCGTCCGCCCCAAGTGGCGTCCGGTGATCACGCTCGTGCTGGGCAATCGTGACCGCGAGCGCTGGAAAGATTTCCTCGATCTCGCCTACTGGAACGTCGAGCTCGAGGAGTGACCCCGGCCTGTGCGCTGCGTGGGGCGGGAGAAGTCTGCTCCCGTTAGGTCGGACTTACGAACGCGAGGCGGCGGTGCCGTTCACTTCGCCAGGAAACGCAGCGCGGCGTCGGGCTGGTCGATGAACAGGCCGTCCACCCCTGCGCCCGCGATCAGGGCGGTGAGTAGGGCGTTGATCGAAGGCACCTCGGGGGGCAGGGCATCGGAGCGGAAGGTGTAGGGATGCACTTTCAATCCGACGGCGTGAGCATCGCGGACCAGGGAGCTGAAGACCGGTCGGCCGGCCGCATCCGCGCCAGTCAGGATGCGTCCGAGGGCGGGTCCGATCCCCTGGGCAAAGGTGGCGAGGTCGGCCAGTCCCGCGGGCGTGATCATGGCTTCGTAGACGCCATCGTCCTCGCGGTCTTCGCCGATGAGCTGAATCAGGGGAAGGGCCGTGCCGTGCACGGCGCGAAGGCGCCGGAGCGCTTCGCGGTCAAAGCATTGCACGAAAACAGGATCGTCGGCGCGGCGGTAGCCCAGCCGGTCCAACGAGGCCAGCAGCGCAGCGCCCAGATCTTTACCCTCGGTTGCGTGCCAGGCCGGTTGCTTGAACTCGACGTAGATTCCAGCGGTTCGGCCGGTGGAGCGGTTGAGCCCTTGGATGAGCGATACCTGTTCCTCGAACGTGCAAAGCCGGAAGCCGCCTCCGGTGGCAGGAAAACGAAGGGGGAACACGGGCTGGCCGGTCTTCGGATGGACGCGTTCGTTGACCTTGAGTGCGCGCAACTCCTCCCAAGTGAAATCGATCACGTAGAATCGTCCGTCCGCGCGCTGGCGGCCAGGATGGCGGGTGGCCACGTCCGTGGTGGTCTCGAGGTGGATGTCGTGGATCACCACGAGGACGTCGTCCTTGGTCAGCACGACGTCCTGCTCGATGTAGTCGGCGCCGAGGGCATGGGCATAGGCGGCCGATTCGAGCGTGTGCTCGGGCAGGTAGCCGCTCGCACCCCGGTGGGCGATGACCAGTGGACGAGCGCCGGAGGGGAGGGTCGAGGCCATGGCCAGAAGGACGAGAACGAAGAGGCGGGGCGAGGCGATCACGATCGCCCAGGTTGAACCGGGCCCAACGTTCCGGCAAGGGAGGCCGGGCAACACTTCGGTGACATGCGGGTCTCCGCCGGCCACCGCCGCGCACCCGGGCAGGACGGTCAGAAGCGGGTGGTGGCGCTCAGCCCGTAGGTGGCCGGCTGGCCGCGAATGACGGTCGGGATGCCGAAGTTGGCGCCGAAGTTGCCGGCATCGATGAGGTAGTCGCGGTCAAGCAGGTTGTCGGCGTAGGCCGCGATTTCCCAGCGGTCGCGGGGCGAGCGCCATGAGGCGCGCAGATTGACGACGCCGTAGCCGTCCTGGCGCAGGGTTCCGCCGAAGCGCGTGTTATCGTCATCGAAGAAGTGCTCCGACTTGTACTGGAAGACCGGCGTCACCGAGAACCGGCCGAGCCGCTCATCCTGGATCGAGACCGTCGTACCGACCGACACGGCGTGCTTGGCGGTGAGGCGGAAGGACGAACCGGCGAAGCGCTGGGGCTGGCCGTTCTCGCCCGTATCGTCGAAGGTGGCGTCGGTGTAGCCGTAGGTCACGAAGGCGTTGACCTGATCGGTCAGGCGTCCGCGCAACGCGAGCTCGCCGCCCCGGCCGGTGGCGTTGCCGGCGCTGACGTTGATGAACCGGGCGGCGTTGTTCGGATCGCGCACCGTCGTCTGGAAGTCCGTATAGTCGTAGTGGAAGAGGGCAGCGTTGTAATCAAAGCGGCGGTTCGCGGAGGTGCCCTTGATGCCGACCTCGTAGTTCCAGATGACCTCCTCGGCGATGGTGGAGATGGTGAAGGGGGCGGTGCTGTCGACCGTGATGCCGGCCGGGCGGCGTCCGCGCGACACGCTCGCGTAAACGCTGTGGTCGCGGTTGATCGAGTAGCGGCCGATGAGGCGGCCCACGACGGTCGTGTCGGTCAGGGATCCCTCGCGGCGGCCGTTGGTCGGGGCAAACGCGAGGTTCGGGTTCGCGCCGAGCAGGAAGCCGAGCGTGCTCGGAACGGGTGCCGGCAGGGCCTGGTAGCCACCGGTCTGGTCCTCATACGAGACGCGCAGCCCGGCGGTGACTTCGAACCGGTCGTTCACGCGGTAGGTGCCGTCGGCGAACACATCGGTGGTCGAGGATTCGGCGCTGTTGATGTATTGCTCCGTATGATACCCCTTGAGCGGCGCGTTGGCGAGTTGTGCGAGCGGGGCGAGTGACGGCACAGCGGCGAAGGCGGCGAAGCCGGCGGGCAGGTTGCCCTGTGGGATGAACGGATTCAGGACGGGGACGGCGGCGTTGACGAGGAAGTCGGGCACACCGGCGGCGAGCAGCCCCCGGCGGAAATCGCCTGAAAGGAAGGGCCAGACCTGGCGTTCGTCGGTGTAGAGCGAAATGCGCTGGTCGCCGTCCTCGCGGAAGTAGTTGAGCCCGACGAAGCCGGCGAAGCGTCCGCCGCGGTCATAGTTCGCGCGCAGCTCCTGGCTGAACTGCTTGCCGGTCGAGCGGTCCGAGAGCTCGAGAAGGAAGAAGCGGGATCCGTCGGCGTCGAATTCCTCGTGGGAGGCGAATTCGCGCACGCCGGTGATGCTCGTGAGCGTCCAGGCGTCGTTCAACTCATGGGTCACAATCGCCGTGCCGCCCCAGACCGTGCGGTCCGTCCGCAGCTGTTCACCGCGATTCAGCTCGGCGGCGGTGTAGGGATTGGTGCTGCCTTGCGACGTGGGAATGACCGCGCTCTTGAACGACGTGCCGGACGGCTGGTCCTGCTGGTAATTGAAGATGACGTCGACCGTGGTGCGGTCGCCGGGCAGCCAGCGCAGGGAAGGACGGATGGCGAGGGTGTCACGGCTGTTGAGATCGGGACCGCCGGCGAGGTTCTCGACCGTACCGTCCCGCTCACCGTAGCTGAAGGCGATGCGGCCGAGCAGGCGTTCGGAGCCCAGCGCCGTGTTATAGAAACCCTCGGCTCGGCGCTCGTTCAGGTTGCCAAAGCCGACGGTCAGGGCCCCCTCGGTGGCATTCACCGGTTTGCGCTGGATGATCGAGATTGCGCCGACCTCGGCACCCTTGCCGAAGAGCGTGCCCTGCGGACCTTTCAGCACCTCGACCCGCTCCAGGTCGAAAAGCTCGACCGTGCTGCCGGTGGCGCGACTGATCGAAACACCGTCCTGAAAGATGGATACCCGCGTTTCGCTGCGCGGATCGGTGCTGTCGGAGGTGACGCCCCGGATGTTGATGCCGGGGAAATTGGGAGATTGCTGCTGGACGAACAGGCCGGGGACGAGTGGGGCGAGATCCTTGTACTGGGTGATGCCGGCGTTCTCGAGGAACGTTCCGGAGTAGGCGTTGAGGGCAATGGGCACGTCCTGCACGGCCTGAACGCGCTTTTGGGCGCTGACTTCCATTTTCTCAAGTTCCACGACTCCGGGGACGGCCTGCGCCCGCAGGAGGGCGGGCACGGCGAGCAAGCAGACGGCGAACGCGGTATAGCGACGATGAAGGTACATGGGCGGCAGGTGAGGCTGGGTGAGTCTTCGTGGATAGAGGCGTTTGGGTCAATCCACGCAGGGAGAAGACCCCGGCTTCGCAAAAAAGTTACCTGGTTGACGACAATCGCCGGCGTTTTGGCACGGCAGCGCAAACCGGCGGCGTCAAACCGCGTTCACCGTCCGGCCTGCTGACGGAGCAAAACCCAGATCGTGGCGGCGGCGATCAGGTCGATCACCGCGACGGCAAGGCGGAGGGGGAAGGGCAGGCGGATCGGCAGCAGGAGGATCACGATTCCGCTCAGCACCAGCATCGCACCGGCGGCCGTCAACATGACCCGGCGGCGGGACTGCGCCAGGGCGCGGGGATCATCGGGGTGAAATTTCATGTGCGGATCAGTGTTTGGCGAGCGGCAGCGTGATGCGCAGGGTGGTGCCTGCGGGGCTGGTTTCAAGCAGCGTGATGTCGCCGTGATGACTGAGCAGGATGCGTTTCGCGATGGCGAGCCCGAGGCCGGTGCCGTCGCTCCGGCCGGACAGGAAGGAGTCGAAGATGCGTTCGCGGAGCGCCTCAGGAATGCCCGTGCCGGTGTCGGCCACGTCGATCGCGACGAACTCGCCCCCCTGTTCGCGCGTCTCCGCATGACACCTCAGCGTGATCGTGCCGCCTTCAGGCATGGCCTGGGTCGCGTTGATTAGAAGGTTGAGCAGCACCTGCTGGAGCTGCCCCTTGTGCACGTCGACGAGCGGCCGAAGCGGCGGTTCGTAACGCAGCTGGATCTTGCTCTGCGCCAGCTTGAGACGAATGAGCACGATCGTGTCTTCGACGATGTCATGGACCGACCAGCGCGAGTGGAGGCTCGACGGCGCTTTCGCGAAGGTCAGTACGCGCGTCACGATCGCCTCCAGCTGGTCGATTTTCTCGCCGATGACGCGCACGTCGGTGCGGCGGGGATCGCCTTCCGGAAAGTCGAGGCCGAGGTAGCCGAAGAGCAGCTTGATCACCGTGAGGGGATTGCGGATCTCGTGGGCGATCTCGGCTGCCAGCAGGCCAAGGGTGGTGAGCTGCTCGTTCTTGCGCAGAGAGGCTTCGCTTTGGAAGACACGGGCGTAGAGCCGCGAATTCTGCAGCGCCACGGCACCGAGGCTCGCCAGTGCGCCCAGCAGCCGGCGTTCGTCATTGTTGAAGCGGTGGATCTCCCCGGTGAAAACGGTCAGCACCCCCAGAACCTCATGTTCGTAGATGAGCGGCGTCGCCAGTACGGACCGCAGCCCGGGATGACGCGGGAGATCGACCACATCGAGAAACTCCGGCGACTGCACATTGGCGAACTCGACCTGCCGCCGCGTCTGGATCGGGGCGGAAACCAGGCACGAGCCGACCGGAAGGTCGCCGGCTGGTGTATCCATCGGGCCATGACTGTTGAGGGAGGCCAGCCGGACGGTGCCGTGCACCGATTCGAACAAATAGAGCGCGCAGGCCTGGGTCTGCGTGATCAGCCGGGCGCCGCGGGTGATGGTGTCGAACAGCTCCTGGGGCTCGAGTTTGGTCACGAGCGACTGACCGATGCCGATAAGCGATTCGAACTGGCGCGCCTTGCCCCGGAGCTGGTTGAGACTCCAGAGGCGCTGGATGACCGCGGTCGCCTCCTCGGTGAGGCGGATGAACAGCTGGTAATCGCGGTCGGGAAACCCGTTCAGGCGGTCGCTGTCGAGGTTGATCACGCCGAGCACCTGGCCGCCCGGGCCGAGCATGGGGGCCGCCATCTCGCAGCGCACGTCCGACCGTACCGGAATGTAGCGGGGATCGGCGGTCACGTCCGGCACCAGCTGCGGTCGGCCGTGAAACGCCACCCAGCCGGTCACGCCTTGTCCGAGCCGGAGGGCCAGATCGTCGTTGTCGTCGGGCAGACCGCGTTGGACTTCGATCTCAAGCCGGCCGGTGTCGGGATTGAGCAGCGACACGGAGCCGGACACCGCGCCAAAAACCTCCACAAGCGTGCCGAGGATGCCGTGCAGCGCATCGCCCGGCTCCTCCGTCTTTCCGAGCAGGGAGGCGACGCGGTAAAGGGCGTCGAGCGAGCGGGCGTCAGGGTGATCCGAGGGAGATGACATGCACGGACAGGCGGGGAACGGTGGCGCGGTCGGCCGGGCATGGCCAGACCTTTGCCGCCGACCGCGCCGGCGAAGGGACGCGGCCGGTGCGGTGGTGGGGTCAGACCGCGGCGGCGGGCTCGGCCGGCGAGATCACTTGGGTCAGTGCTTCACGCAGATCCTGGAGACGCTGTGGATCGGTCACGGCCACATGGGCGTTGTCCTCGATGTAGAAGGTATCGATGGCGATCCCCCGCTCAGTGCCGATGCGGGCAAAGGTGATGTCGAAGCCGTGGGTGCTGATGGTCTTCGCCAAGCGGAAGAGCAGCCCGATCTGGTCGCGGGCCTGGATCTCGACGATCGTCCGCTCCATCGACAGCTCATGGTAGACCTCAACGGTCGGGGGAAACGACGTCTGCAGCGTTTCTCCGGTCGATCCGTAGCGCGTGCTTGATGCGTGCCGCTGGGCCTGGGCGAGGATCTCCGGCATGAGATCTTTGCCTTGCACCAGCGCAGCCTCGACGGTCTGGGCGAAAATTTCCTGGGCGCGGGCGTTTTGCACGACGCCGCGGCCGGGTTCCACGACGTAGAAGGTGTCGATCGCAATGTGGTCGCTGCGGGAGATCACTTTTGCGCTCAAAATCGAGAGTCCGGCCACGCTGAACGCCCCCGCCAGCTTGTAAAACAACCCGGCGCGGTCCCAGGTGACCACGTTGACGATGGTGAGCGAGCGATTGATGTCATCCTTCCACTCGATGACGGGATGGAGGGATCCGACCGAGTCGGCGTTGGTGATGGATTTGAGCAACTGGTTGACCATCCGGATGTGGAGGGCGATTTCGCCGGTCTCCGTGTGGATGAAGTACCGCTCCGGCAGCAGGTTGAAGTGCGCCGTGATCTCATCCTGGCTGATGCCGGGGATGTTCTTGTTGATCAATTCCTTGAAGGTCATTTGCAGGCGTTGCGAATTGCGGGTGGCGAGGGCCTCGCCGTGGATGAGGTGATCGAGGGTAGTGCGGTAAAGGGTGGTGTGGAGCGTGTCCTTGTAACTGTTCCAAAGTCCGGCCGAGGTGCCGCGCGCGTCGCAGAAGGTGTGAACGTAGAGGTACCTGAGCAGGTCCGCATTCCCCGCCAGTTCGGCAAATGCGGCGGACGTCTTTGGATCGTCCACATCCCGCTTCTGCCAAAAGCGTGCCATAATCAGATGATTCTTGATAATGAAGGCGACAATCTCGGCGGTTTCCTCGTCGACACCGAGGCGTTTCAGGAGGGGGCGGGCGATCACCACGCCGTTTTCGGCGTGCCCCTGGATGCCGTCGGACTTGCCGATGTCGTGCAGCAGCAGGATCAGGTAAAGCAGCACCGGGTTGGCCGTTTCGTGCAAGGCGTCCCGGTACTTGTGCGTGATCGGCTCAGCCTCGGCGAAAATGCGATCCAGTTCCCGGATCGTATTCAACGTGTGGATGTCCGCCGTGTAGCGGTGGTAGAACTCGTGCTGGACGAGGCAGGTCAGTGCGTCGAACTCGGGGATGAAGCGGCCGAGCACGCCGAGTTCGTGCATGAGCTGGAGCGAGGCATGCACGCCGCCGGCTTCCTCGAGGATTGCACGGAAGCTGGTGTTTGCGTCAGTGGATTCGGTGACGCGCCGGGTGATGAGAGGAACCGACTCGCGGATCAGCGTCTGCAGCGCGAAATCCGGATTGGCGCCCAGTTGCTGGCAGTGGCGGAAGACGCGGATCAGGCGGACCGGGTCATCGCGGAATACGTTGGCGGATTCGGCCGTCAGCTCGCGGCCGCGCAGGACGAAGCCATCGAGGCGCTTCGTGCGCTCATGGCGCCGGGCACGGATGGCCTCGCGGAAGGAAATCTTCTCGTCGGACGTCTGACTGAGCGTGAGGGCGAGCCGGTTCTCCACCAGGCGGGAGATGCGGTAGATCGTCTGGGCGGCGCGGTAATAGTCCCGCATGAACAGCTCCACGCGGGCGAGCAGCTTCGGCTCGGTGTAGCCGAGCCCGAGGGCGATGCGCGGCTGCGACTCGAGATTGAGCAGGTCGGTGGGCCGCTTGCTCGAGAAATGGAGCTCGTTGCGCACCTTTTGCAGGAAATCGTACGAACGGTTGAAGGCCTTGAGCTCGTTCGGCCGCAGGTACTTCAGGCCGACCAGTTCGTTGAGGCTGGTGATGTCGAGCTTCACCCGCGCCATCCAGGCCGTGTTCTGGTAATCGCGCAGACCACCCACGCCGTTCTTGATGTCAGGCTCCTGCAGGAAGACGGTGTTGCCGAATTTGGCGCGGCGGGCGACCTGGTCGTCGAGCCGGGCGGCAATGTAGGCGCGCGGATTCTCGGTGGTGTAGAACGTCCGGTAAGCCTGGGCGAAGGTGTCGTAGAGCAGCGACGAGCCGGCGATCAGGCGTGATTCAAGCAGGGCGGTCTTGGTCTGGATGTCCTCACGCGCCTGCACGAACACATCGTCGACCGTCCGGGTGGAATGGCCGACCTTCAGGCCGCAGTCCCACAGGATGTACAGGATCTCGTTGGTCAGATGTTCCTGCAGCGGCTTCACCGCTGACGGCTTTGCCTTCGAGGGAAACAGGAACATCAGGTCGATGTCGCTAAGCGGGCTGAGTTCGCCGCGGCCAAAGCCGCCAAGCGCCACCAGCGCCACCGGGGTGGGGAGCTCGCCGTGCTGTCGGGCATAGCTCGCCGTCGCGTAGTCGAACAGATGCGCCAGCATCACGTCGATCATCGCCGCCCGGGCCCGCGCCACGGCCAGCCCCGATTCGCCGGCGTCGTGCCGCATGCGGATCATGGCGCTCTCCAGCCGGAGAAAGGCCTTGCAGGCGGCGAGGCGTTTCGCGACGGGCGTCTCGCCGACGAACAACAGGCGTTCACGGGCGTGTTTCTGGATGCGGCCGATCATGGTGAAAGGGCACTACAAGGGGAATCCTGCCGGGCCGCAAAGCGGGAAATGCGCCAACCACCGCCGGCGGCCGCTCGCCGTACTCGCCACTTGCCAGCGGCGGTCCGGGTTGGTTGGGTCGGGGGTTTCCTCGATCCACCATGGCCGAAATCTCCAAGAGCTACGAACCGCGCGACGTTGAGAAAAAATGGTACGCCGCCTGGCAGCAGGCCGGCGCCTTCGCCGGACGGGTCGATCCGCAACGTCCGCCTTACAGCATCGTCATCCCGCCTCCGAACGTGACGGGCGTGCTGACGATGGGACACGTGCTCAACAACACGCTCCAAGACATCCTGATCCGCCGGGCGCGGTTGGAGGGCAAGTCCGCTCTATGGATCCCCGGCACCGACCACGCCGGCATCGCCACCCAGACCGTGGTGGAGCGCGAACTGCGCAAACAGAAGAAGACGCGGCATGATTTCGGTCGGGAAAAGTTCGTCGAGAAGGTCTGGGAATGGCGCCACGAAAAAGGCGGCATCATCCTCGAGCAGTTGCGTCGTCTCGGCGCGTCGTGCGACTGGGATCGCACCCAGTTCACGATGGATCCGGAGTATTCGCGATGCGTGCTGCACGTCTTTGTGGAGCTTTTCCGCCGCGGACATATCTATCGCGGCAAGCGGATGGTGAATTGGTGCCCGGTGTCGCTCACGGCCCTGTCCGACGAGGAGGTCATTATGAAACCGGCGAACGGGACGCTGTATCAGGTGCGGTACGAACTGACCGACCGGCCGGGCGAGTTCATCACGGTCAAGACCACCCGTCCCGAAACCATCCCGGGCGACGTTGCCATCGCGGTGCATCCGGAGGATCCGCGCTACACCGGGTTGATCGGCAAGACCGTCCGGCGTCCGCTCGGACCGGTGGCGAACATCCCGATCATCGCCGACGCCGCAGTTGACAAGGAATTTGGGTCCGGAGCCCTCAAGATCACGCCGGCGCATGACAAGGTCGACTTCGAGGTGGGACAACGTCACCGCCTCGAGCCGATCGACGTGCTCAATGCGGATGGGACACTCAATGCCCTCGCCGGCCCCGAGCTTGCCGGCATGGAGCGTTTCGCCGGACGCAAGAAGGCGGCCGAACTGCTCAAGGCAAGCGGAGCGCTGGTGGGCGAGGAAGCCTATGCCAACAACGTCGGCTACTCCGAACGCGCCGACGTGCCGATCGAACCGCGCCTGACGTGGCAGTGGTGGCTGCGTTATCCGCGCATCGAGGAGGCCAAGACCGCCGTGCGCGACGGCCACATCAAGTTTCATCCCGAGCGCTGGTCGAAGGTGTACCTTCACTGGCTCGAGAACATTCAGGATTGGTGCATCAGCCGCCAACTGTGGTGGGGGCATCGCATCCCGGTTTGGTACCGGAAGGGCCTCGACAAGGAGAGTCTCACCGAGAAGGACCTGACCGATCCGTCCAAGGTGCATGTTTCCCTCGAGGGACCGGCGGATCCGGAGAACTGGGTGCAGGAGGATGACGTGCTCGACACCTGGGCATCCTCATGGCTTTGGCCCTTTGCGACCATGGGATGGCCCGACGCCTCGGCGGAGCGGAAGGCCGGCTTCGACTATTTCTATCCCACGTCGACGCTCGTGACCGGACCGGACATCATCTTCTTCTGGGTGGCGCGCATGATCATGGCCGGACTGGAGTTTGTCCGACCCGGTGCGCCGCTTGAGCAGCGCATACCTTTCAAGGATGTCTATTTCACCGGCATCATCCGCGACGCGCAGGGCCGCAAGATGTCGAAATCGCTCGGCAACTCGCCCGACCCGCTCGACCTGATTGAGAAGTACGGCGCCGACGGCCTGCGCTTCGGTATCATCTCAATCGCGCCTCAAGGGCAGGACATCCGCTTCCAGGAAGACCGGATCGAGAGCGGCAAGAATTTCTGCAACAAGCTCTGGAACGCCTGCCGCTTCCGTCAAATGAGCGGCCCGGCTGGGGACAACTCCAGCCTGGAGGCGATTCTGCAACGGCTCGAGCCGGCGAAGTTCGATGCCGACGATCACGCCATCCTCGACCGGCTGTTTGCGACCACTCGCGAAGTCGATCGCTGCTTCTCGGCGTTCGAGTTCAGCGCCGCCGTGCAGGCGTTGTACGGTTTCTTCTGGAACGATTTCTGTGACTGGTACGTCGAGGTGTCGAAGGCCAAGCTGCAGTCCGACGACACGAAGCTCAACTGCCTCGCGCTACAGGACCTCGTCCTGCGCCAGACGCTGCAGCTGCTCCATCCGTTCATCCCGTTCATCACCGAGGAGCTCTGGAACCTGCTCGGGTACAGCCGCGGCGGGGCGTTCATCCAGGATACTCCGGTGCAGGATTCGTCGGCGCTGGCCAGCGCTGGTCAGGCCGCAGGTCTTCGGATCGATCAGGCGGCGTCAGCCGCCGTCGCGCGCATCAAGGATACCGTGTCGAAGGCCCGCGCGCTGAAGGCCGAGTACAACCTCGGCAGCCGTCGCGATGTGACGTTCTTCATCCTCGCGGACGATGCCGACTGGGCCCTCATCGAGGCCAACCAGAGCAAACTCGCCCGTATGGTGGGTGCCGCCACGCTCGCCCGCCGGGAAAAAGTCGAAGGCGCTCCTGCGGCGGTGACGCCGCTCGGCACGTTCTATCTCGATCTCGCATCGACCGTCGACACGGCAGCCGAAAAGCAACGCCTGGCCAAAGAGCTCGCGGCCTTGGACAAGCACATCGCCGGCACCGAGGCCCGGCTCGCCAATGAATCCTTCGTCAGCAAAGCCCCGCCCGCCGTCCTCGAAGGAGCTCGCCGACAGCTGGCCGAGCAAAAAGCCAAGAAGGTTGAATTGGAGCGGTTGCTGAAAGCTCTCTAGGCCCGAAGGCAGAACGCGGGTTCGCCCTTCGGCTCCGGAGTGAGTTGATCATCAACAGGTTGACGAGATTGCTACGGCGAGTAATGCCATATAACTTTACTTAGGACATAAACTAAGTAAGGGTTACATCCGCATGAATGCTCCGTCTGCCGCAACGCCGCCTGCCCCGTCAGTTGATTTGGAGAAGGCGTCGGCCGGGGAGCGGGTGCGATGGGCGGTTGAGGCCTTTGGTGACCGGCTGGTGATGACGACCAGCTTTGGCATTCAGTCGGCGGTGATGCTTCATTTGGTGACGCAGATTGCGCCGACGATTCCAGTCATTTTCATCGATACCGGTTATCTGTTTCCCGAAACCTACCGCTTTGCCGACGAGTTGACGCGTCGCCTGAAGCTCAACCTCAAGACGTATGTTCCGGCGACGACGGCGGCCCAACAGGAGGCGCTGCACGGCAAGCTGTGGGAGCAGGGTTTGGACGGGCTGAAGCGCTACAATTTCACTAACAAGGTGGAGCCGATGGACCGTGCGGTGCGTGAGCTCGCTGCGACGGCGTGGCTCGCCGGCCTGCGCCGTTCGCAGTCCAACACTCGCGAGGCCCTGCCGGTGGTGCAGCGGCAGAACAAGATCACCAAGATTCATCCGATTATCGACTGGGACAACCGCACCGTGCATCGGTACCTGACGCAGTACGACCTGCCGTATCATCCGCTTTGGGAGCAGGGCTACGTGTCCGTGGGCGATTGGCACAGCACGACCAAGCTTGAGCCTGGTATGAACGAACAGGATACGCGTTTCGGCGGCCTGAAGCGCGAGTGCGGACTGCACGAGCCCAGCGGTCGGGGCGATTTCGACATCTGACTTCAGGTCGGCGGCGAACGGCTTACGGGCTCGTGTCGGCTCCCGACGCCGGTCGTTCACCCGCCGTGGTTGTCCGGGTCCCGTTGGCTGCGTCGCTCGTACTCGTTCTTGACCGTGAGTACCAAGGCGAGGCCCGGTGCCCAGATCATGAAATAGAACCCCAAGGTGCGCGCTCCGGTTAGGGCGAGATTGCCCGGGGTGTGCTTGAGGCCGGCGAGCCATCCCACCAAGGGAAAAATCACCGTGCCCAACGCGGCGCCTACGGCGATCGTGCCGGCGGTCCAGACGAGGAAGTGAAGCGCCCAATGCAGACGGCGGAGGTTCATCGGCGCATCGCGTATTTGACCAGCAGCGTGTCACCGCCGAGGTGCTCGTGTCCCAGCAGCTTCAGGGCGTGATCGGCGGCACCGGCGATCAGCGGTGTCCCGGCGCCAAAGAGGCGCGGTTCCAAGGTGAGCCAGAGTTCGTCCACCAAGCCGGCCGCGAGGAAAAGGCTGTGCATCTGTGCGCCCCCCAGGAGCGCGGCGCGGCGTACACCGAGCGTGCCGAGGCGTGCGACCAGTTCCGTCGGGCTTTCGCCGGTGAACTCAAGTTCGCCGGGCCGGGCATCGCTGGCGAAAGCATCCGGATTCCGGGACATGACGACCTGCAGTCGACTGCGATTGCGCGGGGTGAGGAAGACGTCGCGCTCCGCCCGATAGGTGCCGGCCCCGACGATGCCGGCGTTAAAACCGGCCAGCACCGCACGGAAGTAGGTCTTGTCCTCGGGAGAGGTAAAGGCACTGCCCGGACGGTCGTGATGGGTGATGAATCCATCGACGGATTGGGCGGCGATCAAAATGACCTGCATCCCAGCAGGGTAGGGTGTGGAACGGACGAAGCAAGTGGCGCCTGCGTTCGCCGATGTGCAAGCTTGCGCGCGCTTGCCCGTGATCCGTAACGTCCCGGCGCTGCATGAAAAAGGCCCTCATTACCGGTATCACCGGGCAGGATGGTTCGTATCTGGCCGAGTTTCTTCTCGCCAAGGGCTATGAGGTCCACGGTGTGATCCGCCGCGCCTCCACGTTCAACACGAGCCGGATCGACCACCTCTACCGCGATCCGCACGTCAATGGCGTGAAGCTGTTCCTCCACTACGGTGATTTGGCGGACTCGGTCCAGATGGTGAAGTTGCTGTACGAGCTGCAGCCGGATGAAGTCTACAATCTTGGCGCCCAATCCCATGTCCGGGTTTCCTTTGATATTCCGGAGTACACTGGCGATGTCGTGGGGCTCGGCTCCGTTCGCATCCTCGAGGCGATCCGCGAGGCGGGTCTGGTGAAGAAGTGCCGCTTTTATCAGGCGTCTTCGTCCGAGATGTTCGGCAAGGTCCAGGAAGTGCCGCAGGTCGAGACCACACCATTCTGGCCCCGGTCCCCTTATGGCTGCGCGAAGATGTACGCGCACTGGCTCACGGTGAACTATCGCGAGAGTTACAACCTGCATGCATCGAGCGGCATCCTCTTCAATCACGAGAGCCCGCGCCGCGGCGAAACGTTCGTGACCCGGAAGATCACGCGTGCGGCCACACGCATCAAACTCGGGCTGCAGGAGTCCCTCTACATGGGCAACCTCGATGCGCGGCGCGATTGGGGCTATGCGAAGGAGTATGTGGAGATGATGTGGGTCATGCTCCAGCAGGACAAACCCGACGACTATGTGGTGGCGACGAACGAGACGCACACGGTTAAGGAGTTCATCGAGGAGACCTTCGGCCGCCTCGACCTGGACTGGCGGCGTTACGTCAAATACGACGCCCGTTACGAGCGCCCGGCGGAGGTCGATCTGCTCATCGGCAATCCGGCCAAGGCGAAGCGTCAGCTCGGTTGGGAGCCCAAGGTGCGCTTCAAGGAACTCGTGCAGATCATGGTGGAGGCCGACCTGGAGCTGGCCAAGCGCGAGGCGCAGATCTCGGCCTTGCCGCCTCCGTGATCGCGGCCCGGGCGAACCTCCGCTGGGTTTAATCCTTCGATCCCCATCATCATGAAGCTCTACATTGCCGGCCATCAGGGCATGGTGGGCGCCGCCCTCGTGCGTCGCTTCGAGCGTGAGCCGGGCGTGCGTCTCGTGCTCCGCACCCGCCGGGAACTGGATCTCGCTTCCCAAGCGGCGGTTGACGCCTTTTATGCCGCGGAACGGCCCGAGGTCGCGATCATCGCCGCCGCCAAGGTGGGCGGGATCCATGCCAATGCGACCTATCCGGGCGAGTTCCTGTACGACAATCTGGCGATTGGCGCCCATACGATTCACGGCGCCTATCGGGCGGGCGTTAAGCGTCTGCTGTTTCTCGGTAGCTCCTGCATCTATCCGAAGCATGCGCCCCAGCCCATGCCCGAAGCGTGCCTGCTGACCGGTGCGCTGGAGCCGACGAACGAGGCCTACGCGATCGCGAAGATCGCGGGACTGAAGCTCTGCCAGTACTACCGTCAACAATACGGCGTGCTCTTTCATTCGGCCATGCCGACGAACCTCTACGGTCCGCGGGATAACTACCATCCGCAGAATTCGCATGTGCTGCCGGCCTTGTTGCGGCGGTTCCATGAAGCGGCGCAGGCGGGTTTGTCCGAGGTCACGGCTTGGGGCACCGGTGCTCCGCGGCGCGAGTTTCTCCACGTCGACGACTTGGCGGACGCCTGCGCCTTTCTGCTCCGACAGGATGCGCCCCCCGACTGGATCAACGTGGGCACCGGCACGGACGTGACCATCCGGGAGTTGACCGAGACGGTCGCGAGCGTGACCGGCTTTCGTGGGCGGATTGTCTGGGATGCGAGTAAACCCGATGGTACGCCGCGGAAACTGATGGATGTGTCCCGCCTGTCCGCCCTCGGCTGGCGTGCCAGGATCGGGCTGCGCGCAGGGGTTGAGCAAACGTACGCCTCGTTCCTCTCCGAGCAGGCGGCCGGGACGCTCCGGGGCTAAAAGAACGGCGGCGAAACTCTCATCTCTGGCTGGCATTCGGGGAGCGGCGTATCCGGCTGCTTTGGCGCCGCGAACCGTCGCAGGCAGGCTTCTGCATCGACTCGGCGACAAGCGGGCGCCCCTTCCCGAGTCATCCGTTGCCCTCCCGCCAGACAATAACGTTGAACCGGGCGATCCCTGCCGTTGAGCTCTCGGCGGTTCTCCCGCTTCATCTCCCGTCTCTATGTCCACTGAATCCTCCTCTGTCCCCTCATCACCGGCGGCCGAAGACCGCACGGTTGCCATCCTCAGTTACCTGACCTTGATCGGGTTTGTCGTCGCCATCGTACTGCACTCCAGCAAACCGACCCGGCTCGGCGCCTTCCATCTGCGTCAGACCCTCGGCGTGATCATCGCCGGGCTTGTCTTGGGTGTCTCCCTGACCGTGGTCGGTTTCATTCTGGCCTTCATTCCGGTGGTCGGTCCGTTGCTGATGATGCTGATTTGGATCAGCCTATCCGTGGCGGGTCTCGGCGCGTGGATCTTCGGCATCATCACCGCGGTGCAGGGACAGGAGAAACCCATCCCGGTCATCGGCGAACCGATTCAGAAGTGGTTCGCGAACACGTTCAAATAAGCGTTCCCACATCGCAGTTATTCGCACGCCGGCCGCCTCGCATGAGGCGGCCTTTTTGTTGGCAGCTGCCTAGTCGCGGCGGTTGACCCGCCGGCGGACGGCTGATGTCATCGGAGCCGTGGCGGCGATCATCCCGATCGACGTCCCCATTCCTCCCATGGCCACCCCGGTTGTCTTCAACAACACCGTCCTGCGGGACGGACACCAATCCCTGGCGGCCACGCGGATGACCACCGCGCAAATGCTGCCGGCGGCCGCCCTGCTGGACCGTCTCGGCTTTGGCGGGCTGGAAACGTGGGGCGGGGCGACGATCGACGCCTGCCTGCGGTTCCTCGGCGAGAATCCCTTCGACCGACTGCGTACGCTGAAGCAGGCCGCACCGCGCACGCCGCACATCATGCTGTTGCGGGGCCAGAACATCGTCCAGTACACGAGCTTTCCGGATGATGTGGTGGAGGCCTTTGTGCACTGCACGGCGCGCGCCGGTTGTGACGTTCTACGCATCTTCGATGCGCTGAACGATGTGCGGAATCTCACCACCGCGATCCGAGCGACCAAGGCCGCGGGAAAACATGCGCGTGGCGAGATCTGCTACACGACCAGTCCGGTCCACACGCTCGAGTCGTTCGTGCAACTGGGCCGGGAGTTCCAGCGCCTGGGGTGTGACTCGATCGGGATCAAGGACATGTCTGGGGTCCTGGTGCCTCGGATTGCTGCCGAACTGGTGACCCGGCTGAAGCAGGTCACCGGACTTCCGGTCGTCGTCCACACCCACGACACGGCGGGCTTTGCCGCTGCCACCTATCTCGCCGCGATCGACGCGGGAGCCGACGCAATCGAGACCTCCATCGTGCCCTTCGCGAATGGTACGTCCCAACCGGATACGCTCCGCATGCTTGCCCTCCTCGAAGGCCATCCGCGTCAGCCCACCTACGACCGGGACATCCTGCTCACGTTGCGCCGGTACTTCACCGACGTTTATCGGGATCTCGGCAAGTTCACCTCAACCGATAACGAGCGCGTCGATGCCGACACGCTCGCTTATCAGGTACCCGGGGGCATGCTCTCGAATTTCCGCACGCAGCTCAGGGAACAGGGCATGAGCGACAAGTTTGACGCGGTCATGGCGGAGGTTCCGGTCGTGCGCGAGGCCCTCGGATGGATTCCGCTGGTAACGCCGACCTCCCAAATCGTCGGTACCCAGGCCATGCTTAATGTGAAGTTTGGGCGATGGAAGAACCTGTCGCAGGCGGCGATCGACATCGCCTTGGGCAAGTACGGCGGCACGCCCGGGCCGATCGATCCGGAGGTTTTGGCGCTGGCGCAGGCCAAGAGCGGCCAAAAACCCATGGCAGGACGGCCGGCGGACGTGCTTGCGCCGCGCATGGCAAAGCTCCGGGACGAGCTTCGGGTGGCCGGACTACCCACGGACGACGAAGCCTGCGTCCTGCACGCCATGTTTCCGCGGGAATTTGCCGCCCTGCACGCCGCCCAGGCCGCCCCAACGGCACCAGCCGCCCCAGCTCGGCCGGAGAGGCCGGCGAGCCCTGCCACTGAGCCCCGTTCCGGAGCGACGAACCCGCTGCGAAAGTACGCCCTGACGCTCGACGGGCGCCGTACGGAAGTCACTGTTGAAGAAGTGGTTTAGGTGAACGAGGCCCTGGGGTGATCAACGAAGCCTTGGCGGCGACCTAAAGTTGCCCGCCGGTCGGGTCGAAGGGGAGGCATCAGCCTGTCCCGCCGATACCCATGACTGCGTTCCCACCTGGGACGGACGCCTCGGCGTCCGCCTCCGATCTACCGCAACCGACTCCTGCTGACGAATGCAAGTTGGTTACGGGGTCGCGCTGGCATGGCTACAAGGTCGGTGCCTTGCTCGCGGGCAGCGGAGGTCACTGCTTCGAGGCCACGAAAATGGATGTGATGGAGGCGGTGTGGATCCTCGCCCGTCCGATCACCGAGCTCACCGAGTGGCGGCGCGGCGCATGGCAACGGCTCTCGTCGCTGGAGGAGACAGCCATCGTCGGCTGTGTGGAAGCGGTCGAGGAGGAGGGGTGGCGCTATGAGGTCTTCCGTCGGCCCCCCGGTTCGACCTTGGCGGAGTGGTTTGCCTGCCATCAGGCGGGGTTTGAGGGTGTCGAAGCCCTCGTGCGCCAGCTCGGTGATGTCTTGCGGGCCATTCACGCCCAAGGTGTCGTCCACCTCAGTCTGTCTCCGGAAACCATCTACGTGGATTCCTCGGTTGAGACGTTGCGGATTGTCGTGGGCGGCCTGCATGAGGCGACGCTCTATACCCAGTCCACCGTGCAACCCGGTGCGCCGGACCTGTTGTACGCACCTCCCGAGGCGGCCGGGCGCGAACGCCATCCTCCGGGTACTGGGCTCTGCGCCTGGGATTGGTGGTCGGTCGGCCGCATCCTCCAGCAGTTCATCCTTGGAAAGCATGTCGTGGCCCTGTTGAAGCCCGAGGTGGCGAAGGATCCGGCCACGTTGCGCGCGGCCGCGGGTGCACTGCTGCTCGAACGTGACCCGCCGGGCATGCGGGCCGGCGCGGTCGAGGCGATGGGGCCTCAGGATCCGCTGGTCAAAACCTTGCTGCAGGGCCTGCTCACTTCGGTTCGCGAAGCCCGCTGGTCCGACGCGGATGTACGGCGTTGGCTCGCGCGGGAAACGGTGCGCGTCCACTACGAGTTGCCGGCAAGGGCCCGCTTATTTGTCTGGAAGGACCGGGGCTACACGGTGGCCTCGGCCGTGGAGCATTTCGTTCAGGAAGAGGCGTGGGAGGACGGGGAGCTCAATCTGTTCGCTCCGGACGAGGCCGGTACGTTTGCGGGCTTCTTGAGCCTGAATCCGGAGCATCAGGCCGACGCGGCCTGCCTCGCGACCTTCAAGTCCTGGCTCGAACTCCCCGCGTGGGCGGGGGTCCCGCCGGCGGCCCGGCGTACCGTAACGGCGGCGGTGAGCTGGCTGGCGCTCGGCAAACGTCACGGACTCAAGGTCGGCCTCGTGGTTCGCGGGCGGAAAATGGACGCCGAAGGCCTGACCAGTCTGCTGGAGTCGGGCAATCCGGGCGACGTGATTGCGCTGTTCCGCGCCCTGCTTGAACCGGGTTTTCTGGAACGTCTGGCCACCGTCGATGCGCAGGCTGGGGCCGAACTGTATGATCTGGCCGCGTTGGGCGGCGAGGCCCTGCGCCGGGCGATCGATGCGGGCTGGATCGAAGCGACCGACGAGGACGCGCATCTGCGGGTGCTTGGCCTTGCCTTGGAGTCGGACCATGCACTGGCCAGTCGGCTCGAGAAACTCCGCGGTGCCTACGTCGACAACCGCGATCCCGCGCTCGCGCATTTGCTCAACGACCGGGCCGGCCCGCCGTGGGCGGACATCATCCTTGCCTACACCGGTGAACGCGCGACGCGCTTCGGCTACATTACGGCGGCGCAGGTCCGCCGGGAGCGTCTGGCGAGTCTGGATCGCCGACTCTCCGAGGTGCAAACGGCGCTGTTCTGGCGCCGGGTCGGATGGCTCCTCCGCGCGGTATGGCTCGCGGGTGCCCCGTGGCCCGCGGTCGGCACCGTGATTGCCGTCCTCCTCGGCGTCGGCGGCATTCTGGCCGGACGTCCGGGCTTGGCGTTGTTCGCCGCGTTCTTCGTCGCGCTCACCCGTATCACCATGCCGTGGGCGCTGACGCGGTTGCTGCCCCGCACCGGAGTGGCCGGAGACCCTTGGCGGCTTTGCGATGGGGTGGGGCGCTGCCGGCGCGAAGCGGAGCGTTGCGATCCGGACCGTCGTTCCCTGGCCAAGCTGACGATGGAGCAGCGCGAGCTCGAGGCGCAGCGCGCCGCGCTTGGAGCGGAGGCGATTCCCGGGCCCCGCGTGCGTCCGCTGGCCGGGCTCGGCGTTGCCGCCGGCATCATGCAGACGGCCGCTGCGGTCTGCACTGTGTGGCTCGGCAGCGAGGCCTGGTTCCAGTTTCGGCCCGGACCGGATACGGCCCCTTCGCCGGCATCGGGGGAGACGGTCGCCGTGTCCACGCCCCTCCAGGAGCCGGTCGACCAGGTGGAGTCAGGAAAATTTGAATACGTCGATGAGGGTTTTGGCCGCGGCCTGCGCGGACCGCTTGAACCCTGGACCTTGCATGCTCCCGCGGCGCCGGTGGAGGCCTTGCCCGTCGAGGCACGGGTCCCAGCCCGGCCGGCCCAGACCGCGCATGCCTTGGTCAGCATCGAGCTGCTGCTGCGGCCCTACGCGCGCAACGCCGTCAACGCCTTGGTGGCGGTGCGGGTGCCGTCCACGACGGGCCGGACTGAGTTGATGATTTTCAACGGCCGAAGCCGCCGTCCCCTCGACGCCATGGCGTTGCACCTGACCTCCGAGCTGACCGAGCGCACCTGGTACCAGTACGACCGCTGCCGCGTGGTCTTTCTCGGTGAACCCCGTCAGCTCGCCGGGGAGATTTCCCTTGCGCCACCCTGAGCTCTTTGCGGCCATGGGGGTTCATCATGATCGCCCCCGAGACCTTTTCTCACATCGAGCACATCAAGAAGCGCGCCGGACACCTGTGGAGGTTTCTTTGACGTCGAACAAAAGCAGCGCGAGATCGAGGCCATGGAGGCGCAGATGGGCGCCCCTGAGTTCTGGGACAACAACGAGCGCGCCCAGAAGCACATCGGGAAGCTGAATGGTCTGAAGAAGACGATCGGTCCGATTGTCGACTTCCAGAAACGGCTGGGAGATGTCGACGTCATGCTCGAGCTGATCGAGGCAGGCTCCGAAGCCGAGAAGGAGGAATATTCGCGTGAACTGGAGTCCCAGGTCTCCGCGATGGTGTCCGAGTTGGAGCAGATCGAGATCGGCGCCTTCCTCACTGGCCAGTTCGACCGCAACAACGCCATCCTCTCCATCCAGGCAGGAGCCGGCGGCACGGAGTCCAACGATTGGGCCGACATGCTCTTCCGCATGTACTCGCGCTGGGCCGAGCGTCGCGACTTCAAGCTCGAGTTGATGGACGTGCAGCCGGGCGACACCGCCGGGATCAGCAAGGCCACCCTGCTCATCAAGGGCGAGAATGCCTACGGGTACTGCAAGGCCGAACGCGGCGTGCACCGCCTCGTGCGCATCAGCCCCTTCGATTCGAACGCCCGGCGCCACACCTCGTTTTGCGCGGTGGACGTGATCGCGGAGATCACGGACGAAATCAAAATCGAGGTGCCCGAAGGCGAACTGCGCATCGATGTGTACCGTTCCTCCGGCAAGGGGGGCCAGGGCGTCAACACCACTGACTCCGCCGTGCGCATCACGCATCTTCCGACCGGCATCGTCGTCGTCTGCCAAAACGAGCGTTCCCAGATCAAGAACAAGGCCGCCGCGCTCAACGTGCTCAAGGCCCGTCTGTACGAGAAGAAGCAGGACGAACAGCGCGCCGAGATGGACAAGTTCTACGGCGAGAAAGGCGAAATCGGCTTCGGCGCCCAGATCCGCAGTTACGTCCTTCAACCGTACCAGATGGTGAAGGATCTGCGCACGGGGGTCAGCACGAGCGACACCCAGGGCGTGCTCGATGGCGACCTCGACCGCTTCATCTACGCCTGGCTCCGGGCCGGCTGTCCGCGGCACCGCAACAAGGAAATCCAGATGGACGACGAGTGACCGGCGCGCCACGGGCGCGCCGGGATGACGAATGACCGATGGCGAATGACGAATGACTTGGGATTCTTTGCGTTGACGCCGGGGAGGTCGGAAAATCGGCAACCGAGGTTTTCGGTGCGCAGCGAATCGGATGGAGGTGAATCCGTTCGACCCGCTTCGCGCATTCGACATTCGTCATTAATCATTCGTCATTGCCGTCATGCCTGATCTTTCCCGGGACGATCTCCGCGCCGCCTTTGCCGCCCAGCCACTGTTCGAGGCCAAGACGTGGCAACTGTCGCCGGAGGCGTGGCCGCTGACACGGGAGCAGCACGCCCAGCTGGAGGCGATCGGTGCCGCCTGCCTGGAGTTCCATCAGGCCATTGAGACCCTTTATCTGCGCTCGGCTGCGGGCAAGAATCTGCTGCGCAACAAGCCCCTCGTCGCGCCGTGGGTCGCCGACTACCTCGATCGCGGCAAACCGCCGGCCTTGGTGGCGCACGCCCGCGATCCAAGGAACCGCGGCGCCTTTCCGACCGTGCTCCGGCCGGACCTGCTGTTGACCGAGGAAGGGTTCGTCATGACCGAGCTGGATTCGGTCCCGGGAGGAATCGGACTGACGGCGTTTCTCAACCGGCTTTACGGCGGAGGCCAACCGGCGACGGATGCGCACGTGCTCGGCGCGGGCGATGCGATGATCCGCGGGTTCTACGATTCCCTGGCAGCCTTGCGGGCTGATGCGCGCAATCCGCTGATTGCGTTGGTCGTAAGCGACGAGGCTGCGACGTACCGTCCGGAGATGCAATGGCTCGCGACGCAGCTGCAACTGCAGGGCAAGCGCGTGTTCTGCCTCGAGCCGGACGATGTCTTTCCGCTCGGCAGCTCGCTCTGTTTCGACGTGGAGGGTAACCCGGAGAAAATCGACATCATCTATCGTTTCTTTGAGCTGTTCGATCTGACCAACATTCCGACGGCGCATTTCTTCTTCGAAGCGTGGGCGGCCGGCGAGGTGGTGATCGCCCCGCCGCTGCGGCCTTTTCAGGAGGAGAAGCTCAACCTTGCGCTGTTCCACCATCACCTGCTGCAGGATTTCTGGCGCGAGCATCTCGGCGGACGCACCCTGAAGTTGCTGCAGCAGCTCATCCCTCCGTCGTGGATTGTCGATCCGGTGCCGCTGCCGCCTGGAGCCGTCCTCGACGGGCCGCGCGTGGGCGGGCGTCCGCTCACCGACTGGCGCCAGCTCGCCGGCGCCTCGCAGAAAGAGCGTGAGCTCATCCTCAAGATCTCCGGTTACCATGAGAGCGCGTGGGGAGCGCGCAGCGTCGTGCTCGGCAGTGATTGTTCGCGCGAGGAATGGCAGGCCGGGCTCGACCTGGCGGTGAAGGATGCGCCCGCCAATCCCCACATCCTCCAGACGTTCAAGAAACCGATGCGGGCCCGGCACCGGCTGTATGCCTCCACCGGGACCGACGAAGCGGTGGAACGCGAAGGACGGCTGCGCCTGTGTCCGTACTATTTTGTCCAGGAAGGCACAGCCCGGCTCAGCGGAGCTCTGGCCACCTTCTGCCCGCCCGACAAGAAGATCATCCATGGCATGCAGGATGCCGCCCTGCTGCCGTGCCGGATCCGCGATTGACCGGACCGCGGGAGGCGTTACCTCAGCGGGACACGCGTAACCCTCCGTCACCTGTGCTCCCTTCCACGTTTTTCCTGCGGTCCTCCGTTCGTGCCTCGTTGCGCGGCTCCTTCCTGGCGGCCGGTCTGGCCTGGATTTCGCTGGGTGCACCGATGCTGGCTTTGGCGCAAACGGATCTGGCTACTTGGCGCACGCGCGCCGCCCAAGGCGATGCGGAGGCGCTCAACGCCTTGGGCAACGCCCATGCGCTGGGGCAGGGCGTGCCGAGGGACGACAATGAGGCCCTCCGTTACTACCAAGAGGCGGCCAAGTCGGGGTATGCGCCTGCCTGCTTCAATCTCGGCCTGATCTACGAACTCGGCCGCGGCGTCCCACGCAACGAAGCCGAGGCCGCGCGCTGGTATCGGCAGGCGGCGGCCCAAAATCATCCGCGGGCCGCATTGCAACTCGCCGTGCTGCTCGAGGATGGCCGGGGCGTCGCGCGCAACGAGCCCGAAGCCGCCCGGCTTTACCGGATCGCTGCGGAGCAAGGAATCGGGGCGGCTCAGACCAGCCTCGGACTGATGCTCGCCGCCGGTCGCGGTGGCTTGGACATCAACCTTCCCGAAGCGCTGGCATGGCTGACACTGGCGGTCGACCAGGGAGCCCCCCCGGCCAGCCGAGATCTGATCCTGGCCCGTCTCACTCCGGAGCAGAAGGCCCAAAGTGATCGTCTGCTCGTGGATCTGCGCGGCCGGCTCAGTGCTTCGGCCCCGGTGGTACCCGTGACCAGCCTTCCGGCGACACCGTCCCCGGTGGCCGAACCGACGGCGGTCGCAGCCGCTGCCGTTGCTGCGAGCGCCTCTGCCAGCCCGGCCGCGGTGGCGCCCCGTGACGATACGTCGGTGGCGGATTTGCGCGCTTCCCTCGTGCAGTTGCGTACCGAGAATCGTGAACTCTCGGCCGCGCTGACCGAGGCGGGCCGCGAGACTCGGCGGCTCGAGCAGGAGGTCGCGAGCCTTCGCGCCGCCCCGGCTCAAGGGGCGTCAGCCCCCGCCGAAGCGCCCGGGCCTTCGCCGGACGCCGCTGCCCTTGCGACCCTTCAGACCGCGCACGCGGCCGCGCAAACGGACCTCGTGACGGCCCGCAAGACGATCGACGAACAGCTCAAGCTCATCGCCGAACTCACCGACGCGGTGGAGGCGGCCAAAGCGTCGGCAGCTGTGGTGGCAACATCGCCGGAGACTCCGGCGCCGTCGGCTCCCTCGGCCACCTCAAACGCCGAACTCGAACTCGCCCCTGCCGATGCGGCCGCGCTGCGGGCGCAAGTGGAGACGTTGACCGCCGATCTCGCCAACCGCACGCGCGAACGCGATGAGGCGCTGGCTCGCACCCCACCGGCTCCCTCTCCCGGGCCCAGCGTACCGGATGATTCCCTCTGGGTGGCGCGGCTCGCGGCCGCCAACCAGATTGCCGCCGGATTTCAGGCGCAGGTCACCGAGCTTTCCGCTGCCAACGTCGCCCTCCAGGAGGAGTTGGCCCAGCTTTGGGCCGATGTCGCCCGGCTCTCCGGGGCCGTGCGGGTGCTGCGAGGCGACAACGCCCGACTCGCCGCGCAGGTCGGGGTCAATCCGGTGCCAGGCAACGTGCCGGTGCTGCGTCTTCCTCCTGCTCCGGTGGTCAGCTTCAATCCCGGACGTGCGGCGCCTTCGCGTCCCGGTCAGGCTCCGGTTGCGGTTCCCGCCCCGGCAGCGACCCTCTCGCCGGCAGGGGCGGAGGCCCGGTTTCACACCGTGGCGCCCGGCGACTCGTTGAGCGCGCTCAGCCTGCGCTATTACGGCAACGCGCGCCGCTGGACCGAGATTTTCGAGGCCAATCGCGGTGTGCTGCGTACGCCCAACCGTCTGAGCGTGGGTCAACGGCTGCGGATTCCCTGACGGGCGGCCGACGGCTTTGCCCTTGTACGGGGCATGAGCTACGCCTAAGGCTTCCGCGCGTGAGCTGCGCCCGTAGCTCAGCTGGATAGAGCACCTGCCTTCTAAGCTGGTGGTCGTGGGTTCGAATCCCGCCGGGCGCGCCACTGCGAAGGTGGCTTGCCGGTGAAGCGGCGGAAACGCTTTGAGAAGTAGTACGGGTCCTCGAAGCCAACGGCGGAGGCGATTTCCTTCAGCGGCAGACTGGTGTGCGTCAGCAACTGCTGCGCCTCCCGCAGGCGGAGTTCCTCGCCGTACTGTTGCGGCGTAATGCCGGTCTCCTCTTTGAAGAGATGGCTCAAACGCGAGACCGACAGGCCGCAATGCTCCGCAAGGGGGCCGAGCGCGAACGGTTCGTCTACATGGGCAGCAAGATAGTCCATGGCCAGGCGCACGCGTTCGTCCATCCGCCAGCGCTCATGCCCGCGGGCCGAGAGGTCCAGCCACAACAGTGCCTCCTCCAGCGCGTTCAGGCGCAGCTCGTCGGTGCCGTCCCACCCGCGCCGCGCCAGCGAGACGAGGCGCGCGAGGGCCTGCACGAGGCCGCTGCGAATCTCCGGCGCCGTCACGCGCAGACGTGCGGGGCCGTCCGACGGCCGGGGCCAGCGCAGCCACGCACGCCAGTGGGGTCGCGGCTGAAAATGCGCCCAGCGCAGAGACCACGTGCCGGTTTTCGGGTCGGTCCGGTAGTCCTGCGGCTCGCCGGGCGGGTAAAGCGCCGCCTCGCCCGGGAGCAACGTCGCCGAGACCCGGCCGTGAGTGAGCAGGCCCGCGCCCTCGACCGTGTAGAGCAGGAGCCAGTCGCCGCTGCCGTGCGGCCGCCAGTTCTGGTAGGCGCGGCCTTGGCGGGGGAAGAAGCCGCCAAGCACCGTCTCGACCGGACGATGGGGCGTGACGGGGCGTTTCGTCTCCATGGCGAGCGTCTACAGCTTCCTGCCGTCGCGACGCCGTAGCAAGATATTCCATCAAGATGACGGACGCCTCCATTCTGTCCCGGCACGAAAAACGATAGGGTAAGGGCATGGTTGCCTCCCTCGATTCCTCGCCGACCCCGCTGCTCTCACCCTTCCAGCTCCGCCAGTTTCGCGACGACGGCTATTGCGTCGTGGAAGGGCTCTTCTCCCCGGAGGAGATCGCCGCCATCGAGGTCTTCTTCGAGGAGTTCAAGCAGAACGGGGCGGCGATCTACGATGGGAACAGCCGCTATGAGGAGGTCGACAAGACGAAGCGGCAGGTGCGGGCGATGCATCCGCACCGTCACAGCCGCCAGGCCCTGACGTGGGCGCTGCAGCCGCGCGTGATGGAGGTGCTCGCGGCGCTGCTCGGCCGGCCGGCCCTGCTCGCGCAGACGATGTACTATTTCAAGCCACCCGGGGCCAAGGGACAGGGCATGCATCAGGACAACTTTTACCTCCTGGCGGCGCCGGCGACCTGCATCGCGGCGTGGACGGCGATCGATGCGGCCACCCTCGACAACGGCTGCCTTTACGTTGTGCCGGGCTCGCACCGCCACGACATCCATTGTCCGGCCGGCGAGGCCGAGGCCTGGCTCAGCTACGGCGACAGCCATATCAAGCCGTTCCCGCGCGACGCGAAGCCGGTGCCGGTCGAAGTCCCGCGTGGCGCCACCATGTTCTTCGGTGGCAACCTGATCCACGGGTCGGGCCCGAATCGCACGACCGATCGGAGCCGGCGCACATTCATCGGCCACTACATTGACGAGGCCTCCGACCGGGTCGCCGAGTTCTACCATCCGGTGCTCAACGCACGCGGCGAGGTGGTTTCCAACATCGCCATCCCCCAAGGTGGCGGCCCTTGCGGCGACGGCTGGCTGGGCGCGACGCACTGACCCTGTCAGGCTGCTGAGGCGGCGACCCGCAGCACGGTGAGGGCGTGAAGCCTCGCCGTGTGCACTCGGTCGCGATTGTAGCCGCCGCCGTAGAGCACGACGGCAGGCAGCCCTCGGGTGCGGATCAACCCGAGGACATGCTCATCCCGGCTGGCAAAGTCGGCGTCGGTCAGGCGCATCTGCCCGAAGCGGTCGTCCACGTGAGGATCGGCGCCGGCGATCCAGAAAATGAAGTCGGGCCGAAAGTCATCGAGGGCCGGACCGAGTGTCGCCTCCAGCTGCTCAAGGTAGTGTTCGCCGGCAACGTATCGCGGCAGACCGACGTCGAGACAGCCGGGAACCTTGACCGAGGGATAGTTGCGGGCGACGTGGATGGAATAGGTGAAAACGCGGGCGTCGCCGGCGAAGATCGCGTGCGTGCCGTTGCCCTGATGTGCGTCGGTATCGATCACGGCGATACGCCACTGTGGCGAGCGAGCCTGCAGTCGTCGGATTGCCACCGCTACGTCATTCAGTACACAGTAGCCTTCACCACGGTCGGCAAAGGCATGGTGCGTGCCGCCCGCAAGGTTGCAGGCCAGGCCTTCGGTGAGCGCAGCGTCCATTGCGGCGAGGGTACCGCCGGTCTCCAGCCGGGAGCGGGTGAGCAGATTCTCTCCGGCGGGGAGCCCAAGCTTGAGCGCGGCAACCGCATCCAGGGCGCCGGTGCGGATGCGTTCCAGGTAATCAGGATGATGCACCCGCCGCAGGTCCTCCCACGGTGCGGGTTCGGGCTCCTCGACGGTGATGGCCGGCCCCGCCTCGACCCGGATCATGGCCTCGGCGCGCCAGAACTTGTCCATCGGGAAGGGATGGGTGTCGGGCAGCGGGAAGACATAATCGGGGTGGTAGAAGCAGCGCACGGCGGGCAAGCAGGTTGAAAAATCGCCGTTTCGCAATCGCGTGCAGGATGGAGCGTGAGATTCTGAACGCGTTGGCCCGTCTGCGTCCTGGGACGACGGTTTGTCCCGGAATGCTCGCGCGGCGCCTCGGGTCGACGCTGCGGCAGTTGCGTCCGACCTACCTTTCCCTGGCGGACCAAGGAACCATCGTTGTCACCCAGCGCGGTTTGCCGGCGGATCTCCGGACCCTGCGCGGGCCCTTTCGTGTGGCTTTGCCGGAGCGTGGCTCCGGTGCTACTCGCGCGTCTTCGAATCAAGCAGGATCGTGACCGGTCCGTCGTTGACGAGCGACACCTGCATGGCGGCGCCGAATTCGCCGCGGGCGACCGGGGCGCCGAGCCGCGCTTCGCAGTCCCGGAGGAATTGCTCGTAGAGGGGGATCGCTGCGGCAGGCGGCGCGGCGTCGTTGAAAGACGGCCGTGTGCCTTTGCGTGTGCTGGCGAAGAGGGTGAACTGGCTGACCACGAGCAGGCCGCCGCCGATGTCGAGCAACGACCGGTTCATCCGGTCCTCGGTGTCGGCAAAAATGCGAAGCTCGACGAGCTTCCGGGCCAACCAGGCGGCATCTTCGGGCGTATCGCCGGACGCAATACCCACCAGCACGAGCAAACCCGGGCCGATCGCGCCAAGGATGCGGCCGTCTGATGTTACCTTTGCTTCGCTGACCCGCTGTGCGGCCGCACGCATGCAGCGTCAATCCAGCTGCTTCACGAGCACTTTGGGATTCCGGCCGCTCTCTTCGTAAAGCCTGAGCCGGTCCTTCGGTAGAATGGATTTGTCGGTTTCCTCGAAGCCGCAGACGCTGGTGAAGAAGGTCGCGCTCTGGGTCGACAGGGCGACGACGCGTTTCGCACCGCGTTCCTTGGCCCGCAGGCTGGCGAACTCGACCATCTTTCTCCCGATGCCCCGGTTATGATAAAAGGGCAGGACGTACACTGAACCGATCTCGGCGAGGTCCTTGATGTCGGGATAAAAGTAGAGCGTGACGCAGGCGATGATGTTTTCGTCGATCTCGAAGACGAAGAATTGCTCGATGTTTTTCTCGATCGCCTGCTGGGTGCGGTGGATGAGTTCCTCGCGCTTCACCGCGCTGCGGGTGAGGCTGTAGATGAAACGGACATCCCGGCGCGTGGCCTTGCGGATCTGCTGGTAGTCGTTGCCGTAAATCAGGGTGCCGATACCCTCGTTCGAGAAGATCTCGTTGAGCAGTCCGTCGAAGATCCGGCTATCGACAATGTGCACGCGCGGGGTGCCGGTCTCGATCGCCTTGACGGCGTGAGTCACCTTGGAGCGGGCGTCGTCAGCGATCTGTTCCGGATGTTCCTTGAGGAGAAGGCGGAGGGCATCGACTGAGATCTCGCGCCGGAACTCGCCGTTGAGGAGCAGGCCCGGAAGCTCGGTGAGATAAAGGATCTTGGTGGCGTTGAGCGCTTCGGCAATTTCGGCGGCGAGCAGATCGGAATTCACCCGCAGGGTGCGACCGTCGGGACCGAAGCCGATGGGCTGGATGATCGGAATGATGTCCTCGGCCAGCAGGTGCTCGAGGAAGCCCTTGTCGACCCGGTCCACCTTGCCGGTGAACTGCTGGTCCACGCCCTTCAGCACGCCGATCGGCAGGGCGCGAACTGCGTTGGTGATGGCGCATTTGAGCCCGTTCTGGGTCAAGCCCTCGAGAATGAGGTGGGAGACGCGCGACGAGGCCCGCACGGCCAGGTCGAGGGTGGCGGCATCCGTGACACCGGTCCCATCGGCATTCGAGATGGGCACATTGCGC
>VFQR01000331.1_pt1 | contig 76139 bp, 54 predicted proteins | sample 3512321 | NCBI WGS metagenome assembly VFQR01 (sample SAMN10412374, study PRJNA504923) | tailings metagenome | isolation source: Relicate 3 Philex TSF1 revegetated site | place: Philippines: Tuba, Benguet | collected 2017-08-29 | reverse complement strand
ACCGTCAGCGTAACCCGCGTCTCAGGTCAGGGGTTGGTCGTTTCATAATGACTAGTCAATTCGAATGAAATCGACGCTATTTCTCGCGCTGTTCACGGCGGCGGTCTCTCGCGCGTTAGACCTGACTGGGGCTTCCGTCGCGGCTAGTTTTCCCGAAGGATCGCTGGAAGCGAAGGCCGTACAACTTCTTCGCGAAGAGATCGCGGTTCGCACGCGAATTCTCTTGCCTGTGCGAAGTTCCGGCGAAGCGGGGACTACGATCCGCGTGAGGAACCGGGCTTCGGGCGCTCCGGAGGGATTCCGGGTAAGCGTGGCGGGGAACGGCGTGGAAATCGAGGGTAATGACGCGCGCGGGTGCATTTATGGCGCGGGTTACTTTCTGCGGCGCCTTCGTTGGGAGCGGGACCGGCTCGCGATTGACGATAACCTCACTCACGAATCGTCGCCGCGTTATCCCCTCCGGGGCCATCAAATGGGCTACCGGCCGAAGACGAATAGCTACGACGGTTGGGATCTGGCGCAATGGGAGCGTTACATCCGGGATCTGGTTGTCTTCGGGATGAACGCCATTGAGCTGATACCGCCGCGCTCGGACGATGCCGCCGATAGCCCTCACTTCCCGATGCCGCCGATGCCCATGATGGCGGGGGTGGCTCGCATCGCCGCTAGCTACGGGCTGGAGGTGTGGGTCTGGTATCCCGCCTTGGACAACAACTACGCCGACGAAGCGCAGATTGAGCGGGCGATCACCGAATGGACGGGCGTATTGAAGCAGTTGCCGCGCGTGGACGGGATCTTCGTGCCGGGCGGCGATCCGGGGCACACGCGCCCAAGCGTTCTGTTCCCTTTCCTCGGGCGCATGTCGGCGGCGGTGGCCAAGCTGCATCGCAACGCCAAGTGGTATATCGGGCCACATCAGTTTTCGCCAGAGTGGCTGGACGAGTTCTTCGCGGAGATGCAAAAGAACCCGCCGTGGCTCAGCGGCATTGGATTCGGCCCGGGAGGGCGGCTGCCTTTGGCGGAATTCAAACGCCGGATGCCTAGCCGCTTTGAGGTGCGGCGCTATCCGGACATTACGCACACACGGCTGGCCCAGTATCCCGTTCCCGATTGGGATCTCGCTTTGTCCACCACCGCGGGACGGGAACCCATCAATCCAAGGCCACGCGATATGGCGGTGATTCACGATCATCTGGCGCCGCTCGCTCGCGGATTCATCGCGTATTCGGAGGGTTGCAACGACGATGTGAACAAGTTTGTCTGGCTCGGCAAGGGATGGAATCCCGATCAGCCCGTCGAAGAGACCTTGCGGCAGTATGGGAACTATTTTCTCGGCGCGAAATTGGGCGCCGACTTCGGGCAGGCGATTCTGGACTTGGAACTGAACTGGCGTGGGCCGCTGGCCACAAACGGACGAGTCGATCAAACGCTGCGGAAGTTTCAGGCGCTCGAGAGTCAGGCGAGTCCGGCGCATTTATTGAACTGGCGATTTCAGATGGCTCTTTACCGCGCGTATTCGGACGCATTCGTGCAGCGGCGCTTATGGGAGGAGAAAGCGCGGGAGTCGCGCGCGCGGGAGATTCTCGAAAGCGCGCAGGCGGCGGATACAGTCGCGGCAATCGATCACGCGACGCGGGTTCTTGAAGAGAGTGTGCCGTCGGCTAACGGGGTGCTGCGGCGGCGCATCGGCGAGCTCGCGGAGGCCCTATTCCAAAGCATCCGGATGCAGCTTAGTGTGAGTAAGTATCAGGCCATTGGGGTGATGCGCGGCGCGACACTGGATACGGTCGACTTACCTCTGGCGAATCATCATTATTGGCTGGCGGAGCTCTCGCGGCTGCGTTCGCTGCCAAGCGGCAAGGATCGGCAGGCGGGCCTGCGCGTGGCCCTGAATCGTAATGCGCCGGGCGCGGGGTCTTATTACGACGATCTCGGCGATCCTTCCAATCAGCCGCATCTGGTGAACGAGTTGCGATACGAATCCGATCCAGGCTATATGGAAGGGGCTTATGCCGGATTCCACGCGCCGGAGTCGCTCACGTCGCCACTGGTGAGGTTGCCGATTTCGACCTGGAGCCAAGCGGAAACGTTGAATGGCAATCCGCTGCGGATGCGTTATGAGGGGCTCGACGGCGAGGCCCTCTATCGCATTCGCGTGATCTATGGCGGCTATATCGGCGCGGCGGGGACGGTACCCGCGAAGATCCGGCTTCGGGCTGAGGACCGGTTGGTGCACGACTATTTAGACCGCCCCGCGGCGGGGGAGGCTCTGGAGTTCGATATTCCGCCCGCGACGACGGCCGATGGCGTTCTTGATTTGAGCTTTGACGCGGATATGCGCATTCGGGGACCGGGCCGGGGGATGCAAGTGGCGGAGGTGTGGCTGCTGAAGGTGAGCGGGAAATGATTGCCGTGGCGCTGGCGGCTTATTGGGTGCTGTTGTGTGCCGGGTCTTGAGATTGGCTGGGCTGTGAAGGGCAGGCCCCGTTTTGGGGCGGCATGGCGCGCGGAAATGGCCTTTGTCCCGCCGGTTACGGTGATGTGGCTTTTGTGGCGGGCGGGGCGCGAGCCCGCCGTTGGACTTTCAAAGAGCTAAAAACGATTAGCGTACGGCGTTCGGCTAGTATCTCGTGCGAATCATTCATGCAGCGTGAAGGCCTGGCTTTCGTTGGTGCGCTTCATTTTGCAGATTTGGAGTGTCGGTTGGGAGACTCGGCGTTTGCGGCAGAGCCGGAGGGTCGCAGAGCTGCGTCGCGGCTTGTCGTTCGTGGGGGCGCGGAGTTCCGGCGATGAAGCGGTGGCGAGAGTCTTGGGCCCGCCGCGCATTCCTTGGAGGGTGTTCAGGGCGCGATAGCAGGCGCCTGCGTGGGTGGCGCGGACGCGGGCAAGGTTGGCGAAGATTTTCGATTTCGTCTCGAGGCTTACGATGGCAAAGAAAAGCAGAATGGCTTCGCGGATGGCGACATCCGGCGCGTGGGACTTGGAGTTCGCAGCACAATATGTGCGTTTCGATTTCGGTGACGCGATTCATGAAGCATTTGGATTCGATGATCCCGCCGGCGAGTTCGGCTTCGAGGGGATTGCGCTGCGCGATGGTCGCGGCGCTGGCGGCTTGGTGTTCGGCGAAGGGATGCGGATTTCCTTTCGAGAGGAGGCAAAAGCTGCGGGAGGAGAGGCCGTGTCTCGTTGAGTTCATGGCGGAGCGAGGGAGGCTCCGGGGGGAATTCGAGCCCGCGCCGAGGCGGCCATTGGCTGCGTGGATACTCTCTGGTGAGAGAAGGGTAGCGTTGACGAGGACATTCTGCCGTTCACCAAATCTCTGGCGAAGCTGGTGCAGCAACGGTTGGCCGGCGAGGAGCTTCCGCGGGTCACGGCGACCGATTATGCCTGGCACGATACAGCTTAGAAGGGCAGGATGCCTTGGACGGCGTAGTTTACCCAGTAGGTTCCCGCAGTGACGCCGTAACCGGCGCCGCTGGCGAGGCCGGCGGCGATGCTGGCGCCGTCTTCCGCGAACCAGCTTTCAAATTCGTCGAGGACCGTTTCCATGTCTTGGGTTATGGCATCGACGGCGTAGCTGGCGCTGGAGGCGATGCTTTCGTTGGGCATCTTCAGGCGGCGGTCGATGAAGTTACCGAGGAAGCCGAGGTTCGTGCCGCCGAAGGCGTTGGCGAAGCCGATGATCATGCCGGCGTACTCGGCGGCGTCATTTTCCGTGATCATCAGGCCATACTGTGACGCGGACCAGCCAGTAGGATCGACGAACTGCGTGGGACGGTTGAAGAGGAACTGGTAGGGATGGCGGCTGGCGGGGAGATAGCTGGAGCCGCGCGCGGGATCCTTTTGCAGGAAGCGTCCGGCGCCGGCCCGGTAGAGGCGGGCGCGGAACCAGTAGAGATCCGGGATATCGAGGCGCTCCTTCGCTTGGAATTCGAAGGGGTTGTAGTTGGAGGCCCCGAAGCCGGAGCTCACCACGCTATCGAAGAAGATGCGGGCACCCCAGGCGTTGTAGGCGTATTGCTGCATGACAGCGCCGTTTTGATCAGTCATGGCGAAGACCGAACCTTGCTCATCGGTGACGAAGAAACGATCCGCGGTACCGTTGCGGGCGAATAAGGGTTCGTCGATGGAAAGCCCGAAGGTATAGCGATGCGAATAGACATTCCCGTTGAGGATGGCGAGAACGTTCTGGCCATCGTAAACGTAGGAGCGCGCGGTGAGGCCGGTAATTTGATCGCGATGGCCCAGCCCGTTGTAGAGAAAAGCCTGCGTGGGACTGGAGATGACGCGGTTGCGGGCGTCATAGGCCAAGGCCGAGCCGGCGACGCTGAGAGCGTTGCCAGCGGCGTCGTGGCCGATGCTTTCCGCGCCCCAGGCGGTTTGGCGATGGTCGAGACCGAAGGCCGCGCCTGCGTCCAAGCGGTTGCCCACGGCGTCGTAAGTCCAAGCGCCACTGTGATTGCCCCAGAGCTCGCTGACCATGGTTTCGGAGGTGAGGCGGCCCAGTGCGTCGTAGGTCCAGACGATACCGCCATCGTTGAGGACGGCGCTAGTGCGGCGTCCCGCCGGGTCGTAGGCATAGACCCAAGAGCGAATGACCGTATTGGATGGCGTAAACCAGGCGAGGCTCGCCAATTGGTTTCTGGCGTTCCAGGTATAAGCCGCGCGCACGCCGTTGCTGTAAAGCAAGCCGATGCGCCGGCCGGCGGTGTCGTAGCTGTACTCCGCCCAACTGGCGCCCGTCGTGATGCGGGAGATTTTGCCTCCAGCGTCGTATTGATAGGACGTGGCGGTGGCGTTGGGAGCGGTCATGGTGGCGCGGCGGCCCTTGGCGTCATAGGTGTAGGTGACGGTGCGGTTGAAGCGGTCGGTCGCGGTCAGGATGCGATTGGCCGCGTCGCGCGTGAAGGTCATGGTTCCGGGGGTAGCGCCGGTGCTTTGGATCGAGGCTACGCGTCCGCGCGGGTCGTATTGATAGGTGTCCGAGCGAGTGGGCGCGGTCTCCGTGGATTTGCGGCCGTAGCCGTCGTAGGCGATCGAAACAGCGCCGAGGCCGTGGTCGAAACTCGCGAGGTAGCCGTCGGCGTTGTAGGAGTTGGTGGAGGTGTCGCCCGCGGGGCTGGTGCGGCTGAGCCTAAGGCCGTTGCGGTCGTAGGTGTAGGTAGTGCTGCGATTGAGAGCATCGCGCATCGTGAGGATGCGGCCGAAGGTGTTTCTGTCGTATTGCGTTTGGCCGCTCAAGGGATCCGTGACTTGGGTGAGGTAGCCGGAGCAACTGTAGCCGAAGCTGAACTGGTGGCCGAGCGCGTTGCCGAGGCTCGCGGGAAGTCCAAAGGCGTTCCAGGTTTGGGTGCGCGTGAGGAAGCCGCCGGCGCTGGCGTTGGCGGGCAGGCCGAACTCGTCCCAGGCGCGGTCGAAGCGCTGGCCGGCGCCATTGAAGACGGTAACGATGTTGCCGTTGGCGTCGTAGACGAAGTTCTCGATGCGTAACGCGCCATCGGTGATGCGCGTTAAGTTGCCTGTGCCGTCGTAGGTGTAGTTGAAGACGCCTCGATTGGTGTTCTCGCTGAGCAGTCGGCCTTGGGCGTCGTAGCTAAACAAGCCCTCTTCGGCGAGCGTGCCGCCGGAGTTGAAGATCTGGCTGCTTAAGAGGTTGCCTTGCGCGTTGTAGGTGAAGACCTGGTAATCACCATTGGGGCGGGTGATGCGCGATAAGAGGTTTTCCGGTGTCCACTGATAGCTGGTGACCAGGAAGGGGCCGCCGTTGGGGCCATCTTCCTCGGTAAGGACGTTGCCGCTGGAATCGTAGGTGCGCGCGATGCGCCGGCCGCTGGGCATGGTGGTGAGGATGCGGCGGCCATTGGCGTCGTAGGAGTAGAGCCGGGTTTGGCCTTCGCCATCGGTGAAGCTCAGGAGGTTTCCCTGGGCGTCGAAAGTCTCGCTTGTGGTGGCCCCGCCGGGGAAGGTTTTCGTTAGGCGGCGGGCACCGAGGTCGTAAGCGTAGTCGGTGCGCTGTCCGGCGCTATCGATGCGGGCGCTGAGGCGGCCGGCGAGGTCGAATTCCTGACGCAGGGCCTGACAGCCGCCGGCCTGCAGGACGCGAGTGATAAGGTGCGTGGCGGCCTGGTACTCGAAAGTGGTGGCAAGGTTCTTCGCGTCGGTATGCTGCGTGAGCCGGCCTTGGGCGTCGTAGGAGTAGGTGTGTTGCTGCCCACGAGCGTCGCGGATTTGGGTGATGCGTCCGGCGCCGTCGCGGGTGAAGGTGGCGTTGCGACCGTTCGAGGCGCTGATGCCATTGGCGGCGATTTGTACCCAGTTGCCGTTGCGGTCTTCGATGCGGGTGATGACTGAGTTAACGATGGTGAACTTCGTACCGTCCTTGGTGGTCAAGAGCCAGCGCTTGGGATTGTAGGCCTGGAAGGGCGTGTCGCCGCCCAGGCAGACGAGACCCTGGGCGCCGCCCAGGAAACCGGGACAATCCAAGTTTTCGAGTTTGTCGTCGACGCCCGCGGGGGCAACGTAGCGGTTCGCCAGCGCGGGCAGGACGGGACTCGGCTGCACGGGCGCGAAGGCGAAGATCGCCTCGCGTCCGTTGGGCAGAGTGACGTAGGCGTTGTAGTTGCCATCGAAGCGGAGATCAGTTTCCGAGAAGCCGAGGGCCCAGCCCGCGCCGAAGTCGTTCCAGTAGGGCTTGCGCGAATCGTAGCGGCGGCGGATTTCGATCGGCATCATCAAGGCGGGCAAACGGAAATCCGTGTACTCGAGGGTGAAGGCGCCGAGCTTGACGGTATCGCCGCCGACGCGGACGATGTTTTGCACGAAGGCGCCCTGGCGGCGGTCAAAGGCGGTGAGGCGCAGCAGGTAGGGGTTGTTGGCGAGCAAGGTGGCGGGAAAGACGCCCAGCGTGCCGTTAGAGACGTTGGCGGTTCCGCTATTGAGCAGCGACCATTGCGAGCCGCCTTGGATCTGGTATTCGAGACGCCAACTGACGAGATTCGGGTCTTGGACCGTGCCGGTGACGAGGGTCTCGCCAGTGGTGAGGGCATTGGGGCCGGGGCTCTGGATGCTTAAGGTGGGTGGCGTATTGTCGACGGGCGCGATGGTGATCGAGAAGCTCTGATCGACGCTCGCGCCGAAGGGATCGGCGGCGCGAATGGAGACGGGTTGTGCGCCGCTGGCATTGGCGGGGACGGTCCAGGCGAGGGCTCCGTTGGCGGTTATCTGCATGCCCGCCGGGCCGCTGACGAGGCTGAAAGCGACGGCGTCACCGTTCGGGTCTGTAGCCGCGGCTTGGTAGAAGTAAGTCTGGCCGGGCTCGGCGACGGTGACCGCGCTGGAGGTGAAGGCGGGCGCCTGGTTTTGCGTGGCGCTGACGTTGACGACAAAGCTCTGGCGTTGGAAGGCGCCGAGGGCGTCCATGACTTCGACCGTAAAGGAGTAGGCGCCGGCGGCGGGGGCGTTGAAGAGAATCTGGCCCGAGGCGCTGTTGATGGTGGCTCCGGCCGGGGCAGTGATGAGCGACCAAGTGAGGACGTCGCCGGGATCGGGGTCCGTCGCGGTGGGGTTATAGACGTAGGTGCTGCCGAGCAAGGCCGTTGTGGGGGCGGTGCTGGTGATGGTGGGTTGGCGGTTCGGGTTGTTGACCGAGATCTGGAAGTTTTGGGTTTGGCCGAGACCGGCTAGATCGGTGACGCGCACGCTGACGGCGTGCAGGCCGGTTTGGGTGGGGCCGGGAAGCCAGGAGATCAGTCCGGTTGAGGGGTGAACGCTCAAGCCTAGCGGTCCGGCGAGCCTCGTGAAATTCAGTAAGTCGCCGGCGTCCGGATCGCTAGCGCGAAGGGTGTAGGCGTAGCTCTTGCCGACCGTGGCGGAAGTGAGGGGCGTGCTGGTGATGGTGGGGGCGTTGTTGATGATTTGCGTTTCGATGAATACGTTGAAGTACTGGCTGGTGACACGGTTTTTTGAGTCGCGGACAGAGGCCTGAATGCGATGATTGCCGGCCTGGTTGGCTTGAGGCGTCCAGAGAATCAAGCCCGTGGCCGCGCCGATGGTCATGCCCGTGGGCGGGGCGTTCAATTCGAAGGTCTTGGTGTCGCCCGCGTCGGGATCGGAGGCGAGCATTTGGTAGCGATATTCCAGGGCGGTGCGGCCTTGCGTGATGGGGACGCTAGTGATGGTGGGCGCGGTATCGCCTCGTTGGGTACGAGGAATGGGCATGGCCGTTCCTTCGGTACCGAGCGCGGATTCGACGCCCACGCCGTTCAGCCAGCGAACGTTGTACCAATAGACGGTGTTGTTGGAGAGGCCGGTATCGGCAAAGGCGCCGAGGGCGTTGACGTAGCCGGCGCGGTGCAGCGTGTAGGGGGTGCTGGCCGTGCGGCGGTAGATGTTGTAGGCGACGGCGTTGGGTATGGGGGTCCACTTCAAGTCGATGGCGGCGTCTCGGGAGCGCACCGTGAGATCGTTTACGGTAAGGGCCGGGCCGAGGCCGATGACGAGATTCGCCCCGGCGGTGTTGTTGTTTTCATCGCCTTCGACGATCTGTCCAAGGAAGTCGATCTGGGCCACGATGTTTTGGGCGCCGGGGGTGGGGTTCAAGTATTCGCACGCGAGATCCTGGTACTCACCGGGGGCGAGCAAAGAGGTGGGGATCGAAGTGCAGATGGTGGCGCCTCCGGCGCCGGCGGTGAAGCGTAGGGTGGCACCGGGAAGGACGGCCGAGCCGCCGTTGCCGACGCGGGCCGTGAGTACGGTTTTGGCGGGGAAGTCACGATCGTCCCGGCGGAGGAAGCTTACGGTGAAATCGCCGACGGAGTTAGCCGTCTCGCCGGATGCGGGGAGGAAGGCGTTCAGGCGGAAGTTGTTCAGCCCGGAAGTGAGCCAGTTGGGAGTAAAGGTGGCGGGGACTTGGAGGTTATCGAGGATGTGCGTGATGGAGTAGGCCGCCTGGTTCCATAGCTTGCGCGTGCGCGCCCAGTTGCCGTTGGCGCCGCGATAGACGCGGATGCCCTGGTTGGGTTGCGTGTAACCGCTGAGAGGGACGACGATGTCGGCGTTGCCGTCGGAGTTCAGATCGGCGACGATCGGCATGTCGACGGCGGTGTTGTGTTCGCGCGCGGCTTTGAAGAGCTCAGCGCCGTCGCTGCCGCGCCAGATGTAGAAGAACTGTTCGTCGGCGAAGACTACTTCGACGGCGCCATCGTTGTCGAAGTCGAACAAGGTGGCGGAGGTGATGCCGGAGCTGCCATCGATGATCGGGGTGGCCCACTTCAAGGTTCCGTTGGCTTCATAGACGCGGAACTCCGCGCTGCCGGCGACGCCGATTTCCGCTTCGGGGTCGCTATCGAAATTGCCGATGGTGGGCGGGCCGCCGCCGATGGCGCTCCAAGGCGCTTCCCACTTGGTGGTTCCGTCGTGTTCGAGCACTACGAGCGCGGTACCGGTGCGGGACTTGAAGACGATCTCGGCCTGGGGGTCGGCGTCCAGGTTGCCGACGGCCGAATACGCTTCGCCGTAGTCGGTGCGATTGAAGACGATGCCGCCGTTCGAGTTGTACACCGTCGGGCCGGCTACGACCTCCAGGTTGCCGTCGCCGTCGACATCGGCGGGAATCGACATGGGTCCCCAGGAGCCGCCGACGCGGCCCGTGCCGGTCCACAAGAGGGCGCCGGTATTGGAATAGGCGCTACGGCCAATTACGATTTCGGGTGTGCCGTCCTTGTTCAGGTCTGCCAGGGCGGGGCCGCCGTAGCAGCGGCTGGTGGAAAAGTGCGTTTCCGTGGCTCTCCACTTGAAGGCGCCGTCGTGTTCAAAGGCGATGAGGCGGCAACCTTCGTCGAGGGTGACGATCTCGGCTAGTCCATCCCCGTCGATATCGCCGAGCGCGATGCCGGCCGTGGGGCGGAGTTGGTAGGCGGGATCGATGACGGCCACTTTTTCGGCGCCGTCGCGGCCGTCGAGAATGCGGAGAACGCCGTCATCCAGAATGTCGAGAGAAGCGGCGACGTAGACCAATTCCGGGAAGCCGTCTCCATCGAGGTCGCCCACGGCCATGGGGCCGGTGGCGCGCCGGATGATGGGGAGCAGGGTGAAGGTCTGCCTTTCCCAAAGCACGACGGGGTTCAGGCCGCCTTGGCCGGGCTGGAAGGTGAAGTTCTGCCCGGTGAAGCGGATGTTGTTCGCTTCGTTGGATTCGACGATGGCGTTGGTTGCGTCGACGCGGACGTAGAGGATGTTGCCGGCGAAGAGAAGGGTCCCGGCTACGGGAATGGTGGGGCTGACGGCGGCGCCGGCGGCGAGGGAGTTGACGACGGTGGCGCCCAGTTGTTGGTCGGTACCAGCGTCGTAGAGACCGTTGCCATTGCGGTCTTCAAAGACCTGGACGGTGAAGGAGGAGCTGAGGGCGCCGCCGAGATTGCGGATGGTGGGCTGCAGGTTTCCGGTAAGTTGCAGGGTTTGCGAGTCCGTGGAAATGCCGGTGGTGAGGATGGCTTCCACGGTGAGATCGGGCGAAGCTTGCCCTTGGAACAGGGTGATCGCGCCAAAGGCGAGCGCGGGCAGGGTGAACCATTTCTTGTTCATGACTAGCTCCTACTCCGCAGGGCGATGCCGATGCCCGCCAGACCCAAGGCCGCCATGGCCCAGGTAGAGGGCTCGGGGACTTCGGGGTTTGGGGGCGGGGCGGGATTGGTTTGCACTTCCAGATAGCCGTTGACGAAGAAGGCGGCGTTGGAATCCGGGTCGAAGTGTGCGATGCCTAGGGTGGAGGCGGTGAGGTGTTGGACGGTAATCGTGAAGCTTTCGCCGGGGGCGAGTTCGGCGATGCTCCAGCGATAGGCGAGCGAGACGTCATCGGGAGCCGAGGAGGGGACGGCGTTGCTTTCATCCGTGGCGCCCAGGACGGCGACGTTGGTGTAGATATCGCCGAAGACATAGCCGGGCTCGTCGATCTCCCAACCGATGGGAGCGATGGCGCCGAGGGGCGCGCCACTGGGGAGGCCTAGGCCGAGGAATTCGGCGTATTCGTTGGAGACGAGATTCTGGTCGAAGTCCCACTCGGCATCGAGAAAGAAGAGGATTTTTAGATCCACCCAGGTGCTGGCGGTCGTATTGCCGATTTGCCAACTATAGAAGCCGAAGTTGCCGCCATCGAGGGAGTTCGTGAATTCCGGGCTCGATTGGTTGTAATAGAACGGCGCATCGGCGCCGATGTAGAGGTAGAGTTCTTGCGAGGTCGTAGTGAGCGTCGCGCCCAAGGCGCCGTTCCCGATAGAGCCCAGCAAGCCGAGTAGAACGAGGATGCGGTTCATGACTTTGCCCACTAAGCGCCGAGGGTCAGCGGATTTACTCACGAGACATGAAATTTTCTTGATACCGTGGGTTTTCGAGTTGTTCCTATGCCGGACGTGACCCAGTTGCTGCTGCGCTGGCGGGAAGGGGATGAGGCGGCTTTTTCCGAGCTGTTTCCCTTGCTGTACGCGGAACTGCGCCGGTTGGCGCAGAGTTACCTCGCGCGCGAGAATCCCGGCCACACGCTCCAGGGCACCGCATTGGTGCACGAGGCTTACGTGAGGCTTTTGGGCCAAGCGAACGTCGATTGGCAGAATCGCGGGCACTTTTTCGCGGTGGCGGCGCAGGCGATGCGCCGCATTCTGGTGGAACACGCCCGCAAGCAAAACACCGCCAAACGCAAGCCGGGAGCGAAGGTACATTTTGAGGAGACCGTGATGCTGGGCGGCGACTACAGTATCTACTCGGATTTGGACGATGCGCTGCATCGCCTGGCGGCGCTTGACAACCGCCGCGCCCAAGTGGTCGAGTTGCGGTTCTTTGGCGGGTTGAGCGGGGAGGAAATCGCGAATCACCTCTCGGTGAGCGCCGCCACGGTACAGAGGGACTGGCTCATCGCGCGTTCCTGGCTTTACCGTGAATTAAACAACGCCGGAACCACGCCACATGACTCCTGACCTCTATCTACGCGCTACCGAGATTTTGGACGAGATTCTGAGTTTGCCGGAGTCCGAACAAGCGGCCGCGTGGCGCGCTCATCCGGAGGCGAACGCCGAGGTGCGCGCCGAGGTGGATAGCCTGCTGGCGGCTCACGCGGAGGCGGCGGGCTACCTGGAGCGAAGCGTGCTGGCGCCGCGAAAACCGGCGCCCGGAGTGAGAATCGGTCCTTGGCGGCTGGCGGAAGAGATTGGCCAGGGCGGGATGAGCTTCGTTTTTCGGGGTGAGCGGGAGGCCGAATATGAGCAGCGCGTGGCGATCAAGATCATCGCCTTGCCGGCGTTGCTTACCGGCGCGATGGCGCGGCAGGTGCAGGCTCGCTTCGAAGCGGAGAGGCAGATCGTCGCCCGGTTGGAGCATCCGAATATCTGCAAGCTCTTGGATGGAGGCATCACGGCGGACGGGATGCCGTATCTGGTTTTGGAGTATGTCGAGGGGGAGGACATTCTGACGCATGCGGCCAAGCTGCCTTTGGAGGCCAAGCTGCGGCTGTTTCGCGAGGTGGCGCAGGCGGTCCATTACGCGCACCAGCGCCTCGTCGTGCATCGGGACTTGAAGCCTTCGAACATACTTGTCAGTAAGACTGGGCATCCGAAGCTGCTCGACTTTGGAATCGCTAAGTCGCTGGACGCCTCCGGTCTGGAAAGCATGGATGACAAGACGGCCACGCTGTTTCGAGCGGCGACGCCCGCTTACGCCAGCCCGGAGCAATTGCGCGGCGAGGCGCTCACTACCGCGAACGATGTTTATTCGTTGGGGGTTTTGCTGGATAAGCTTTTGCCGCTCAATGCGCCGCCCGACCTGCGCGCGATTCAAGCAAAGGCCACGCGGGATGAAGCGATAGACCGATATGCCTCGGCCGCGGATCTGGCGGCGGATATCGACCGCTTTGCGCAGGGGCTTCCCGTCGAGGCCCGGCAAGGGAATTTCCAATATGTGTTCGCGAAGCTAGTCCGGCGCCATCGGGCCGCATTTGCCTTGGCCGCCGTTGCCGTCGTTATCTTGATTGCAACCGTCGCATTGACTCTCTACAAGAACCGCCAGATCACGCGGGAACGCGAACGAGCCACGGCGGTGGCGGGCTTTCTGCGTGGGATCTTTCAGGCATCGGACCCCGAAGTAAACCAAGGCAACCGGCTGACCACGCGTGAGTTGTTGGATCAGGGGGCGCAGTCCATCGCATCCGCGGCGATCGATTCCGGGACAAAGCTGGACCTTACGGAAACCATCGCGGATGCGTACGCCGGCCTTGGGCTATACGAGAATGCCATCCGGCAATACGAATCCATTGCCGCCGGGGACGCTCGACCTTCGCGCCGCCTGTCGCATTCGCTGGCGGCGCTGGCGGGCGCTCAGGCGCAATTGGGCAAGTATGGCCCAGCGGAGGCAAGCGCCAAGCGCGCGGTCGAGACGGCCCGCGCAATCACTCCGACCGATGCCTCGGCCGTGGCGGAAGCCTTGGAGCAGCATTGCCTGGCCCTCTATCAAGCCGCTCAATACGCACCGGCGGCTCCACTCTGCGCCGAGGCCGTACAGACCGCGACGGCCGCGAAACTGCCGCCCCTGGAGCAAGCGCGATACTTGCGCAGCCATGGACGGGCGCAGAAAAACACGGGGGACTTCGCGGGCGCGGAGAAGTCTCTGCTTCGTTCGCTGGAATTGGCCAGGGGTGTAGCGCAGGGGCAGAACCCGACGGCCGCGATTGGGCTCGACGAGCTGGGCGGATTGTATTTCCGCCAAGGGAAATTTCCCGAGGCGACTCGCTACTTTGAGGAAGCTCTGGCGGCGGAACGCGCGCTCTACCCGGAGGGCCACGTTACGATCGCGCGCACGTTGAATAACCTTGCCAATACCCAGGCCACACTGCGCCGCTACGACGAAGCCGAGAAGACCTACAAGCTCGCTCACGATCAGTACCGGAAGTTTCTGGGAGAGAACAGCGGCGAACTAGCCACCTCGTTGTCTAACATGGCTATCGCCCAGCAAGGCACTGGGCGATTGGCGGAGGCGGCCGCGACGCTCGAAGAAGTGAAACGCCTGCACGAGCGCAGCACGGGCAAGGACAAACTTCCTTATTGGAGCACGATGCTGAAGATCGCGAATCTGCGTCTGGAGCAAAATCAAGCGCCGGAAGCGTTGCGCGTTTCGACGGAGACCGTGGCGGCTCTCGACAAGCTAAGACCTCCGCCGCGGATCGAGCGGGGTTTTGCGCGGATTGTGCACGCGGCGGCGTTTATTGAAAACGGCAGGGCCCGGGAAGCCCTCGCGCCCGCCGAGGCGGCGCAAGAGATCTTGAAGACAGCACTAGCGCCTTCCCATTGGATGCGGGCTTACGCCGACGCCGCGCAGGCAGGCGCGCTGGCAGCGCATGGCCGCAGGGATGAAGCCAGGCGATTGCTGGAGCCGCTTTATTTGGAGATCGCCAAGACCTCCCCGGCTACTTCCTGGCGGGCGGAGTGGATGAAGAAGCTGTGGCGGGCGAACCGCTTCTAGAGGTGTGGAGCGAATATTCTGGAGGACATGAATCGACCGGACGCTCCGATTGCCCTTGCGAACTTGAACCAGATCTTCGACCGGCAGATGACGATGGGGGAGCGAGTGGCCGATGCCATGGCGGCGTTTGGGGGAAGTTGGAAGTTTATTGGGATCTTCTTGGCCGCGATGGCGGGGTGGATTACTTGGAATGTGAAAGCGGCGCAACCCGTGGATCCGTTTCCGTTTATATTGCTGAACCTGCTGTTGTCGTGTCTCGCCGCGTTGCAGGCGCCGGTCATTATGATGAGTCAGAACCGGCAGGCGGCGCGGGACAGACTGGAGGCGCATCAGGATTTCGAGGTGAATGTGCAGGCGGAAGGGGAGATTGCCGAACTTCATGCGAAGATCGACCGGTTAGAGAGGTTGCTGCTAGAGGCGCTGGAGAAAAAGGGCTAAGCCAAGAGCGTCTGGAGGGATTGAGCGATTCGAGCAAAGGGTTCTTTGGAGACTGTGGCGGCGGAAGTCAGAGATCGTCGAAGGACCCATCGCCGGTAACGGCGCCGGAGATTTCGTCGAGTTCGCCGTCGCCCGCGCGGCGGCCCTTGAGGCCGACGGCGCTCTTGACGCGCACGAGACGGATAATGTCGCCGCGGTTCACATCGATGCGGGCCTTGCCGCCGATGTCCTGGCCGCGGACGCCGGCGTTGTCGCTTTTGACTTCGAAGTCGCCGGAGATTTGGCTGACGTCGAAGTCGCCGTAGACGCCGCGGCATTCGACGCTCGAGCCCTTGGGGACTTGGATCTCCATGCCGGCGTCGACGCTGGAGTCGAGACCGGCGCGTTCCTGGTTGGTGCGGATGACGAACTGCGCGCCCTGGTTGGAGAGCTCGAGCTTCATACGGTTGTGGATGTTGCCGCCGGCGGGACGGCCGATGGCGCGGATGGAATAGTGGCCGCTGACGTTGATCTTGTTGGCGCCGGAGCCGACGATGCGGGCGCTGGCGGGGGCGTCGAGATTGCCGGAGAAGGGATAGTCGTAGGATTCGCCGAAGAACTGGAAGCCGCGCATGCCGAGGCGGCCGGAGTGGGTACGGTCGCGCATGCCGGCGCCGAAGAGGAAGGCCGAGCCGCGATTCAGATGCGCAAGATCGTTTCGATACCGGAGTGTTAGGCGCGCCGATGTTTGCTCAAAAGTTTCTCAAGAAGGGCGACAGGCTTTCGAAACGAAGTGGCCTCAAGGCACCGGACAGCTTCAGCGAAGTCGAGGTAGCCGAGACTGGCGGCGAGATCGAGAATACCAAGTGTTCCCGTGACTCGAAGACCCTCGCGTTCGGCCGCCATTACGCCCCGCCGATCGTCCATCAGGAGAAGATCCGCGGAGAGTGATGCGGCGAGAGCGATGGCATCGGCCTCGCCCTTGTGCAGACCTCTATTCATCTTGGCAATGAAACTCGACTCGGTTGCGCGCGTGACTTGTAGCCAATCCGGAGGATCCGCGATCCAGCGCCGAACTGGTAGCGGAGCAAAGTCGTTGGTCAGCTCATCCCGGACCGTAGCGGGCAACACAACGGCTTCAGCGAGCCGAGGCAGGATGTCGATGTGCTGGATGAGAACTAGACAGTTAATCGGCCCGGTGCCGGCGATGACCAACCGCACGGATTAGAAACCGAGATTCCTGAGGGCCGCGCGTTCCTTCTCAAAGTCTTCCATGGCGTATTCCTCGTAAACTCCATGGGCCTTGAGAAAGGGGTCAAGCTGGATGCGCGCTAGTCCGAGCATCTGGCAGAGCTCGGGCTCCGTGATGTGGCCGGCCTTGAGTTCTTGGAGGGCAAACGACTCAAGTACCTTGCGAGAAAGCCCTCCGGTTGGAGCGAGCCGCGACGCGATGTCGTTTGGAATTTCGAAGTCTACTTTCATGAAAGGCACCGCGCTTGGTTCTGATTCCGCAGTACGCTGCCGGGTACGCTGACGGGCGAATCCCTGAGAAAGACCGCGAGCGCTATTGTTCCACGACGCCGGGAACTTTGGGGATCTTGGGGATCGGGGGCGCGGGGGCGATTGGGGGTAGCGGCGGGAGTTTGTCGGGGCGGGAACTGCTGAGGAGGCCGCCGCGTTGGACGCGGATGGCGCCGCGGCGGGTTTCTAGTTGGAGCTTGGGGCCGCCGTTGGAGCCGGAGATCATGCCGCCGCGGTCGTATTCTTCGCGGCGGAGGACGGAGCCGTAGTCGTTATCGACTTCGCCTTTTTCGGTGCGGGCCATGAGGTCGAACTTGGCGTTTTCCGGTAGGTGGAGGACTACTTCGCCGCCGGAGGTCTTGGCGGTCATGGTGGTGAAATTGGGGCGGCCGGGGGCTAGTTCGATGTCGCCGCGGTTGAGATCGATGTCGAGGGGTCCGTCGAAGCCGGAGAGGCGGAGGTCCTTGGACTTGGAGCGGAGACGGAAGAGACCGGAGATGTCGTCGCCTTCCATTTCGCCGCCGGAGGTGTGGAGGCGGCCGAGGATCTTGTCGACTTGGAGGTCGGTTTGGTTGCTGGTGAAGCGGAGGCCCGAGGGGAGGCGGCGGAAGTCGAGGTCGTCGAAGGCGCCGTCGACGGTGACGGGGCCGGAGATTTCATCGAGTTCGACGTCGCCCGCGCGGCGGCCCTTGAGGTCAACGGCGCCCTTGACGCGGACGAGACGGATGATGTCGCTGCGGTTCACATCGATGCGGGCCTTGCCGCCGATGTCCTGGCCGCGAACGCCGGCATTGTCGCTCTTGACTTCGAAGTCGCCGGTGATTTGGCTGACGTCGAAATCGCCGTAGACACCACGGCATTCGACGCTGACGCCCTTGGGAACTTGGATTTCCATGTCGGCGTCGACGCTCGAATCGAGGTCCGCGCGTTCCTGGTTGGTGCGGATGACGAACTGCGCGCCTTGATTCGAAAGCTCGAGCTGCATGCGGTTGTGAATGCCATCGGCGGCGGCGCGGTCGAGGGCGCGGATGGAATAGTGGCCGCTGACGTTGATCTTGTTGGTGTCGGAACCGACGATGCGGACGTTGCCGCGGCGGTTCTCGACGATGATGCGGGCGTTGGCGGGGGCGTCGAGATTGCCGGAGAAGGGATAGTCGTAGGATTCACCGAAGATTTGGAGGCCGCGCATGCCGAGGCGGCCGGAGCGGATGCGGTCGCGCATGTCGGTGCCGAAGAGGAAGGCCGAGCCGCTCAGGGTGAAGAAGACGATGAGAGCCCATTCGCCGCCGGAGATGCCGCGCGTGGGGAGGGGCTTCTGGCGGGTGTACTGGATCAAGATCTCGGCGGCGCGGAGGGCGCCCCAGATGATGAGCAGATAGGGCCAGTAGCGGACGATCAAGGACCAGACGGAGATCTCGGGGTTGAGGTTGTTCAGGAGCAAGAGACCGCCGACGGCGATCAGGATGATGGGAGTGATGACGGTGCCGCGCATGGCTTAGAGGCCTCCCGTTCTGGTGGGCTGATCGTTCGCGGCGAATTCGCCGAGCTTGAGCAGGCCGAAGACTATGATGAGGATGGGCCAAGTGCGGACGATGCGCATGCCGCCGGAGTGATCGATGGCGAGCAGGATCCCGAGGGTGATCAAGACGATGGGGCCGCGCAGGGCCGCGATGAGTTGGGAGGCGCTGGGCGGGATGGCCGCCTGAGTTGGGTTGGCCGCGAAAGGACTATTTTGCATTGGAGTCCTCCGGCTGCGCGGGGGACGTCCCGGTCCAGTTCTGGGCGCGCTTGAAGAGCATGAGAACGCCGGCGGCGATCAGAAGCAGCGGCCAGAAGCGCACGAATTGATCGAGGTAGAAGAAGCCGAAGTTGTCGAGCAGAAAGAGAGTGCCGATGAGGATCAAGATCACCGGGCCGATGGGGAGGCGCTTGACGGGATCGGGGAAGTCCATGACGCCGGAGAGTTCGTCGACGGGCTGGCCGAGTTGGCGTTTGCGCGCGGTGTGATAGGCCTCGAAGGGCATGTAGAAGATCCAGCCGATGAGGAGCGGCACGAAGAAGGCTTGGGCGTTCGTCTTGTCGAGGGCGGTGACGATGAAGGCGAATACGACGATGTGGATGAGGCCTTTGGCGTACTGCTGGTTATAGATGGCGCCGACGCCGGGGATGAGGCCGAGGATGAAGGCCCAGCCGGAGGAGGAGTCGATCGAGGTGGCTTTAGCGGCTTCGCTCGCGGCGTAGGGGGAGGGCGCGGCAGCGTTGGCGGCGGTCTTCATGTTGGCCGCGTATTCCTTCGAGTAGAGGAAGCCATCCACGTAGGTGGCGTCCTCGGCGGTCAGCGGCTTGCCCGTCGCGCGGCAATAGCCGATGATCGGGGGCGGCATGGGGTTCATTTCCGACGGATTCATTTTTTATCTCCGTTCTTGTTTTGTTGGTTCTTCTGGGCTTCCTCGGGAGAGGACTTAGGGTCAGCGCCCTTGATGTCGTCGATGGCGGTTTGGATTTCGTAGACGAGGCGCAGATTGTCGTAGTATTTGACCGCGTTGTCCCAGGTGCGGTGGACGCTTTCGTCGATGGAGCGGAAGACTTTGACGGGGTCGAGGTCCGAGGCTTTCATTTGGCGGACGGGGGTGACGAACTTGCCGAGCATGGAGAAGCTGAGGATGGTCATGGCCATGCCCATGGCAAAGCGGGGCTGCAGGAGCGGCGAAAGGAAGCGGCGGAGCCAGCTCTTGGGGGAGAGCTTTTCGAGGAGCGGCGCTTCCTTGGGAGTGTTGTAGAGAATGCGAGTGATGAGTTCGCGCGGGGCTTCGACATCGGCGACGCGTTCGAGGAAGTTCGTCGCGCCGGTGACGTCGGCGACGAGTTCCGCGCAGGCGGCGCAGGATTGGACATGGGCTTCGAAGGCTTGCTTTTGACCGGCGTTGAGCGTCTGGTCGACGTAGTCGCAGAGGAGTTCGTCTATCTGGCGGCAATCGAGTTGCGACATCTTAGATCACCACCTTCTGCCGGCGCAAAATGCGCGCTAGTTCCGCGCGGCCCCGATTGAGGCGGCTTTTGACCGTGCCTTCCGGGACGCTTAAAGCGCTGGCGATTTCTTTGTATTCCATTTCCTCTAAATCCCGCAGGATGACTGCTTCTCTGAGTTCGGGGGAGAGTTTTTGCAGGGCCGCTTGCAAGAGTTCGCTGGCTTCGCGGCCGGCGAGGAGACCGTCGGTGCGTCCGCCGGCGAGGGAGGTTTCCTCGAGGACCGGGAGTTGGTCGTCGAGGGAATCCGTCATGCGCTGCCCTTTGGTACGGCGGTAGTTGTCGATCAAAAGGTTACGAGTGAGACGAGTGAGCCAGACGCTGAAACTGCCTTCGCCGGCGCGGAAGCTGGCCAGTGTTTTGAAGATGCGGAGGAAGACGTCTTGCGTCAAATCCTGAGCTTCTTCGTCCTTGCCCACGAAGCGGTAGCAGATGGCGTAAACGCGGCGGGTATGGGAACGGACGAGCTGTTCCCAAGCTCCTTGGTCCCCTTCCAGGCAGCGTTCCACCAAAATGGCATCGGCGTCCAAAATGAGTCCCCAATCCTTAGCAGCGAGAGAGCGAGAGAGGTTGGCCGAAGTGGACCGCGGCGCTGAGAGCGGCGAGGATAGCGGCGCAGGGGCGGGATGGCGGGGCCCCATTTCCACAAAGTTCGCTGTCAGAGTACCGGAGATCATAGTTCGACTTCCGAATAGACAAACGAAGAACTATCATTAGAAGTTCACGCTTGGACGTAAATTTCACAGAAGAGAAGCCGAAAGGCTTTCCGTGGGTGGCGCTGGTGGCTCTTTTGGTGGCGGGCACGCTGCTGTACCGGTTGGCCAGCGACGGGAAGGGCTTTGACTTCGCCCGCTTCGCGGGGACACTGAAAAATCTCGACCCGCTTTACAGCGCGCTGGCTATCTTCTTCATAATACTCAGCTACGTGGGACGGGCCGTGCGCTGGGAGGTGATGATGCGGCCGCTGGTCGCTTCACTGGGGGCTTCGATCGGGTTCGCGAAGATGCTTTCGGCGACGGCGATTGGGTTCACGGCGGTGGTGCTACTGGGGCGCGCCGGGGAGTTTGTACGGCCGTGGTTGATCGCCAAGGGGTCGGGGACGAGCTTTCCGGCGCAGATGGCGATTTGGCTGTTCGAGCGGATCTACGATTTGTTAGTCGTCATACTCTTTTTTGGATATGGCTTGGTGTACTTGAGCGGGAGTGAGCGGGTACGGAGCGTGGGGACGGAGTTGGCTTGGGTGTTGGCTAGTGGCGGGTGGGCGGCGCTGTTGGGCGGGGCGGTGTGCCTTTGCTTTATCTTTGCCTTGCGTTTTTTATCGCCCGCGCAGGTGGAGCGGTTGACGGGTCTGATCGAATATTTGCCGCGCGGGATCGCGGCGAAGTTGCGGCCGCTGGCGGGGAGTTTTCTGGAGGGCGCGGCGGCGAGTTGCGATCCCGGACTGCAATGGAGGGTGTTCGCTTACACATTTGTCGAGTGGGTGATTATCGCGGCGTGCCAATGGTCGGTGTTTCAGGCGTTTCCGGTGACGCGGGGGCTCCAGTGGAGCGATGTGGTGACGATTGTGGGGCTGGTGAGTTTTGGGGCGGTAGTGCAATTGCCGGGGATTGGCGGGGGGATGCAGGTGGCGGCGATCGCGGTATTGACGCAACTGTTTGGCGTGGGGCTGGAGGAGGCGACGAGTATTGCGCTTGTCTTGTGGGTGTTTTCGTTTGTGCTGGTGGTGCCGGTGGGGGTGTGGCTGGCGCTGAAGGAGGGATTGAAGTTCGGACAGATGGGGAGACTACAATAGCCAGATGCTGTGCCCGTTCTGCGGATTTTTGGAAGACAAGGTGATCGATTCGCGCGAGTCGAAAGAGGGAAATATTATCCGGCGGCGGCGCGAGTGCATGAAGTGCCAGAAGCGGTTTACAACTTATGAGCGGATTGAAGAAATTCCGTACATGGTGGTGAAAAAGGATGGGCGGCGGGAGAAATTCGACCGGCAGAAGGTGCTGAATGGGTTGTTGAAGGCTTGCGAGAAGAGGCCGGTGGCCATGGGGCGGTTGAGCGAAATCGTGGACGCGGTGGAGAGCAAGATGATCGAGGCTCCGGAGCGAGAGCTGAGCAGCGAGGTGGTGGGGGAGGTGTTGATGCAGCGGTTGCGGGAGCTGGACAAGATCGCGTACGTGCGCTTTGCGAGCGTGTACCGGGATTTTCAGGACGAGGAAGCGTTTTTCAACGAGATCCGGCGGCTGATTAAGGACAAGCGGCCCGGCTAGCGGTTTAGGGAGGGTAGCGCGGGGCCAGAAACTGTAACCGGCGGGGAAAACAGGGCATCAGTTGAAATAGAGGCTTAACAGAAGAGCGGGGAGATGGTATCATAGGCTGGATGCGCTTGTCTCTAGCTGCCGCAATCGAGCCGAGCGCCGCCTGCCGAGAATTATTTTCCCCCGCAAGTTATACATAAAGCACAATTTAAGGCCGCATCCCGGCGGAGCTTGTGATTTGATATTCGTTCCTGGCAGGCCGGTGAATTGAGGTAATGAAGAACGTGGACAATTTCGACGACCAGTTTGTAGCAGAGACCGAAGCCGAACCGATTGGCCTGAGCTTTGACGAAGAGGCGAATTTTTTCGCCGCGACGGAAGAGGCCGAGGAAGCGGAAGAAGGCGACGGGCAACCGCAACAGGAAGAGTCCATTTACACGGACGATCCGGTTCGCGTGTATCTGCGCGAAATGGGCGCCGTGCCGCTGTTGACGCGCGAAGGCGAAGTGACGCTGGCGCGGAAGATGGAGCGCGGGAAAGTGCGTGCGCAGAAGGCGTTGAGCCGGTCTCCGCTGGTGCAGCAGATCGTGCTCGATCTTTGCATGCAGGTGCGCACGAATCAGGTGGAAGTGGACGAAGTCGCGGATTTGGGCGTGGACATCGAAGAGGGCGCGGCGGCCGCGGAGAAGAAGACGCGCGAGTTGATGAAGCAGCTCGATGCGTTGGAGCAGACGGCCAAGAAGGTCGATCCGCTGGAGAAGAAGGCGAACGAAGCGCCGGCCTCGAATAAGAAGTTGAAGAAGCGCGCGATCGGCAAGTGGAACCGGGCGCGGGTGACGTTTAGCCAGGCGATTCGCGCGGTGCCTTGGACGGCGGCGCGCTGGAAGCAGTTCACCAAGGAGCTGGAGTTGGTGGTGGACCAGCTGGGGCACCGGTATGCCGAGCTAGAGAAGCTGGAAGGCGCCCGGACGTCGGCGGCCAATCAGGCGCGGATCAAGGAACTTAAGAAAGAGATTAAGCAGGGCGAACAGATCGCGGGGGCGCCGCAGAAGGATCTCAAGGTTAGCCTGCAGAACATTCGCATCGGCGATTTGGAAGCCGAGCGGGCGAAGAAGGATTTGGTCGAGGCGAATCTTCGACTGGTGGTTAGCGTCGCGAAGAAGTATGTGAACCGTGGCTTGCACTTGCTCGATTTGATCCAGGAAGGCAATATCGGTTTGATGCGCGCGGCGGACAAGTTTGAATACCGTCGCGGGTACAAGTTCTCGACGTACGCGACGTGGTGGATCCGGCAGGCGATCACGCGCGCGATCGCGGATCAGAGCCGCACGATTCGTATCCCGGTTCACATGAACGAGAGCATGAACAAGTTCCTGCGGGCTACTCGTGAACTTGAGAAGGAACTTGGACGTGCGCCAACGAACGAAGAGATTGCGCGGCGCATGGACATTCCGGTGGAGAAGGTTCAGAAGCTGAAGACGATTTCGCGCGATCCGGTTTCGCTGGAGACGCCGGTGGGCCGCGATGGCGAGAGCGCGCTCGGCGATTTGATCGAGGACCGCTGGGTGGGTTCGCCCGTTGACGCGGTGATCGATGCGAACGTGCGTGAGGAAACGGCGAGCATTTTGAAGACGCTTTCTCCGAAGGAGGAGAAGGTGATTCGATTGCGTTTTGGAATCGGTTGTGAGCGGGAGCATACGCTGGAAGAGATTGGCCAGGAGTTTGACGTGACGCGCGAGCGGATACGGCAGATCGAGGCGAAGGCGTTGCGGCAATTGCGGAGCCCGGAGCGGGCACGGCATTTGCGGGCGCTGCTCGCGGCGCGGTAAGCGGCTAGACGCCGTTAGAAAAAATTGGAATCGCCCCGGCGTTTGTTGCGCTGGGGCGATTTTGTTTTTTGCTGGCGTGGGGATTTAGCCGCCGAAGGCCTTTAGGATTTTCTTGGCTTCGGCGTCCGTGGCTTCGAGGCGTTCTTGTGCTTGGGGGAAGCGGCGTTGTTCGATGAGGCGTTTGGCGTCTTCGAATTTGAGTTTCATTCGCGTGAGGCCGGCGACGACTTCGGGGCGGGCGTCGAGACCCTGGCCGGCCATGGCGTGGCGCATGGATTCGGCGGTGACTTCGGCGGAGGTGACGCTGGCCGAGACGCTGATGTAGCGTTGCATGATGTCGTCATAGTCCTTTTGGGCGGCGGCGTCGAGGGTGGTCCAGTCGAGCTTGGGGAGGTCGGGGATTTTCGCTTCGATGACTTGAATGGCGCGGCGCGAGATGCCGAGGTCGTTTTGGATTTGCTGGTCTTGGGGGAAGCGGCTTTGGAGCTGGTTCAGGATCAAGAACGAATTCCGGTAGCTGGACCACGCGCCTTGGGGGTCCATCCAGCCGCCGTAGGGACCGCCGAATTGGAGGCCGCCGAGTTGGCGGTAGAGGCCGGAGAGGCCGAGGCCGATGTTGCGGTCGCCCGAAAAGCGGTTGTTGCCGCGGAGTTGGTTCAAGTAACCGAGGGCGCCTTGGGCCACTTGCATGCGCTGGTTGGGGTTGGACCAATTGCCGGTACGCAGGGCATTGCCGAGGTTGCCGAGGTTCTGTACGATCTGGGCTGGCGTGGGCGCGCCCTGGAGTTGAGATTGATATTGCTGGAGCTGGGCATTTACGTCGGATTGGGCAAGAGCGCCGGCCGCGACGAGCAGCGCTAGACTACATCTTTTTCGCAACATAACCCACCTTGGGCATCGCCGAGCCATTGAAGTACGCGATGGAGATTTTGTCGCGGACTTCCATGACCATGAGTTCGCCGACTTTTTCGGTTTGGAGGTCGAGGACTTCGCCCGTTGACGGGTCCTTGATTTCCTTGATGACGCGGGAGATTTCGAAGCGGTCGCATTGTTGGACGCCGTCGTTGGCGCCGGCGGCGAGGTAGATCTTGTTGCCGGAGATGTCGGCGATCTTGGCCTCGACGTCGACGGCGCGGCGGGCGATCTTGGCTTCGCTGCCGTTGGCGATGGCGGAAAGTTTGTTGATGCAATCGACGGTGGCTTCGCCGATGACGGTCTCTTGGAAGTTGGAACTGGCCATGTCGACCTGAGCGGCGCCGCCGCGGCCGCCGTAGAAGCCGCCGAGGCCGACGGAGTTGCCCTTGCGTTTGGATTCGCCGCGGGCTTCGCCGACGGCGATGACTTCGCTCGACTCGGCGTCGATCAGACGGTAGCTGATCTCGACGATGGCCTTGTCGGTGCGGTTGCCGACGTTGACGCCGCCGAAGATGCGGGGCGTTGGGATGCCGAGGGCGCTGGTGCTGACTCCGTTCTTGCGGGTGTCCTGCCCGAAGACGGTGATGGTGCCCATCAAGATGGCGTCGGCGCCTTGGACGCGGCCGATCTTGGCTTGAGTACCTTGCTTGACGCGGTTGGAGGCGCCGAAGTCTTGTTCGCTCAAAACCTTTTGGATGTTTTTGCGTTCGACGATGCGGTACTTGCCCTCTTCGGCGAGGCGTTTGGTTAAGAGCGCGAGGATGCCTTTGCCGATGTCGACTTGGGTGCCGAAGATGGCTGCGATGCTGGTGCGGACGGTGCCGAAATCGAATTCATCAATGGCGATGACGCGCTTGGAAGTGGAGGGAGCTTTGTTACAGGCTAGGGTGGAGAAGTCGGTGTTGATGGCGCTGAGTGAGCCCGTGGGAACGGCCGTGGAGGCAGGCGCGGGGCTGGCGGCAACGGCGTTGACGGCGGCGGGGGTTGAGACAGGCGCGGCCACTGGGGCGGCCGTGGCGGCGGAGGCGAGGGCGGAGATAACGGCGTCCGAGGCGCCGGCTTTCTTGAGCTTGATGTAGTCGTCGGCGGTGGGGTTAACGGGTCCGGCGGTTTCGATGGCTTTGAGAACGACCGCATCGGGAAGCTTCATTTCGATCATCTGCGTGATTTTGCCGAGCGGTGACGCGGCGGCGGCTGGCTTCGCGGCGGTTTTGGCGGCGGTCTTTACAGCGGCTGGCTTTGCAGCGGGTGGCTTCGCGGGGGCCGCGGGTGTTTGCGCCAATAGCGTGGCATGGCCTAGCAAAAGGGCCGTCAGCAGGGCTAGGTGTTTTCGAATCATGTTGTCCTCCAAATGTCTTGTCGGGCTCTAGCGGCCCAGTTCTTTGTTTACGCGGGTGGATAGAGCGTCCGCTATAGACAGGTTGCGTAAAGCGGCTTCGGCATTTCCACGGGAGATGTTTTCCTGAGCGAGAGAGAGATTGAGCTTCATGGAAGTCATGCGGGAAAGAGTCTCGGCGCGGAGATTTAATCCTTTGGCTTCGAGATCGGCTTTGACTTTCGCCAAGAGTTGTTCGGTGGCGGCGGCTTTTCCCGATAGGACGGCGAATTTTTCGCGGGCGTCGTCGAGCTCGGGGGAGTTGGCGGGGGTAGAAGCGGCGACGGGTGGTGGTTGAGGCGCGGGGGTGGAGGCTGGCGCTTGTGATTGCGTGATGGGTTGGGTGACGGGTTGCGCGGGGATCGAGGCCGTGGTGGTGGGAGCGGATGGCTTGGGGGCAGTGTTTGGCGCTGTGTTTGTCTTAGTGGGCTCGGGGGTGGTTGGTTGCGGTTCAGTTGTGGGGGTGGTTGTGGGTGGCGCGGTTTGGATGGTGGTTTGTGGTTGGGCTTCGATTGGCTTCGGTTCCGGCTGGACGGTTACGGTGTTTGTGGATTCCGGTTGTTGCGTGAAATACCAGGCGGCGGCGCCGCCGCAGAGTAAGAGCACGACGCCCGCGGCGGTGGCCAGAAGCGGCATCGTTTTGCGGGGGCGGGCGAGGACAGGTTGGCCTTGGAGGAAACGTTCGAGGTCTTCGGAGAATTCCTGCGCGGTGGCGTAGCGGTTGCGGGATTCACGCGACATGGCTTTGAGAACGACCATGTCGAGGTCGCCCATGATGCGCTTCTTCAACTGCTTGGTGGTTTCCTGGGTGCGCTGGTAGTCTTCGCGGACGCTTTCGCTGGGGGGCTTGACGGCGCCTTGGTCGGGGAGGCGGCCGGTGAGCATGAGATACAAGATCACGCCTAGGGTGTAGACGTCGCTTTTGGTGTCGGCGCGGCCGGTGAATTGTTCGGGGCTGGCGTAGGCTGGGGTGAGCGGCGTGCCTTCGGCGGTGGTGAGCTCCATGGAGGCGGGGCCGAGTTGTTTGGCGATGCCGAAGTCGAGGAGTTTGACCGTGCCGTCGCTGGCGACAAGGACGTTCGAGGGTTTGAGGTCGCGGTGGACGACGTGGTTCTGGTGAAGGTAGTGGACGGCGGCGATCAGCTTTTGGTAAAGGCGGAGGCGGTCGTTGAGGCTGAGTTTTTCTTCGTCGCAGTAGCGGTCGATGGGGCGGCCTTCGACGTACTCCATGACGTAGAAGGGCATGCCGTCGGTGGTGTCGCCGCCGTCGAGGATGCGGGCGATGTTGGGATGGTCGAAGTTGGCGAGGACTTGGCGCTCGTTGCGGAAGCGTTCGACGAATTCGTGGGTGACGGCGTCGCCGCGCAGGAGCTTGATGGCGACGTTTTTGCGGAATGCGCCGTCGTCGCGGACGGCGAGATAAACGACGCCCATACCGCCTTTGCCAAGTTCGCGGAGAACGCGATAGGGGCCGATCATCTGGGCGGGGGCGGCGGCGACGGGGATGGTTTTCGTGGGGACGGGGGCTTTGAAGCGCTCGAGGGCGGCTTCGGCTAAGTCCGTGCGATCGCCGCAGGCTTGGCGGATGTAGGCTTCGCGCTCGGCGGCGGGGATATTGGCCGCGGCGGCGAAGAGTTGTTCGAGCCAAGCTTGGGATTGCGCGTCCACTGGGTATAGACCTGTTCGTTTCCATCATAAACGCGACGGAAAGGGAGGAGACGGGTCAGGGCCGGCGATTACCAGGCGAGGATGTTACGGTACGCGGGGCCTCGCTTGACGACTTCGAAGGCTTTGTCGACGCAATTTTGTTCGGTGGGGGTTAATTTCCACGTAAGGGGCTCTTCGGCACATTCGCGGTGGATGCGGCGGAGATCGGGATAGTCGAGCAATTCGACTTCGAGGCGCAGGGATGGAGCCTTGAGGTTCCATTTTTCGGTGAAGACGCGTAGGGCGGCGGCACCACCCTCCCACTGGGCGTAGCCGCGCATGTTCAGAAAGCTTTCCAACGGTGCGCTCACTTGGCGGAGGTAGGACCAAGGTTGGTACTCGACGGACGGTGGCAGGTTAGCGCCACGGATCACGATGACTCCGATGTGGTTTGGGCGGCTTTGCGGAGGGAGGGATTCCAGGGCGTCGTCGAGCCATTGGAGCAGGGCGATGATGCCGTAGTTGTCGTAGTAGCCGCCGTCGACAAAGTGGTAGTTGCAGTTGTGGCCTTCGATATCGGGCCGCGCGGCGGGACTGACGTAGGGGAAGGTGGCGGAGAGACGAGCGGCGGTGGTCACCGAGACTTCCATCTTGAGACCCTCGCACTTTTCCTTGGTAAAGGCGGCCCACGAATTGACCACGTGGTTGCCGGTCAATTTGTTGGGGTGCATGGTCTGGAAGTGGTTCGAAGGCAGCTCCGTGGTGGCGAAAGCGACGGGACCGCCGGTTTCCGCAACGGTTGTGTTGATGAGAAAGGCGGGGAAGTTGGGCCCGGCCGCCGCGGCCCATTGAGAAAGGGTGGGACCCGCTTGGGGATCGGGCAGGCGCTGGCGAAGGGAATTTTCGAGCGCGTAGCCGCGGTCCCAATCGCGGACGTTGAACCAAGCGGCGAGCGGGCGGAACAGATCGGGGCCGGCGAAGGCCCAGCTTACGGCGCCGAGGCTGGAAATTCTGGAGCCGCTGGACGCCATTCGTAGATCGCCATTCCAATGGGCGCCGAGAAACAGGGCCCCGACGGAACCGCCGGAGACCGTGCTGAGGAGAGCCACGCGGCGGGGGAAATCGACGCTTTGTTCTTCGCCAAGGCCGGAAGCGATGCGAGTGAGCCATGCCGCGGCTTGAATACCGCCACCGGAGGCGGCGATCAAAATGGGTTTGCCGCGAGCCGACAAGAGGTCCGCCGGAGTTTTGTAAACGACGGATTGGGGGGCTTGCACGGAAAAGCGGTGATCCGTCTCCGGCGTGAAGTTGACGCCGATGAGGAGGAAGCCGGCAAGACCGGCGAAGAGAGGGATGCGGTAGCGGTCGAGATAGAAAGCGAGGGCGCCCAGGCCGGAGGCGAGAAAGAGAATGAGGAAGAGGATGGAAGTGAGGGCGGGAACGGGGGCTTTATCCGCGGAAACGCCAAGTGCGACGAGGACGAGGAAGATGAGGGCGGTGACAAGGAAAAACATCAAGGCGAAGCCTTGGTCCGGATAGAGAATTCCGTAACGGTTGAAGTAACCGGGACCCGAGAGAAAGCGCAGGCGACCGGTCAAGCTGAGCGCGCCGGCGAAGAGCTTGCCGATCCATGAGGGGGGCGGCTTTTGCGTCCAACGGTCTACAAGCGTTTGATATCTTTCGCGAATGGCTCCGGGAAGAATGAGGTAAAGCTGCTTGACCGGCTCCCGTGAGAGCCACGCGCGAAACAAGTCGATGCCGGCCACGGCAAGCGTGGCCATGACAATCCCAAGCATGAGCAGTGCGGCTCCGGCAAAGAAGGAAGATTCGAAGAAAGGATAGCTGTAGGCGAGCGCCGCGAAGGGGGTGAGTAAACAAGCGGCCAACGCGGAAAACTGAAACCAAGCGCGAAGCCAGTACCATTGTTTGTCTTTCATTTCCGAAACTTCGAATCGCGTGGCGCCCCGTTCCAGAATCAAGCCCGCGTGGGCGGAGAGGGCAAAGGCCAAAGCGCAACTGACAACCGTGCAACCGAGGAAGCCGGCGTAGCCGTTGAAGGAAGCTTCAAAGAAATAGGCGGAGGAAAGAAAGGCGCGTAGAGGCGAGAGGGCGAGGGGGGCGAGCAAAGCGGCGGCCAATTTGCCCAACACGGGAACACGGAGAAAGAAGAGCAGGCGCAACACGTAGCGAGTCTCCCCGAACCACATGTTCTGCAAGAGAAACGCAAAGCCGGCAAGCGGAAGGGCTATTAGACCCAGACGAGGCCAAGCCGAGAGAAATGGAGACGAGGCCGCGGCAACGGCGAAGCCGCCGGAAATGAGTACGCGCAGGATCCGCCTGCGGCGGTTCTGAGGAGCGGGCCGGGTGCTCCACCAAGCCGAAGCGGCGGCGGCGAAAGCGGCGGCGGCGAGTAGAAACTTCAGCGCCCCGAGCCCGCGCAAGATATGGAAGCCGCTTTCATTTCCCGAAGCGCCACCGGCCGATTGTGAGAGCGCTTGAGCAATCAACCCGAGAGCGAACAAATTCTCCAGGAGGTCGACGGCCATGTAGAAGAGGCAGATGGCGGGACCGGATCGGTACCACCAGGCGCGGAGGCGTTGCCCGGGGTTCTCCAGCGGCCAGTAGTGCGCACGGCTCAAAAGAGTGGCCCTAAGTAGGTAGCCCAAGCTGAGGAGCAGCAAGCAATCCAAGAGGTAGAAGGCCCGGGTGCGGTGGAGCAGATCCAGGCCCAAATCGAGTTTTAGGAGTTGCCGGGCTGCCTCGAGGTTCGTGGCGCTTCCAAGATGCGTATCGCTAGGAGGTCCAAGAGCCCAGACCAGGATCGCTAGTAGAAAGGTGGATAGCGTGCGCAGGGCGATGTCCAAGCGCACTTCTTCGACGGTCCACTCGACACGCGGCGTGCTTTCCACGATGACCGCCAATGATAACTTTTTGACAAGATAACTGCAATGCGCTTGTGGCGAGCATTACTCTGCATTCCGCCGGTCGCGATCTGTCTTGGCGGGCAGCCGGGCGATTTTGAGCGGGCGGTGGGTTTGCAGCAGGCGGGGCGGCTAGAGGAGGCGGAGAAGGTTTACCGGGCGCTGCTGGCGCGGGGGGCAAAGAGCGCCGAGTTGTGCGCGAATTTGGGGGCCTTGCTCGCGCAGAGGAACGATTTCGCGGGGGCGGTGAAGCTGTATGAGCAGGCGTTGCGGCTGGACCCGAAGCTCGATCCTTTGCATTTGAATTTGGGATTGGCTTACTTCAAGGCGGGGGACTTTTCGCGGGCGTTGGAGAGTTTTGATCGTTTTTTGGCGGCAAGGCCAACGCACAGGCAGGCGCGGGAATTGCGGGCGTCGGCGTTGTTGCAACTGGGAAGATTGACGGAGGCGGAGGGGGCTTACCGGGAGCTGTTGACGAATAACGAGGCGTCGGTGGTGTTGGGGTTGGCGGGGGCGTTGTTACAGCAGCAGAAAACGGCGGAGGCGCGGGCTGTGTTGGAGCCGGTGTTGGCGGGGAACCCGAACGCGGAGATACGGCTGGTGTTGGGGCAGGCGATGCTGCATGAGGGGCAGTATCAGGAGGCGAAGGCGGTGTTCGAGGAGTTGCGGGCGAGCCATCCGCAGTTGCCGTTGTTGCGATTGAGTTTGGGGAGCGTGTATTGGCGGGAGCGGCGAACGGAGGAGGCTCTGGCTTTGTGGGAAGAGGAATGGAAGGCACGGCCGGGGGATTTTGAGGCGAACTATACGTTGGGGGCGGCGTTGGCGTTGAGCGAGGCGCGGAAGGGGGAGGCGGAGAAGTTGTTGCGGGCGGCTTTGGGATTACGGCCTTCGAGCGCGCGGGCGAATTATCAGTTGGCGAAGTTGCTTTGGAGTCAGGGGAGGACGGCGGGAGTGGTAGGGATGTTGCAGCAGGCGGTAAAGGTGGAGCCAAATTACCGGGAGGCTTATTATTTGCTCGGGATGGTGCAGCGAAAGTTGGGGCAGAGAGTGGCGGCGGAGGCGGCGTTTCGCAAGGTGAGGGAGTTGTCCGCGCAGAGCGTGAAGAAGCAGGAGGATTTATTCTCCGAGCCGCAGCCGTAGTGATTTGGAGCGCCGTCGCTGGGTGGGCGGCGGAGTGCGAGATGTGTCATGCGCCGGAGGCGTTGGCGCATAAGGGGAGTCCGCACGCAAGGGCGATGCAGACTTGGGCTGGGTCTGCGTTCGCGGCGAATGCGAAGACGTTGGTGGATCGCTTTGGATTCCGGTATGAGTTTGGGGAGGGGAAATTTCGGGTGGGGGATGCGGCGGCGGCGATTCGTTGGGTGATGGGGAGTGGGGAGAAGGCGCAGACGTTGTTGCTGGAAAAGGATGGGGTGTGGACGGAGTCGAGGTTGAGTTGGTATCGAACGGGGAATCGATTGGGGTTGAGCCCGGGGCATAGTGGGGAGGCGCCGCTGGACGCCGAGGATGCGTTGGGGGTGCGGCAGAGCGAGGGGAATTTGCGGCGGTGTTTGGGGTGCCATTCGACTGCTGGATCGACGCCTTCCGAATCGGCTCCGGGGATTCAATGCGCGCGTTGTCATCCAGGGGCGGCGCGGCATGCTTCCGACTCTTCCTTGGCCGCGGCCTCGAAGGCTTGGAGCGCGGGGACGCAGGCGGCGTTTTGTGGGCAGTGCCACCGGTCGCCGGAGCGGGAGTTTCGTTCGAAGACGCCGGAGCTGGAGGATCCGTTGAGTGTGCGGTTTTCGACGGTGGGGTTTACGGCGAGCAAGTGTTATTCGGCGGCGGGGAGTTTCGGGTGTTTAAGTTGTCATGACGCGCATTCGCAGAAGGTGAAGGCGGGGGCGGCGGAGGTTTGTGGGACTTGTCACGTTGGCGGGGCGAAGAAGGGGTGTGCGCGGACGGAGGGGCAGTGTTTGGGTTGTCATATGCAGAAGGCTTCGCCGATTGCGAATTTGAGCTTTACCGACCACCGGATTCGCTAGGAGCTATAGAATCTCGACATGCTTACTCGACGCGATTTCGGATTGTTTCTGGCGGGGTCGCCGCTGGCGGCGCAGCGGGAGAAGGCGAAGACGCTGAACTTGAAGATTACGGATTTGAAGACGATTATCGTCAACCGGGGCGGGGTGAATTCTCCGAATTACGTCTTCGTGAAAATCTTCACGAATCAGGGGTTGACGGGAGTGGGGGAGGGGTCCGTCACAAGTAAGGAGTTGACCGTCGCGGCGGCGATTGAGGAGCATAAGCGGTATTTGGTGGGGCAGGATCCATGCGATATCGAGATGCATTGGCAGGCGATGTACCGTTGGCCGCGGTGGCGGGGCGGGCCGATTTTGAATTCGGCGATTAGCGCGGTGGAGATTGCGTTGTGGGACATTTTGGGGCAGGCGTTGGGGCAACCGATTTGGCGGCTCTTGGGCGGGAAGGCGCGGCATCGGGTGCAAATGTATGTGCATGCGGGTGGGAATTCGCCGCAACAGTATGCGGAGAATTGGCTGAAGGCGAAGGAGGAGGGGTGGACGGCGGCGAAGGGGGCTTTCGTTACGACCGATCGGGATGAGATCGATCCGGTGAAGAGCGTGCGGGAGGGGATCGCGAATTTGAAGGCGGTGCGGGAGGCGGTGGGTCCGGATTTCCGGATCTGCATCGATGTGCATGGGAAGTGCACGCCGACGATGGCGGTGGAGTTTTGCGAGCACGCGGCGGAGTACAGGCCTTATTTTGTGGAGGAGGCTACGCAGATTGAGGACTTGGAGGAGTTGGCGAGTCTGCGGCGGGCGACGCGGATTCCGCTGGCTACGGGGGAGAGGTTGTTTACGAAGTATGAGTTCGCGCCGATTTGCGAGAGGCGGCTGGTGGATTATGTGCAGCCGGATGTGGTGCACTGCGGGGGGATCGCGGAGATGAAGAAGATTGCGTTGCTGGCGGAGGCGCATCGGATTGAGCTGGCGCCGCATAATCCGCAGAGCGATGTTTCGACGCTCGCGAGTTTGCATGTGGACTTTACGACGCCGAACTTCGCGATACAGGAGATTACGCATCGGGGGAATGAGCAGTATTGGAAGGATTTGTTTGTGGGGGGCGGGATCCATTACGAGAAGGGGTTTGCGTTGCCGCCGGACCGGGTGGGTCTGGGGGTGGATATCGATGAGAAGGTGGCGGCGAAGCGGCCGTACAAGGAGCATACGCGGCAGAAGTTGCGATTTCCGGATGGGGGGATTGCGGATCACTAGAGTGGATGTGAGGCGGCGGGTGGTCGCGCTCCCTTGCGGTCGCGGCTCGGAATGGCCGGCGCGGCGGCGTGGGGGTGAAAGTTGGGTTTGGCGTAAGGCGAGGGGCGAGCGTGATGTGGGGTGAGCGGTGGTGCAGGCGTGCGGGGATCGGCTGCGCGTGGGGCGCGAGGTAAGCGGTGTGGCGGGAAAGCGCGGAGTTAGCTCTTGTAGCGGCCGTATCTTTATAACTTCTTTATGGAGCCGCGTGGCGTCTTGACGCGGTCTTTGCGGGGCGGGGCGCATGCTGAGGACATGGAAGTCCTTGGACTGATTTTGGCGGCGGGGTTGCTGGTTTATCTTTTCGCCGCGCTCTTGAAACCGGAGAAGTTTTCATGAGTGCGCAGGGGTGGATGGAGATCGCCTTGTACTTGGGCGTCTTGCTGGCGTTGGTGAAACCAGTGGGCGCCTACATGGCTCGGGTTTACGCGGGCGAGATGCATTGGCTCGATGGAGTGGAGCGCGTGGCACTGCGCTTGGTGGGCGGAGGCGGCGGCGCGCAATCGGCTTGGGAATATGGACTGGCCTGGATGGCGCTTCACGCTTGGGGATCAATCGCGGTCGTGGCGATCTTGTTGACGCAGCAGTGGCATCCCTGGAACCCACAGGGATTTCCCGCGTTGCCATTTCATAGCGCTTTCAACATCGCCGCCAGCTTCGTTACGAACACGAATTGGCAGAACTACGGCGGCGAGACCACGATGAGCTACTTCTCGCAGATGGCGGCGTTGACGGCGCAGAACTTCGTTTCGGCGGCGAGTGGGATGACGCTGGTGGCGGTGCTGGCGCGGGCGTTCTTGTCAAAGAACCAGACGGCGCTGGGGAACTTTTGGGTGGATTTGACGCGCTCGGTGTTGTATGTGCTGTTGCCGCTTTCGCTCTTAGTGAGCATGGCGTTGTTGGCGCAGGGCGTCATCATGAACCTCGAACCTTATGCGACGACGGCATCGGGGCAAGTACTGCCTATGGGACCGGCGGCTTCGCAGATCGCGATCAAGCAGTTGGGGACCAATGGAGGCGGCTTCTTCAATGTGAACTCGGCGCACCCGTTCGAGAATCCGACGCCGCTTTCGAACTTCATTCAAGCCATCTCGATCTTGCTCTTGCCAGCCGCGTTCTGCTACACGTTTGGCGCGCTGGTGAAGGATAAGCGGCAGGGATGGGCCTTGCTGGCAACGATGCTGGCGATTTTCGTTCCGATGCTGGCTCTCACGTACTCCAGCGAGACTTCGACGGCTTTCGGGCCCGTGCCCAACATGGAAGGAAAGGAAGTGCGATTCGGCGTGGCGGATTCGGCGATCTGGGCCACGGCGACCACGGCGGCTTCCAACGGCAGCGTGAACTCGATGCACGACTCGTACATGCCCCTAGGGCAGATGACGACGATGTTCCTGATGATGCTGGGCGAGGTGATATTTGGCGGCGTGGGCAGCGGGCTTTACGGGATGGTGGTGTTCGCGATCATCGCGGTGTTTATCGCGGGCTTGATGGTGGGCAGGACGCCGGAGTACTTGGGTAAGAAGATCGAGGCGGAGGAGATGAAGATGGCGTCGTTGGCCATTCTGGCGCCGCCCTTGTGCGTGCTGGCGGGAGCGGGGATCGCCGTGTGTTTCCCGGAAGGGCGCGGCATTCAGGACCGCGGCGCGCATGGGTTCAGCGAAATCCTTTACGCGTTCACCTCGATGGGCAATAACAATGGCAGTGCGTTCGGAGGCTACACGGCGAACACGCCGCTGGTGAACTACGTGGGCGGGATCAGCATGTTGATTTCGCGTTTTGGCGTGGCGTTGCCGGTGCTGGCCATCGCCGGGAGTCTCGCGGCGAAGAAGATCGTGCCGCGGGGGCCGGGCACGCTGGCGACGGATAGTCCGCTGTTTGTCGCGTTTCTCGCCTCGACCGTATTGATCGTGGGTGCGTTGGCTTTCCTACCGGCTCTGGCCTTGGGACCGGTGGTTGAGTTGTCGCGGTTGGGCCGCTAGGAGAATCCAGTGTCACAGTTTATCGTTCCGGCAATTTTCGAGAGCTTCCGGAAACTCGACCCGCGGGTTCAGTTCAAGAATCCGGTGATGTTCGTCGTTCTTCTTGGCAGCGTACTGTCGAGTATCGCGGCGATTCGCGAGGCGACGGGTTTCGCGATCGGCATCGCCGTGTGGCTGTGGTTCACGGTGCTCTTCGCAAACTTCGCGGAGGCCATGGCGGAGGGCCGCGGCAAGGCGCAGGCGGACACGCTACGGCAGGCGCGCAAGAGCGTAATGGCGAAGAAGCTGCAAGAGCCGAAGCATGGGGCGACGTTCACGATGGTGGCGGGCGACTCGCTGCGCAAGGGGGAGTTCGTACTGGTGGAAGCGGGCGACTTGATCCCCATGGACGGTGAGATTCGCGAAGGCGCGGCGAGCGTGGACGAATCCGCGATTACGGGGGAGAGCGCGCCGGTGATTCGCGAAAGCGGCGGCGACCGCTCTAGCGTAACGGGTGGGACGCGAGTGTTGAGCGACTGGCTCGTGGTGGAGATTACTTCGCTTCCGGGCGAGACGTTCTTGGATCGCATGATCGGACTGGTGGAGGGGGCGAAACGGCAGAAGACGCCGAATGTGATTGCGTTGACGATTCTGTTGGCCTCGCTGACTATTGTGTTTTTGCTCGCGACGGTGACATTGCAGCCCTTCAGCCAGTTCGCGGTGGACCAGGCGGGACGCGGGCAAGCGGCGAGCGTAACGGTGCTGGTGGCGTTGCTGGTGTGCTTGATTCCAACGACAATCGGCGGCTTGCTTTCGGCGATTGGCATCGCGGGCATGGACCGCATGTTGCAGGCGAACGTGATCGCGATGAGCGGGCGGGCGGTGGAGGCGGCGGGAGACGTCGACGTTCTGTTGCTCGACAAAACGGGAACGATTACGTTGGGCAACCGGCAGGCGGTGGCTTTCGTGCCCGCGCCGGAGGCGAGCGAGCGCGAGTTGGCGGACGCGGCACAGTTGTCGTCGCTGGCGGACGAGACGCCGGAGGGACGAAGCGTGGTGGTGCTGGCGAAGGAAAGGTTCGGCTTCCGCGAGAGGGATCTGCACGCGCTGGGGGGGACCTTCGTGGCCTTCAGCGCGAAGACCAGGATGTCCGGCGTGGACTACGACGGACGGCGGATACGCAAGGGAAGCATCGACGCAATTCAGGCTTACGTGGAAGGAGCGGGCGGCCAGATTCCCATGGAATCGCGGCGGCGCGCGGAAGAAATCGCGCGTTCCGGGGGAACGCCCCTGCTGGTGGCCGACGGGGCGCGGACCTTGGGGTTGATTGAGCTGAAGGACATCGTCAAGGGAGGAATCAAGGAACGTTTCGGAGAACTGCGGCGCGCCGGGATCAAGACGATCATGATCACGGGCGACAATCCACTAACGGCGGCGGCGATCGCGGCCGAGGCCGGCGTGGACGAGTTTCTGGCCGAGGCGACGCCGGAACGGAAGCTGGCGTTGATTCGCGAGAAGCAGGGCGAGGGCAGACTGGTGGCGATGACCGGAGACGGCACCAACGACGCTCCGGCCCTGGCGCAGGCGGACGTGGCGGTGGCGATGAACTCCGGCACGCAGGCGGCCAAGGAAGCCGGGAATCTGATCGATCTCGATTCAAACCCGACGAAGTTGATTGAGATCGTGCGGATCGGCAAGCAGATGTTGATGACGCGCGGGGCGTTGACGACTTTCTCGATCGCCAACGACATCGCGAAGTACTTCGCGATCGTGCCGGCGGCGTTCTTGGGGATCTACCCCGAGTTGGGTTCGTTGAACGTGATGGGCTTAAGGACGCCGGAGAGCGCGATACTCTCGGCGGTAATCTTTAACGCGCTCGTCATCGTGGCGCTGATTCCGCTGGCGCTGCGCGGCATTCAATACCGCGCGAGTGGGGCGGCGGAGTTGTTGCAGCGTCACTTGTTGCTTTATGGCCTGGGCGGACTGATCGTGCCGTTCTTCGGGATCAAGGCCATCGATATCGCGCTTGGTTGGTTTTGAGGAGTGAGTAGAGTCATGGAAAGCACAATACTAGGCCTGCGAGCCTTGGCGTTTTTTACGTTGTTGACGGGATTCGCATATCCGTTGCTCGTCTTGGGAATTGGGCAGTCGTTGTTTTCGCGGCAGGCCAATGGAAGCCGGATCGAGGCGCAGGGCAAGCTGGTGGGAAGCGACTTGATCGGGCAAGCGATGGCGGGCGACGGCTACTTTGCATTGCGACCTAGCGCGACTGGGCCGGAAGCGTACAACGCCGCGGCGAGTTCGGGTTCGAACCAGGGGCCGCTCAATCCGGACTATCTGCAAGCGGTGAAGGAACGGCGGGCGAAGTTGGGGGCGGGGGCGCCAGTGGATTTGCTGACGACGTCGGGATCGGGATTGGATCCGCATATCAGCCCGGAGGCGGCGGCATTCCAAGCGGCTCGCGTGGCCAAAGCGCGCGGCGTAACATTGGAGACGGTGCAAGCGTTGATCGCCAAGCATAGCGAAGGAAGACAATTCGGGCTGATGGGTGAGCCCAGGGTAAACGTCTTGCCGTTGAACCTCGATCTCGATCGCATGGCCGGAAAATAGAGACGTGCCCGAACGGGAGCACAGCCGGCCCAATCCCGATGCGCTGCTGGCGCAGGCGGCGGCGGAAGAACGCGGCCAGACGCAGGGGCGGCTGAAGATTTTCTTCGGCGCCGCGCCGGGCGTGGGGAAAACGTTTGCCATGCTGGAGACCGCGCAGGCTCAGAAACGCGAGGGGCTGGACGTTCTGGTGGGGGTCGTGGAAACGCATGGGCGGGCGGACACCGAGGAGAGAATGTCCGGGCTGGAAACGTTGCCTCGCAAGGAAGGGGAGTTCGATCTGGACGCGGCCTTGGCGAGGCGGCCGCGCTTGCTCCTGGTGGACGAATTGGCGCACACGAACGCCGAGGGATCGCGGCACCGGAAGCGGTGGCAAGACGTCGAAGAGCTGCTCGCGGCGGGCATCGACGTTTATAGCACTCTCAACGTACAGCACATCGAATCGTTGAACGACGTGGTGGCGCAGGTGACGGGCGTGGTGGTGAGGGAAACAGTGCCCGACCGGGTGCTGGAGATGGCAAGCGAGGTGGAGTTGATCGACTTGCCGGTGCCCGAATTGATCGAGCGCTTGAAGGCGGGCAAGGTCTACGGCGCGGAACAATCGGCGCGGGCGCTGGAGAACTTTTTCCGTTCCAAGAATTTGCATGCGTTGCGGGAGTTGGCGCTACGGCGGACGGCGGAGAAGGTCGATACGCGTCTCAACGCGATCCGGGAGACACAGGCCGGGGCGGGCACCTGGCCGGTGACGGAGCGCCTATTGGTGGCGGTGGGGCCGGGACCGGGAGCGCCGAACCTGGTGCGCGCGGGGAAGCGCTTCGCCACGCGGATGAACGCGGAGTGGATCGCCGCGAGCGTGGGCAACGCGGACGCACAAGAGGCGATGGCTCTGGCGGGCACGTTGGGGGGCGAGACGATTCAGCTTTCCGGACCGAGCGTGGCGGAGGCGCTACTGGAACTGGCACGGCGGCGCAACGTGACGACGATTTTGGTGGGCAAGGCGCCGGGTTCGAAGTTGGTGGACGCCTTGGTGGAAAACTCCGGCGATATCGCGGTACTAGCGATTCAGAGTGGCGCTCCGGGGCCCTACCGGAAAACGGCGGAGATTGCGTTGCCGCCGCGACGCGAGATCTTGGAGGCGACGGCATTGATCGCGGCAACGACAATGGTTTCTCTGTTCTTGCGGGACCGAATCGCGCTACCGAATTTGGTGATGCTCTACCTGATGGCGAGCGTGGCGGTGGCATGGCGGCATTCGCGGTTCACGGCGATTTACTCAAGCGTGCTGGGAGTGGCGTGTTTCGACTTCTTTTGCGTACCGCCGTATTTGACGTTCGCGGTGTCCGACGCGGAATACCTCTTGACCTTCGGGGTGATGCTGGGGGTGAGCGTCTTGATCTCCAGCCTTACGGTGCAATTGCGCGAGCAGGCAAAACAAGCGGTGGAAAGGGACAGCCGGACGACGAGCTTGTACCGGCTGGCTCGCGAATTGGCCCATGCGCAGCGAATCTCGGAGGCGGCGGAAGCGCTGCTGGACGTATTGGGCGGGCAGAGCAACGTCTTTCTCGCCGGAGAAGACGGAAAGATCTCGTTTCGCAAGCGGATGAGGACGCAGTTTATTCCACCGCAGCAGGAGGAGGGCATCGCGCAATGGGCCTTCGACCACGGGCAGGCGGCGGGGAAAGGGGCGGCGACGCTACCGGGCGCGGAAGCGCATTATTCGCCGTTGCGCGTGCAGGAAGAATCGTTCGGCGTGCTGGCGCTCGATCACGCGCCGGCGACGGTGGGAGAATCCGCCTTGCTCGACACGATGCTGACGCAGACGTCGCAGGCCATGCAACGATTGAGCGCCCTGGGGGCCGCGCGAGACGCGGAGGTGGTAGCGGAGCAGGAGCGATTTCGCAACAGTTTATTGAGCGCGGTATCGCACGACTTGAAGACGCCGCTGGCGGGCATACATGGGGCCGCTAGCGCGATTCGTTTGCAGGGGGCGAAGCTGGCGGAGAGCGAGCGGGAGGCGTTGCTGCAAGGCATCGAGGACGAATCGGCGCGGTTGGGACGTCTCGCGCAGGCTTTGCTGGAGATGAGCAAACTGGAGCAAGGTGGGGCGTTGCGGCGGGAACCGGTTTCGCTGGAAGAGATTGTGGGGTCTTCGCTGGAGCGCATGGCGAGAGTGGTGGGCGCGCGCCAAGTGCATGCCGCGATTCCCGAGGATATGCCGCTCGTTTCCGGCGACGCGGTCTTGTTGGAACAGGTGTTTCAAAATCTCATCGAGAACGCGTGCTTGCATACGGAGGCGTCCGCTTCGATTTGGATCGAGGCGAGGCGTGGCGGGATGGGAGCCGTCGTGAGCGTGGCCGACAACGGCGCGGGCTTTGCGCCGGGAGACGCATCGAGGGTTTTCGAAAAGTTCTTTCGCGGAGAATCGGCGCGGGGGACGCCGGGCGCGGGTCTGGGGCTCGCAATCGTTAAGATGATCGTGAATGCGCATTGTGGCAAGATCCGCGCGAGACAGCGGCCGGGCGGAGGCGCAATGATTGAGTTTGAAGTTCCGATCGCATGAGCGCCGCTTCGCTGCTAGTAGTTGAGGACGATCCGCAGATCGCGCGGTTTTTGTTGAGTTCGCTGCGGGCGGAAGGGTATCGCGTCACGCATGCGCCAAGGCTGAGCGAGGCGTTGGTGGAGGCGCAGTCGCGGCAGCCCGAACTCTATTTGTTGGATCTCGGCTTGCCCGATGGAGACGGGCTGCAACTGATTCCGCGACTGCGGCAGTTTTCGCGGGCGCCGATTTTGGTGGTGTCGGCCCGGGGCCAGGAGTCCGACCGGATCGACGCCCTGGATTTGGGCGCGGACGATTTCATCACGAAGCCGTTCTCGGCGGCGGAACTGCACGCGAGAATTCGCGCGGCGCTGCGACGGGCGCGGCCCGTGAATGAAGACGCGGCGGAGATGAGTCTGGGTGGAGCGGCGATCGATTGGGACGCGCATGTTATACGACGGGACGGCCAAGAATTTCACTTGACGCCGACGGAGTACAAACTGCTGCGATTGTTAACCGGGCATGCGGGGAAGGTATTGACGCAGCGGTTCTTGTTGAACGAGGTGTGGGGGCCGCAGGCGGTAGAGCACTCGCAGTACTTGCGGGTCTATATGGCTCAATTGCGGCGTAAGTTGGAGAGCGATCCGGCCCGGCCCCGCTATTTGCGCACGGAAACGGGCGTGGGCTACCGGTTGCAGGTGGACTGAAGGGATTCTTTAATGGTTCCTTCATGGGCGGTTGATACGATGGTGCATGACCAAAACATTGCTGGGGCTACTCGTGTGTACCTGCGCGTTGACGCCCCTTTTCGCACAGTCGGAAGTCGGTGGCGCGACGTTGAATGGGCTGATTACAGACCCTTCAGGCGCTTCCGTGGCACAGGCAAAGGTAACGGCGGCGAATCCGGCGACGGGGTTGATTCGCGTGACCGAAAGCTCGGGGGATGGGTTATATAGTTTCGTGCGGCTGCCGGTGGGGACCTATAGCCTTGCGATCGAGAAGACGGGATTCAAGCAGTTCAAACGCCAAGAGATTACGTTGACCGTAGGTGCGGTGGCTACGTTGAACGCGCAGCTTGAGATTGGCTCGGTGACCGAGGTGACTAGCGTAAGCGCGGAGTTGCCCATCGTGGAGACGACACGAGTATCCACGGCGACGACGGTGAATGAAAAGGCCGTGCGCGATCTGCCGATCAATGGCCGCAACTTCCTGGACTTCACGGTGCTGACGCCGGGCGTGGTGCGCGATCAGACGCGGGGCGGCGACTTGAGCTTCGGCGGGCAGCGCGGCACGGCGAATAGCGTGCTGGTGGACGGCGGCGACGCGAATAATTTGTTCTTCGGGCAGAGCTCGGGACGCGCGGGCGGCGGGCGCAATCCGTATACGTTCTCGCAGGACGCGGTGCAGGAGTTTCAGGTGAACACTTCGGGCTACGCGCCGGAAGTGGGACGCGCGGGCGGCGGCGTGATCAACATGGTGACCAAGAGCGGGTCGAACGACTATCACGGCACGGCGTTTTGGTTCTTCCGCGACCGGACGATGAACGCGAATACGTTTATCAACAATTCGCGCGGCATCGCGCGGCAGCCGTATCACTTCAATCAGTTCGGCGCGAACTTGGGCGGCCCGGTGGAGAAGGACAAGATTTTCTTCTTCTTCAACTACGACGGCCAGCGCAACACGAACCCGAACCCGGTTTTCTTCCCGATCGCGCCGGCGACGGACGCGGCGAGCCAGGCGGCGGTGGCGGTGTTGACTCCGTTCCAAACGCCTTACGTCACGGGCCAAGACAACAACATCTACACGGGGCGCGTCGACTTCAACTTGTCGCCCACGCAACAGTTGAACATTCGCTACAACGCGCACCGCTTCAAGGGCAAGAACTTCGAGAACGGCGGGCCGCAGAGCGCGGCGGAGCGCACGGGTAACTCGAATATCGATTCGGATAACGTGGCGGTGAACTACAACAAGGTTTTCGGCGCGACGACGATTTGGGACGCGCGCGCGATTTGGTTGCGCGACGACCAGCCGGGCTTGGCGAATTCCGACCGGCCCGAAGCGCAGATCCGGCAGGCGGGGCAATTGATGATCGCGATCGGGCGGAATAACTTCTCGCCGCGCTTCACGAACTCCGATAAGGTGAACATCATCAACACGCTGACCGCGATTCGCGGCACGCACACGCTCAAGATTGGCGGCGACTTGAATTTCGAGAAGATCGATAACTTCTTCCCGGGCAACTTCTCGGGCAGCTATACCTTCGATTCGCTCGCGGACTTCACGAACCGCCGTCCGAGCGCTTACACGCAGGGCTTCGCGGGCGCGAATACGCCGGGGCCGTTGACGAAGCCGAACGCGAAGGAGTTGGGCTTGTTTGTACAGGACTCCTGGCGCATCGTGGACGCGCTGACGTTGACGTATGGCGTGCGTTACGACCTCTACAAGCTGGCGCAAAACGACGTGCTGAATCCGGACGCGGGACTCGCGGCGGCGGGCTTGCGCACGAATCTGGTGCCTTTCAACAAGGACAACATTCTGGGCCGCTTGGGCTTGGCTTACCGTTTGGATAAGGCCGGCCGCAGCGTGATCCGCACGGGCTTCGGCATGTTCACGGCGCGGACGCCGGCGATTATGTTTGGCACGGCGCATTCGCAGAACGGCATTCAGGTGCAGACGTATACGTTGCGCGCGACGGTGCCAGCGCAGGCCGCGCTGTTTCCGGTGTATCCGAATATCCTGAGCGCGCCGCCCGCGTTGGCGCGGACGCCGGATATCTACGTGATGGACCCCACTTTCCGGACGGCGAAGACCTACCAATGGAACTTCAACTACGAGCGTCAACTCGGCGCGGGCATGGCACTGACGCTTGGGTATCTCGGCGTGAAGGGCGTGCACCTATCGCGCACGCGCGACGTGAATCTCTTCCCGGCGCAAGCGGTACCCGCGACCATCGTGGGCCAAGGGCCGACGACATACTTCACGCGGCTTTCGGGCGCGCGGCCGAACACGAACTTCGGGCGCATCAGCGTTTTCGAAAGCGGCGCGGATTCGGCGTATCACGGCGGCTTCATCCAAGTGACGAAGCGCTACGCGAAGAACTTCCAATTGCTCGGCAGCTACACGTATTCGAAGGTGATCGATAGCCGTCCCGACGCGACGTCGGTGGTGGTGGGCACCGGCGACGACGCGAAGGTGGCGCAGGATACGTTGAACCCGAACGGCGAGCGCGCGTTGGGCGATGTGAACATCAAGCATCGTTTCGTCGCGAGCGGCGTTTGGGATATCGCTTACTTCAATGGCATGTCGAACAAGGCCGTTAAGTACATTCTGGGTGGCTGGCAGCTTTCGAGCATTTTGCAAGCGCAAAGCGGGCGGCCCTTCAATGCGACGGCGCCGTCGGATTTGAACAACGACGGCAACGTGCGCAACGACCGGGCGCCGGGCTTTGGCCGGAACACGATCATCGGACCGAACTTCGTGAGCTTGGACGCGCGCGTGTCGAAGGACATTCCGCTCTACGGCGAGAAGGTGAAGCTGCGTTTGATGGGCGAGGCGTTCAATGCCTTGAACAAGGCGAATTTCTCGGCGTTACAGACGACCCCGTTTAACTTCGCGACGATCAACGGCGAGCGAACCTTTACGCCGCGCGCGGACTATCTGGCGCGGACGGGAACTTTCGACCCGCGCATTCTGCAAATTGCGGCTAGAATCACTTTCTAGGATGCAAAGATTTGGACTAGAACGGCGGCTGGCGACAGCCGCCGTTTTCATTTGCGGCGTGAGCTTGTGGGCCGCCGATACCGAAGCCGGCGATAAGTACCGCATGGGGCATTCCCATGTGAATGAGGTCTTCGATAGCGGGCCTCGCGCGAGGCCCGTGGAGATGAAAGAGATCGGCAAGGTACATTTCCCGATCACGCACAAGAATCCCGACGCGCAGAAGTGGTTCGACCAAGGGAACACGCTGCTGCATTCGTTTTGGTACTACGAGGCGGAGCGGGCATTTCGCTGGTGCTTGAAGGTGGAGCCGGAGAACGCGATGTGCTACTTCGGCATGGCCCGGGCGGCGGGCGAGGAGCGGAGCGAGCAGTTCATCAAGGAAGCCGTGAAGCGCAAGGCGACGGTGAGCGAGCGGGAGAGGATGTTCATCGAGGCGCTGGAGGTGCGCGGGCGGACAGAGCGGCTAAGGGACCGGAACGACGATTACCGGGAGACGAACCGGCAGTACAAGAAGAAGCTCGAATCGATTTGCGTGAAGTATCCGGACGACGCGGAGGCGCGGCTGCTGCTAGCGCTGGCGAATATGGGCGACTCGCGCTACGGGACGGAGATGATCTTGCGCGAGGTGGAGGCGAAGCGGCCGGAGCATCCGGGCGTGCATCACTACCGCATACACAACTGGAACTATCACGAGCCGGAGATGGCGCTGAAGTCGTCCGCGGCGTATGGGCGGATCGCGCCGAACGTGGGCCACGCGCTGCACATGCCGGGGCATATCTACGCGACGGTGGGCATGTGGCAGGAGGCGGCGCGGGCGATGGACGCGGCGACGCGCGTCGAAGTGCGGCATATGCACGAGCGGCAGGTGTTCCCGTTCAACTACTGGAACTGGGGGCACAATCGCGCTTATCTGAGCTATATCCAGGAAGAACTCGGCGAGGCGGATCTGGCCATCGCCGGGGCGCGGGATTTGCTGGAGGCGCCGCGCGATCCGGACTCGAACGCCGACGCGACGTATAGTCCGTTTTCGCAGGGGATGCGGAGCTTGGCGCGGACGCTGGTGAAGTTCGAACGTTGGAAAGAGATTTTGGATAGCCGGACTTTCCCGTGGCGGGAGACCAAGCCGGATCAGTTGTTGAAGGCATACGTGCAGGCGCGGGCGAAGATCGGGCTCGGGAACTTGGACGAGGCGGAGAAGCATTTGAAGGAGATCGAGGCGCTGGCGAAGGAGAAAGAGCTGGAACGGCACCAGAAGATCATGGCCAAGGAGATCCGGGCGCGGCTGGCGATTGCGTCGGGCGATCCGTTGTTTGGGTTGGGATTGTTGAGCGAGGCGGCGGAGGCGCAGTTCGAACTGCAAAAAGGCGATAACGATCCGCCTTTCTATCCGGAGGTGCTTTACAACGCGCTGGGCGCGGCATATGCGAAGGCGGGGAGCAAGGAACTGTCGGCGAAGGCTTATGAGAAGGCGCTGGAATTGACGCGGAACGACCGTTGGGCGCTGGCGGGGCTGGGGCGCGCGGCGAAGACGCCGGAGGCGGAGCGGCCTTACCGGACTGGTGAGCTCGAGAGCTTTGGCCCGGCGCGTTGGACGCCGATGGCGGCTCCTCGTTTGGCGGCGACGAATGCCGAGGGCAAGACGGTGAGCTTGGAGGATTATCGCGGCAAGAACGTGGTTGTCGTTTTTTATCTGGGTCGCGAGTGCGCGCATTGCATGAAGCAGCTTCGGGATTTGAAGAAGCTGGATGTGACGGTGCTGGCGGTGAGCCCGAATTCGCCGGTGGTGAATCAAGAGGTGGCTAAGGCGGAGGGGTTTAAGAACGTGGTGCTGTTAAGCGATGTGGGGAACGAGAACGCGAAGCGTTTCCTCGCTTACGACGACTTTGAGGAGATGGAACTGCACGCGACGATTTGGGTGGATAAGGATGGGAAGTTGCGCTGGTCCCGGATTGGCGGGGCGCCTTTCGACAAGCTTGATTGGCTGGGTAAGGAACTTGCGCGCTAGCGCGGTGAACGCGCCATATCGCATGCTAAATTAGTGCGCAGCGTGCCGCCGAAGCGACCGGAAGAGCCGGGAGAACAATCTAAAGCAGCCGACCCGGCCGTCCTGGAAGAACAATCCTGGACCGCGGCGGATTTGATGCGGAGCTTTGGGATTAAGGCGAAGCAGTTCGAGGGATGGCAGGAGCAGGGGTTGTTTCCGGTTCGCGATACGTATTCGTTTGAGGACTTGGTGGCGTTGCGGGTGCTCATTAAGTTGCGGGACATGGGTGTATCCGCGAAGAAGATGAAGACGGCCTTCGCGAGCGTCAAGGCGCAGGTGGGGTCGGTGGATAACCCTTGGAAGGAAGTGCGGCTTTCGGTTGAGGGGAAGCGGGTGCAGGTGCAGACGAAGGGCCGGAAGATGGAGGCGGAGTCTGGGCAGTTGGTGTTTAACTTCGATGAAGTGGAGATGCAGAAGCTGCTGCGTTTTCCTTCGGCGAAGCCGGACGGGAAGCAGCAGGTGCAGCGGGCGCGCGTTGAGGCGGAGACTTGTTTCCAGCGGGGCTTGGAACTCGAACAGAACGGCGCGGATAAACGCGAGGCGATCGCGGCTTATGAGGAGGCGCTCAAGCACTTTCCGGAGATGGCTGGGGCGCTGGTGAATATCGGGACGATTTACTTCAATGCGCGGCGGTGGAAGGAGGCGGAGAGGTACTACGGGCGAGCCTTGGGGGCGGATGCGGATTATCCGCTGGCGCATTTTAATCTGGCAAATCTGCATGAGGAGTTGGGGCGGACTTCGCTGGCGATTCAGCATTATAAGAAGGCTATTGAGTTGTTGCCTACTTATGCGGATGCGCATTACAATCTTGCGCTGCTGTATCAGACGAGGGAGAGGCCGATGGAGGCGTTGCGGCATTGGAAGATTTATTTGCAACTCGATGGGAGTAGTCATTGGGCTTCGATCGCCCGGCGGGAGCTGAACCGGTTGAAGGAAGCGGCGGTGATTCGGAGTCGGAGTGGGTCGGAGAGCGCTTGAGTAGTTTCCGCTCCCTTGCGGCCCGCCTACGTTGAAGCTTCGGCGCGTTGACATCGGGCTCTGAAACGGCTTTTTGGGGGCGGATCGGCGTGGGCTGCGCTGGGTAGTTCGAGGCGTGTTCGTAGGGGGACACACGCCGCGGCCTTAGAGGCCGCGGGCACGTATGTCCCCCGGGTGGGTTCGCGGGCGTTATAGCGGCCTTGGGCTCCGAACAATACATTGTCGGCGTTCGTCGAAAAGGGGCTATTGCTGGTTGACTTGGCGTTCGATAGGGGATTAGGCTTTAAGTGCCCTCCGGCGACGGCTAAGGTTGCGGCTGGGGTTTGGGCCACGTAACGGTACTCGATATGATTCTTTTGCTTTTTGGACCGCCCGGTTGCGGTAAGGGGACGCAGGCTCCGTTGTTGCGGGAGCGGCTGGGGATTCCGGCGATTTCGACCGGCGATTTGTTGCGGCGCGAGGCGGGTAAAGATACAGCGCGTGGGCATGATATCGATGCGCTGCTGGCGGCGGGGAAGCTGGTTGAGGATGCGCTGGTTAACGAGTTGCTTGAGGCGCGTTTGGGGGAGGCGGATTGCGCCGACGGCTTTTTGATCGATGGCTATCCGCGTACGGTGGAGCAGGCTTCGCATTTGATGGATTTGCTGGAAAAGCTCGGGATGCCGCGGCCGGTGTTGATTCATATGGATGTGCCGGAGCAGGCGCTAGTGGAGCGTTTGAGCGCGCGGTGGGGTTGTCCTAGCTGCGGGAAGATTTACAACGTGCTTTCGAAGCCGCCTCGCTTGGCTGGCAAGTGTGACGTGGAGGGCGCGGCGTTAACGCAGCGTAGCGACGATACGGCGGCAACGGCCCGGTTGCGGTTGGATGCTTACCGGCGGCTGACCGATCCGGTGTTGACGTACTTGGACGCGACTGGTTCGGCGCGTGTGTTGCACGTGGATGGGCACCAGGCGCCGGAGAGCGTGTTCGCCGAGATCAAAGGGCTCTTGGACGTGAGCGTTTTTGCGCCGGTGCGGCGTCGCAAGCAGCGAGATTAGCGCGCGCCGAACTGGAAGACGGTGGTCGAGCGATAGGTCTGGCCGGGGCGTAGAACCGTCGAGGGGAACTTGGGCCGATTGGGGGAATCGGGGTAATGTTGCGTTTCTAGGCAGAAGGCCTTGCGTTTGCCATAGGCCTGCTTTCCCTTCCCCATAATTGAGCCGTCTAGGAAGTTGCCGGTGTAGAACTGCACGGCGGGTTCGGTCGTTAGGACCGTGAGAGTGCGGCCGCTGATGGGTTCGGAGACTTCGGCGGCGACTTCGAGTTTGTTGGGGGATTTGCGGTCGAGAACGAAGTTGTGGTCGTAACCGCCGCCGCGTTGGATTTGTTCGTTCTGGGTGTCGATGCGGGCGCCGATGCGGGTGGGTTGGCGGAAGTCGAAGGGGGTGTTCGCGACGGGAGCGATTTCGCCGGTGGGGATGAGACCGGCGTCGACGGGGGTGTAGGTGGAGGCGTTGAGTTTGAGGTCGTGGGCGAGGATGTCGCGGCGGGCGGGGCCGCCGAGGTTAAAGTACGTATGGTTGGTGAGGTTGAGAACAGTGGGTTTGGTGGTGCGGGCGGTGTAGTCGATCTTGAGTTCGTTCGCTTCGGTGAGTTCGTAGACGACGGTGGCGCGGAGTTCGCCGGGGTAGCCTTCTTCACCGTCGGCGCTAACGGTTTCTAGCGTGAGCTTGTTGGCTTTCTGGGTGGCTTTCCAGATTTTCTTGTCGAAGCCGACGAGGCCGCCGTGAAGGGCGTTGGGGCCGTTGTTTTTGGCGAGGGTGTAGGTTTTGCCGTCGAGGGTGAATTGGCCCTTGGCGATGCGGTTGCCGTAGCGGCCGACGATGGCGCCGAAGTAGGGGTGCTCTTTCTTGGCGCGGTATTCCTCGGGGGTGTCGAAACCGAGGACGACGTCGTCGAGTTTGCCTTGGCGGTCTGGCGCGAGGATGCTCATGACGATGGCGCCGTAGTTGGTGATTTTTGCTTCCATGCCCTTGGCGTTCTTGAGGGTGTAGACTTCCAGGGGCTGCGCTAGCAAGGGCAGCGTGGATAGGGCGAGAAGGGCGATGCGTCGCTTCATACGGGGAAGCGAAAGTTTATCAGAGTTGGGGGAGAAGGCGGCGTAAGGTGGCGATCTGGCCGAGGTGGCGTTGGGTGTGTTCGGCGATGTGGGCGAGGAGGGTGGGCTTGGGGACTTCGATGCGCGCGCGGCCGATGTAGGAATGGCCTTCGAGGTGGGATTGGCGGATGCGGGTTTCAGCGGCGGCTAGGCGTGTTTCGAGGAGGGCGAAGAGGCTGGCGGCGGGGATTTCTTCTTGGAGTTCTTGCGGGAGGACAGCGAGTTGTTCGGGGCTGAGCGTCGAGTCTTCGAGATAGGTGAGAAGGCGGTCGATGGATTCGGCGATGTGGCGGATGTGAAAGCCAATGGGCGCTAAGCCGAATGGCCGCGCCCAAAGTTTTTCGATTCCTACTTCGTTTGTGGCCCGCTGCACTTCTTCGCGTGTTTGTTGGAGGGTGCAGAGGACTAGATGCTTCAGGGGATCGGCGTCGAGGGATTGCGCTCGTAGCCAGACTTCCTGATGCTGCGTCCCTGGGGGTTGCGACAACTACGCGGCCTTGCGAACCGGGATGTAGCCGTCGACCGTCGCGACTTGCAACTTCGAGATGACGCCGATGGCTTCGAGGGCCTTCAGTTGCAGATAGGTCATGTCGAGCTCGTACCAGGCGAGGCCGTGGCGGGCGCTGACGGGGTGGGCGTGGTGGTTGTTGTGCCAGCCTTCGCCGAAGGTCAAGAGGGCGACCCACCAGTTGTTGCGGCTATCGTCGCCAGCCTGGAAGCGCTGGGAACCCCACATGTGCGTGGCGCTGTTGACAAGCCAGGTGGCATGGAGACCGAGGGTGACGCGGAGGAAGACTCCCCAGAGAACCATCTGCCAGCCGCCGAAGGCGAGCAGGACGAGGCCGAGGGCGGTGAGCGGGAGCCAATGCCAGTTGTTGAGCCAAACCATGAAGGGGTCGCGGGCGAGATCGGGAGCGTACTTGGCAAGGCCCTTGGTGTCGCTGTGCTTCGCTTCGCCAGTGACCATCCAGAGCAGGTGCGCCCACCAAGCTCCGTCGCGCGGGGAATGGGGGTCGCCGGGCTGGTCGCTCTTTTGGTGGTGGACACGGTGCGTGGCGACCCAGAAGATGGGACCGCCTTCAAGGCTCAGCGCGCCGCAGACGGCGAGGAAACGCTCGAACCAGACGGGTGCCTTGTAGCCGCGATGGGTGAGGAGGCGATGGTAACCCATGCCGATGCCCCAGCTGATCGCGAACCAGTAAATCGCGAAGGCGACCCAGAAGCGCGTCCAGGTGAAATTGAAGAGGGCGGCGACGGCGCCGATGTGGAAGAGGGCGAAGACCGACGCGGTGAGCCAATTGAGCTTGCCGGAAGGGTTTTGGATTTCAGAGACGGTTCCCATATGGTTTGGCGGAAAGAAGACTTCCTTGGTGTCTTCATCGTCCAAACTAGCAATCCAAAGAGGACGCTTGTGTAATAGTTGTGTAAATCGCGTAAGTGCTTGTTTCGCAGGGATTTCGGCAGCGGCGGAGCTGGCGGGGACTCGGTTCGGGAACGCCGGTGACGGGCTAGGGGCGGGGCGATTCGCTCTATTCGACCACGCGGATGGTCATCGCTTGGCAGTTGCCGTCGCGGCGGGCCTTGACCTTTTGGAGGTCGACGCCGAGGCGTTGATTCAGCGCGAATTCGGCCAATTCCGGGGCGTGGGGGAAGCATTCAACCTCGAAGGCGGAGCCCTTTAGCTTGCTGGCTTCCTCGACGAGACGTTCGGTGACGGCGGCGCGGGCCGTAAACTGCTTCTGCTTGTAGATGGCGACGTAGGCCGTGTTCCAGACAAGGAAAAGTGTGGCGACCATGGCCGTGACACGGCGGTAGCGCCAAAAGATTCCCATGGCGAGGGCCAGAATGAGCGAGCGGCCGACCATGGCCAAATAAACATGGCGGCTAGGGACGCGAGGCTGATAGCCGACGAAGGCATAGGGCAACAGCGTGATGAGCATCCAAGCGCCCGCGATGGCCGCCAGAGTCCAGTTCACTTGTTTACGAGCCAATGCGAGTACGAGGAGCGCCAAGCCACCCCAGATCCACAACATACGGGCGGTGCTGTTGAGGATGACCGGTATGAAATGCCAACCGAGGCGGAAGGTGCCATCGTTCCAATGGAGGTGGTCGGACTTGGCCATCATGTTGAGGGCGAAATATGCCGCGGAGATGGCGCCGAATGGTGCTAGGGGCCGTATTAGTTCGCGCCAGCGGTGGCGTTCGGCGATGAGAGGGAGCACAGCGAGCCCGCAGAAGACGACCGCGCTTTCCTTGCTGAAGAGAGCCAAGAGGAATGAGACGAACGATAAAGCGTAGGCGCGCGTCGAGCCAGTCTGCCACCATTCGATCCAGCAAAGAAACGCGGTTAGCGTGAAGAAGAAAACGAGCTGTTCGGGAAGCGCTGCATACCAGATGACGGCTTCGTGGAGGCGTTCGGAAAGACCCCAGAAGAAGGCGGCGGCGATGGATCGCCGGTAGCCGATGACTCGCCAAGCGCCGAGGAGGGCCACGAGGACGGCGTTTAGGCCGTGCAGGAAGAGGCTTTGGAGGTTGAAGACGACCTGGGAGTTGCCGAAGATCTCTTCGGTGGCGCGCGTCAGGAGGATGGAGGTCGCGCGGCAGCGGTAGAGAGGGTCGGCCAATAGATCGGCCCATTGGTGCGGCGCGCCGTAGATGCGGCCCACCCAGATCTGTACATAATCGTCCTCAATTGGCGGCAACCCTAAGCCGCGCCAATAGGGAACCGTAGCCAGCAATGCTATCGCGGCCAGCCATGCCCATGCATGCCGGACCTCGCGAATGCCCGTTACGACATTCATGGTTCACCCCGTTAGGCAAGACTTTAATGCATCCGCTTCGTCCCTGTCTAGTGCCGGGCGTGATTAAAACGCGCACATATGCGAATATCAGGCTGATGAAGGTACTGGTTAGTGGCGCGTCGGGCGGACTGGGCGGCGTGGTGTCTTGCGCATTGCTGGGCGCGGGGCACACGATCGCGGGCTTGGCCCGTTCCTGGAAGGATGAGCAGAAGGCGGAAGGGTTTGTCCCGATCGCGGCAGATTTGAATTCGCCTTCGGCGGCGCAGGCGGCGGTGGAGAACGCGGCGCGCGCGTTGGGCGGGATCGACGCGGTGATTCATGCGGTGGGCGGTTTCGCGGGCGGGACGAACGTGGAGGAGACCTCCGTTAAGGACGCGCAGAAGATGTTCGACATGAACTTCTGGCCGGCTTTTCATTTGGCGCATGCGGTGTTGCCGCATTTCCGGGCGCAGGGGCAGGGGCGTTTCGTCGCGATCGGGGCGCTGGCGGCGACCCGGCATCCGGCGACGTTGGGGGCGTATTCGGCGTCGAAGGCGGCGTTGCGGACGCTGGTGCTGACGATCGCGGCGGAGACGAAGAATTCGGGCATTACGGCGAATTTGATTTCGCCGGGCACGATGGATACGGCGGCTAATCGCGGCGCTATGCCGGACGCGGATCCGTCGTTGTGGATTCCGCCGAAGAACGTGGCGTCGCTGGCGTTGTGGTTGTTGAGCGCGGAGGCGGCTAGCGTTACGGGGCAGGATTTGGCGGTTACGGGGCGGGATTAGTTGTGTAGCTGGACAAGGCCCTCACTCATGCGTTTGAGTTGGCCGCAGGCGGCGTAGATATCGAGGCCGCGGGGGCGGCGGATGAAGGTGGGGAAGGCTTCGCGGAGGATGGCTTGGAAGCTTGCGACGCGTTCGGGGTCGGGGGTCTCAAAGGGGATGCCGGGGCCGGGGTTGAGCGCGATGAGGTTTAGCTTGCACTTGAGGTTGCTCAAGAGGCGTTTGACGCGGCGGGCGTCGGCATCGGTGTCGTTCACGCCGCGGAGGAGGACGTACTCGAAGCTGAGGCTTTCCCAGGGGCGGAGGGGATAGGCTTTGCAGGCGCCGAGGAGGTCCTTCAAGTGCCACTTCTTGGTGATGGGCATGAGCTCCTGGCGTTGTTCTTCGCTGGAGGCGTTGAGACTGATGGCGAGCTTGGGGCGGACGGGGGATTTGCCGAGTTCGATAATTTTCGGGATGAGGCCGCTGGTGGAGACGGTGATGCGGCGCTCGGCCATGCCGAAGCCGTCGGGGTCGACTAGGAGGCGCGTGGCTTTGAGGACGTTTTCGAGATTCATGAGCGGCTCGCCTTGGCCCATCATGACGATGTTCATTTGGCGGGTGCGGGGGTCGAGGTTGTGCGCGGCGGCGATGTGGAGGACTTGGCCTACGATTTCGCCGGCGGTGAGATTGCGTTCGAGGCCCATGAGGGCGGTGAGGCAGAATTTGCAATCGACCGGGCAGCCGACTTGGGAGGAGATGCAGAGGGTGTCGCGGGTTTCCTCCGGCATGAAGACGGTTTCGACGGTTTTGCCGTCGCGCATCGAAAGTAAATAGCGGACGGTGCCGTCGGTGCTTTGGTAGCGGCTGGACTCGCCGAGGGCGCCGGAGTGGAGGCGGGCGCGAAGTTTGGCGGGGAGGGCGGTGACTTGGGAGAGATCGAGTTGGCGTTGGGCGTAGAGGGCTTGATAGGCTTGCTTGGCGCGGTATTTGGGTTCGGGGGCGAGGGCGGCGGCGATTTCGGGGAGTTCCAGGCCCATCAACGGGAGTGACGATGATTCTGGCTCTGGCACAATTAGATTATCCACCGCCAAATCGAAACCACCACTCTGCCTAATGGCCTCCGAATCGTTACCGAACGCATGCCGACCGTCCGCTCCATCGCAATTGGAGTTTGGATTGGGTCCGGGTCGCGCTTGGAGAAAGGGGCCGAACGGGGCATCGCGCACTTCTTGGAGCACATGCTCTTCAAGGGAACGACGAGCCGGAGCGCCGAGGATATCGCGCGCGCGGTCGACTCGATTGGCGGGCAATTGGACGCTTTTACGACGAAGGAACTGGTTAGCTACAACACGAAGGTGCTCGATGAGCATCTGCCGCTGGCGTGGGACATACTCTCGGACCTGGTGTTGAATCCGGTCTTCGACGGCGAGGAACTCGAGAAAGAGAAGGGCGTCATTCTCGAAGAGTTGAAGATGGAGATGGATAACCCCGAGTATCTGGTCCATGAGCTTTTCGCGAAGGGCGTTTGGAAGAACCACGCGTTGGGGCAGCCCATCATCGGGACGCGGCAGACGATTCAGGACTTCGACCGCGAGATGTTGGTGGATTATCACCGGCGCATCTACTCCCCGGCGAACATGGTGGTGACGGCGGCGGGGAACCTGGATCATGACCAAATCGTCTCGCAGGTGGAAAACCGGCTCGGCGGCTTGCCGGCCGGGCAGAAGCTGCCGAAGACGAAGGCGCCGGTGCTGGACGCGCCGCTGCTCTTGAAGAAGAAGCGCTTGCAGCAGTGCCATCTGTATATTGGCGCGCCTTCGACGCCGATGGATCACCCGACGCGCTTTAGCAACTACGTGATGAACACGATTTTGGGCGGCGGGATGTCGTCGCGCTTGTTCCAGAACATTCGCGAGCGGCAGGGCTTGGCGTATGCGGTGATGAGCGATTTGATGTCGTACCGGGATTCCGGGTGCATCGCGATTTACGCGGGGACTTCGGCGGAGACTTTGCCGCGTGTCGTGGCGAGCGTGATGGATGAGTTCCGGAGTTTGAAGAACGATCTGGTGCAGCCGGAGGAACTGCGGCGCGCGAAGGAGCACTTGAAGGGCTCGCTGATGTTGAGTTTGGAATCGACGGGATCCCGGATGAGCAATTTGGCGCGGCAGCAGATCTTTTTCAACCGCTTCTTCTCGATGGAGGAGATCATCGAGGGGATTGAGTCCGTTAGCGCGGAAGATGTGCAGGCGCGGGCGCAGGAGAGCTTCGATCCAGCGCGGCTATCGCTGACGGCGTTGGGCAAGGTGGATGGGCTCAATATCGACCGCAATAGCTTAAGCTGCTAGGGTGCGCGCGCTTCTCGGCATCGTCTTCGCGGCTGCTTTAGCGGCGCAAGATTTAAAGCGCGTCGAGCCGCAGGGATATCTTTCGGATTTCGCCAATGTTGTCTCGCCCGAGGAGCGGCGGGGGATTAATGCGTACTTGCGGTCCTTGGAAGAGAGGACGGGCGCGCAGATTGCGATCGTGACCGTCGCGACGTTGAACGGCGAGCCGATTGAGGATGCGGCTATCGATTTGTACCGGCGATGGGGCGTGGGGCGGAAGGAGACGAACGAGGGCGCGCTTTATCTGTTCGCGATACAGGACCGGAAGTCGCGGCTGGAGGTGGGATACGGGCTTGAAGCGATTCTGACGGACGGCGCGGCGGGCGATATTTTGCGCTCGATGAGGCCGGCGTTGCGGGAACGCAAGTACGGCGCGGCGTTTCAAGAAGCGGCGCGATTGATTGGGGAGCGGATCGCAAGCGCGAAGAACGTGGCGAGTCCGGATGGATTGCCGCCGGCGCCCGTTTATCAGCCTGGCCCGCTGGGCGATCTGCCGATGGACAAGATCTTCGGCTATACGATGATCGTCTTGTTCGTCGTGGTGTTCGCTTGGCAGGCCTATTCGACGCGGGGGAACTGGCGGGGCGGGGGGCGAGGTGGCGGGGGTGGTTTTTACGTACCGGGCGGCGGTGGATTCGGGGGTTCGTCATCGGGCGGCAGCAGTTCTTGGGGCGGCTTTGGCGGGGGCGACTCGGGGGGCGGCGGGGCGTCTAGCGATTGGTGAGAGAGGAGAGCAGGCATGGACATCGATAAGTTGCTGGAGCAGTTTTCGAAGCGCGCGCAAGAGGCCTTGGGCGGGCGCTTGAAGCATGTCGTGCTTTATGGGTCGGCGGCGACGGGGGAATTCGATCCGGGACGGTCGGACATTAATTTGTTGGTGTTGGTGGATGGGTTGGGCTTCGAGGTCTTGCAGGATGCGCGGCCGTTGCTGCAATGGTGGGTGGGGCAGGGTTATTCGTGGCCGTTGTTGCTTAGCGTGGATGAGTTCTTGGCTTCGGCGGATGTGTTTCCAATGGAGGTGACGGATATTTTCGCCGCGCATCGGGATGTGTATGGCGTGTTCACGCTGGAGGCGCCGAAGATTGACGCGGCGTTGCACCGGGCGCAGTTGGAGCATGAGTTGCGGTCGAAGTTGTTGCGCTTGCGGCAGAAAGCGATCGCGCTTTTGGACCAGCCGAAGGAATTGCTGCGGCTGATGGAGAATGCGTTGCCGACGTTTCTCCTACTCTTGCGTCATTTGCTCTTGCTAGGAGGGCATAAGCCGGGCTTTGCGCGGCGCGAGAACTTGAAGCTGGCGGAGGAGAAGCTGGGCTTGGAGGTGGCGCCGTTTGCGACGGTGCTCGATACGCGGCAAGGCCACGTCAGCCCGAAAACGGTAGACTCTGTACAATTGTTCCAGAGCTATCTGGCGCAAGTACAAGCAATGGTTCAACTCGCCGACCGGCTGTAGCGAACCGCGCTAGTAGCGACTACCCAATCGACATGCGACCTCTACTTATCGTTCTTGGCGTCTTGGCCCTGCTGGGTCTACTGGTGGGCATGCCCGCCATGGGTTCTTTCAACGACTTGACGACCAAGCGCAACGCGATCGAAGGGGCGTGGGCGGACGTGGACGTCGCGCTGCAACGCCGTGCGGATTTGATTCCGAATCTCGTCGAGACCGTGAAGGGTTACGCGGCGCAGGAGCAAGAGGTGTTCACGTCGATCGCTAACGCCCGCGCGGCTCTTTCGGGCGCGCGCACGCCGGCCGAGAAGGTGGCCGCGAATGGGCAGTTGGATACGGCGCTCGGGCGATTGCTGGTGGTGGTGGAGAATTATCCGCAGTTGAAATCGAACGAGAATTTCCTGCGGTTGCAGGACGAATTGGCCGGCACGGAGAACCGCATCGCGCAAGAGCGGCGGAAGTACAACGACACCGTGCAGGCTTACAACACGGCGCGCGATTTGTTTCCGGCGAATATCGTCGCCGGGATCTTCGGGTTCGCGCGCAACGACGCATACTTCAAGGCCGAGCCCGCCTCGCGGGAAGCCCCGAAGGTCGACTTCAAGAAGAAATAGACAGTTCTAAATATTGGGAGACTCATGCAAACATTTGGCAATTACATCAATGGGGAATGGATCAACTCGGGCGAGACGTTTGAGAATCGCAACCCCGCGAATACCGATGAAGTGGTGGGGCTGCACGTAAAGGCATCGGCGGCCGACGTGGAGAAGGCGGCGGACGCGGCGGCGGCGGCGCTGCCGAAGTGGTCCGGCATGGCGGGCCCGGGGCGCGGCGCGATTTTGTTCAAGGCGGCGGAGATTCTCGATTCGCGCTTTGATGCAATCGCGGCGGAGATGACGCGCGAGGAAGGCAAGACCTATCCGGAAGCCAAGGGCGAGGTGCGGCGTTCGATCAATATTCTGCGCTACTTCGCGGGCGAGGGTTCGCGCTTCACGGGACATCTGGTGCCCAGCGAGCGCGACCGCGTGCATATGTTCGCGATCCGCAAGGCGATTGGCGTGGTGGGCTTGATTACGCCATGGAATTTTCCGTCGGCGATTCCGACTTGGAAGCTCGCGCCGGCGTTGGTGGCGGGCAATACGGTGGTGTTGAAACCCGCGAGCGCGGCGCCGATTTCGGCTTACCGCATCGTTGAGGCTTTGCATGACGCGGGCATTCCGAAGGGCGTCGTAAACTTTGTCTGCGGCTCCGGCGGCACCTTGGGTAAGGCGATCGTGGAAGCGAAGCCCATGAAAGCGATCTCGTTTACAGGGTCCGTCGATATCGGCAAGTGGATTCACGCGGAAGCTTCGAAGCGTTTGCTGCGGACGCAGCTTGAGATGGGCGGCAAGAACCCGACCATCGTGCTGGCGGATTGCGATTTCAACGCGGCGGTGGAGAATGTCGCGAACGCGGCTTACTTCTCGACCGGGCAGAAGTGCACGGCGACTTCGCGCGCGATCGTCGAGGACGCGATCTACGACAAGTTCGTCGCGGCGTTGGCTGAGCGCACCAAGAAGTTGAAAGTCGGCAATGGCATGGAAGCGGGTATCGACATCGGGCCCGCGGTGGACGAGGGCGCGTTGAAGACGATTCTCGACTACATCGAGATCGGCAAGAAAGAATCCGGCGCGCCGCTGGTGGGCGGCAACCGTTTGACGGGCGGCGCTTACGACAAGGGCTATTTCGTCGAGCCGACGCTCTTCGCCGATGTGAACGAGAACGCCCGCATCGCGCAGGAAGAAATTTTTGGGCCCGTGCTGGCCGTGATTCGCGCGAAGGATTTCGAGGATGCCATGCGCATTGCGAACGCTTCGCCGTTCGGCTTGTCGGCATCGGTGCAGACGACGAACGTTTCGCGCGTTTTCGATTTCGTGTACGGCATGGAAGCGGGCTTGTTGACCGTGAACTTGCCTTCCGCGGGCGTGGAGTACCAGTTGCCGTTCGGCGGGACGAAGGAATCTTCGTTCGGCCCGAAGGAACAAGGGCCCGCGGCTTTCGATTTCTATAGCGACTACAAGACGATTTACCTCAAGTACTAAGCAAAGCAATTCATGAAACTTGGACAGATCAAACAGAACGGCGGCATCGTCGCCGCCATCTTCGACGACCCCGGCCACGCGCGCCCGATTCCCGACTACTCGATGTACGAGTTGGTGAAGCGCGCCGACGTGGAGGGCTTGGACCTGGGAACGCTGGCGGGCCGCTTGGCCTCCGCGCATGTGGAGAAGGTGACGCCCTTGATTCCGATCGCACCACGCGAAGTGTGGGGCGCGGGTTGCACGTATGAGATCAGCTCTTCGTTCCGCGACGCCGAGCATGGCACGCGCGAGGGCTTCTATCGCGCGGTGTTTGAGGGCGGGCGGCCGGAGTTGTTCTTCAAGGGCACGGCGCGAATCGCGGTGGGGCCGGATCAGCCGATCGGCATTCGCGCGGATTCGAAGTTCACGGCGCCGGAGCCGGAGTTGGCGGTGCTGATTGGCTCGAAGGGGCAGATCTTCGGGTATACGGTATCGAACGACGTTTCGGCATGGGACATCGAGAAGGAGAACCCGCTGTACTTGCCGCAATCGAAGACGTTTACGGGCTGCGCGAGCTTTGGGCCGTACTTCGTGACGCCCGATGAGATCGGCGATCCTTACAAGCTCGATATGACCTGCGTGATCAAGCGCGGCGAGAAGACGACGTTTGAGGGCTCGACGAGCACGGCGAAGCTGGGCCGCAAGATCGAGGACATCATCGGATACCTGCTGCGCTCGAACCCGGTGCCTTGCGGGACGATCCTGCAAACGGGCACGGGAATCATCGTGACGCAGGAGTCGGCGCTGGCGCCCGGCGATATCGTTTCGATCACGGTGCCGCAGATTGGGACGCTTTCGAACCCAGCCGCAATCGTCTAGTTTTTCGCTGAAATCAGCTTGGGGGGCGTATTACACTAGCGTGTCATGCGCCCCCTTCTCTTTCTGCTTGTTGCTCTTTGCCTGACCGCCCAGGAAGAGGGAGGGCCAGCGCCGGCAAAGCCCCTGTCAGCGCCGCCTCCGCCACCTTACGATCAATCCCGGCCTCTGGTGGTTTCGCAGTATGGCATCGTGGCGGCGTCGAACTTTCTGGCTTCGCAGGCGGGCGCGCGGATTTTGGAACAGGGCGGGAACGCGATCGACGCGGCGATTGCGGCGAACGCGGTGACAGGGCTGACGCAGCCTTTTGTGAATGGCATTGGCGGCGATCTTTTCGCGATCTACTACGAGGCGAAGACGGGGAAGATTTACGGCTTGAATGCAAGCGGCTGGACGCCGAAGGGTTTGACGATTGAGTTTCTGAAGTCGAAGGGGATCACGAAGCTGGATCAAACGGGCGTGCATACGATCACGGTGCCGGGGGCGGTGGCGGGTTGGCATGCTCTGTCGAAGCGCTTTGGATCGAAGCCGCTGCCGGAGTTACTCGCGCCGGCGATTCATCATGCCGAGCAGGGCTTTCCGCTTTCGCTGGTGAGCGTGCGCTCCATCGTGAATCAACGCTTGCTGAAGCAGCCGGGTTTCCGCGAGACCTATGCTACGGCGGGCGAGAAGCCTTCGGCGGGGGATCTGTTCAAGAACCCCGGGCTCGGCGAGAGCTTGCGCATGGTGGCGTCGCGCGGCCGGGACGGTTTCTATAAGGGCAAGCTGGCGGAGAATTTGGTGAAGTTTTTGCGGGAGCAGGGCGGCGCGCATACGCTGGAAGACTTCGCCGAGTATGAGCCGGAGTGGGTGGAACCGATCATGACGACTTACCGCGATTGGAAGGTGTACGAGTTGCCGCCGAATGGGCAAGGCATCGCGGCGCTGGCGATGTTGAACATCATGGAGAAGTATCCGCTGGCCGAGTACGGGCACAATTCGGCGGCCGCGTTGCACGTGATGATCGAGGCGAAGAAGTTGGCTTACGCGGATATGGCGAAGTATGTGGGCGACCCGCGCTTTGGCGCGGTGCCGGTGGCGGAGATGTTGTCGAAACAAACAGCGGAGCGGCGCGCGCAGTTGATCCGCATGGATAAGGCGGCTTGCCAAGTGCTGCCCGTTGAGATTAGCCAGAACCTCGACAAGCGAGGGCGGGAGACGATTTATCTTTCGACGATCGATAAGGACGGCAACATCGTGTCGTTGATTCAGAGCAACTACGCGGGCTTTGGGACGGGCATGGTGGCGCCGGGCGCGGGCTTTAGCTTCCATAATCGCGGCGCGGGTTTTGACTTGACCGAGGGGAAACCGAATTCGCTCGAGGGGCGGAAGCGGCCTTTGCATACGATCATTCCGGCGTTCATGGAGAAGGGAGATGTGAAGATCGGCTTCGGGATCATGGGCGGATGGAACCAGTCGCAGGCGCATGCGCAGTTTGTCGCGAATGTGGTGGACTTCAAGATGAACGTGCAGCAGGCAATTGAGCAGGCGCGCTTTACGAAGCTGACGTTTGAGGGTTGCGACGTGCAGATCGAGGGGCGGGTGAACGAAGGCGTGCGCACGGATCTGCTGCGGCGCGGGCATGTGATTACGGTGGCGCCGAATTTTAGTTCGGGGATGGGATTCGGTTCGGCGGTGCAGCGCGATGAGAAGCGGAAGGTGAATTTCTCGGGGACCGATCCGCGCGTCGATGGCGCGGCGATTCCGGAGTTGCCGGTTTACCGGAAGCCGAATTAGGGGCGGGCTGGCGTTGCGTGGAGCGCGGGGAGGTAGAACTAATGTCCGTCTCGCTGTTCGCGAACGATTTCGACGGCGCTTCGAGAGGTATTGAGCGGCTTGAGGAGAGCGGTCTGCCGGAGCCATTCCTTCAGAGAAGGGCGTTCCGCTACGTGCTGGAATTTGCGTTTCCAGTCACCGGAGTTTTTTGCAACGTCGCGGTCGCGAATCTACTTGGATATGTCACTAGTATGAGAGCACGTGCGGCACCGGCGGGCGGAGGGCATGGACGGCTGGCGAGGAATTTTTCGTTGGAGGCTAACGCCTGTCTTTCGCGTGCGTATCCCGTACATGAAGTTCGCACCGATTTTCGCCTTTGCCCTGCTGGCTAGCGGCCAGACTTTTGTCAATAACGTCGAGAAGAAGCTGAATTGCGAGACTAATGAGAGAAACGGGGACCGCAGGCGGGCTTGCGATATGCGGGAGTACCGCTTGGCGCCGACGGGCCGGATCACGGCGGGCACGCACAATGGCGGCATGGACGTAAAGGGTTGGTCGTTCAACGAGATTTTGGTCCGGGCGCGGGTTGAGGTTTGGACGCCCAAAGATGGATTGGCGCCGGAGACTTACCTGCCCCAGATTCAAATCCAGACGACGGGCGGCCAGATCGATTCGCTAATGCCGGCGGCGAAGCCGGAGAATACATGGTTCACGGTGTCCTATGAAATCTTCGTACCGTATCAGACGAGCCTCGACTTGAAGTCGCACAATGGCGGGATTTCAGTGCGTGACGTGAAAGGCGAGATTCACTTCGACATGCACAATGGCGGCGTGACGCTGACGCGGGTGGCCGGTAACGTCGAGGGCTCGACGCACAACGGCGGCGTCACTCTCGATTTGGACGGCGAGCGCTGGGATGGGAATCGAATCCTGCTGGAAACTCACAACGGCGGCGTGAACGTTCGCGTGCCGGAGAAGTATTCAGCGCGTTTGGAACTATCGACGCACAACGGCGGGATGACTACCGATTTTCCGGCGACGATGACGGGGAACTTGACGAGGAAGAAGGAGGTTGGTTTCAACCTCGGTTCCGGTGGGGCGCTGATCCGGATGAAAACGCACAACGGCGGGGTGACGCTGCGGCGGAAGAGTTAGGGATTCGGGCGCCGGAGCATCGGTTTTTGGCGGCAGTCCCGCCTCGTAAGTCTTCTAAGCACGGAGTAAACTCTCTGTATGTTTCGGAGATTCCTGGCGGGGATGATGGGCGCGGCTGCGTTCTTTGCTTCAGCGTTGTTTGGCGCGGAGTGGAAGGAGACGGCGCGCTGGCGCATGAGCGCCGAGCATAGGCAGGTGGATTACACGCGGGAGCAACTGCATGTGAATGGACTGCCGGTGTGGGCGCAGGAGATCGTTAGCGTGGTGGGGGAAACTACGGAGCGTTACCGGACTTCCTTGGTTTCGCATGAGGACAAGCAGCCGGCGGCGGAGTTTCGCTTAGGTGAACTGGAGGCCATCGCGGCGGCGAAGCTCGAGCTCGAATGGCCCGATGGGCGCGTGGGTTTGGTGGATAAATGGTACCGGGCGGACGCCGATGGCTTACTGCAGCCGATGTGGCGCGTGATCGTGGAGCGGGGATTGAGCCAACTGCGGCGGGTGCTCGTCGATGGCGCGACGGGGCGAGTGATCGAAACGCTGGAGTTGACCAACCGGCAAACGGCTCAGCGAGGCCTAGCGATTCCTTTGAATCCAATCTTTAGCGGCGTACGCGATGTCGCGCTGCCGGGTTTGACGGGATCGGCGACGTTGACGGGGCCGAATATTCGCGTGGCTTCTTATTATCCGGTGGCGTTCTTGAATTTGCCGGAGAGCGTGTTGACGACCTCGCAAGCGCAGCTTGCACGGGCAAACGCCCAGGGGAATTTTTACTACCAGACTTCGGACCCGCGCTTTAGCGAAGTGCAAGTTTATTACGGCGCTTCGCGGGCAGCGGAGTTCATCCGGGGACTCGGCTTCTCCGGCCTGAACCGCCAGTTTCAGGCCATCGCGTATTTCTTCAACGCGGAGAATCCCTATGACGTGAACGCCTTCTTCACGCCAACGGCTTTCAACAACGCGGGGGCGATCGTATTGCAGGTGAACCAACTGGGCGCGGACACGGCCTTTGATTCGGACATCATCTTTCACGAGTACGGGCACGCGACGGTACACGCCATCGTGAATAGCTTGAACAGCTCGAAGATGTTTCGCGCGGTGAACGAAGCGTACGCGGATTACTTCGCCGCGACGTATTTCGATAGCCCGGAGATCGCGGAGTATTTTCCGTACCTGAGCCCGTCGCCAAATGTCTTATTGCGCGAGAACTTCCTGCGAAACATCGACAACGGGACGCGCTATCCAGACGACGTGAAGGGCCGGGAGCATCAAGATTCGTTGATGTTCTCGGGCGCCTTGTGGCAGACGCGGCAGGCCTTGGGGCAGACGCGGGGCGATGCCGTCGCGATCAACGGACTCGCGCGAATGAGCGCGTCGAATGGTTTCTATACCGCGGCGTCGGCCGTCGTCGCGGCGGCGCGAAGCTTGTACGGCGGCGCGGTGGGCGATACGGTGCAAGGGATCTTCACGGCGCGGGGACTGTTGAGCGACGCCGCGCGCTTTGCCGAGGCGGCCATCGATACGGTGAGCGGCGCGGTGCGCGCGGGATCGATCACGGCAAACCGGCCCGGGGGCGTCTTGCTGGGCGCGGACGACTTCCGGATCACGACGGGAACGCGCACGCGCGGGCTGCGCGTGGAAGTGGAAGCGACCTCGCGTACGAACCCGATCACGGTCTACGTGCGCTTTCGGGCGCCGGTGGAAGTGCGCGACGGGCAGGTGATCGCGGACTATGTCTTGAATGGCACGGGCGCGGAGCCTGGATATGTGAATTCCTTGATTGGCTTCGATTCAACGCCGGAGTATCAGATCGGGGACTATTACGTCGTCGTGGGCAACCGCAGCGGCGGGCCCTTGAACTATGGCGTTCGCATGACCATCGAGCAGGATCCGCCGGGTCAAAATAGCTTCACGCCGGCGTTGGCCACGGGACAGACCGCTACGGGTATCGTGCCGTTTAACTTCTTGAACTCGCGGCAATATCGCGTGGAGGTGCCGCCGGGTACGACGGGCATGGAGATCGAGTTGGAGGGCGACCGCGACGTCGATCTCTACGTGAACTTCGCGCGGCCGGTGCTGCCAGGCGGTGAAGGGTTGCCTTTGGCCGAAGGAGTTTCGAATTCGCCCTCGGGAACCGAGCGCTTGTATCTGACCGGCGGGACGATTCCGAATCTGCGGCCGGGGACTTATTTCATCGCGGTGGAGAACTACGACCGCGCGCGCGTGGCGCGTTTCAACTTGCGCGTGAACTTCCGCAACGAGCTGCCGTATGCGGCGAACGTGGATACGGTCCCGTTGGGCGAGAGCCGCAATCTGTTGCTGCCCGGCAGCACGAATTCGGCCACGCTGCTGACGCGGCAGTTCCGCGTGGATACGCAGTTGGCCTGGACGGGATTGCAGCTTGAGGCGACGTCGAACACGGTCGTCTACATGTTAGTGCGGCGGGCAAGGACGATCGACTTCCAGAATGGCGTGCCGCAGTACGACGCGGCGGTGCTGGTGAACAGCGATACGCAGCGTTTGACCTTCGACGCGAATTCCACGCCGCCGTATCAGCCGACGGTTTACTATGTGGCGTTCTTGAGCTTGTCGGATAGCGGCGGCAGTTTGAATTTCCGCTATACGCCGCTGCCTCTGGCGGCGGGGAGTGGGCCGCGGGTGAACGCGGTGGTGGATGGCGCGAGTTTCTCGGGGCGGATTAGTCCGGGGGCCTGGATTACGTTGGTGGGCGAGGGTCTGGCGGCGACGACGCGCTTATGGGGCGGATCCGACTTTGTGGGCGGGCGGCTGCCAACGGCGATTGACGGCGTCAGCGTCACCGTGGGTGGCACGCCGGCTTGGGTTTACTTTGTGAGCCCAGGGCAGTTGAACGTTCTGGTGCCGCAGAATCTGCGGCTCGGGACGCAGGACGTGGTGGTGACCGTGAACGGATTGCGGTCGGCGGCGTTCAGCGTGGTGGTGCAGCAGGCGACGCCTGGACTGTTCCGCTTCGATCCGGCGGGCAGGCGTTATGCGGCGGCGGTTTTCGCGAGCGGCGAGTACGCGGGACCGGCGGGATTGTTTGGCGCGGCGCTGCAAACGCGGGCGGTGCGCAAGGGCGAGGTGGTGCAGTTATTCGCGACCGGCCTGGGCAATGTGAATACGCAGGACGGTGTGATCAGCGAAGCGCTGGCGGATATCACGGCGAGGACCCGCGTGACGATCGGCGGGCAGACGGCCCGGGTGATTTTCGCGGGGCGGACTTCGCCGGGCTTGTATCAGATCAACGTGGAGGCGCCGAATGGCGCGGCTACTGGGGAGAATGAGGTGCGGGTTACGATTGACGGGTTTACTAGTCCCGGTGGAGTGTTTTTGGTCGTGCAGTAGGGTTGCGAGTGGTGCCGGCGTTGGGACGGTCCGCTCCTTGGCAGTCGCGGCTCGGAAACGTTGTTGGGTGGTGGAAACGTTGTTGCGTGGTGGAAACGTTATCGCATCGTGTCCGCGCTTGTGACGCGGAGCCGGCTGCGATTACTGCGTGAATAGTAGAGCTAGGGAGTCCACTGTCTTGACCACCTCGGCGCTGGGTTGGTTGAAGTTATTGGCGACGATTTGGAAGATTACTTCGCCGTACTTCTTCGACTGGGCGTAGCCGCCTAAGGCGGTGACGTGGCTGAGGGTGCCGGTTTTGGCGCGGACTTGTTTGGCTTTCTCGCTGCCGGCGAAGCGGCGGCGGAGGGTGCCGTCTTGGGCGCCGATGGGTAGGAAAGCAGCGTACTGCTCGCGGTAGGGCGAGGTCCACATGTGTTTCAAGAGCGCGACCACGGCGCGGGGGCTGATCAGGTTTTGGCGGGAGAGACCGGAGCCATCCTGGAGATAGGTTTCTTTATCGGGATCGATTTGCGCGGCCTTCAGGAACTCGTCCATGGACTGCTTGCGTTCGGCGGCGCGGCGGACGAGTTCGGCATGGAGGTTCTGGCTGACCTTGTCGACTACTTGCAAGAGTTGCGTCAAGGGCGGCGACTCGCGGCGGGCAAGTTCGACGCTTTCGAGCGTGGCTACGGCTTCGTGGCGGGCTCGGGTTTGGCCTTGTACGGTGATGCCTTCGGCTTCGAGGGCGGCGCGGAAGGCGAGAGCGGCGAAGAGCGCGGGGTCTTCGACGGCGAAGTCGTTCTCATACGTGGCGCCTTCCTTGAGGGTTCCTTTGAGCGTGATCTCCATTGAACCGGGTTGGCGGCGGGCGCTGACGCGGGTGCGTTCGCCGGGGTTGAATTGCGTTTTGACGGTGAAGTAGGGGACGGGCGGATCGAAGGCGAAGCCGGTTGCGGTGGCCTTCAGCATGATGGAGTTGTCGTTGAACGAGAGGGCGCTCACGGGCGCGCCGTATTCGAAGAGACCGTCGCCTGCGCTCCAGCCATTGGGGATGGGATCGTGTTCGAAATAAGTGTCGTCGCCGATCAGGTTGCCGGCGACGGTTTTGACGTTGCGGGACTTGAGTTGACGAGCGAGTTCGCGGAGGGGAGCGAGACGGTCAGGGGACCAGGGTTCCTTGAGGTTGTAGGGATAGTTGCGCGAAGAGAGGCTGGGGTCGCCTTGGCCGTAGAGAACAAGGTCTCCGAGGAGCATACCGTTTTCATCGGGCAGGCCCGACGCGAGCACTTGCGTGGTGAAGCGAAAGTCCGGCCCGAGCGTGGAGAGGGCTAGGGCGGTAGAGAAGAGCTTCGTGTTCGAAGCGGGCACAAAGAATTGATCTTCGTTCCATTTGGCGAGGATCTTGCCGTTTTTGGCCTGGACGGCGTAGACGCCCCAGTGAACACGGGGCTGGGTCTTGAGGATTTTCTTGACCTTGCCCATGAGAGGCTGCGGAAGGGCGCTGGGCGCAAGAAGGGCGAAGATTAAAAGAAGTCGCTTCATTCGCTTTTTCTTTATTGTGCTTTATCGTACGAGGATTTGCAGTTACAATGAAGAATTCAGGCGCATGCCCGACCTCCGATTCCGCGTCCGGCGGCAAGTTGCCGCCCAAGCTAGACTCCTTCGAGAACTCCGCCTCGTAGCGAAGGGCTTGCTCAGTACCAAACACGTCGTCCAGGCGCATATTGTGCCCATACGGCGTTGCAATATCGACTGCGGTTATTGCAACGAGTACGACGACTTTTCTCCGCCCGTACCGCTCAATGTGATGAAGGAGCGGATCCGGCATTTGGGACGGATGGGCGCGACGCTGATTACGATTAGCGGCGGCGAACCGTTGTTGCATCCCGATCTCGACGAGATTATCCGCGAGATCCGCAAGACGGGCGCGATCGCGGGGATGATCACGAACGGCTATTTGCTGAACGTAGAGCGCATTAACCGTTTGAACGAGGCGGGCCTCGATCACTTGCAAATTTCGATCGACAACCTCGTACCGGACGAAGTTTCGAAGAAGAGCCTGACCAAGATCGAGCGCAAGCTGCAGTGGCTGGCCGGGCACGCTCTATTCCATGTGAACATCAATAGCGTGGTGGGCGGCGGCACGAAGAACCCCGAAGACGCCTATGTGATCGCGATGCGCGCGCATGAACTGGGACTGAGTTCGACCGTCGGTATCATCCACGACGGCAGCGGGCAGTTGAAGGCCTTGAGCCCCGAGGACCGCGACGTGTTTCATCGCATTCGCGCGCTTTCCAAGCGCAGCTACGCTCGCTTGAACCACTTCCAGGAAGCCATCGCCGAAGGCCGGCCGAATAATTGGAAATGCCGCGCCGGGGCGCGTTACATGTACGTCTGCGAGGACGGGCTGGTGCATTACTGCTCGCAGCAACGCGGCTATCCGGGCGTGCCGATCGGCGAGTATTCGCAAGCCGACATGGATCGCGAGTACAACACCGTCAAAGGCTGCGCGCCGAACTGTACCGTGAGTTGCGTGCATCAGACTTCGATGATGGATTTCTGGCGGGATCCGCAGACGATTGAGGCGCTGCCGATGCCGAAGAAAGAAGAATTCGTTCAGATACAGGTGAGCGGGCGATAGACGCATTGAAACGGCTGGCGCCATTTCTACTAGTGGCGGCGGTGAATGCGTGGGTGGTGGGCAAATGGGCGGGGATTGAGTACACGAATCGATTGGATTCCATTGAATGGGTGTACCTGGCGTTGGCTCGGCATTACCGCGAATGGGGATGGCAGACCTTTCGCGGGGCGGCGGAGTGGTTTCCTTGGTGGTACAACGGGGTTCCGGTTGAGAATACGTATCCGCCGCTGTTGCCGGTATTGACGGCTTGGGTGGGAGCTTGGTGTGGCCTTTCGGGGGGAATGGCTTATCACTGGGCGACGGCGGGCTTGTTCATACTGGGGCCATTGGGGGTTTACTTCGTGGTGTGGCGGTGGGCTGGATCCATTTGGAGCGGATTGTTCGCGGCAATCTTGTATAGCGTCGTGTCGTTGAGCGCGCTGGCCATGCCGAGCCTGGCGGCGGACATGTCGAGCGCTTGGTTGAACCAGAGGATGCATGTGCTGGCGCGCTATGGGGAAGGGCCGCATTTGGCGTCGATAGCGCTGTTGCCTTGGGCTTGGTATCTGCTGGCGAAATGTGCCGAAGAATGCCGGGGAGCACGACTGGCGGGAGCGGCGTGCCTGGCGGCGCTGGTGGTGTTGTCGAATTTGATCGGTGGCATGGCTTTGGCTTGGGCGGGTCTTGCGGTAGCGGTGGTTTACGGGCGGCGGGCTTGGTGGGGCTTGGCGCTGGCGGGTCTTTGGGCGTGGGCGATGGTATTCCGCTTCGTGAACTTCAGCTTTCTCGAAGACATTCGGCGCAATGCGCCTTTGGTGGGCGGCGTGTTCGCGATAGGGTGGGCCCAGTACTTGGGGTGTGTCGCGTTGGCGGGCTCGATGTTCGCTATCGGGTGGATTCTGCGGCGCCGGGATCGCGCACTGGTCGCGGCGCTCTGTTTCGCCGTGCCGATGACGGCGATTCCATTGGCTTGGGAGTATGGGCGCTTTTACTTTTTGCCGCAGCCGCATCGTTATCACTTGGAGATGGAAATGGCTTGGGCGGTGGCGTTGGGATTATTGGCGGCGCGCGCGGGGAGATGGCTGGCCTTGCCGGTAGTGGCGTTGTTGGCCTGGGGCTGCTTCGCCGGACGCGACTACGACCAGTGGATTGAACCCGTGACGCCGGCTTCCACTTTTCAAGTTCGCGCGACACGGGAGATGGCGCGAATCGATCCCGAGGCGCGCGTGTACTTCCTTGGCGGGCCGCGGTATTTCTCCGGGTTGGAACGCTGGCAGCCACAAGTGGGCGGGGGCTTCGCGAATGGGATGAAGTTCCGGGGCTTCGCGGTGGGGGATTACGGCACATTTGCGGGCCGAGGAAACTTCTTGGATACGCGGGACTGGCTGGTAGCGTATGGGGTGGACTACGTTTTAGTGGGCGGTAAGGAGTCGCAGGATTGGATTCGCGCGTGGGCGGATGCGGGGAAGTTCGCAGGGCGGATGCGGCAGGTTTGGGAAGAGGGAGACGACCGGCTTTACGCCGTGGATCGCGCGAATGCGTCGTTGGCGCATGTGCTGCCGGAGACGGTGATGTTGCGGCGGACGCCGGAGGCATTCTATGGGAATCCAGATTTGCAACGCTATGTGGGGGCCTTGGAGGGCGGCGAGGATCGCGGGGCGCTCTGGGAGTGGCAGGGATTCAGTCGGGCGCGGGTACGGGGCACGCTAGAGGCTGGGGAGGCGTTCGCTACGCAAGTGACTTACGACCGGCGCTGGGAGGCCGTCGTTGACGGGAAGCGCGTGGAGACACTGGCGGATGGTTTGGGGCAGATGTGGATCCGGCCGGGGCGGACTGGCGATGTGGATGTGAGTCTGCGTTTCCGGAATCCGATTTGGGTGTGGCTGCCGAGTGTGGCCGCTCTGGGGGCGGCGACGTTAATTTTGTTGGCAGAGTTGACCCGATTGTGGCGGCGAGGACGCGTGTTTAGGTGAGAAGCATCGCAGACAAGAACGTTCACGGATACTTCCGATGAACGCATCATTTCTTCCCACCCGAAGAAAGCTGGGGCACGAGCGAAAGAGAGAGCGCTTGTGCCCCTTATTTTTTGGCGCAGCGGGTTTTACATGGGATGAGCGGGCTAACGCGAAGCGCCGCCAAACGTACGGATGAACAGGTCCTCAGCCGTGCACTTATTCGATTCCCTTCCCCAAGATTTGCGCTACGCCGGGCGGCAGTTGCGGCAGAACCCGGGCTTCGCGGCGGTGGCGATTCTTTCGCTGGCTTTGGGGATTGGGGCGAACACGGCGATTTTTCAGTTGGTGGATGCGATCCGGCTGCGTACGATTCCGGTGGCGGCGCCGCAGGAATTGGCCTATGTGGATTTCGCGCGGGGGTCGGCGCGGGCGGGGTGGTGGTCTACCCGGAGCGCGCGGTTGACTTGGAAAGTCTGGAAAGAAATCGAAGCGCGGCAACAGGCGTTTAGCGGCCTGGCGGGGTGGAGCGCGACGCGGTTCAATTTGGCGCAGGGCGGCGAGGCGCGCCATGCCGAGGGGATCTTCGTGAACTCAGATTTCTTCCGTACCCTGGGCGTGCAGCCGGTGGCGGGGCGCGTGTTTGGAGAAAGCGAGAAGGGCGAGGTTTGCGGCGCACCGGGCGCGGTGTTGAGTTATTCGTTTTGGCAATCGGAGTACGGCGGCGACGCGGGCGTGGTGGGCAAGATGATCACGCTTGACAACAACCGGATGCCGATCTTGGGGGTGACGGGGCCGGCGTTTTTCGGGGTCGAGGTGGGGCGGCAGTACGATGTGGCGATTCCGTTTTGCACGGACAGTTTGTTTCATCCCGCGGATCAAGGAAGGATGAAGGTCAGCCACGCTTGGTGGCTATCGATGATGGGGCGGTTAAAGCCGGGTTGGAACATCGAGAATGCGAAGGCGCATCTGCAAACGATCTCGCCGGGCGTGATGCAGGCGACCTTGCCCGAAGAATACAAGGCCGATTTGGCGAAGCGGTATTTGGCGAACAAGCTGGATGCGACGGAGGGCGGGGTAGGCGTGTCGGGATTGCGGGACCGCTACCAGCAGCCGCTGTACATATTGCTGGGGATCACTGGGTTGGTGCTGCTGATCGCTTGCGCTAATTTGGCGAACTTGCTGCTCGCGAAGGCGAGCGTGCGCGAGCGAGAGGTGGCGGTGCGCCTGGCGATCGGGGCATCACGGGGGCGGCTGGTGACGCAGTTCCTGACGGAGAGTCTGCTGCTGGCGCTGGGGGGCGCGGTGTTGGGGGCGGCGCTGGCGCGCTTGTTGAGCCAAGGCTTGGTGGCGTTTTTGAGCACCGATCGGGATCCTCTCTTTGTAGGGCTCGGCCTCGATTGGCGGGTGTTGGGCTTCACGTCGCTGCTGGCGTTAGGGACATGCTTGTTGTTCGGGCTTTTGCCCGCGCTGCGGGCGACGGGGATCGCGCCGGCTTCGGCGATGCGGAGCGGCGGCAAAGGCGCGAGCACGGGTAACGAGCGTTTCGGTTTACGCCGGGCGCTGGTTTCGACACAGGTGGCGTTGTCGTTGGTGTTGCTGGCCGGAGCATTGTTGTTCGTGCGCAGCTTGCAGAACTTGATGCTGACGGATGCGGGATTCGCGACCGAGGGGATGGTGGCGGTGAGCACGGACTTCCGGCAGCCGAACTATCCGAAGGAGCGGCGTTTGGATGTGGTGCGCGAGTTGGAAGCGAAGCTGGCGGCCAAGGGAGGCGTGGCGGCGGCGACGAGCGTCAGCATGATTCCCATGAGCGGCAGCGGCTGGGACAACCAGATCGGCCCGGACAACACGCCGGCGGCCGCTAGCGGCAAGGAAGCTTGGTTCAACCGGGTAGGGCCGAATTTCTTCCGGACCATGCAAACGGCGATTGTGACGGGCCGCGCCTTCACGGAACGGGACAACCTGAGCGCGCCGTTGGTGGCGATCGTGAACGAAGAGTTTGGCAAGAAGTATTTTCCGGGGAAGAACCCGGTGGGGCGAACATTTCGCCGGGAGGCGCCAGCGGGGAAGCCCGAAACGGTGTACCAGATCGTCGGGGTGATGCGGAATGCGAAGTATTACGAACTGCGGGAGCAGCCGCGGCCGGTGGCGTATTTCCCGGTACTGCAAGATGAAGAGCCGGACTTGGGAATGCACTTCGTGGTGCGGACGCGGGGGCCGGTGAAGCAATCGCTCGAAGACATACGGCAGGCTATCGCGGAGATGAGCCCGGCGATTGGCATCGAGTTCCGGTTCTTGTCGCAACAGGTGCAGGATTCCCTGGCGCGGGAGAAACTGATGGCGTCGCTTTCGGCGGCGTTCGGATTTCTGGCGGCGCTGCTGGCGACGATCGGGCTCTATGGCGTGATTTCGTATATGGTGGCGAAGCGGCGGAGCGAGATCGGCGTGCGGATGGCGTTGGGGGCGGATCAGCGGAGTGTGTTGTGGCTGGTGCTGCGCGAGGCGCTGCTGATGGTGGGGATTGGTTTGGCGGTGGGGGCGGGGATTGCGCTGGCCACGGGAAAGTTCGCGGCGAGCTTGCTTTACGGCTTGGAACCGCACGATCCCTTGACCTTGGCCGTATCGATGGCGTTGCTGGCGGCGATTGCGATGGGGGCGAGCTACTGGCCGGCGTTGCGGGCGTCGCGGGTGGACCCGATGGTGGCACTGCGCGATGAATAACGAGACGAATAGAATTATGGGGTGAGGCGAATCGTTGGCGTAGCGCTGTTGCTGGCCGCCGGCTTGGCGGGGCAATCTCTGTTGCGGGAAGACGCTTGGGAGCGGCGGGAGAGCGAAGGGCGGGGCACGACGGAAATCGTGCCAGTAAGTGGACGGAGTTTTGCGCAGGCTTTGCGCATCGCGACGCCGGAGGCCGGTGGATTGCGCGGCGAGGGAAAGAGCGTTCTGCGCAGCGAGGCGGCGGTGGCTCGAGGGGAGAAGATGCGGCTCTGGTTCTGGGTGCGGAAGGTCGAGCCGGAGGATCGCTTTATCGTGCGCGCGAGTCTGCGATTGGCGGATGCCGCGGGCAAAGCTTTGCTCGATACGGTTTTTCCCGTCAACACGGCGGTTTGGACGTACTACGCATTCGATTTGAAGGCGGAGCGGGATTACGAAAGTGGGGAGTTGGCGCTCACGTTTTTGTATGGGCAGGGGCCGCAGATCTTTGAGGTGGGCGGCCTGGGTTGGACGAAGAGCGCCGCGCCGCCGGCGTTAACGGAAGCGGGGGAGCGCGTGGAGCCAGTGGGGGATTGGACGCGGCACGCGGTGTATTTCGACAACGCGGTGGGAGGCGGGTCGGCGCAGTTGGTGGCGGTGGAAGGCGAGAGTTTTTCGCAGGCGATGCGAATCACGACGAATGGACAATCAGCGAATATCTTTGGGGCGGCGTTGAGTTGGCCGCTGCCAAGGGCGTTCGCGCGGGACGACGTGATGCATGTGAGTTTTTGGGCGCGGCGGGTTTCCGGCGCGGCGGCTTACGTACAAGCGCAGGCGATCGTGGAGCGGAATGGGGGGAATTTTTCGAAGTCGGTGACGCTGCGTTTGCCGGTAGAGACAGAAAAGTGGCAGCGCTTTCAGATGCCGTTTCGCATGGACGATACGTATGCCGCGGGAGGCGCGGCGTTCCGCTTTCAGTTTGGCGCGGGGCCGCAGGTTTTCGAAATCGCGGATGTGACGTTGCTGCACTATGGCACGCGCGCGACGCCGGAGCAGTTGCCGGTGGAGTTTAGCTATCCGGGCCGGAATCGCAGCGATGCGCCGTGGCGGCTGGCGGCGCTGGAGGGGATTGAGAAGCATCGCAAGGCGGATGTAACGGTGAAGGTGGTGGACGCGGAGGGTAAGGGCGTGGAAGGGGCGACGGTGGTGATCGAGCAACTCTCGCACGCATGGCGATTTGGGTCGGCGATTACGGCGGCGGGGGTGATGGGGAATACGGAGGACGACGCGCAGTATCGAAGCCGGATTGAGAGCCACTTCGGGACGACGGTTCTCGAGAACGATTTGAAGTGGCCCTTTTGGGAGGCGTCGAATTCGTTTCCCAAGCCGCGGACACGAAACGCGATTGCGTGGCTGGAGGAGCGGGGCATTCCGGTGCGTGGGCATGTGTTGATTTGGCCAAGCTGGCGGAATACGCCGGCGGATCTGCCAGCCCTGGGCGCCGAGGAGCTGAAGGCGCGCATCGACGGGCGCTTTCACGATGTGTTGCAAGATACGGGCGTGGCGGGGAAGTTATACCACTGGGACGTCTTGAACGAGCCATTCGACAACTTCGACGTGCAAGGACGAATCGGCGGCGTGGCTGGAGTGGCGGCGTCGAACGGGGTGTTGGGCAACGCCGAGGCGGTGCGTTGGTTTGAGATGGCGCGGCGCTTGGATGGGCGGGCGAAGTTGTATTTGAACGACTACGACCAGTTCGAAAGCGGAAACGTGAATGGAGCGCATGTCAACTACACCTTCGCGTTCTTGAAATTCCTGCTGGACAACAACGCGCCGGTGGATGGATTTGGGTTTCAGTCGCACTTTTCTTCGCCGCAGCCGCTGGAGACGGTGGATCAGGTGGTGCGGCGCTTCACGGAGGAGTTCCCGGTGGAATTCGCGGTGACGGAGTTCGACGTGAATACGCCGGACGAGGCGATACAGGCGGACTACACGCGAGAGTTCATGACGTATGCGTTTGGCCAGGAGCGTTTTCGGGACTTCCTGCTGTGGGGCTTTTGGGAGCGGCGGCATTGGTTGCCGCGCGGGGCGATGTACCGGGCGGATTGGACGTCGAAGCCGAATGCCATTGAGACGGTGAATTTGCTATTCCGGGATTGGTGGAGCGAGATGCGGAAAGAGACCGGGTCGGAGGGGATCTTGCGGGAGAGGGTGTTCCGGGGGCGCTATCAGATTACGGTTTTATGCAAAGATAAGGCAAAGATGCAGGTAGTGGATTGGGACAACGGTGGCGAATTGGTGGTTGAGATCGCGGCGCCGTAGGCGCGTGGTTCGGAGGTTGACGTTCCCTTGCCCCGCGACCGGGGCTTTTCTTGCCTGGAAACTGCGGGCAACCGATTTTCGGTGTTCGGCATCCAAGGCTACCAGTACAATTCTAGGGGGTTCTCCCTAAAAATAGTCCCTAAATAAATATATTGAACTGTAATAGTGGGAGGCGCTACTCTCAGTCTACGGATGGGACAGATATGAAAAAGATTCAGTGGCTGTTGGGTGATCCACTTGCAAAAGTGCGGCGAGGCGCGGTGGACGCGTGCCGAAGTGATGTGC